>PVMS01165951.1_pt1 | contig 11508 bp, 11 predicted proteins | sample 1853461 | NCBI WGS metagenome assembly PVMS01 (sample SAMN08582032, study PRJNA380276) | Marine sediment metagenome, whole genome shotgun sequencing project. | isolation source: ocean sediment barecode stripped | collected 2017
AACCGATTCAATTACTTTTTCTTTAACCGCTATGATTTCTTTTTCAACTATCGGATTAATTTCTTTCTCTTTAACTGATATGATTTCTTTTTCTTTAACCGGTTTAATTCCTTTTTCTATTACCGGATTAATTTCCTTTTCATTAGACTTACTAACAGTTATGGCTTCTTTTAATTCAATTGCCGGCTCAATCTCTTTTTCTTTCACAGCAGCAACATCTTTAATTACAACAGCTTTTTTTTCCTTACTTAACGAATCATCATAGACATAATCTAATTCCTCAAGTTCAACAAAAGCCTTTCTAATTGCTTCATGATATGCTTTTTTATATTCTTTTTCCTTTGACCTCCCCTCTTTGGTCTCAAAGACAATTGAATTGTGACAATCCAACAATTTAATTTTCAATTTAGTACTAAACAAACCCGAGTCATCATCAACAACTGCTTTTAAAGCCAAACAGCTGTTCATAGCTAAATCTTCCGGATAAGGCTCATCAGTAAATAATGTGGTAAATCCAGCTTTATCAAATAAAAATTTTGTCAATGAGTTTACCTGGTATTTATCGGGTGATTTTAGAAATTCGTATTGTTTAGGAACCAGAATATACTTATATAAATTGATGCTTTTCTGAGCAAAAATTATTGAACAACTAAATACTAAAATTAGCCCCAGGTAAAAAGATTTCTTCATAATACTAAACACTTATATAATTGATACGTGTAAATATACTATTTTTTAGGATTAAAAATCACATTAAAACCAACCTGGAAACTTGCATTTTTCGCATCGTACAAATTATTTAAATTCAATAAATTATCAGCCATAACATATATATTAAAAAAACCCATTTGTGCTGATAAACCCAATCCAATATTTGTAAAAGAATAGGGATCAACGGTATAGGTGATTTTTGTATTAAAATATTTGCCAAACCTTCGTTCATAAAACAAAGAGGTAGCGAAATAAGTGTGCGCATCACTTACGGTTGAAAATAGGTGAAAACCCATTTTATTAGTGTACTTTCCCGAATACATTAAGAATCTGCAATTGTCAAATGTTTGACCAAATGAATAACTTAATGCTCCGTTTAATTTAACAGGACGGAAAGAAATATATTTTTTAGATAGTGTCTCTGAAACCACGTCTTCTTCAAACTCTTCTTGCAAATCATCCCAATAATTTTCAGGATTGTCAGGGTCAAAAAATAATTGAAATCCTTCTACTTCAAAATTTCCAACAGTTTCATAGGATTCTATATTTTTTGTATTGTAAATAAATCCAATGTCTTGTATGCTCATACTTAATTCCCATTGTTTTTTTAGTTGATGAGTAAAGCCTACATCAAAACCTAAACCTAAACTACCTCCAAGCAATAAGCCTTTTTTTACATAGGAAGTATCAAAATCACTATCATCCTCAAGAACTAACCCAGAGGTTTGAAATAAAAAGCGAATATTGTTTAAATGTTGAATATAAATATTATTGGATCCTTCCCTGGTATAAATTGCACCTGAATTTCGTGTTGATTTTACATTAAATGCGCTTGAGTACAATTTGGCCCTTGCTCCAATTTGCCAGTTAGTAGTGACTCTTTTTGACAATCCGACATGAAATACCCCTAACATTTCAGCTCGTGCAGCTAACTTTTTTAATGAATATTTCCTGTTTAAAACTGTATTTCCTTCATAAAATAAATCGACCAAATCTCTTGGGATTTTTGCCAATAAATCAAACTCCTGATAATAACCAAAACTTAAATAGTCATTATTTGGTAATCTAAAGCCACCGTATAAAATTTCTAATTGCTGATTTACAGCAATAAATTCGGCTTTGCCGTATTTATGAATTACAGCTTTGATTTTATCATTGATATTTACGCCATCATCGGCAAAAACATCATATGTGGAAAATCCTGTAAATCCACCTTGCAATGATGTGTGAGACAGCAGTGGAACACCGAAGTGAAATTCATTATTTACGTTAGCTCCCGGATTTAATAGTAATGTTTGAGGGAGCCCCGCAAAATCATATAATAGTTGTTTATTTTGGGAGTATCCAATCGAGTAAACAAGAAAACAAATAATAAGCAATTTCTTCATGTTTTCCTGTAATTAACGAACAATTTCATGGAAGATTTTAAACTAAACTCAGAAGTTTCATTTATATTTATAATACTTCCATCATCACTTGGTAAGAGGATTATTATAGCCCCAATATTCTTTGTATTATAAATTACACTTATATCTTCTTGAGGAATTTCCAAAATTGTTGTTAATTCTGAAGAATTTTCGGGTACAATTATAGTTGGTTCTAAAGTATAAATTAATGTATCCGAGGCATCGAAAAAAACAAAACTTAAAGCAAAGGACCTATCAAATGAATTATTTGTTATAACTGTAAATTCAATCTTCTCTAAATAGGGTTTAGAATCATTTGATATAGGTACTTCTATTACATCGGTTGTCAATAAGATTTCTTCATTAAATTCATTTAAAAAATTAGGAGCTATTAAGTTAAAATGAACTAGAGTAGTTATATAAGTAGCTTTGATATTGGCATTATCGATTTGATCAAAATCAACTGGTTTGGTACAATTCTGAAAAAAAATAATTACAACTAAGAATAGCAAATATTTTAGAATCTTCATAAAATTTAGAATTAGGAACAAGTTCCTTATAAATATTGTTTTATTTCTAACAAATGATTTATGCTTTTAATATTTTCAGCAACATTTCTTCTATGATAATTAAAATAAATAGCATCAATTCCGTTATTTATGGCTCCCATAACATCTGCCTCCCAATTATCACCAATCATAATAGATTCTTTAGCAGAAGCATTTACTGTTTCTAAAGCGTATTTAAAAATTATTGGATTTGGTTTTTTTACACCAGCATCTTCAGAAGTTACTATTTTATCAAAATAGATGCTTAATCCTGAATTTTCAATTTTTTTAAACTGAACTTCATTAAAACCATTTGTAATGATATGAAGCTTATAATTTGGATATAAATGCTTTAATATTTCGTGAGCACCTTCAAAGAGTTGATTGTTTTTTGGCAATACTTTAATATAATCTACCGCCAAATTATCAATTAATTCATCTTCAATTTCATAATTTACCTTCACAAATGTATCCTTTAGCCTACCGTATCTTAATTCATCTTTGGTGATTTTTTCTTCCCTATACAATTTCCAATAAGCCTCATTTATACTTCGGTAATAATTTAAAAATTTTTGAATATCGACACTTATATTATAATGCTTAAAAATTGTTTCAAATGCAATGTCTGAATTTGTCTCAAAGTCCCAAAGGGTATGATCTAAATCGAAAAAAATATGTTTGATATATTTCATCTGTTTAAAATTTTTTAGCAAAGAAAAATCTACAAAATATTTCTAAAAATTACTCACTTATTAAATCGTTTTTATAAATAGGAGTTCGTGAATCTTCGATTTCAGGAACCGCTTCACTCTCACATAAATTTATATTAATCATATCTTTGTGTATTTTTTGCTTAAAAAAATTAATATTCGTTTCATTTAATCAATTGCTAAATTACCATTTTCATATAAATGTCACTCCATCCATTCCAATAACCATACTCACTAAAAGTTTCATTATGAAATATTGAAATAAAGGTTCCGTTTACTTTTTGCACCGTTCTTTTTAATTCTAAAATTTTATGTAAGCTTTCTTCATTTGTAAGTTCCATGTTTTCTTTTAAAGTAATATCCATAAAGGCAAACGGAAACAATTTTAAAGGAGTTTGGATTTCAAAATCTATATCGTAAAAATAAAAAGGTGTACAAGTGCTGGCTCTAAATCCTACAATTTTAGTATAGCCCATAGTATAATCCTCTTTTAAATCTAAATCTAATAAATTTTGATAGGTTTCAGGTATGCTCAAACGTAAATAATGCTGACGCGAAAATTCTATTGGAGTATTAATTATGTTTTCCAACCGTATTTTTTCTCTTTTTAATTTTTCTGCATTTTTAATTGAAAAATAAGATGGGTGCAAACCAATTTTCGCATAATCTGCTACCGATTTTATCAATGATTTGAACTTATTATTTGATGATGAAATATTTTTATCGAATGTAGTATAATCTCCAATCAAAAAGAAAAAAAGTGTTTTTACGTTGTATTCATTTTTAATTTTTATTATTTTAAAAAATGTATCATAGGGATCAGATCTAAAATTTAAAATAGTTAAAAACCGATGCCAAAAATTTACAAATCTCAAATGTAAAATATCATTTATAAAACCACCAATTGTTCTAATAATACCTTTATGCTTAAACGCAAATGCCGTATCAACATCAATAGTCGATATTAGGTCAAATTTTCTTTTCGCGAAACTATAATTTGGAAATTTATCTTTGAGTAAATCTAAAAACTTATATGCCCAGATATCAATAACAGGCTTTTCAATAAACCCATTCTTATAAGCTAAACTTTCTTCAGCCGGAAAACGCTCATGCACATCTTTTATATGAGGCAGGTATTCTTCATACCTGCTTATCAAATAAAAACTAGCGGCAAATATATCAAATGGTATGTTCGAAATATCACCTGCTGAGAAGAAACAAGGCTCATTATCCCAATTTGAAATATGAATATCAATATCATTTATTCCTTGTTCAAATAATAGGTTGTGGCTACGAACAAAAAATTCTGAACCTAAAGGTGATTTAGAATAAGTGATTTTCGGACCATTGTGCGCTACAAATTCTTCAACTCTTGTAGTAAAAGTTACAGGAATATGTAATACTCTAATAAAAAAATGCTTAAAAATATAGCTAAGTCTTGGAGTTATTTTATGTGTATAAACTAATAGCATTATTTATTTAAAATATTACTTTATAATAAATTTTCATCGGCAAAGCTAAAATACGCAATTTCCGTAATAATTACATGATCTAACACTTTTATGTCAAGAGTTTCTCCTGCTTGTTTCAATTTATTTGTTATGGAATTATCAGCACTACTTGGCAGTAATTTACCCGACGGATGGTTATGGCATAAAACAACTGCAACTGCATTCAATTCAATTGCTTTTTTAAACACCAATCTTACATCAACCAAAGTGCCTGTTAACCCCCCTTTGCTTAATTGTTCTTTATTTAAAACCCTATTATAATTGTTTAAATACACTATCCAAAATTCTTCATGTTGCAGCTCTCCAATTAAGGGTTGCATTATGTCAAAAACATCTTTACTACTTGTGATCTTTAACAATTCAATGGTCTCTTCCAACCTCCTCCTTCTCCCTAGTTCTAAAGCAACTATAATAGAAATTGCCTTAGCTTCACCTATTCCTTTAAATTTTTTTAAATCCAATACAGATAACTTACCAAGCTTGTTTAAATTGTTATCAATGGATGCTAAAATTCTTTTTGAAAGCGCCACAGCACTAACATTTTGACTCCCTGAACTTATTAAAATAGCTAATAGTTCAGCATCCGATAAAACGGTTTTCCCTTTTAAAAGTAGTTTTTCACGAGGTCTGTCATCTTTGGCCCATGACTTTATAGTCATTGATCTATTTTCATATTTCATCTGTTAATTATTATTGTTTTTATTTGATCAGATGGAATTCGCCGTAATCATTTCTGGTAGCATTGAAAATTTGATGTGGCTCATTTCATACACAAATTTTTTTTTCAAAGATAAGAGTAATATCTTTGCAATAAATATTTCTACATATGAAAATTATAATTGCCGGTGCAGGAGATGTTGGTTTTCACTTAGCAAAGCTTCTTTCTTTTGAATCTCAAGATATATTTTTAATTGATACCGATGCTGAAAAACTTGAATATGCCAGTAGCCATATTGATGTTATTACAAGAAAAGGTGATGCAACTTCCCTAAAACTATTAAAAGAATTAAATATTGATAAAGCCGATATATTCTTGGCCGTAACTGAATCACAAAACACTAATTTCACATTGGCCGTTCTGGCCAAAAAATTAGGAGCTAAAAAAACAATTGCTCGAATTTCAAATCACGAGTTTACCCACGACTCTGAAATTGATTTTGCCGAATTGGGAATTGATTTCATGATTTCTCCGGGTGAATTAGCGGCTGATGAAATTAAAATGTTGCTGTATCAATCCGCTTTTAACGATACCATTGAATTTGAAAATGGAACCTTGAATATATTAGGAAGCACCTTAGAATACAATTCTCCCTTAATAAATTTAACAGTGCAGGAAGCTCGTGAACGTTTTTCTGATATAGATTTTATTACTATTGCAATAAAACCGGAAAATAGTGATAAGACTATTATTCCAAGAGGAAGTACAGTTTATAGTGCTAATGATCAAATTTATTTTTCCACACCAAAAGATAGCATTAAAAAATTATATACTTTGATGGGTAAAACCCCATTTAATGTAAAAGACGTCATGATATTGGGAGCCAGTAAAATTGGCGTTAAAGCGGCAAGAAATTTATGTGATAGTAATTTTAATATAAAATTAATTGAATTGCGAAAAGAAAGAGCATTTCAAATCGCTGAAAAATTACCAAACGTACTTGTTATTAGAGGTGACGGCCGAAATGTTGAACTGTTGGAAGAAGAAAATATTGCCGAAATGGATGCTTTTGTTTCAGTAACCGGAAACTCTGAAACCAACATCATGTCTTGCCTGGTTGCCAAATCAAAAGGAGTTAAAAAAACAATTGCCCTGGTTGAAAATATGGACTATATCAATATTTCCCAAACTATTGGAATTGACACGCTGATTAATAAAAAATTGATAGCCGCAAGTGCTATTTTTAAACATGTGCGTAAAGGAGAAGTTTTAAAACTCGCCAATTTGCATAATGTTGATGCCGAAGTATTGGAGTTTAGAGTCAAAGAAAACTCTCGTATAACAAAAAAATTAGTAAAAGATATTAAATTAACCAGAAAAGCAGTTTTTGGTGGGGTAATTAGAGACGGAATAGCTTTAATGACCTTTGGTGATTTTCAAATACAAGCTGGTGATAAGGCGGTAGTATTTTGCTTACCGGAAGCAATTCATAAAGTTGAAAAACTATTCAATTAACTTATGAAGCAACTAAACATTAAAATTATCATCAGTTTTTTAGGCTTAACGTCTATGCTTAATGGTTTGTTTATGCTGTTAGCTGTTCCTTTTAGTGCATATAATGATGAACCCGAACAATGGGGTATTTTAAAAGCCGGAATTACAACCATAATTATTGGGTTTTCATTGTGGTTTTTTAATAGAAATGCAAAAAAAAGTTTAGGAAAAAAAGAAGGATATGTTATAGTAACTTTTGGTTGGCTAATGCTTTCTTTTACCGGAACATTACCTTATTTTTTTACAGGAGCAATTCCAAATTTCACGAATGCTTTTTTTGAAACAATTTCTGGTTATACAACAACCGGAGCATCAATACTAACTGACATTGAATCTATGCCAAAAGGAATTTTATTTTGGCGAAGTGCAACACAGTGGATTGGTGGTATGGGAATAATCGTATTAACTGTTGCTATTTTACCTATGTTAGGGATTGGTGGAATGCAGTTATTTATGGCTGAAGCTCCAGGTCCATCAGCTGATAAAATGCATCCCAGAATTACTGAAACCGCTAAAAGATTGTGGCTTATCTATTTTTCATTAACATTTACTGAGTTTTTTTTATTGAAATTTGCCGGAATGACATGGTTTGATGCCATTAATCATGCGATGACAACAATGAGTACAGGCGGTTTCTCTACTAAAAGTGCAAGTCTTGCTCATTGGAATGGAACACCTGTTGTTCAATATATTATTACTGCATTTATGATTATTGCAGGTACTAACTTTATACTCACTTATTTTGCCTTAAAAGGAAAGATCAGGAAAGTTTTTAATAGCGAAGAATTTAAATATTACTTCCTTGGAATTATTTTAATAACCTTATTGCTAAGCTTTGTAATTGCAAATTACCAAGACCCTAATTTAGTCACAAGTATAAATCATCCTAATCCCTGGGGATCAACTGAAAGTGCATTTAGACATGCCTTATTTCAAGTTACTTCCGTTTTAACTACTACCGGCTTTGTAACAGCTGATTTTACGATGTGGAGCTCTTTCGCTACTATGATCATGTTTTCCTTGTTTTTCATTGGTGGTTCGGCAGGTTCAACAAGTGGAGGCATTAAAGTAGTACGTCATATTATTATGATAAAAAATAGTTTCTTAGAATTTAAGAAGTTGCTGCATCCAAATGCTATTATCCCTGTTCGATACAATGGTAGTGGTGTTCCAAAAAATATAGTTTATAATATTTTGGCTTTTTTTGTATTGTACATGGGTATTTTTATTGTCAGTTCAATTATACTAACATTCCTGGGTTTAGATTTTAAATCTGCCATTGGGGCTACTGCATCATCGTTAGGCAATATCGGGCCTGCAATCGGTTCAGTTAGTCCGGTTGATAATTATGCGCATTTATCCATTGCCGCAAAATGGTTCTGCGCTTTTTTAATGCTCGTTGGAAGATTAGAAATATTTACTGTATTAATTTTGTTAACACCTTTTTTCTGGAAGAAAAATTAAATTTACAAATCTAACATTCGCTTCCCTACTTCGCTTATCATAGAAGTCGTCCACTGTGGGTGGTAAACTACATCTATTGTTGTTGTAAAATCCGGATATTTTTGTTTAATTGTCTCTTTTATATTGGTAATGATTGTCTCTCCTAACGGACACGATGGGGTTGAAAATGTCATAACAATATTCACTTTTTTGTCGCCATCGTAATACAATTCATAAATCAATCCTAAATCCACTATATTAATTTCAATTTCAGGATCCATTACATTTTTAAGCAATTCCAGCGTATCTAGTTCAAATTGAGCAATTTCTTGTTTATTCATTATTCAATTTTTTTTTACTTTGTGAAAAATTATTTTAAATACATTCATATTGTAGAAAACAGCAACCGCTAAAAGGGAAAAACTCCCCACTCTTATAATATTTATATTGTTCATTAAAATTCCGGTCGGAATCGCTATAATAAATAATAAATAGCAATAAAACTGAATTGTAGCTATTTTTTCAGAATACAAATCTCTCGGTATTGGTGTTTTGCTTTTACCTACCATTTTTTTATACTTTGCCAACCAAACGATAAAAGGCAAGGTTTTATAAGTTTGTCCCAAAATTAAGGTTGTTATAAATCCGAAAATAATTGAAAACCCATAAAGAATAGTTATTCTTGATAACAATTCAAACTTAAATCCCAAACCAACTACTAAAACTAAACTTACCAATATTGGTACTATAATAGCAGCAATAGCAATCATAGAATATTTCATACTCACATCTAATTTTTTTCTGATTCTTTTTTTGTATGCTTCATAAATGAATGAAACAAATAACAGTACTCCTAAAGCTATCAAGGTCCAACAAATAAATACAATAGTTTGATCTGAAATCAAAAACCAATTCAAAATTAATCCTGACAAACCGCCATTTATTAAGTAAAATGAAAAATTTAATTTTTTATAATTCAATTGGTGAGATATTAAGAACATAGGCAATAAAGTAGATCCAACACCAATAATCAGCAATAAAAACCAACCCGTTAAACCTAATGTTGCATGAATTTTTAAATAATGCAGATGTATTTCGGACAAGAAGTTAAATTTAAAATTAAAAGCGATCAAAGTGCCTACCAACCCAGTAACAGCTAACCAAAAAATAGATGCAATAACAAATTTTGATGCTATGCTCTTTATTTCTGATCTTTTATAGGAGAGCAACACATTTACTATAAATAAAAATAGTGAAATAAACATAAGACCTGATGCGTATACCAACCATGTAGAAAAAGCTCCAATCCAAAAGGAATACGTCAAAAATAAAATACTTCCCGACATAATCCAAAAAGTAAATTTGGCTAATTTCTCACTGTATAGTTCTGTTTCAAAAACTACAGGTATAAGTTGATATAAAGCTCCGAAGACAATCATTGAAGCCCATCCTAAAACGGCCATGTGCGTAATAGCAATTAGTTTCGTGTTGAAATAAGCCTCTAACAAACTTGTATTCGATAAAACAATCATTATCGCCAATACCAGAAAACAAAAAGCTCCAAAAATAAAATGAGGAATAACTACGCTTCTATGTGGGGCGTTACTTGTTTTTAAACCATTCAAAATTTTAGACTTTAAAAATTAACAATTGAAGATGATGGTCGGATTTTTCATTGTATAAAATTTCAAAACTTCTGGCTTTCAATTCGGGCAATAGAAATTGTGGCACTTTTTTATGATCAACAAATAAGGCATGTCCTTCCGGAAGTAATTCGATTTCATGTAAAATAGTTGTCATCGGTTCCGGCATTTCCAAATAACGAACATCTATAGATTTCAATTTCCCAACAAATGATTTATACTTTTCATCAAAATTTGAATTTGATGTTTCTTCCTTAGGGTTCAAATCGTCTTTTTCTTCAATTTCTTTATCCATTTGAAAATAAGTACGTACGATATCTTTTTGTGTCTTTTCGGTCCAGGAAACAAATCCTTTTCTTTCCAGTTTATGTATCAATGGAATAGGCTCAAATGAGTTGATGATCTCAAGAGTTTCATTCTCCTTTAAACTCTTAACTATCGTCATAATTTCATTAAAAGGATCGCTTCCCGATCCAATTATTGGTCGAACATCCAAACTCACTAAATTTGTTTTAGCTCTTACAAACTCAGAATCTTGGTTTTCAGATTCCTCAATTGTATTATGATTATTTTCCATGTCAATTTCAAAACCAACTCCTTCTAATTTATTTAAAAAAAAATCAAGCGAAACTCCTCCAATTTTAGCAGCATCGGCAACAGTTATACGTGGTGCTAAAATGCGCCTTAAAACAGGATTTTTAAGCTTCTTAAAGTGCTTATTTATTGAAGCTATTGCGTTTATTACTTCGGGGTTTTCTACAATAAGTTTAGAAATTCTTGTATGCTTATTTACAACCATTTTATGTAATTTTCAACACAAAACTAACTATTAAAACAGTGCATTCATAATTTAGAATGAATATATTTAAGTTTTATTGATATCTGTCATACAATTAAATCAACTTTTTCAATTTGTTAAAATCTAAACCACCATAATTTCCTGAACTCATTAATAATACTACTGTGTTTTCAAAATTTTGTTCGAATAAAAACTCTTTAAATTTAGTTGGATTGGTATAAACAATCAAATCATCTCGTTCAAAGGCATTCTTAATTTGTTGCTCAGTTACCTTTTCCAGTTTTTTAATTTCAACGGCCTTTGGGGAATAAAAGACAACCGCAATGTCTGCACTATTCAAGGCCCCATTATACTCATTTAAAAATTCAGCATTTAAACTACTATAGGTATGTAATTCTAAACAGGCTAAAATACGTTTGTTTTCATATTGATTTTTTACTGCATTTGTCGTGGCCTGAACTTTACTTGGTGAATGTGCAAAATCTTTAAAAACAACTGTAGATATATTTTCTGCAATTTTTTCCA
>PVMS01070954.1_pt1 | contig 11507 bp, 11 predicted proteins | sample 1853461 | NCBI WGS metagenome assembly PVMS01 (sample SAMN08582032, study PRJNA380276) | Marine sediment metagenome, whole genome shotgun sequencing project. | isolation source: ocean sediment barecode stripped | collected 2017
CTTTGAAATGGTTCGACCGGGTATCGTTCTGTATGGCGGGTTACCCTCTCCGGAGTTTTCAAGCCCTGTCTCCCTTAGGCCTGTCATGCATTTTAAAGGACAAATCCTGCAAATCAGGGATCTCCCGGACCGGACACCGGTCAGCTACGGAAGGACCTTTCATACAAAAGGCCCCCGTCGGGTAGCAGTCCTCTCAGTGGGTTATGCAGAGGGTCTGCCCCGGAGCTTGTCCAATAACGGCCATGTAATTGTCGGGGGAAAAAAGGCCCCGATCGTGGGAAGGGTTACAATGAATTTTACCGCCGTTGATATAACCGGCATCAAAGACGTAGAGACAGGGGATGAAGCAGTAATTCTGGGCACCCAGGGGGAACAGACGATCACAGGAGACGATATGGCTGGAAGTGCTGGGACCATCTCGTATGAAGTGTTTTGCTCCATAGGCCAGCTTAACAGGAAGGAATACCAAGAATGAAAGGCAAACTCAACGCAGTGCTGACAGACAGCATTGTCCATTGTTTTAAACAGAAGCAGCTAAAGGAAACCGATCTTCCCGACTATGTAATAGAAGTCCCGAACAACCCGGATCACGGCCATTTCGCCACAAATCTACCGATGCTTCTTGCGTCCAGTCAGAAACGTCCTCCCCGGGAAATCGCCTCAATCATCATTGAAAATATCAGAGATGATGAAAATGCTATTGAAAAAGTTGACATTGCAGGCCCCGGGTTTATTAATTTCTGGATCAGACAGGAAGAATGGTACCAAGGATTATCCCTTATAATCAGCTCTGAAGATGATTATGGCCGCAGTGAAGCTGGCGGAGGAGAAAAAATTCTGGTAGAATTTGTAAGTGCCAATCCCACAGGCCCGCTTCATGTGGGACATGGTCGAGGCGCTGCCCTGGGAGATACCCTTTGCAGACTCCTTCTCTTCTGCGGATACGATGTTGTCAGGGAGTTCTATATTAATGATGCAGGGCTGCAGCTCAGGATGCTTGGGGAGTCAGTTTTCAGTCGTTTCAAGCAGTTGAATGACCCGGAATACCCGTTCCCGGAAAACGGATATCACGGAGCCTACATTCTGGATCTGGCGGCGAAAATATCAGCCGAGACCAACCTCAAAGATCTTCCTGAAGAAGATGCCATACAAATGTGCTCCCGGAAGGGCAAGGATATCATGTTTGAGGAAATCAAAGAAACCCTGACCCGGTTTGGTGTTGACTTTGATGTATGGTACAGTGAAAGCGATCTTTTCAGTTCCGGCCTGCTTCAGAAAACACTGGAGACCCTCAGGAGCGAAAACCAATTATATGAAAAAGAAGGAGCCGAATGGATCAAGACCTCTGAATTCGGAGATGACAAAGATCGTGTTGTTCGCAAAAATGATGGCCAGTTCACCTATTTTGCATCAGATATCGCCTATCACCTGGAAAAGCGATCAAGGGGTTTTGACAGGGCAATCAACATCTGGGGCGCAGACCATCATGGATATGTCCCCCGGGTGAAGGCCGCACTTATGGCACACGGGATTCCGCAAGACTGGTTGTCAGTCATTCTCATTCAGCTTGTGAAGCTTTTGAAGGATGGCAACGAGATGAAAATGTCCAAACGGGCGGGTTCCTTTGTCACGCTTCAGGAAGTGATTGATGAAGTGGGAGTTGATGCAGCAAGATTTGTCTTTCTAACAAAAAATCATGATTCGCCCCTTGATTTTGACATGGATATTGTGAAAAAACAGGATAGTGAAAATCCGGTTTACTATGTGCAGTATGCCCATGCCAGGATATGCAGCATATTCCAAAAGGCTGCTGAAGAAGGGATCTCTCTTCCGGACAGGCCTGATGGGTTCCTCGGACGTCTTGGACTGGAACAGGAGATGGCGATCATAAGAACTATGGCCGGGTTCCCCGCCCTTCTGGAGGATATATGCAGGAAACAGGAACCCCATCGGCTGACCTATTACCTAACGGATCTTGCGGCCTCATTTCACCGGTATTTCAATCTGGGCACAAAGACACCGGAGCATCGAATTGTAACCCAGGACCGGGAGCTAAGTCAGGCAAGGCTGTTCCTGGCAAAGGCCATAAAGATTGTTATTGCAAACGGGCTTGGGCTCCTGGGTGTGAGTGCCCCCGAGAGGATGTAAGTAGAGTCGGAACGAAAAGGGCGTTCAGACACAAGCCTGTCCCGCCATGGCGGGATTGAACTTTAAATGTTGAATCGAAAAAATGCAATAATACCTCTAAACAGGTTGAGCGAGACATGAGTCCTAAAAAGAAAACATCAACAAAGAAAACAAAAAAGAAGCCGAAGAAATTCCTTCTGGAACTGACATTTAAATCCGTCATTTACTGGAGTGGGGGACTGCTTTTTCTTTTGATCTGGATTTTCATACTGGGCGTTTTGGTGGGACGAGGCCATCTGTCTTTTGGACTCATGCAAGATAAATTTGCTGAAGTTCAGGAAATGGTTGGACAAGGTGACTCAACAGTTCCGGAGACAATAAAAAAGACGGAAGAAGACCCAAAATTCGCGTTCTATGAAGAGCTTTGCTCAAAAAAAGAAGAGGCTGTAAGAAAAAGCAGGCCGGCCGCAGTAACAAAGGCCAAAAAGAAGGTACCCCCGAAGAAAATCACGAAAAAAACAGACATAAGGAAGGCGACTGCAAAGCCTGTTCAGCAGTATGTCCTCCAGGTAGGGTCCTTTGGGGATAAAGCCAAAGCAACCACACTGGTCAACCGATTAAAAAAACGGGATTACCCCGCATACTCTTTAGTAGCAAGCGTAGACGGAAAGCTATATTACAGGGTAAAATGCGGACCATTCAATACTGAAAAAAAGGCCGATGCGTTTAAAAAAGAAATCGCCCAAAAAGAGGATATCCACGGTTTTGTAACCAGGGACACAAAGTAACTTGTGCCCATCTAGAGCAGAGACGCCATGCGCATAAGAAAAGCCGTTATAAATGACGTGCACAGCATACACAATATTCTGACGCACTATGCTGAAAACAATCTGATGCTGCCAAGATCTTTAAGTGCGCTTTACGATCATTTGAGGGACTATTTTATTCTGGAGGGTGATAAGCAGGGACAACGGATCAAAGGTGTATGCGGGCTGGGTATATGCTGGGAGGATCTGGCTGAGATCCGGTCTCTGGCCGTTACAGAAGATCAGCAAGGAAAGGGCTCGGGGTCCCGGCTTGTTGAAAAGTGCCTTGAAGAGGCCAGAGGCCTGGGGTTAAAAAAGGTGTTTGTTCTGACTTATGTCCCCGGCTTTTTTGAAAGACTCGGGTTCAAAGAAGTTGAGAAATCAGCCTTGCCCCATAAGATCTGGGCGGATTGCTTAAACTGTCCCAAATTCCCGGACTGTGATGAAACAGCATTAATGATTGATCTTTAAGGGTTGTGGCGTCGTAAATAGCCAGTTATCAGTGGTCAGCCGATGACGTTAACTTACTGAATCCAGATCATTTTTTACTGATCACTGATCACTGGTTACTGGTAACTGACTACTGGACTAACATCAGGAGGAAAACATGTTTGGTATAGGCATGCCGGAATTGATTATCATAATGGTTATCGCCCTGGTAATCATTGGTCCGAGCAAACTGCCCGATCTGGCAAAAGCCCTCGGCAAAGGACTATCCGAATTCAAAAAGGCTACCAGCGAAATAAAAGAGAGCCTGAATCTAGAAGATCTGAAAGATGCAAAAGAAGATCTGATCGATTCAGTCAGTGGTCTGGATCGACCGCTGGATCTGGATACCCCCCAATTTGATAGAGAGAAAGGGTCGGGATACGAGGACGATGAAATTGAATCGGAAAGCGATTTAGAAACCCAAAGCGACTCCCAGCAAGGTAAAGACCATACCGATCCGGAAAAAAAGGACGACGAGAATGGATAGCGAGGAGAAACAACCTTTTCTGAGGCACCTGGAGGAACTGCGCAAAAGGCTGATTTCAAGCGCTATTGCTGTAGGCATTGGTTTTGCTATCTGCTATTTTTTTTCGGAAAGGATTTTTCTGATTTTAATTGAGCCGCTCAATGCGGTCATGCCGGAGGGTGGTCATCTCATTTTCACAGCCCTTCCGGAGATGTTTTTTGCCTATCTCAAGGTAGCGTTCGTATCTGGAATTCTGATGGCGTCGCCCTATCTCTTTTACCAGATGTGGATGTTTGTCTCCCCGGGCCTTTACAAACAAGAAAGGTCGCTTGTAGTCCCCTTTGTACTCGCTTCAACGCTTCTTTTTGTAGGAGGAGCACTTTTCGGTTATTTTGTTGTCTTTCCTTTTGGCTTTAAATTTTTTATCGGGTTTTCAAATGAATATGTAAAAGCCCTCCCATCGGTGAAGCAGTATTTTGGCTTTGCCCTGAAACTCCTCGTTGCCTTCGGTGTTGTATTTGAACTTCCCGTTATCATTTTTTTCCTGGCAAAACTAGGACTTGTGACAACAGAACTCCTGAGAAAAAAGCGCAAGTATGCCATACTGATGACCTTTGTTGCGGCCGCGATCCTGACGCCCCCGGATGTCATTACCCAGTGCATGATGGCAGGGCCGTTAATCATCCTGTACGAAGTCGGCATTATCGTATCTAGATTTGCGCATAAAAAAGAAGTGGAAGAAATGGAAGAAGTGGATTGATGATTGGCGATTGCAGATTGGCGATTGCAGATTGGCGATTTTAGGAATTGCTTCGCAATCGTAACAACAAAGGTTCACCCGTTGAAGTGTTTGTGGTTTCACGCTACAAGTGGGATTCAACTAAGGGCTCGCGCAAAAATAAATTCGCAGAGGTGGGGGTTAAATGTCTCATGTATTCAGCTGATCTGAGTGAACAAAACCACAGGAATAGCAGGACTATTTCGAGGATTTTGTGAGCGAAGACCGGCTAAAGACATGAGACAGTTAGCCCTCAGAATGTGAATTTATTTTTGCGCGAGCCCTAAGGGCAGCAGTTTAGCATATCAATCAAATAATGAAGCAAAGCAACTTCCACAAATCTTCAATCCTCAATCATCAATCGACGATTGAACTGACCAGCTTCATTCTTCTTCCGGAAACAGTCAGTAAAAGAGGCTCTTTTATGAGCTCCCCCTGTTCGTCAAACTGGATGTCGCCGGTAACTCCTTTATAACCCTGCACCCTGAACAGCTCGTTCCGCACGCCTTTTCTCGTTTGAATATCCTCATGCTGGAGGATCTCATTCAGAAGTCTAATCGTATCATAACCGACCGCCGCCAGCATGCCGGGGGCGGAACCGAAATCTGCTTCATATGCCGCAACAAAGGCCTTGACCCCGGGTTCTCTGGATTTTTCAAAAAAGCCTGAAGGGAATACTGCTCCCTGCACATAGTCTCTTGCCAGCTTGATAAGTTCAGGGGATTGCCAAAGGCTTGTCCCCATCAAAAGGACGCCCTGAACATCATGATAAGGCAATTGGGGTGCAATCATTGCGACTGTCTCGAAATTATCCGGAATAAATACGGCATCAAAATCTATGAAAGGCGCTGGTTTATCCGGATAGATTTTACTTTCTTCTTCTTCCGGCGGCCTCATATCTACCATCTTATCAATCATCGACTTTGGTTTAGGGTAGTAAACACCCGTCATTTTTTTTATCTGCTCGGCAAAATCCGTCTTGCCCGGCTCATAGGATTCTACTGCAGTCACGATCCCGCCTATATCCTCTACCCTGTCCCAGAAAAGGTTCATATAGAACCGACCATAGGAATCGTCCGGATAAAGGATGCCGAATCGCCGCAGACCCGTTTCGATCATGCCTGGGTCAAGGAGTGTCTTTACTTCTCGTGACGGCGTGAGGAAATTGCGAAATACCATGTTTCCTTCGTCAGTAATCCCCTGCTTCTGTGAAAGGGTGATAATGGGAACACCCATTTCCTGAGCCCTTTTGGCGACGGGAGCGGCTGTTTTTCGGGAAAGCGGGCCAATAACCACTATAATATTTTCATTGTGGGCCAGGTCCTCAAGCCCGGCCAAAGCATATTCCGGCTTTCCCTGGGTGTCTCTGATTACCAGCTCAAGACTTGAACCCTGCTCTGGGTCGCTGAAGATGCCGAGTTGTATCCCTTTTAATACCTCTTCGCCATAAATGGCAAAAGGCCCGCTCAAGGGCAATAGGCACCCAACCATACCTTTTTTAACTGACATCTCCTCCTCAATCCTTGCCAGGATCTCCATCCCTGCCGAAACCCAGGATGAATCCTGCGGATCTTGAACCATGGACATGGCCACTTCTCTGGCCTTTTCAAGTTCGTCCTGTTCCAGGAATATAATGGCCCTCTGACGGCGAACTATCGGGGCATAGGAAGTCCCTGCTGCATATAGGGCCATGCGATCAATATCTTCTATTTCGCTGACCGCTATCAAACCCTCCAGCTTCCCGTCGAGTTCCTTCTGTCGAGGATCATGAGACCCTTGCCTTTTTGCCTCCAGATACCAATAAAAGGCCTGCGGCCTGTTTCCGAGGGCTTCAAAGGCCTCTCCCAAAAGCAGCATAACCTCGGCCCTTGCCGAGTGCCTGGGATATTTTTCCAACCATCTGACTGAGTCGTCACTGGAAATCTCATATTCGCCCAGAAGATAATATGATCTGGAAATCTGATATTCTACCAAAGGGATCTCATTATAATCGGGGTATTCCTTGGCAATCCTTTTTAAAAGGGCCAGGGCCTTTTCGTATCGTTCAGTCTCAAGATATTCCTCCGCTGTGACACGCATGTTCGAGGCAGTCTCCCATGCCTCCTTCTTTACGCTCACCGGAACTTTCGGCTGGCAGCCCGCGAAAAAAAAGGCTATTCCCACCATCACAGCAGGGATAGCCTTTTTCAAAAAAGATGTCTTCATAATCACTTTTTGACTTCCTCAAAATCCGCGTCCACCACATCATCGTCCTGGGACGGGTCCGTATCCGCTTCAGGACCTGCCGCTCCCTGCGCCTGTTCCTGCTCTTGGCTGGCCTGCTTGTACATAATCTCTGCCAGTTTGTGGGACGCCTGGGTCAATTCTTCGGTGAGCTTTTTGATTTCTTCTGTATCATCACCGTCCATCGCCTTCTTCAAATTCTCAATAGCGCTGTCAATATCTGCTTTTAATGCATCCTCCAGCTTATCTCCTGCCTCTTTCATGGATTTCTCCGTGGAATAAATCAGGGAATCAGCCATGTTGCGCGCATCTATCAATCCCCGTTTCATTTTGTCTTCTTCTGCATGCATTTCCGCATCTTTAACGAGATTTTCGATCTCTTCTTCGCTCAAACCGCTGGAAGCGGTAATCTCAATCGATTGCTCTTTGCCCGTCCCCATGTCCTTGGCAGATACATGCACGATCCCGTTGGCATCAATGTCGAAAGCAACTTCAACCTGTGGAACACCTCTCGGTGCAGGCGGAATTCCTACCAACTGGAAACGACCCAGTGTCTTGTTGTATTGAGCCATCTCACGCTCGCCCTGAAGGACATGGATTTCAACCGCAGGCTGGTTATCGGCAGCAGTCGAAAATATCTGGCTCTTCTTCGTGGGGATGGTTGTATTCTTTTCGATCAGCTTGGTAAATACTGCACCGAGGGTTTCAATACCCAGGGACAGAGGCGTTACATCCAGAAGAAGAACGTCCTTTACCTCACCGCTTAACACACCCCCTTGAATAGCGGCACCGACGGCCACGACTTCATCAGGATTTACGCCCTTGCTCGGCTCTTTTCCGAAAATTTCTTTGACTTTTTCCTGGACCTTAGGCATCCGGGTCATTCCGCCCACCAGAATTATTTCATCAATTTCATTGGTCGAAAATCCGGAATCCCGTATCGCCTGATTACACGGGCCTGCCACCCTCTCAATCAGATCATCAACAAGGGATTCCAGTTTGGCACGGCTCAATTTGATATTCAGGTGTTTGGGACCGCTGGCATCGGCCGTAATAAACGGGAGATTGACGTCCGTCTCCATGGATCCGGACAACTCCACCTTGGCCTTTTCCGCGCCCTCTTTCAGCCTCTGAAGGGCCATTTTATCACTTCGCAGATCGATTCCCTGGTCCTTTTTGAATTCATCAGCCAAAAAATCAACGATCCTGAGGTCAAAGTCCTCGCCCCCCAGATGTGTATCACCATTGGTGGACTTGACCTCGAATACGCCTTCTCCTATTTCCAGAACAGATACGTCAAAGGTCCCGCCTCCAAGGTCAAAAACGGCGATCCTGCGGTCACCCTTTTTGTCCAGTCCATAGGCAAGAGAAGCAGCAGTGGGCTCATTTATGATTCTTTCCACTTTTAAACCGGCAATTCGTCCGGCATCTTTCGTGGCCTGCCTCTGGCTGTCATTGAAATACGCAGGAGTTGTGATAACGGCTTCAGTGACCTTCTCCCCAAGATATTCTTCTGCGGTCTCTCTCATTTTCTGGAGAATTATGGCGGATATTTCCGCCGGACTGTAATCTTTCCCCCTAATTGAAACATGGGCATCTTGGTTGGATGCCTTTGAAATCTTATAGGGAAGAACCTTGATATCGTTTTGGACCTCAGGAGAACTATGTTTTCTCCCAATAAGTCTTTTAACACCAAAAACAGTGTTCTCAGGGTTTGTTACCGCCTGCCTTTTCGCGGTCTGCCCCACCAGTCTCTCATCACTGTCGGTGAAAGCCACCATGGAAGGGGTTGTTCTGCTCCCCTCCACGTTCGCAATTACTACAGGATCCCCCCCTTCCATTACTGCAACACAGGAATTGGTTGTCCCCAGATCAATGCCGATTATTTTTCCCATCTTTTTCCTCCTTAACTTCCACTCCTCTTAAATTTTGTGCAAATTCACGTCAGTTGCTTCAAGAACTGTTTTTGTTCACAATAACCATTGCAGGTCGAATTAATCGCTCATTGAGGATATAACCCTTTTGAAGCTCCTGAAGGACCGTACCCGGTTCAGCAGTATTATCTTCCTGTTCTGAAATGGCGGCGTGAAAATTAGGATCAAAGGGCTTTCCTTCAGCCTCGACCTGTTCCAATCCCGCCTTTTCCAGAGAGTCCAGCAACCCTTTTAACGTGAGCGCCACTCCTTCTTTTACCGCATGGAGTGAATTTTCATCTTCACAAGCTGAAATAGCCTTTTCCAGATTGTCTATCACTGACAGCAATTGCTTTATCAGAGACTCATTTGAAAATTTTATCAGATCACTTTTATCTTTCTGGAATCTTTTCTTCAGGTTTTCAATTTCCGCCAGAGAGCGCATGTAGAGATCATAGTTTTCACCAGCAGTTTTCCTGAGATCTCTTGCTTTCTCAAGCAACGCCGCCTTCTTCATGTTTTCCAAAGGGGTTTCTTTCGTCTCCGGACGCTCCTCTGCTGCTTCATCCTGTTCGACAGGCTCTTCTTTGAAATTTTCTTTAGACGTATCTTCTATGCCCTCATCCGTCACTTTTACTTGAACCACTCTCAACTCCTATTCCATCAATTTCGTTTTTCTTTTCAGTCGGCAAAAAATTAAGCATCTCAAAATGCTTTGTCAAGGCAGGCAGAAGGATGTTTTTCATCCTGAAATTTGCGGCAAAACAAACAGGACCCACTGAAATTATTGGCAATGCATAAAGTTGAGAGGTACAATAGAAGACATTCAGGGACTTTACATGCGGGATGGACGAACCGGGGAGTGAAATAAAAAACCTGAACGTCCAACACCGAACGTTGAACATCGAAGGTGGTACGCCTACGGCGTGTCATTTTTATAAGAAAGACCGGAACGGAGCGACATCCTGCTTCGACGTTCAACGCTGGACGTTCAATGTTCAATGTTAAAGTTCTTAGATTCTCCTTTTCCCTCAAGTTACTTGGGACGGCCCTTTAACTCAATAATCTGAGTCAGTTCTTCTGCAAGTGCGGGGGCATATTCTCTGGTTAGGCGCCGCGTTTCAGCATCGGTTGTTCCAGTAGGTTTGATAAACAGGCCGTCTGCTCCGGCCCTGAACATTTCCACGGCATCATGAATAAGAGACTTCCTGGTATAAAAAACAGCAGGCGTGCCGGGGTACTGTTCCCTGGCCTGCTTGAGGTTCGAAAGCCCGTATTTCCCGTTTTGTCCTATGCGGGAGCACACTTCCTCAAACAGAGTCCTCCAGCAGTCAACAATGGAAAAAAGTCTTTTCAGGTATTCATTGTTCACGTCACCTCTGAATTCTTCCAGACCCTTATAGATTTTATCCAACGTCGGGAAATCAGAAACCTTTATCTCCAGCTCTTCTTTTGGGGGAAGATAGGGCTCGGAAACATCCTCGTCCTGTCCCCACAGGTCAAGGAGAAAAAGCGCCGGTTTTGTTGAGCCCAGTTCCCCCCTTACTTCTTCAAAAGTATATGTCTGGACGAACTCCATATGCGGGACAAGCGGTGCAATCTCATTTCGGACAAGATCGTGTTCAAATTCGGAGTCATCGATGAAGCAGATGATGTATCTCATTAAGTTACGCTTCTTCCAACCCGTGCCCGGTAAGCCTTGTGAGGGCCTCCAGGTATTTTTCTTTTGTCTTTCCAGTGATCTCGGCCGGCAGTTTGGGCGGTGGCGGCTGTTTTGGCCAGTTGATCTCAAGAAGATAATCCCTCAGGAACTGCTTATCAAAACTCTTCTGGGACCCGCCGGCTTTGTATCCATCCATAGGCCAGAACCTTGATGAGTCAGGAGTCAAAACTTCATCAATAAGGATTAGCCGACCGTCTTTGATTCCGAATTCAAACTTGGTGTCCGCAACAATAATTCCTTTTTCAGCGGCAAAATCCCTTCCAAATTCATATATCTGGAGGCTGACACGTTTGACCTCCTCGGCGATTTCTCTCCCAACCGTATCCACAGCCTCTTCAAAAGAGATATTCTCATCATGCATGCCGTCTTCGGCCTTGGTTGAAGGAGTAAATATGGGCTCCGGCAGCTTTTCCGACTCCTTCAGTCCATCCGAAAGAGGTATCCCGCATACCTTCCCGTTCGAAAGGTAATCCTTCCAGCCCGAACCGGTAATGTAGCCCCTGACAATACACTCAACAGCAAGCGGCTCTGTCTTCTTAACAAGCATGCTGCGGCCCCTGAGCTGGTCAGAGTATTTCCGGCAGACTTCAGGGTATTCTGCGGGATCTGTGCTTATCAGATGATTTTCTATAATTGATGCAAGTTTTTCGAACCAGAATATGGAAATGCTGGTCAGAATCTTTCCCTTGTCAGGTATCGGGTCATCCATAACCACATCAAAGGCGGATATCCGGTCACTTGCTACAATCAGCAGTTGATCATCAATTTCATAAACGTCCCTGACCTTTCCGCGTTTTAATAATTTTATGTCCTCGAAATTACTTTTTCCTAAGGCCTCTGAATTCATAATCTTTCTCCAAAAAAATGTTAGGGCGTGTCCATCCATAAATGGCTATTTTGTCAAATCTCTGCGTTATGCGAAGTCCCGCCATGGCGGGATTAATCCTCGAAATATTCCTATATATTCCTGTTTACCCCGTTA
>PVMS01058728.1_pt1 | contig 11506 bp, 11 predicted proteins | sample 1853461 | NCBI WGS metagenome assembly PVMS01 (sample SAMN08582032, study PRJNA380276) | Marine sediment metagenome, whole genome shotgun sequencing project. | isolation source: ocean sediment barecode stripped | collected 2017
ATAGTCATAAATTTCCGTTACCGTACCCACCGTCGAGCGCGGATAGTGCGAGGTGGACTTCTGTTCAATGGAAATTGCCGGGGACAGGCCTTCGATATGATCGACGTCAGGCTTTTCCATCATTGACAGGAATTGCCTGGCATAAGTCGACAGCGATTCGACGTAGCGCCTTTGACCCTCGGCATAGATGGTGTCAAATGCCAGCGACGACTTGCCGGAGCCCGACAGCCCGGTGAATACGATCAGCTTGTCCCGCGGCAGGCTGACGGACAGATTCTTGAGATTGTGGGTTCGCGCGCCGCGAATTTCGATGGTTTTCATAGGTCAGGTGATGGTTTTCATAAGTCAGGTGATGAGTACGTCAAACAACCTGTTAATATACGCCGCCGTGTGTCGGCGACGCAATATTACGCTGATCTGTATTCTGGCCTGAGCACAAGGCAACAACCCCAAATACCACTAATGAGCAATAAATTCAGTCAGATTTTTGCACCGATGTTGCCGGTCGAGCGACGTACCGTCGGTGTGGTTGCGTCGATCGCGATTTTTCGCATGTTCGGGCTGTTTGCATTGCTACCTGTCCTGGCCATCTATGCAGCGGACCTTAAGGACGCCACGCCCGCCCTCATAGGCCTTGCTGTTGGCGGCTATGGGCTGACGCAGGCTATTTTGCAAATCCCATTCGGCGCATTGTCCGATCGTATTGGTCGCATACCGGTGATCGTATTCGGTCTCGTGCTGTTTGCGGCGGGCAGCATTCTCGCAGCGCGAAGCGACACGATATACGGCGTTATCGCCGGCAGGTTGCTGCAGGGAGCGGGGGCGATCTCCGCGACTTTGACCGCGCTGCTTGCGGACGCCACCCGCGAGGAAATGCGCACCCGCAGCATGGCGATATTTGGCATTGGCATTGGCATGTCCTTCCTGGTTGCCCTCATTGTCGGGCCGATGATTGCTGCGCAAAGCGGCGTCAGATCCCTTTTCTGGGTGGCGGCCGCGCTTGCCGTACTGGCCGGATTGCTACTGACCTTGTTGCCGCGCGGCATCAAGCGACCAGAACGTGCACCGGACCGTAGCATCCGGGCCGCATTCAAACCCAATCTGCTGCGCCTTGATTTGTATATTTTTCTTCTGCACGCATTGCTGACGGCCAGTTTTGTGGCCTTGCCATTCGTGCTGCGTAATCAGCTGGATCTGGCCCTGACAGCGCACTGGAAAATCTATATTGGCGCACTGCTGGCTTCACTCCTGGGCACCGTGCCTCTGATTATCAAGGATGAGCGCCAGGGCAAGTCATCAACACTGGGGCTGGCCATAACACTGGTGCTGTCGGGCCAACTCCTGCTGGCGTTCGCTGGCCACACCACAGCAGCGGTATTCGTTGCTCTGGCCGTATTCTTCGCCGGCTTCAACTTCCTGGAAGCGGGCTTGCCGGCACGCTTGTCTATTCAGGCAAAAGGAGATCTGCGCGGCGCGTCACTCGGCGTATTCTCAAGCTCACAGTTTCTGGGCGCATTTGCAGGTGGCCTGCTCGGGGGCTACTTCCTGTCCGGCGGCAACCCGGCTACGGTGTTCGTGGCCGGCACGCTGCTCAGCGCTATCTGGCTCGCATTTCACCAGTTGGTCCCTAGTACTCCGTCAAGGTGATATTCACGGGTTCAGAGCCACCCGGATGATCCAAGACAAGGCGCAGTCCGAAGAGGCACGGTTTTCATGTTTGCCAGTCGGTATAGCACAGAACACGACCTTGCTCGGCGTGTCCTTTTCAAGGGCTGCAACGCCGTATTGGCTCATCCGGGTGGCTCCCGACTTCGGAAGAACGCTGAAGTGATCATTTGTCATGTGGCATCTACTGGCATGGGCGAGTTGTGAAGCGGTCGTCCGCGGTGTTGCGCCTCTTGGCAAGGACGCGCCGAGCTGATATTGCAGCTGTGCTGCGCCATTTGGCAACGGTGAGAACCCTGCACCTTCGAGACGCGCCTGGCGGTCAACCGCTTCACAACTCGCTGAACCCGTGAATATCACCTTGACGGAGTACCGGCGGCGAATAATCGCGCGAAATCACTGGAAATCGGGCTGGCATTTGGCGGATCAGGCTCTACAATACGAAATCTGCATTTTTCACCTGATGGGCAGCAGGCCTCATTAAAGCGCACGAAGCCACGGAGGCTTCGCAAAATCACGCTACAAAGATCAGGTTGCGATTTGCATGCCCGCGCGCTGCCAGCGCGATTAATTAACCAGAATACAGGGGACCAATATGGCCCGCGGAGTAAACAAAGTAATCATCGTCGGTAACCTCGGCGGAGATCCGGATACCAAGTACATGCCAAGTGGCTCGGCCGTCACGAATCTGACCGTGGCTACCAACGAATCGTGGAAAGACAAGCAGACCGGCGAGCAAAAAGATCGCACCGAGTGGCACAAGGTAGCCATGTTCGGCCGCCTGGCGGAAATTGCAGCCGAGTACCTGCGCAAGGGCTCCCAGGTTTATATCGAGGGCAAATTGCGCACCCGCAAATGGACGGACAAGCAGGGCAACGATCGCTACACCACTGAGATTGTTGCTGACGAAATGCAAATGCTTGGTGGCCGCGGTGGCGGTGGCGCGCCGGCCATGGGTGGTCCGCCACAGTCAAGCCCACCACCACAGGGTGCGCCGGGCCCGTCAGGTGGTGAGGATTTCGACGACGACATCCCGTTTTAGGAACAACTGCCGCGAAAAGGACTGACGCACTGCTGCGCAGTCCGCCATCGACGGACGCACGCACTATGTCCAGAAAGCTCTACATCAAAACAATGGGCTGCCAGATGAACGAGTATGACTCGGACAAGATGGCGGACGTCCTGCGTGAGTCACATGGGTTCGAATTGACTGCGGTGCCCGAAGAGGCCGACCTGCTGCTGGTCAATACCTGCTCGATTCGTGAAAAGGCCCAGGAAAAGGTTTTCTCGGAGCTCGGTCGGTGGCGAGCGCTCAAGGAAAAACGCCCGGATCTCCTGATTGGCGTTGGCGGCTGTGTTGCCAGCCAGGAAGGCGAGGGGATCAGCAACAGGGCACCATTCGTCGACCTTGTTTTCGGCCCGCAAACGCTGCATCGACTGCCGCAGATGGTGGACGAAGTCCACGCAACAGGCCGACCGGTTGTTGATGTTTCTTTTCCGGAAATCGAGAAATTCGACAGTCTCCCGGAACCGCGTGCAGAAGGCCCGACAGCGTTCTTGTCGGTGATGGAAGGTTGCAGCAAGTATTGCTCGTTTTGTGTCGTGCCATATACCCGCGGTGAAGAGATCAGCCGGCCGCTGGACGATGTCATTGGCGAAGCCGTAAGCCTCGCCGCACAGGGTGTTCGCGAAATCAATTTACTCGGGCAAAACGTCAACGCTTACCAGGGGCCGATGCACGATGGCCAGATCGCGGACCTGGCGACGCTGATTTACTATGTGTCGGCGATCGATCGTGTGGACAGAATTCGATTTACGACTTCGCACCCACTTGAGTTCACCGACAGCCTGATCCAGGCTTATGCAGAAATTCCGAAACTCGCAAGCTATTTGCATTTGCCGGTGCAGCATGGCTCCGATCAGATTCTTGCAAGAATGAAACGTGGTCACACTGCGCTCGAATACAAAGAGAAAATTCGCAAACTGCGTGAGGCGCGACCGGGTATTTCAATTTCCTCGGATTTCATCGTTGGTTTTCCGGGCGAATCAGATGCGGATTTTGCAGCAACTATGGAACTGATCGCAGATCTCGGCTTCGATCAGTCATTCAGTTTTATTTACAGTGCCCGACCCGGTACTCCTGCTGCCGGGTTTGCGGATGACACACCGATGGCGGTGAAAAAAGAACGCTTGCAGATACTGCAGACGCGCATTAGTCAACAGGCTATGCAGATCAGCCGGGCCATGATTGGAACGACGCAAACAGTGTTGGTTGAGAAGCCATCGAAAAAGGATGTCAGACAAATGTCCGGGCGTACAGAAAATATGCGTTGGGTCAATTTTGACGCGGATCCGGCATGTATTGGCGAGTTTGTCGAGGTTGTGATTACAGAGGCTTTGCCGAATTCCCTGCGCGGCAGGTTGGCTGATACGCGGGCCGTGGCCTAAGGTACCTCTGATCTATTCGTGAACTCGTATTTTGCGTTCAAGATGTCCAGCTTCGTCTTCGCAATAGCTAGCTATTATGGGCGATCCGCGCCTTGAATCTGAACATCTTGAGCACAATCTACTTCGCCCGGAATAAATCAGAGGTTCCCTAGAGTGTAATCACTCAGATTCGACCGCAATGACGTCGGTGTTATCCGCTATCCACCAGGCACTGTCTTATTCGCACCGCCCAACACCCCTATACAGATCACATTAATTCGATGTAGTCTTGCGGTAAGCTTAACTAACGAGTGCCTAAGGAGTATTAGCCACCCCTTGAACGCCAGCCTTGTATCTCAGGACATCATCCTGGAACCCGTCGACAACAGTCGTCTGGCCAACCTCTGCGGCCAGTTTGACGAGCACCTCCGCCAGATCGAACGCCGCCTCAACGTTGAAATCGCCAGTCGTGGCAACCGTTTCCGTGTTACCGGAAATCCGGGCGCTGCAGAAATCGGTCGTGACGTGATTCGGTCTATTTTCAAGATTACTAAGAATGAACATTTGGAGCCGGAACTGGTCCACTCATGTTTACAGGAGTCAGTAATGCCCAATGGTGAAACTGCGAAGGCTGGATCGGATGCCTACGCCGACAATGACAATATTTTCACGATCCAGACACGCCAAAAAATGGTTCGAGCGCGCGGCGAAAATCAGCGCGCCTACCTGCAAAGCATTCACGATCATGACCTGGCATTCGGCATCGGTCCCGCCGGAACCGGAAAAACATACCTGGCGGTCGCAAGCGCAATCGATGCGCTGGAGAATGAACAGGTAAGACGCATTGTGCTGGTGCGGCCGGCGGTTGAGGCGGGTGAGCGTCTTGGCTTTCTGCCGGGGGACTTGTCGCAGAAGGTGAATCCGTTTTTGCGCCCAATGTATGACGCGCTTTTTGAAATGCTTGGTGCCGAGCAGGTCGGTCGCCTGATGGAAAAAAATATTATTGAGGTGGCGCCGCTTGCGTTCATGCGTGGACGTTCACTCAATGATTCATTTGTCATTCTGGACGAAGCGCAGAATACCAGTGTGGCGCAGATGAAAATGTTTCTGACCCGTATTGGCTTCGGTTCACGTTCCGTAGTAACTGGCGACATCACGCAGATCGATTTGCCGTCCGGACAAACGTCCGGATTGAAAAACGCAATGAAAATCCTTGCGGACGTAAATGGTGTTGCGTTCACATTCTTCACGCCATCAGATGTGGTTCGTCACGAACTCGTGCAGCGGATTGTTGAAGCATACGAGGCCGACGGCAACGGCAATGATGCCTGAGCCGAAAGTCGCGATTGAAGTACAGATCGCCAGTGTTGTTGAGAGCGTACCGGATGAGCAGGCTATTCAATCCTGGATTGAGGAAGCCATTAGTCACTCGGGCAGTGCCGGCGCAGCCAACCGTGAGATCTCTGTACGAGTCGTTGACGAGGAGGAAGGACGCGCATTGAACAACCAGCATCGCCAGCAGGACAAGGCAACCAATGTATTGTCATTTCCCGCGGTCGGCGCCGGCGAATCCGATCTGCCTTCTGAACTGTCGCAGTCACTTGGCGATATCGTTATTTGCGGCCCCGTGGTTGAGTGGGAGGCAGCTGAGCAAAACAAGGAAGTTGCCAGTCACTGGGCGCACTTGCTGGTGCATGGCGCAGTGCACCTGCTCGGATACGATCACGAAACCGACAAGGATGCGGCTGTAATGGAGCAGCTCGAAATCCAAATATTGGCAGCTCGCGGAATTGATGATCCTTACGCGGTTCGGAATTGAGGGAAATCACGTTTTAGTTTTTGCTGAACTGCTACAATATTGGCTTGCGTTACCCGCCTGGGCGGCGGCAAACGCTTAATTTTTCAGACTATAGTCGAACAGGGAAAATGAACGACAAACCACCAAGTACCAACGGCCCAGGAACCGCCGGCGTATTCAAACGAGTAATGCGCGCCATCAAAGGCGAACCCTGGAGCCGCGAAGAAATCTACGACCTGTTGCAACAAGCCGAAAGCGTCTTCGATCCTGGGGAAAAGGAGATGTTGGATGGCGTTCTGGAAGTAGCACAAATACGCGTTCGCGAAGTCATGATTCCCAGGTCGCAAATGATTGTGATCGAGCGGGAGCAGACCATTGACGAAATGCTGCAGGTCATCATTAAGTCCGGACACTCGAGATTTCCCGTCACCGGAGAAGACCGGGACGGGATAGTGAGCATTCTGCTTGCCAAGGAGCTTCGGAAATGTTTCGGTGATACATCCAGCGATGAATTGCTCATCGAGGATTTTCTGCGACCGGTAACAGTCATACCGGAATCCAAACGCCTGAACACGCTGCTGAAGGAGTTTCGCGACAGCCACAAACACATGGCGATTGTTGTCGATGAGTATGGCGGCGTATCCGGGCTGCTGACGATCGAGGATGTTCTTGAAGAAATCGTTGGTGAAATAGATGACGAGCATGATGTTGATGAAGTTGAGTCTGTCCGCCCGGACGTCGACGCGGAAGGTCGGCCTTGTTTCACGGTCCTGGCGCTGACCAGAATCGAAGACTTCAATGAATACTTTGGATGTGAGTTAACTGAAGAAGGGGACTACGACACAGTTGGCGGGCTTGTGATGCATGAGCTGGGCCGTTTGCCGCGAATTGGTGAGACATTGCAACACGGTGGTTTCGAATTTTTGGTCACCAAAGCGGACAGACGTCGCGTCGACGAATTACAGGTGCACCGGACAGCGGACGACTGACAATCGTGGCGCAAGAATTTTCCCTGAAAGATTCGGCAGTCGCCTGGCCGCGCGTAACAAGGCTCGCATACTTTCTTTTCGGCGCACTCCTGATGCTCTCATTTGCGCCGTTCGGCTGGTTTGCTCTGGCGCCGGTACTGTTACTTCCGTTTCTGTATTCCACGTTGTATGCAGAACCGCGACTCGCCGCCCGGCACGGGTTTTGGTATGGAGCTGGTTTGTTTTTGGCAGGCACGTACTGGCTGTATATCTCGGTACACGTGTTTGGCGAGGCGCCACTTTTCGTCGCTATCTTCCTGATGCTGGCGCTGGTCGTCATTATGGGTTGGTACTATGCGGCGACCGCATTTCTTATCAGCAAATTGGCTGCGGGCAACGCCTGGCGGTTGGTGTTGGCCGCGCCTGCAGTCTGGGTCGCGATTGAATGGCTGCGCGGCTGGTTTCTCAGTGGTTTTCCGTGGATGACCTTGGGTTACGGTCAGATAGATTCTCCGCTAGCCGGATTCGCAGCTGTTACAGGTGTGTACGGCGTTTCACTAATACTCATGATCAGCACGAGCGCATTGCTGGTGGTTTTCGTCGGAGAAAGAAAGTTACGCCTGGTGGCCGCAACGATCGCTCTTGTGCCCTGGCTTGCGGGCGCACTCATCAGCGATGTCGAGTGGACCAGGGAGGCCGGCCCGTCCGTGCGTGCGACGATCGTGCAGGGTGGCGTTTCTCAGGACAGGAAGTGGATACGGGAGCAATTTAGACCGACGCTTGAATTGTATCGGAATTCGATTCGCGCGAATGAGGATAGTGATCTTATTGTTTGGCCGGAGGTTGCTCTGCCGGCAAGAATTGATCAGGTCGAAAGTTACATTGGGCAATTGCAATCCGACATTAGTGTGCGCGGGCAAACGTTGCTATTCGGCATTCTTGAGTGGGACGCTGATGCACAGCATATGTACAACAGCGTCGTCATGATCGACGGCGAGGACAGGGACACCCGGCAGATCTATCGAAAACGGCACCTGGTGCCTTTTGGTGAATTCTTTCCGGTGCCGGATTTTGTTCGTGAATGGATGCGCCTGATGAGCCTGCCCTACAGCGACATGAGCGCTGGTGATGCGGAGCAACCCTTGCTGCGCATGGCAGATGGTAATCAACTGGCGGTCGCCATTTGTTACGAGGACGCGTACGGCGCCGAGCAGCTGTACGCTTTGTCCAAAGCGACCCTGCTTATCAATGTGAGCAACGATGCATGGTTTGGTGAATCGATAGCGCCGCATCAGCATCTGGAGATTGCCCGTATGCGCGCACTGGAAGCGGGTCGTTACGTAATTCGTGCGACAAACAACGGCGTCAGTGCATTCATTGGCCCGGACGGCAGCCTGCTGCAGACGGGTGAACAGTTCCGCTACGTCTCGATGAGCCATGATGTGACGCCGCGCAAGGGGCTTACGCCTTATGCCAGGGTTGGTAACTGGCCCGTCGTTTCACTCGCCCTGCTCATAGTGGGCTGGCTGGTTAATCGCATGCGAGCTAATTGATTTTTCCAAAAATCAATTGGTCTATTGATTATGTAATTATATAACCTACTGATAAATCGAAGATTAAAATATTACTTGCTATGAATTCTATAGGTCTATAGAATTTCCGGAAATCGAAATGAGGCGGTTAAGACTCATCGTGCCGGAAACCGAAAATAACAAATACCAACACCAGCGTCTGCAGGCCATCCGGTCCGCTGCTGCTGTCTTTGCTGAAAAAGGTTTTCACGGCTCGAGTACCAAAGATATTGCAGAGCGGATGGGTATCAAGCAGGGCAGTCTTTATTACTACTTCAAATCGAAAGAAGAAGCGCTCGGTGAGGTTTGCCTGTTTGGCATTACGGATTACGTTGATCGAATGCACACAATTGCAGCGAGCGATCAGCCATTCGAAGCAAAGTTGATGGCGACGATTACCTCTCACCTGTCGAGCTATAGAGAAAAAAATGAGGCGCTCAAAGTATATAACGATGAGCGTCTGTATCTGCCGGAAGCTAAACGAAGCACGCTGAAAAGCCTGGGTAGTGGTTACCGGCAGTTGCTGGAAAAGATTTTTGAAGAAGGCGTGCAGAGCGGCGCGTTGCGTGACTCCATTGATTGCCATTTCGCAGCTCAGGCTGTCATTGGTATTTGTAATGCATGGGGCGACGTGATCGTCCGCGATCCTGATGTCGACTTGTTCGACATCATTCAGAAAAGTACGGATCTGTTGTTAAACGGATTCAGTGAGCGACGCAAGATACAACGCACCGGCGATGAAACGGATGTCGCCGGAAATATGAATTAGCAGAGAAATCAACAATAAAAAGGATGTAAAGATGGCTGAGCAAATCGCAACAAATGTTACCTGGCATGATGGAGAGGTGTCGAGAGAAGATCGTCACGACATTCTTCGACAGAAGGGCGCAACGATCTGGTTTACCGGATTATCAGGCAGTGGCAAGAGCACGATTGCCGTAGCGCTGGAGAGAGTTCTGTTCGACATGGGCAAGCTTTCCTATCGTCTGGATGGTGACAATGTACGTCTTGGCATCAACAAGAATCTCGGTTTTTCCGAGGCTGATCGTACCGAGAATATTCGTCGTATTGGCGAGATCGCGAAATTGTTTGGTGATGCGGGCACGATCGCTTTGTCGAGCTTTATCAGCCCATATCGCGGTGATCGGGATGAAGTGCGTGCATTGCACGACGCAGCAAACCTGACCTTTGTTGAGGTGTTCGTTGACTGTTCGCTGGCGGAAGCTGAGAAACGTGATCCGAAGGGCCTGTACAAGAAAGCGCGAGCCGGTGAGATCAAGAATTTTACCGGTATTGATGATCCCTACGAAGCTCCGTCCGCGCCTGAGATTCACTTGCACACTGATCAAATGACTCTGGAAGAGGAAGTAACGATCGTTATCGAATTTCTCGTCGAGAACGGCATTATCAAGCGTGAGTATTTCACCCGGAATGAAGACCAGGTGACTGCTGCGATTGCCGGTTAAACGGACATAAGGAGAGCAATAATGATAAAGCCACACGGGGCTGAGGTCCTTAACCCTCTTTACGTCGCGGACGAAGCTGAACGTCAGGCGCTTATCGCCGAGGCAGAATCGCTGCCTTCGCTATTGTTGAATTCTGCGGCGGCAGCCAATGTTGTAATGCTTGGCGCCGGATACTTTACGCCGCTCGATGGGTTCATGGATCTCGCTGATGCGCTGAGTGTTGCCGAAAACATGCGTACTACCGATGGGCTGTTTTGGCCGGTACCGATATTGAATTTGACTGATGACATTAGTGCGATCGACGGGAAGCGGCGCATTGCGCTGCGTGATCCGAATACCGCAGGTAATCCTGTCATGGCGATTATGGATGTCGACAGTATCGAGGAGGTCAGCAGCGAGCAAATCGATATGATGACCGAGCAGGTTTACGGCACGCTGGATAGTTCGCATCCAGGTGTTGCGGTTTTTCAGAGCCTCGGTAACTACTGTGTCTCTGGTGATATCCAGGTATTGAGTTTTAGTTATTTTCAGGCCGATTTTCCTGATACGTTCAGGACTGCTGGTGAAATTCGTGACGAAATCAGCAAGCGTGGCTGGGAGACGGTGGTCGCGTTTCAGACGCGTAACCCGATGCATCGTGCACATGAGGAATTGTGCAGGATGGCCATGGAGCGTCTTGGTGCGGACGGTATTGTTGTGCACATGTTGCTCGGCAAACTGAAAGCAGGGGACATTCCTGCTGATGTTCGGGATGCCTGTATTCGCAAGATGGTCGAGCTGTACTTTCCTGAGAACACAGTGATGGTCAATGGTTATGGCTTTGACATGTTGTTCGCTGGTCCGCGGGAGGCTGTGTTGCATGCGCTGTTCAGGCAGAACATGGGTGCTACGCACCTGATTGTTGGGCGGGATCATGCTGGCGTTGGAGATTTCTATGGGCCGTTTGAGGCGCAGGAAATTTTTGAGCAGTTGCCGGAAGGGGCTTTGGAAATTGAGATTTTCGCTGCTGATCATACGGCGTACTCGAAGAAGCTGAAGCGTGTTGTGATGATGCGGGAGGCTGACGATCATTCTCCTGAGGATTACGTGATTCTTTCCGGTACCAGGCTGCGTGAGATGCTTGGGGAGGGGATTGCGCCACCGGCGGAGGTTGCCCGGCCTGAGGTTGCGGATATTTTGATGGCGCATTATCAGCGGGAAGAAGCGGCTTAGGTTGGTATGCTGCCTGGCGCGTAATCTGTATTGGTGAATTCCTGCGTTACCGCAGGAGCGCGCCCGGCATGTCCCATTCGCTCAGACACCGCTTCGTGAACTCGCTCGGTGTGACACGCCAGACACACTCCTGCTACAGGGTGCCAGTCTGTCCGGATGGCGCCTGATTTTGTGGGTTGAGAAATGAGTCCACTCTGATTCCTGGCGGAATCAGAGTGGACCCTTATTCGATCGCGATTTCCGCGCGTCCTTACGGTATCCTTCCGCCCTTTGGAAATACCGATTTAGGGCAAGAATTGAGTTGATGGACGTTACCTATAATCCGGATTTGGTTGAGAAAGAGGCTCGTGAGTATTGGGACGACGAGCAGTGTTTTGTCGTTGATGAGAATCCGGATAA
>PVMS01146861.1_pt1 | contig 11506 bp, 11 predicted proteins | sample 1853461 | NCBI WGS metagenome assembly PVMS01 (sample SAMN08582032, study PRJNA380276) | Marine sediment metagenome, whole genome shotgun sequencing project. | isolation source: ocean sediment barecode stripped | collected 2017
CTGTTTTGCAGATCCGCCGGCGGAATCGCCCTCCACCAGGAATATTTCTGATAAAGCCGGGTCTTTTTCCTGGCAGTCCGCGAGTTTACCTGGCAGTCCCGCAATATCCAGGACACCCTTTCTCCGTGTCATTTCCCGCGCTTTTCGCGCCGCTTCGCGCGCACGGGCTGCCTCAACCACTTTTGCGGTGATGGTTTTAGCCTCAGCAGGGTTTTCCAGTAAAAAATCCTTCAATCGGCTTCCTACCAGCGATTCAACTACCGGTTTTACTTCTGAAGAGACCAATTTGTCCTTGGTCTGGGACGAAAACTTGGGATCAGGAACCTTTATGGAGAGCACGGCAACCAACCCCTCCCTCGCATCGTCCCCCGTAGTTGAAACCTTATTCTTTTTTGCAATACCCGCTTCTTCTATGTAGTTGTTAATCGTACGGGTAAGCGCAGCTCGGAATCCCGCAAGGTGTGCACCACCGTCTTTCTGAGGGATATTATTGGTAAAACAAAAAACCGTTTCCTGGTATGAGTCTGTCCACTGCATCGCGGCCTCAACTGTAGTGCCTTTGTTTTCTGCGGACATGTACATAACAGTGGGATGTAGCGGATTCTTGTTACGTCCCAAATGTTCCACGAAAGACTTTATTCCGCCTTTATATTCAAAGACATCCGACTTTCCGCTACGCTCATCGTTTAGTTCAATGCGTACACCGGAGTTAAGGAAACTCAGCTCCCTCAGGCGTTTCGCCAGAATGTCATAATGAAAGACAGGGTTGCTGAAAATGTCGTGACTGGGCCGGAAAAACACGGATGTTCCGGTCTTTTTACTGTCACCGGTAATTTTTATTGCTTCCTGTGGAACGCCCATATGATAGGTCTGCCGCCAGACATGCCCGTCTCGCTTTATGCGAAGCTGAAGTTCCTCAGACAATGCATTTACCACAGATACGCCAACTCCGTGCAAGCCCCCGGACACCTTGTAGGAATTATCGTCAAATTTTCCGCCGGCATGAAGCACAGTCATACTGACTTCCGCCGCTGATATACCCTCTTCTTCATGCAGATCTACAGGAATACCACGTCCGTTGTCCTCTATGCTTATCGCGTCATCCTCATGAATGGTGACCCTTACAAAATCACAATGACCCGCCAGGGCTTCATCTATGGAGTTGTCAACGGTTTCGAACACCATGTGATGCAAACCTGTACCGTCATCGGTGTCCCCGATAAACATACCCGGTCGCTTTCGAACGGCATCGAGACCTTTTAGCACCTTGATGTTTGATGAATCGTAACTGTTTTTATTCATAGCATTTCCGATCCCCTGAAGGGATTCTAAATTTGTGAAAATATGTTGTTTATTCGTTTTTTTGTGCGTCTGTGTGTGTACAGAAAAATGGGTGTGCAACGGGAACTTTACAGGCTGAGATTATAACATTTTATGTACAATCCCGTGTTCCACGTGGAACACGGTGTGCTCACCGGAAAATTGAGGTTCCCGGGTGCCCGTAAGCCACACCTGCGCCCCTGTCTCCAGGAACTTTGATAAAACACGCTCAAAATGATCTTCATCAAATTCTGAAGCTAAATCATCGAGCAACACCACCGGTTTATCCCCGATTGATTTCAGGATGGCAGCCTGGGCCAGCAACAAAGCAGCCGATAAGACTTTTTGCTCGCCCCGGGATATAACCGTCCTGGCCAGGTTATCACCTTTCATCATCAGCAAATCCGCCCGGTGTGGACCCTGGCTGGTAGCGCCCCGCTCCAGATCTCTGACGCGCCACTTCGACAGAGCTTCATTATACGGCCCCTCCCCCCAACCACTTTGATAGTCAATCGTTACATCATTCAATTCCGAGCTTAACTCGGTGATAATCGATTTGATTTCTTTTGCCAACAAATCGGCATACGCCTCCCTGTACTGACTCAATTTCGCACCCAGTGGGGAAAGAATTTCGTCCATACTTTCAACGACATCCATCTGACCGGCCCTTAGCGCAGCATTTCGTTGCTTGAGTGCTTTCGAAAAGCGTCTCCAGACTTCGAGAAAGCTTGGTTCCACGTGAAACACTGCCCAGTCAAGGAACCTCCGCCGCACCTCAGGAGCTCCACTTACCAACAGGTGACTATCCGGCTCCATCAATACCAGGGGTAAACTCCGGGTCAATTGGCTTATTTGCGCCAGATCCTGGCTGTTTTTCCTCGCCTTCCAGTGTTTTCCGGATCTTTCCAATCCCAGGCGATTACTTTGCCTGTCGTCCTGCTCTGTTTCTGCAAACACACTGAAAGTGGGCCCGGCCGGCCCAATCAGCTCCACAGACTGAGAAGTACGAAAAGATCTACCCCTGGATAACACAACGACTGATTCCAATATGCTGGTTTTACCGGCACCGTTATTTCCGACAATATAATTCAGTACCGGGTTTGCTTGCAGAGAAACAGACCCCAGGTTTCGAAGATTTTCGATCTGAAGCGTCTTGATGATCAAATAATTATAATTTGAGTGGCATCACCACGTGCCGGTTTGAGCCACCACCTGGAACTGAGATCAGGCAACTGCTGTTGGCATCCTTTAATTCCATGGTAATTGCTTCAGAATCAAGGGCCATCAAGGCATCCAGCAGATAGGTAACGTTAAAACCGATAGCCAGCTTGTCAAAATTCAATTCGGCTTCCAGCTCCTCAACGGCCTCTTCGTGTTGTGGATTGTGGGCGATTATCTTGACTGAACTACCCTCAGCCTCCAGGCGCACGCCCCGGTATTTCTCATTCGAAAGTATTGAGGCTCTTTGCAGTGCGTGTGTAAAGCTATTCCTGTCTATATTGATATGCCGGTCTGTACCGACTGGAATAACTGCCTGGTAATCGGGAAATCTCCCGTCAATCAACTTCGATGTGAAAATCGTGCTTTCTTTCACCAGGCGAATGTGATTTTTTCCCAATGCCAGTTCCACCAGGTTCTCACTGTCGGCAAGCATCCTGGAAAGCTCAAGAACTCCTTTTCGCGGCACGATGAGTTGCCTGTTTTGGGTGACACCCAGGTCTCCCTCCAATTCGCAGAACGCGAGACGGTGTCCATCGGTAGCTACCGTTTTCAATCCTCCGTCCAGAAATTCGAAAAGAAGCCCGTTCAGATAGTAACGCACGTCCTGATTAGCCATTGCAAAGGACGTTTTTTCCAACAATCTTTTTAACGCATCCTCTTGAATTTTAAAGGTTTCCATGGTTTCAAACTGGTCGGTTGCTGGAAACTCCGTGGCGGGCAGCGTCGAAAGTGTAAAGCGGCTTTTGGCAGAAGAAACCGTCAGTTTATCTCCTTCAAGCGACACTAAAATGGATGCTCCTTCAGGCAGCATCTTACGATATCCACCAGTTTTCTTGCCGGTACGGTTGTTTCTCCCTCTCCGGAAACATCGGCTTTTACCGAGGCAATCAATTCTACTTCCATGTCAGTACCGGTTATCGATACTCGATTGCCTTGCGTGGCTATCAGGAAATTAGCGAGAACGGGTAAAGTTTGCCGTCGTTCCACAACACCGATTACCTGACTTAACGGTTGCAGAAACACTTCTCGCTGGATACTGAATTTCATGACCGGATTCCTTTCAATAATTATTTATCTATCTATATATAAAACAGTAGTAATAGTAAGCCCTGTGAATAGGGTTAATAAGTCTTAATATACCTTAAAATCAATCAGTTATAATTAATCTGCTCAGGCATATACAAGTGTATAGCCTGTGCATTGCCTGTGGGCGAAAAAGCCGGAATTTTTTATCACATACTTATCCACAGCAAATACAATGGTTTTGCACATGTTAATCCAAATAGCTCCATTCATAGAACCTCATTCATTCAAGCCAGGCCTTACAACGTCATGCAGTCAGTTGGCGAACCAGCTTCGCCCTGTCTTCGCGAATTCTTCCATCGGTATCACTCAACTCTTCAATTCTACGACAAGCGTGTAACACAGTGGTATGGTCCCGGCCGCCAAAGGCATCACCAATTTCCGGAAGACTGTGTTCGGTCAGCTCCTTGCACAATGCCATGGCCATTTGCCTGGGCCTGGCAATGCTTCGGGGGCGTCGCCTGGAAAGCAGGTCCGCAACCCGCAGCTTGTAATATTCGCAAACGGCTTTTTGAATATTTTCAATTGTGATCAAGCGGTCGTGAACCAGCAGCAAGTCGCGTAACACTTCCTGGGCGAAGCTTTCTGTAATCGGACGTCCCGAAAATCTGGCGTTGGCGCTCAGAGTATTGAGCGCACCCTCCAGATCACGCACGTTGGAACGCATTCGGCGGGCAATGAGATAGGCGACCGCCTCGTCGAGGTCAATTCCGCGCTCTTGCGCCTTGTTCATCAAGATAGCGACCCGGGTCTCAAAGTCAGGCGGTTCAATCGACACGGTAAGGCCCCAGCCAAACCGGGATCGTAAGCGGGCTTCAATACCATCGACTTCCTTTGGGTAGCGATCACAAGTGAGGATAATCTGCTGTTGACTATCCAGCAAGACGTTGAAAGTATGGAAAAATTCTTCCTGGGTGCGCTCTTTACCAGCGAAAAACTGGATATCGTCGATCAGCAGGGCTCCGGCAGTACGGTAATGCTGTTTAAAGGCATCGATCTTATCTCCACGCAATGCCTGAATCATTTCGCTGACGAAACGTTCCGAGTGCAAATAGAGAACCTTGGTGTGCTGATCCTGGCTAAAGATAAGGTTGCCGGCCGCATGTAACAGGTGTGTCTTGCCAAGACCGGTACCGCCGTACAGCAACAAGGGGTTATAGGCCAGGCCGGGTTTCATGGCAACCTGCTGTGTAGCAGCATACGCCAGCTCATTCGATTTACCCTGGACGAAATTTTCGAAACGGTATCGTTTGTCCAGGCCGGTGGCGATCGGAGTTGGCGCATGACCGTGTTTTTCCAGATAGATGTCCCGGTTACTGCTAACTTCAACCACGACTGAATCACGGGTGCCGCCCAGGTGTTCGTAAATATCCCGGATTCTTTCCAGGTAATTCAAGGCAATGTAGTCGCGCACGTATTCGTTGGGGGACAGTAAATACGACCGGCCTTTTTTGATCCTGAGCTGTAAAGGACGAATCCAGGTATTAAAGTCCTCTGCCGGCAGCTCTCGCTCCAGGTGTTTTAAACAGGTTTGCCAGGTGTTTTGGGCCATTCCAGGGCCTAGTTATTATGTTTGCGGCCATGTACTTGATGAGCCGGGAACGGATAAGTCTAACCTGCTGTGGATAACTTGACTATAGTGCAGTTGGAGAAAGCGGTAATTCGACTGAACGTCTTGTTTCAAAGGCGGATAAAAGTTAAACTTCTCCTCTTTTGTCGGCCATTTGTAGCTCCCGAAGAGCCACAGGGGTCGAAAACGGACTAACTCCTGACAGGATCACGAAAATGAAGCGTACTTTCAGCCAAGTCTCTTGAAGCGCGCGCGCAGGCACGGCTTCCGGGCCCGCATGTCGACCCGTGGTGGCAGGGCCATCATCAGGGCTCGTCGCGCCAAGGGCCGCAAGCGTTTGTCTGCCTGATTTCCTCACTCTTCGCCCAGCAGATGATTCCAACTCGCCGGGTGACATTCCCGCTTAGTGCTCGCTTGATTAAACCTTCTGAATTCAAAAGGGTTTTTAATAAGCCTGTGGTCTCGGCGGATCGCTGTTTCAAGGTATTAGCGAGGGCGAATGAATGTGATGGACCGCGCCTGGGAATGGCAGTTTCACGGCAGGTAGACCGGAGTGCCGTGGGAAGAAACCGGATCAAGCGCGTGATTCGCGAGAGTTTTCGTCAATCTTTCCTTGCGGTAATTTCGCAGACGATGAACGGGTCAAAAGCCAGGAAAACAACTCGAGAACGAAACATTGGCAGAAATCCGACCGGGATTGATTTGGTGATCTTGCCGAGGCGGGAGGCCGCGATCCTGAGCAACAGTAAATTATTTCGTTCTCTGGAGGCGCACTGGTCCCGTATTGGCGCTGCTGTTGAGCGCTCGGGAAGCCCGGCGGACTGACCATAACGCGGCAGAATAATGGCCAAACAACCATGATCCGGCCTTTCCCAGGCGTGGTATCAAGCAGGAAACAGGAAAAAGACAGATGGGAAATCTTCGCCCGGTATTGATTATTGGTTTGGTGTTTCTGGGTTACATGCTGTGGGTCGAATGGCAAAAAGCCTATGGTCCTCAGCCTTCTGCATCAACGGTGCAATCAACGCCTTCGGTAGGGTCTGCCACATCTCCTTCACCAGCCGACAGTAAAGCCGCGGATCTGCCTCAGGTTGATGATGCACGAGTAGATCTGCCACTCAGCACCGGTCAACAGGACAGCGTTCAGCAAGATATCCCATCCTTTGCCAGCGAACCAGCAGATACAGCAGCACATATGACTGCAGAAGGCACCCAAGTCACTGTATTGACCGATGTGCTGAAAGTGGAAATTGACCTGACGGGAGGTACGGTGGTTTCCGCCAGCCTGCTGGGCTATCCGGTTGTTCTCAAGGATCCGGATACCAAGGTAAACCTGCTTTCAAAGCAGGGCGATCATATGCTCATTGCCCAGTCCGGCCTGTTATCCCAACAGTCGGCGCCTAATCACACCAGCCAGTTTCAATCTGCCAGAGGGGAGTACGAGCTATCCGGGGGCATGGAGGAAATCCATGTGCCATTGACCTGGGAATCGGAAGATGGGGTCCGGGTCACCAAGACCTTTGTTTTCAAAAGAGATCGTTACGACATCGAGGTGCGGTATCGGCTGGAAAATAACAGCGGCATGACCTGGACAGGCAGCCGTTATGAACAGTTACAAAAGTCCGTGCCGGGGGATGAAGACACCGGAGGATTCACCAACCCCGGCCGCTACAGTTTTCGGGGTATCGGTTTTTACAGTCCGGCAGACAAATTTGAAAAAGTCGATTTTGATGACGTCGCGGACGAACCTTACAGTAAAACTTTTGCCGGTGGCTGGCTGGCGATGATCCAGCATTATTTCTTCACGGCCTGGATCCCCCCCGCAGATGAAGAAGCCAGTTATTCGACACAAGAGCTTAAATCGAGTGGCTGGCCTCGTTACATTGCGCGGGATGTTTCACCGCAGCAGCAAGTGCTCGCGGGCAGCAGTGGCGAATTCAGCAGCCGTCTTTACGTGGGACCCAAGTTGCAGGATCAGCTACCCGACGTGGCTCCGGGGCTTGAACACACGGTAAATTACGGAATTTTCTCGGTATTTTCCAAACCTCTTTTCTGGTTGTTGGAGAAAATTCATGGTTTTGTCGGCAACTGGGGCTGGGCGATTGTACTCCTGACCGTCCTGATCAAGTTGGCGTTTTTTAAGCTGACCGAGGCTCAATACCGTTCCATGGCGCGAATGCGCAAGCTGCAGCCGCGCATTGACCAGCTCAAGGAGCGTTATGGCGATGACCGGCAGCGCATGAGCCAGGCCATGATGGAGATGTACAAAAAAGAGAAAGTTAATCCGCTGGGTGGCTGCCTGCCTATCCTGGTGCAAATTCCAATCTTTATTGCCCTTTACTGGGTCTTGCTGGAATCGGTAGAGCTTCGGCAGGCGCCTTTTATCCTGTGGATTGACAACCTTTCAGCCCGGGACCCCTATTTCGTGCTGCCGCTGCTGAATGCGGTTTTCATGATTATCACGCAACGCCTCACCCCGGCGGCCGGCATGGATCCCATGCAAAGAAAAATGATGAATATGATGCCGGTTGTTTTTTCGGTGATGTTTGCTTTCTTCCCGGCCGGTCTGGTGCTTTACTGGGCAACCAATGCCGGGCTGTCACTGGCGCAGCAGTATTACATCACACGCAAAATCGCCGCCACAGCGTAAGAGCGCGCCGGCATGACTAGTACTCCTTCAACATGCAATATACGGGCTATTGACACAATTTGCGCCATCGCCACCCCCGCCGGGTGTCGGGGGCCTGGGAATCGTGCGCTTATCCGGACCGGGCGTGCGAACCATTGCGGAGCAGTTGTTCGGGGAATTACCCGGGCCAAGGTACGCAAGCCTGGCTGATTTTTTGGATGAGTCGGGTGAAATAATCGATTCGGGTATTGTGCTATTTTTTCCAGGCCCGCACTCTTTCACCGGCGAAGACGTGCTGGAACTGCAGGGGCATGGCGGCCCTTATGTCTTGCAGCGCGTCATGGACCGGCTCATGCAATTGGGTGCGCGGGCGGCCAGGCCGGGAGAATTCTCCGAGCGCGCCTTTCTCAATGACAAGATGGATCTCGTACAGGCCGAGGCCATAGCAGACCTGATCGATTCAGGTACGGATGCTGCCGCCCGGGCAGCGCAGCGCAGTTTACAGGGTGTTTTTTCTGAACGCGTGAATCGCCTGCGTACCGCGTTGATGCAACTACGTGTTTTTGTGGAAGCAGCCATAGATTTTCCAGACGAGGAAATTGATTTCCTGGCGGAAAGCGACGTGCTCGAGCGACTGGACCGCACCCGGCAGGAACTCACCGGGCTGTTGCTTGAAGCAGGCCAGGGCAGATTGCTGCGCGATGGGATTGTGCTGGCTATCATTGGGCGGCCTAATGCGGGCAAATCGAGTCTGCTCAATGCCTTGTCCGGCCAGGATAGCGCTATTGTCACCGAAATTCCCGGCACCACCCGGGATGTGCTCAGGGAACACATCGAAATTGACGGTATACCGGTCCACCTTGCCGATACGGCCGGAATTCGTGACACCACTGACCTGATTGAAGTGGAAGGTGTCAGACGGGCGCGCCAGGCATTGGAATCAGCGGATATCGTGTTGCTGGTTGAGGACCTAAGTGTCTGGCAAGCCGGGCAGGAAGGCCTCGAGTCTGAACTTCCTCATGGTGTCAGTTGCATTCGGGTGGGCAACAAAATTGATCTTTTAAGCCCGGATAAGCGCAAGCGGATGCAGCAGGACCCGGCAAAGCCGGATGTGTGGATGTCCGCAAAAAACGGGCAGGGTATCGAGGACCTTAAAGCCCGGATTCTCGAAATGGCAGGGGCCACAGAACAGGTGGAAGGCGGTTTTTCAGCACGCCGCAGACATATCGATGCCCTGAAAAGAGCAGGCAGCCATCTTGAAGCAGGCAAGGCGCGCATGGAAGAAAGCATGGCCGGTGAATTGTTGGCTGAAGAACTGCGGCTTGCTCAAAATGTGTTGGGAGAAATAACCGGGGAAATACTGCCAGACGATCTGCTGGGGGAAATCTTCTCCAGCTTTTGCATTGGCAAGTAGATGTGGGAGCCCGCTTGCGGGCGAATACTGCCTGCCCCCAGCGTGGACAAGACCGCCCGTAAGCGGGCTCTCGCAAATCAGGCTTCGCAGTAAACGTCGTGTAACAAGCCGATCACATTGATGGCCGGGCTGTCGGCCAGGCGATAGTAAATTGTTTGACTTTCCCGCCGGGTTTTGACCATTCCCTGGTCGCGCAATACGGCCAGGTGTTGTGAAAGAGCGGACTGGCTCAACTTGATCCGCTCATTGAGATCCCCTACCGAGTGTTCGCCCTCAGCCAGGACGCACATAATCATCAGTCTGCTTTCATTGGCCAGACCCTTGAGAAGAGTGACCGCTTCAGACGCTTTTTCCTGCATGGCGTCAAAGTCCAGACCGCTGGTATTCCTGCTTTTCCCTGCTTCGTTCATTAACCCAATTTTATTTGCAATTCATCTAAATTACAAATATCTTAATAAGGTATTTCTTATGTAAAGAACGGGCACGCTTTCCACCATGAAAATCACACCGTTTTATGAAGACCAGTCGGGTACCTGGACCTACCTGCTGGCTGACCCCGAAAGCCAGGTTGCGGCAATTATCGATCCCGTATGGGTGTACAACCTGGTCAGCGGAACAGCGGACTTTTCTTTCATGGACAAGGTGCTCGATGCTGCGAAACAAGAAGGCTGCCGCATCGAATGGGCGCTGGAAACCCACGCCCACGCGGATCATCTGACCGCTGCCGGCGAAATACGCAAACGCACCGGAGCAGGGATCGCCTGTGGCAAAGGCATATGTTCTGTACAGGAAACCTTTGCGCGGGTATTCAATATTCCGGAAGCTGCGATCAATGGAAGCCAGTTCGATCTTCTGCTGGGTGAGGGAGATATCCTGTCTGTAGGCGATCTGGAAGTCCGGGTAATGGAAACGCCCGGCCACACCAATGACAGTATTACCTACCTGGCCGGTGATGCAGCTTTTATCGGCGACACGTTATTTACGCCGGAATTCGGCACGGCCCGGTGTGATTTCCCCGGCGGAGATGCCGGCCAGCTTTACGACTCGATTCAAAAGATCTACAGCCTGCCGGACGCAACGCAGCTCCATCTTTGCCATGATTACCCAAAAGCAGGGGAACAGGCCAGATACGGGGTAAGTATCATCACATCACGTGCATCGAACATCCATATCAGGCAGGGAACAAGCAAAGAGGAGTTTGTTGCCATGCGAACGGCCAGGGATGCACAGCTCGGCTTGCCGAAGCTGATCATTCCTTCACTGCAGTTCAACATCCAGGCGGGCCAGGCGCCGGCAACGGACAGCAATGGTGTGGCTTACCTTAAAACACCATTCAACCGGACCCTGGCGGATTTGGTTCGGGCTGAGGCAAAACCAAGGTAAGCTGAGCTGTGCATCCCTGGGCACTTGATAATCCGCTCCGCCCTCCGGACAGGGGTCAGTTTCGAGAACCTGACCCCGGCATTGCTGCAGTGGGGTGGGCTTCTACAAGGGCGGGAGCAATAAGCGGTCGCCTTCTTCCAGGCCGGAAATCACTTCGATCATGTCAGGGGGGATTTTTCGTCCGGCGCGGATAAAGCGCCGGTCGGTGCGTCCATCCTTTACTACCCAGACAATATCCAACTGGCCGTATTCGGCCACCAGGTCTTGCGGAATCAACAGCAGGCTCTCCCGGCCGGCAGGTACCAGCAGGCGGGCATACATGCCGGGAAGAAGCTGGCCGTCGTATTCAACACGGGCCCTCACCATGAAGCTTCTTGATGCGGGATCGGCGGCGGGAACCAGCTCTTCTATCTGGGCCGGTAAAGTCTTGTTCAGTGAGGGAATTTCAACTTCAAGCGTCTGACCCAACTCCAGCGGCAGCGCAATCTTTTCCCGCACTGCAGCTTCGATTCTGAGGGACAGAGGATTATACAGTGACAATAGCTTGTCACCCGGCGAGGCTGTGTCACCGGGCTCTGCAAAACGTTCAACGACCCGGCCATCAATGGGTGAGCGTATTTCGGTGAAACTGATGGTGACTTCAGCTTCCTTGACGGCCTGGCGGGCAGTGGCGAGTTCGGCGATCAGGGCGTCATGATTTGAGCGCGTCTTGTCGAGAACTGCAACGGCGAACAGGTGCACGCAGTAGAAGCCCGTCTCAAGGAGGCCAGGCAAAGCCTGAAACGCGCGCAACAACTCCGTGCGCAAAACCTGGTCGCCGTTGCAGTTCTCGACAAGACGCGCTCAAATCATGACGCCCTGATCGCCGAACTCGCCACTGCCCGCC
>PVMS01180790.1_pt1 | contig 11506 bp, 12 predicted proteins | sample 1853461 | NCBI WGS metagenome assembly PVMS01 (sample SAMN08582032, study PRJNA380276) | Marine sediment metagenome, whole genome shotgun sequencing project. | isolation source: ocean sediment barecode stripped | collected 2017
GGGCCATCGTTGTTCGTAATTACCTACAATGTGGTCAACAGCGGTGAGCGACTGGTAGCCCTACTTCGGCCAAGATGGTGCAGAAACAGCAGTAATTTCTGGATGAAGGCGATCTCGATGAACAGGAAAGCCAGCCCGAGGATGAAGAAATAACCCATTACCGTGGAGCGACGTATGCCTTGTAGCGCCAGGGCTGTGTGTCGCTGGTACATCCAGATCGGTAACAGGATCAACAGCAGACCGGCAATGACCGCCTGTCCCAGTGTCGCCACCAGCACCAGGTAACCGGCATCAGCCAGTGGTGCACCACCGCGCTCACGCAGCTGCAGCACTTCCGCCAGCGTCCCCCATTTAAAGAAATGAAAGAAATACGGCTGGTCATCGCTGGCCGGGCGCAGGTTAAACTTGTAGTTATCCAGAAAACGTTCGTCTTCATCGCCAAGCAGTGCCCGGGTGGCGTCATGGAACCAGGCATCCCGCAGACGGTTGTAGCGGTTGCTTTCACCACGCATGATGCCCGGATACCAGGCAACGTCAAAGGAGCGGGCAGCACAGAATGCACGCACGTTTTCAATCTCCTGTGCGCTGACAACACCGTTCTTGACCAGCAGTGTGCTGGTTTGCCAGCCGCGTATCAGGATAAGTTGCAGACCCGGGTCGTCAATACCGCTGGCACGCAGGGCTTCGATCGCCGTTGCAAACAACTTCAGGGTGTCGCGCGGCGGCAGCTTGATCCAGCGCGTGATGGAGAGGAAACCGTCCGGTGAAAGTTTCTCCAGAAACTCCCCCAGTGCCTCGATGGTGTACAGGTGATTTTCGCTGAGCGCGAATTGCCCCGAGGCAGAGGCGCTGAAGGTATCCAGCAACGACACCTGGATGAGGTCATAGTCACCCGGACTGCCGGTGGCAAAACTGCGCGCCTCGGCAATGTGCAGTGTGACGCCCGGCATCTGGAAGAGATGGCCGGCGAAGTCCGCATACTCCGTGGTCACCAGGCGGGCAAACTGCGGATTCAGTTCCACCGCGTCGATGTGTGTTGTGTGGTGATAAAGTGCCTGTAACACATCAGTGCCACCACCGGCACCGAGGATCAATGCCCGGTTGACCGGCCGCAGGTGGTAGGGCAGGGCCGAGGTCAGCTGGTCGAGATGTGCCAGCGTCTGCGTGTCACCGCTGTACCGGTTGATGACGGACAGCCCGTCACCGTCGGTGAATACACCCAGTTGTGCCGGTGGTTCCGTGGTGGCATTCAGGCTCAGACCGGGGACATGCCGTAACGGGACAGTGGGGCTTTCCACTACACTGAGCATCCCCAGCGGGCTGGAGCGTTCTGCAATCACACGGGTGTCCTTGACCCGCAATATCTGGCTGAGTCCCTTGTAGGGCGAGATTTCCAGCGTGCTCCAGCTTGCCGGTATCAGCAACAACCCGACAGCGGCCAGTGGCAGCAACAGCCAGGCAGCCGTCAGTCGTTGTTGCAGCTCCCAACCGGCAAGCAGGGCGGCACCAATACCGAGCAGACCAAGCACCGTCAGCGCCTGCATGGGAAGGACCATGAACAACAGCAGCAGAATGCCGATGCTCCCCAGGCCGGCACCCAGCAGGTCAGCGGCATAGATGCGTGACAGCCGGGCACGGTAGTGGATCAGCGCCAGCCCGATCGCATTGGCGGCGAAGAAAAAGGGTACTGCGAGCGACAGATAGGTACACAACAGCCAGACGGTCTGCCGGGCATCCCAGAGTATTTCCTCTGCATTGAAGGGAATGTGTTGCGCGAGCAGGAAGCAGGCGACGGCACTGATGCCGAACAATGCCAGGTTGGTAATGTAACTGGCGGCAAAACGTTGCAACAGCGGGCGCTGCAACAGCATGAGAAAGGCGCCGCTAACACCGTAGCCGAGTAACGCCAGGCTGATCATCATGTAGGCAAAGTGATGCCACTGGATGATCGAGAACAGGCGCATGAGCAGCACCTCGTAGGCAAGCGCCGTCGCCGAGACCAGGGCGATGGACAACCAGGGTAACCGTTGCCGATCGGGTGAAACTGGCGGGTTAATCGTGTTTCCCGGTGAGCGGGACGAATTTTACGGGCAGGATTTGCCGGGTAATGAGCTGCCCGTCGAGATCTTTCTCGATCAACACCAGTTGCTGGGTGAGAAAGCGGCTGCCGACCGGGATGACCATGCGGCCGCCCGGTTTGAGCTGTGCCACTAGCGGTGGGGGTACGTGACTGGCGGCCGCCGTGACCACGATGGCATCAAAGGGAGCATGCTCTTCCCAGCCATAGTAACCGTCACCAATGCGCGTTTTAATATTGTCATACCCCAGTCGCGCCAGCCGCCCGGCCGCCTGCTCGCCGAGTTCCTCGATGATCTCGATGCTGTAGACCTGTCCGGTGAGTTCGGCCAGTATGGCGGCCTGGTAGCCGGAACCGGTGCCGAGTTCCAGTACCCGATCATCAGCCTGTGGCTTGATCAGGTCGCTCATCAGGGCAACGATGTAGGGCTGCGATATCGTTTGCCCGTAACCGATGGGCAGCGGGCGGTTGGTGTAGGCATGGGAGCGTTGTGCGGCGGGGACAAACTCATGCCGGGGCACCCTGGCAATCGCCGTCATTACGCGGGGGTCCAATGCCTCCTTGTCGAGGTACAGGCTGGTCTCGCGCACATCCTGCTCGATGACTTCGACCAGGTGCTGGCGGGCCTGCGCGTACTCGTCACCCCGTGCCGCTGATGCCAGCAACAACAGCAGCACAATGAAAATCCAGAAAAACGGATACCTGTATAACATCTTCACCCCTTTCATAACCCGGCTTCTGATGTAAGTGTAGACGAAGACCAGCGAACAGGCGCTTCAGGCGAGCAGACCGGGTAGCAACCAACAGGGATTAAAGGGTGAACCCTGCCTTGATTATTTGCCCGTATTATCCAGTGGCTGGCTGACGCTGAAAGCACCCCGTATATCGCCGGCCTTGTATCCCAGTGCCCGGTCATCGGGATAGAGTTTTTCCAGGCGCGTCCTGGTTATTGAATCAACATGCTCACCATGACAGGCCAGGCAGATCTGGGCGGTTGGAATCGCCTTCATGTAACGCAACTGATCGCCACCATCCTGGCGAACGACCTCGTAGTGCTCCATCTTTTTCGGATCCTCGCCGGCACGTTTGCGTTCCTCGAACGATTCGAGCACCGAGCGCTCCCACGCATCGGGCTCATTGGCCGGGTTTCTTGTCTTGAGGCTGGTGCGACCCACATCCCAGCCATTGCGCACACTGTAGGTATTCGCGATCGCCGGCGCAGACAGGTTACACACACTGATGGCATTGACCGGGCCACCCTCCTGCATACCTGCCTGCAATTCCTGCTTGAGCGTCTGCATGAACTCCTTGACCGTTGCCCGGCTGGCATCAATTTCTGCAGTGTAATCACCGGCATGGGTGGCTGAAATTGCAACCATGCCGAGAACGAAAAACATCACTGACTTTTGCATATAAAACCTCTATTTCCAGGGGAACAGTCCTTGTATACAGGGACACACAGTCTGAATCAATCCGGGTTGAGCCGACTTGATCCCGGTCAAGCCCCCGGCCATTTTAGACCAAAATCCTGATTTCCTGTTCTTCCTCCATCTTCTGGATAGCAGCTTCCAGGTCAATCTGGTCCGGGTTATCGGTGCTCTGTTCATTCAACCGGGCTGTCAGTTCAGCCTGCTCCAGGGTGTAATGATGACCCTTGCCATCCTGGATAAATGCTGCCCACGGCACACACTTGGTCAGCGGAAATGTCTGCCCCGCGCGTGGTGAGATATCGATGTTAAGGCAGGAAATAAATACCATGCGCTTGTCCCGATAGCATTTTTCCTTGACGATGCTGCGAAAGGCGCGATCAAATTCGGCCTGGGTGTTGACCTGCGCGGCCACCAGCAGGGGGGACGGTGATGTCACGATCCAGGGCATGGGATTGAGCAGGTTCTGTTCCAGGTGACTCTGTCCTTCGATATCACCCCCGATGTCCCGCTTGAAACGAAACAGCTCGGGAACCAGCTGATCACCGATCACAGTATCGCCAGCAGCTGTCCAGAGATCTGCGGGCAGCAATTTTACCAGTGCATCGGCTGCAAGGTAGGAACGTGCCGTGCTCAGGGTTCGCACAGGCTGGATATTACCGTTTTCCCGGCGAACGATCCGGTCAAGATTGAGGAACAGACCCTCGGCCCGTCCCTCATTCAAAAGCTGATTGTCGATGGTCACGATGTATTCATTACCCTGCTTGCCCAGGAAAATATTTTCTTGTGCAAAGGCATACTCATCCAGGTACCAGTTGAGGACCGCACCTATCTTGCCGCAGGAAGGCGACGACTCATGGACCGCTGTCTGCAGGCGCCGGTAAGTACCAAAGGTTTTCGTGTCGGGATCATAACCGACATGACTGGCCTGGATGATGACGAGGTCCTTGCCATGCTCCGCATGCGGTCCATGACGGTCAGTCGCAATAATACCGCCCACCCTGCCGTGATTGAACGGAAACGTTCCGAAGTGCTTGGTGATGAGGATGATCGGAAAGCCCTGGCTTTCATCAGAGCAGAAGGCCCGTGAGGGCATGATCTTGCCGGCCTCGAAACCCAGTGACTTGCACAGGTTGTAAAGGCGCGGCACAAACTGACTGTAGCGCATCATGTTGTCGATACGGAAATCCCCGACAACGGATTGCAGATTGGTATTGCTTGAAAACATGGATGACCCCAAATGCTAGGTGTATTGACTAGTTAGTGCCCGGCCATAAACGCTGTAATTTTTCTCGCAAAGGCGCAAAGAAAAAAATATTAATATGCTTTTTAACAATAGCTTATACCTTTGTGATCTTTGCGTCTTGGCAAGAGTTGTTCTTTTTGGATGGAAACGAGTGAGTGTCCATCCAAAAACCAATTCCTGTAGCCCGGATGGAGCTTGCGTAATCCGGGTAATCAGTTCAAGAGGCGGCAGAATATTAGGCTTTCCGAATATACTTATCAAGGTCGGCACCAACTTCATTGACCGGGAGCGTCTGAAACACATCCCGGTCGCACCTGTGGCGGTGGTACTGGTTATCACCGTCACCATCGATCTGCTGCTGGACCCAATCCAGTATCCCCAGTATCAATATCACCACCGCACGCGCCATCGAGGATATCATCATCGACACCAAGTCGGCCGGACGGGACATCTTCCTGGCCGCTGATTTGAAGAAAAGACCCCACAGCATTTATGATGGAGCCATTCTCCGGGCACCCGAACCGGGTTCGGATCCTGAGCCGGGAGATGATGGCTGATACACACTGACAGCAGCAATGAAAATCACGACTGAAACATTTTTCCGCGCTGAAGAAGTTGGCCGTGAACAGGTCAACCTGCCTGCACCGCTGTTTAATCGCTGTGTACTGTTACTGAATCGCAGTATGACAAAGAATGTTTTTGTCCCGGTCCGCACCATGCAATACCAGGCTGTTATAGATTCTGACGAGATTATTTTCGTCGACAATCAGGGTTATGCGGTCCAGGACGGCAAGGGAGGCCGGTTGATTGTCATTGCGTGGCAAGTACCAATGCACAAGTCACGTGATTCACTGAACGAGCCGGTACCCATCGAAGTTGTGTATTACGTTCATGACGACCACAACATCCACCGCCGCCTGATCGGTGAATTCCCAAAAGCACTGGACCGTTATGAAAACCGGTTAAATGAAAACAACAACAGAGAAAAGACAGCGGTCATCCTGCCTTTCCAGGGTTAGCGGAAGCACCACCGCTAGGCTGTCAGGCTGGCAAACAGTGTCGGCAGTTTCTCCGGCAGTCTGTTGACGTTATCAATAATCGTATAATTATTCGCGCCAAAAATTCGCTTCACGTAATCATCCGCATTGGGATCCAGCGTCAGACAATAACTGAGCACACCTTTGCTATAGAGTTCTTCCACGGCCTTTTTGGTGTCGTGTCGCAGATGCTGCGGATCACGTTCATCGACATCGGCCGGTTCGCCATCGGTCACCAGCAGGATCAGCTTGCGTTTTTCCTGTTGTTTTAACAGGTGGTAACCGGCATGGCGCAGTGCTGCACCCATGCGCGTTGAAAGGCCACCCTTCATACCAGCCAGACGAGCCTTGGCCTCATCATCAAAGTGCTGGGTAAAATCCTTGAAGCGGTAGTACTGCACATCATGGCGACCATCCGATGCAAAGCCATGAATGGCAAAGGGATCACCGATGCCTTCAATGGCCGTGGAGACCAGGGTGGCGGCTTCACGCGTCAGTTGCAACACGGTTTTATCCGAGCCGCTCACCGTTTCATTGGTAGACTCGGACAGGTCCAGCAACAGCACCACTGCCAGGTCGCGGTTCTTGAGGACATTGCGCATGGTGATCCGCGGATTGGGTTGCTCGCCCATGCGAATAGCAACCATGGCATCAATGGCAGCATTGATATCGATCTCATCACCGTCTTCCATGTTGCGTACGCGCTGCACGCCTTCCGGTGTCAGCAGGTCGATGATCTGCTTGATGCGATGCGCAACCGGCTTGTATTCCACAATGATATCGTGAATATCTTCCGGATCACCCATGGGCTGGCGACGTTCATATACAGTGGCCCAATCCGGTCGAGAGAGCTGGATATGGTAGTCCCACTCCGAATAATGAAACGGGTCAGAGACCGGCACCTTGCCCCACATTTCATTGAAGCTTTTGGTGTTTTCCAGATCGTCCTCGTAGGGATACAATTCACTTGAGCAGGTCCAGATCTCCTGCGCGTCGTCGCCGGCCAGTTCACAATCAAGCTCATTGATCATTTCCATGACGCTGACTTGCTTGCGCACCTGACGCTGGCTGGCAGGCACGTATTCGTTCTCCACCTCCCAGGTCAGCTCCTCGAACTCCCACACGAAGCGATTGTCGTCACGATATGGAATGCGGATGCGCTCCAGAATACGCAAGCTGGGCACTTCCTTGCGGGCAGAAAACAGGTTGAACAACTCAAGACCCATATGCCAGGAAAATTGACCATCATCCTGGCGTGCTTCGATCTCATCATGAAACCGTTTCGAAAAATCATTCAGCGCAGCATCATCACACTGAACATCACTATCCAGCAGCATCAGGGCAAGCCGCTCCAGCATAGCCATAGCCGGATGTTCAGATACCTCGTCATGCTCCAGCGTCAATAACGCACGCCATAGTTTCTTCAACCCCGGAAACTCCAGAATCGCCTTGTATTCAATGCGGGCGTCTTCAAGAATTCCAATGAAACTCATTTGTGCAGGAGACAGTTCCTCGGCTGAAATCGGAGCACTCGTGTAGCTCATATGTGCTGCCATATGTGCTGCCGTGGCACGATAAACTTCAAGTCCGGGAATATCGCCGATGTCATCAACAGCATCCGGCATGTGCAATACATGCGTTTCGATATAGGGGCGGAAATCGGCAAAGTCGGCACCGGTCGGGCGCAAGAAGAAATCCCTCCCCCACAGTGCGCGCAAATAGAAATTGAGCTTGCGCTGGGTCTTTACAAAAAGAACACCGCGGCGCTCTTTTAAAAGCATGGCCTGACTGTCTTTGGATTCGAGATTGAAGTAAGCCGTCAGGTTGTCATAGTCGCGGCGATAGGCCTGTGCACCAAAATTACACCAGCGGCGCAGGCCACTGAGAGTTAATTTCGACAACAAGTCATCAACGTGATTCAGCATCGGCCGCACACCGCGTGATGCCGTCGATGCGAGTTGATGGATCAGTGTCAGGTAACCGCGAAACAGCTCGGCATCCCCCAGGCGACGCGCCGCTGAAGGCATGCTGTTGAAGAACAGAACAATAACCTCACCGGAAGTCATTGAAGACAGCTTCATCGCGCCGGTTAGACAATCCGAGATGATGTCTTCACCACACTCTTTCGCAACCAGCGGGATCTCTTGCAGATAGGTTGTGACAACACCACTGCCGCGGCCCAGATTAGACAGTGCCTTGGCACCATCCAGGTACTCTTGAAGGCCAGCGGGCGACATCACCCGCGAAGCTTCCTGAAATGTCGCTTCCAGCACATCCCGAATCTCGGGTGCCGTGTCCCTCAGGGCTTCATCGTAGTCTTCGAGTTTTAATGACATGTCAGTCGTCTGACAACTATACGATCAGGTAATCAACCGAAGAATGTCTGAACCGCGGCATTCAGAGTGTCACGCATATCCGGATCGTCCGTCAGTGGTGTTACCATGGTCATGCTGCAAGCGGCCTCCGCTTCGACACCCTTGGCAATCAGCTGACCGGCATAGACCAGCAGACGGGTTGAAATTCCTTCGTCAAGACCATGCCCCTTCAGATTGCGCGCGCGATGGGCAATCTGCACCAGCTTCTTCGCCGTCGCCTCGTCGACACCGGACTCCCTGGAAACAATCTGAATTTCCAGTCCTTCTTCCGGATAGTCGAAGTCGAGACCACCGAAACGCTGTTTGGTGGACTGCTTGAGGTCCTTCATCAGGCTTTGATAGCCCGGGTTGTAGGAAATAACCAGCTGGAAATCCGCATGTGCTTCGATCAGCTCACCCTTCTTGTCCAGTGGCAAGCTACGACGATGGTCGGTCAGGGGGTGAATAACGACGGTGGTATCCTGACGTGCCTCTACCACCTCATCCAGGTAGCAGATTGCACCGATACGTGCCGCCGTAGTCAATGGGCCGTCCTGCCATTTGGTGCCGTCCTTGTCGAGCAGAAAACGACCAACCAGGTCTGATGCCGTCATGTCTTCGTTACAGGCAACTGTGATGAGTGGTTGCCCAGCTTCCAGGCCATGTGTTCAATAAAGCGTGATTTGCCGCAACCGGTTGGGCCTTTGATCATCATCGGCATGCGTACTTCGTACGCAGATGCGTAGAGCGCAAGCTCATCTCCGACGGGCTCGTAATACGGCTCGGTTTTGATTTTATACTGTTCGATATCCACTGATTCAGACATAACGCACCTTTTCCAGTCGTTGTTACTTGTCGTCTACGGTTTCATGTTCACCCGACCAGCCGGCCGCTTTTGCACTGGCGATGGCTTCGTCGTGTATCTTCCGGTGACGCTCACGTACAGCCTCGGGTAACTGGCCCACCATGAGCCCGTATTTATCCCATTCAGCATTGACCTTATCCAGCAGCTTATCCAGCTGGCCCTGATTCCAGCCTTCACAGGTCTCCGATTCCGGAATTAAATCAAACACCCAGGCGTCACGAATAATTTTACCAATGGTGGTCATGCCGCCATTGATTTCATTATTGATGCCAACGTACGTGTTTGGTCTTCCCATAAAGAAGGTCTCAACAAAAAGCCCCTGGCCGAACTCACGCCGGACAGGGGCTCTGCTATGCTGCTATCCGCGAGTCTTAAACAGAAATGCCACGGTGAATAACCATGGCTGCGCCTGCAGACTGCGCGAAGTTGTCAAAGCCCAGCAGGCGAACATGGTTGTCCGGATGTGCTTTATGACAAGCCTCGACCTCGGCCAGGATCGTATCGACATTAGTCTCGCCAAACAGTGGCAGTTTCCACATATACCAGTAGTTGCTGGTCGCATTTTCCGGTTCTGTGTGCTCGATACCAGGGTTCCAGCCTTTATCAACAATGTACTGAATCTGTGCACGAATTGACTCAGGGCTTAGCGTTGGCAGGTAAGAAAAAGTCTCATACTTACGGCTTACTGCCGGGTCACTCAAACTTGAGTTGTAATCTTGTACGTCACTCATTTAAATATTCTCCAAATAGTTTTGAATTTGATTGATGAGGCAGGACATCGGGCCCCGCCTCATCGTATCAAGCGACAGCGCACTTACTTGTGAGCAACGTCGATCTTGTCAACGGTATCAAATTCGAACTTGATCTCTTTCCAGGTTTCCATCGCGATCTTGAGCTCCGGGCTATGAGAAGCAGCCTTGGTAAGGATGTCCTTGCCTTCTTTCTCAAGCTCAACACCCTGGTTACGCGCCTCAACACAGGCTTCAACCGCCACCCGGTTGGCCGCTGCCCCTGCTGCATTACCCCAGGGGTGACCCAGCGTACCGCCACCAAACTGCAAGACGGAGTCGTCACCAAAGATGCTAACCAGTGCCGGCATGTGCCATACGTGAATACCACCGGAAGCGACCGGAAACACGCCCGGCATCGAGCCCCAGTCCTGATCGAAGAAAATACCGCGAGTTCGGTCTTCCTTGACGAAGGATTCACGCATAATGTCGATCCAGCCCAGCGTTGCATCACGATCACCTTCCAGCTTGCCCACAACCGTACCTGAATGCAGGTGGTCACCACCGGACAGACGCAGGATCTTGGTCAGTACGCGGAAATGGATACCGTGGTGCGGGTTGCGATCGAGTACCGCGTGCATCGCACGGTGAATATGCAACAACATACCGTTGTCCTGACACCATTGAGCCAGTTGCGTGTTCGCAGACAGGCCGCCGGTCAGGTAATCATGCATAATGATCGGTGCACCCAGTTCCTTGGCGTACTCGGCACGACGCATCATTTCATCAGCGGTGGGTGCGGTCACGTTCAGGTAGTGTCCCTGCGCTCGCCGGTCTCGGCTTTGGCTTTATGGATGGCTTCCATCACGAAGTCGAAGCGGTGACGCCAGCGCATGAAGGGCTGTGAGTTTACGTTCTCGTCATCCTTGGTGAAATCCAGACCGCCGCGCAGACCTTCATAACAGGCACGGCCGTAGTTTTTCGCTGACAGACCCAGCTTGGGCTTAATGGTGCAGCCCAACATAGGGCGACCATATTTGTTCAGCAGATCACGCTCTACCTGGATACCCTGTGGCGGACCATTACAGGTCATCACGTAAGCAACCGGGAAACGGATGTCTTCCAGGCGCAGCGCACGCAGTGCCTTAAAACCAAATACGTTACCCACCAGAGAGGTCAGGACGTTAACAACCGAACCTTCTTCAAACAGATCGATCGGGTAAGCAACAAATGCGTAGAAACACGTGTCATCACCCGGCACGTCTTCGATCGCATAGCACCGACCCTTGTAGTAATCCAGATCCGTCAGCAGGTCAGTCCAGACTGTTGTCCAGGTACCGGTTGAAGACTCAGCGGCAACCGCTGCGGCGACCTCTTCACGCGGTACGCCGTCCTGTGGTGTGATTTTGAAACACGCCAGGATGTCAGTTTCTTTAATAGTGTAATCCGGCTCCCAATACGTCTCGCGGTATTCTTTAACACCCGCGCTATATGTTTTAGCCATAATGTTCTCCTGATTGAATTCTGCCTGGTCTCAAAACCAGCTGGACGGGTATTGTAAACCGTAACCGTCGCTGATCCGATTGCAGTATTGTTACAGCATGCAACTATAAATAAAATTAAATAATAATGATAATTTACATAAGCTTTTACTTATGTTTTAACATATTGTTTTATTTGTTCTTTTCTTCCTCTTCCCCATCCAGGGGCATCTCATAGGCCGCCATGCTCGGGCGTTCCACGTCATCATGCGATACCGACTCGCGGTCACC
>PVMS01112156.1_pt1 | contig 11503 bp, 12 predicted proteins | sample 1853461 | NCBI WGS metagenome assembly PVMS01 (sample SAMN08582032, study PRJNA380276) | Marine sediment metagenome, whole genome shotgun sequencing project. | isolation source: ocean sediment barecode stripped | collected 2017
ATGGAAGGAGCGTGGTTCTCACAATCAGCCATTGACCGCTCCAAGGTTCGATTGCAGCGCCTCACCTACTTCGAGAGAGTTGAAATCGAGACACCCGCGGTTCCGGGTACTGATGACCAGATTGATATCATTGTAACTGTAGAAGAACGACCGGCCGGTAGTTTTACCGTGGGTCTGGGTTACTCCCAGGTCCAGGGTCTGATCGCCTCGATGAGTGTGCAGCAGGATAACTTTATTGGTAGTGGTAAACGCCTGGGGCTGGGAATTTCACACAGCAGTATTATCAGCAGCCTGAACTTGTCATATGACAACCCTTTCTGGAACGAGGATGGCGTCTCTCGTGGATTTTACGGCCGCTACCAGGAATTTGACCAGGGTGCGGCGAATATCTCGACATTCACCAGTAGTGAATGGGCGGTGGGTATGAATTTTGGTATTCCGGTAACGGAAGTGGATTACTTCAGAACCGGGCTGGGCTTTAGCAGCACACAACTCAATATTGGCGCATTCACATGTATTGAATTCAACCCTGATGATCCGTTTCTTTGTGATGAATTCGGCCTGGTTCCAACACCCGGTGACCCCCTGTCACACTCGCTGGACTTTGATGGTGATGGCGTTATTTCCAAAGACGAACGGGAATTCGATGTATTTGACCTGACCTTCAGCTGGAATCGTGACAGCCGTAACCACTTCCTCAACCCATCACGCGGGTCGGTACAGAACGCCTCCATCCAGGTCGCAACACCGGGCAGTTCGCGTCAGTATTACAAATTGTTATATCGCGGTGCCAAGTACTGGAGAGTATGGCGTGGCCTGGTTTTCTCTGTCAGGGGAAATTTTGGTTTTGGTGATGCTTACGACAACTACGATGAAGAATCGCTGGCAACACCGGTTAGCACAGATTTACCCCCCGGATTTGAGCAAAATTGTGATCCGACCGATGTTATTGCTCTGGATACGGGCCTGCCCTTTTATCAGCATTTTTATAGTGGTGGTGTACGTGATCTGCGTGGCTATGATGATAATACGCTGGGTCCAAAAGACACTTTCTGTCGCTCGGTTGGTGGTGATCTGAAAGTTGCAGGTGGATTCGAACTGGCGTTCCCAACGCCTTTCCTGGGTGGTCAGAGCGGTACACGAATTGCCCTGTTTGTCGATACCGGTTATGTGTACGAAAACATCCAGGCTTTTGAAGTCGACAAGCTCAGGGGTTCATTTGGCCTTTCCGTGACCTGGGAAGCACCCATTGGGCCCATCGTGATCAGTTACGCTTTCCCATTCAGAGATCGACCCGGCGACAGGACAGAAGATTTACAGTTCTCTTTTGGTACGACTTTCTAGGGAATTCGCAGGTTTGAAAGCCAATTCATACCAGAAAAACCCCTATTCTTCAAGATTTGGGGTCTAAGAGTGTACAATAAGCATTATGCGGTTTTGTGTCCGTACAATTTGTGCTGTCTCAATCGGGTTGATGCTTGCATCAAATGCCTGGGCGCAGTCATTGCGCGTGGGATATGTAGACATGAAGCGGGTTCTGGACAACGCACCTCAGGTCGTTGCCGGCCGTGAGCAACTGGACCAGGAATTCCGCGCTCGTAGCGAAGCCATCGAGATTGATGAATTTCGGGTAAAAACGCTGGAAGACCGCCTCGCTCAGGGCGACATGACATCGGTCAATTCACTGCAGTCAGAGCGCGAATTGCGTGAATTACATCGTAACGTCAATCGTCGCAAGGAAGACCTGAGAGACGAACTGTCATTCCGCAGAACCGAAGAGGTTCAAAAGCTTGAAGAAGAGATCAACCTGGCAGTACAGGAAATTGCCCAAAGCCATGGTTTCGACCTGATTCTTTCCAGCCCGGTAGTTTATGCCAATCCTGACCTGGACATTACTGAACTGATTCTCGAACAACTGGATGTGGAGTTTGCTGCAGATCAGTTGGAATTATTCAACCGCTAACCCTGGAAAACCCTCCGACGCCATGCTGACCAGCCCCGGCAAGTACAGTCTTTCGAATCTTGCCAAACAATTCGACCTGGAATTACAGGGTGACGATCACACCCTGATTGATGGGGTAGGCACCCTGCGCCAGGCAACGGCTTCACAGCTCAGCTTTCTCGCCAACCCGGGGTATCGGTCCGATTTGCTGGAAACAAAGGCTGGCGTCGTCATCCTCAAACCTCAGGACGCAGAAAACTGTCCGACCAACTATTTCCTGGCCGCTGACCCCTATCTGGCCTACGCCAAGCTGTCAACCCTGTTTCAACCGGCCATGATCGCCAAACCCGGTGTCCATCCCTCCGCGGTCATCGGTGCAGATGCCCGCCTGGGTAAGGGTGTGTTTATTGGACCACTGGCCGTTATCGGCGCGGGTTGTGAAATTGGCGACGGCAGTTACATCGGGTCCGGCACGGTCATTGAAGCGGGCAGCAAAGTGGGTGTTGCCTGCCAGCTTCACGCTAATGTGTCTGTCGGTCGAAAAGTGGTGATGGGTGATCGCGTTATTGTGCACCCGGGCGTGGTGCTGGGGGCTGATGGTTTTGGTATTGCTTTTGCGGAGGACCACTGGGAAAAAGTACCACAACTCGGTGGTGTGCAAATCGGTGATGATTGTGAAATCGGTGCCAATACGACCATTGACCGGGGTGCTATTGAAGACACGATTATTGAGGAGGGCGTCAGGATAGACAACCTTGTCCAGATTGCCCATAACGTTCATATTGGTGCCCATACGGCCATTGCGGCGCAAACTGGAATTGCCGGTAGTGCCAAAATCGGCAGGTATTGTTTACTTGCCGGGCGCAGTGGTGTAACCGGGCATGCAGAAATTGCAGACCGGGTCACTATTGGTGCAACCAGTGTTGCATTTAAATCCATCGAAGAGCCTGGCACCACCTGGTCTGCATTGCTTCCGGCAAAACCTCTGAAACAGTGGCTCAGAATACGTGCAAATATCAATAAACTGGACGAAATGGCCAGGCGATTGAAGAAAACTGAAAACCTCTAAGGGAATTGAAACAAAAATGACCAACAACATACTTCCAGCTCCGATTGAAGCCGGGCAAATCATGAAATATCTGCCACACCGATTTCCATTTTTACTGCTGGATCGGGTCACCTGGATGGAACTCGAACCCGAGAAAACGCTGACAGCCATAAAAAATGTGACCTTGAATGAGCCATTCTTTACCGGTCATTTTCCGGGCAACCCGATCATGCCAGGTGTCCTTATCATCGAAGCCATGGCACAGACTGCAGGTATGCTGGTTCACCTTGAAGCTGAAATGAAGGGCGAAAAAGGTGATCTGTACTACCTGGTAAAAGTCGACAATGCGCGTTTTTCAAAAATTGTGGTACCCGGGGATCAGCTGGAACTGATTGTCATTCAAAAACGAATTGTCCGGGGCATGGGTCAGTATATTTGCCGGGCCAATGTTGAAGGTCGCAAGGTCGCGAGTTGCGAAATTCTTTGCGCAGCCAAACGAAAATGAGCCGAATTCATGAAACCGCCCTGGTAGATCCAGCCGCAGAAATCGCCGATGACGTAGAAATTGGTGCATTCAGTATTATCGGACCCAAGGTGAAAATTGACTCAGGTAGCTGGATCGGTTCGCATGTCGTGGTGACAGGCCGTACCACCATCGGTTCAAATACACGGATTTTCCAGTTTGCCTCCATGGGTGAAGAACCACAGGACAAGAAATATGCGGGTGAAGATACCGAATTGATTATTGGTGACAATACGACCATACGTGAGCTTTGCACCTTCAGTCGTGGTACCGCCCAGGGCACCGGCAAGACCATCATTGGCAATAACAACTGGATCATGGCCTGTGTTCATATCGCACATGATTGTGAACTTGGCGACAATATCATCATGGCCAACAATGCTTCGCTTGCCGGTCACGTCACGGTCGGTGATTGGGCCATTCTTTCCGGTTACTCATTAATCCACCAGTATTGCACCGTTGGCGAACACAGCTTTACTTCCTTTGCCAGCCATGTAAATCAGAGTATTCCCCCCTATGTCACGGTCTCTGGCGAAAAAGCCAAGGCGCGGGGCGTCAATACCGAAGGCCTGAAAAGGCGGGGTTATACAGCTGATCAGATTCGACAGATCCGACGCGCCTACAAAATACTTTATCGTTCCGGGCTGACCATGGAAGACGCCAGGACTGAACTGGCACAGATGGCTGATGATTCGACTGAAATCAAGCCACTGGTCGATTTCCTGGACATCACCGAAAAAAGCATGATTCGCTAAATGACCGATTCACCCACCTTCGCGCTGGTTGCAGGTGAAGCCTCGGGTGACCAACTCGGTTCTGCGCTGATATTCGAGCTAAAAAAAATCTGGCCTGACGCGGTATTTGTCGGTGTCGGCGGACCGGGAATGCGTTCAGCAGGAATGGAGACCTGGTGGGACAGTGAGGAACTCACCGTGTTTGGCTTGTTCGAAGTGCTAAAGCACTTTCCAAGACTGTTGCGTTTGCGGCGTCAACTGCGTCAGCGATTGCTGGGTTTGCGACCTGATGTGTTTATCGGTATTGATGCCCCTGATTTTAATCTTGGTCTGGAAATTCAATTACGAAGGACAGGCATCCGGACGGTTCATTATGTGAGCCCGACCGTGTGGGCCTGGAGAGCCAAACGTGTTCGCAAAATTTCACGCGCTGCAGACCTTGTTTTATGCCTGTTTCCCTTTGAGCCGGACTTCTACAGAGATCATGGCGTGTCCGCCGTTTATGTCGGGCATCCCATGGCGGACCAGATTCCGGAATACAGTGACCAGGCCGATGCCCGTAATGCTCTGGAACTGCAGGACAGCAGCCCTGTCATCGCCCTGTTGCCAGGCAGTCGTAGTGGAGAGGTTTCGCGTCTGTGTGGCGACATGCTGGACGCCGTGTCCCTGATCGAAAAGACCTATCCGGAGGCGTTATTTCTGGCTGCGATCGCCAACCAGAAAACCGCAGAGATTTTCAAGCAGGCAATGACCGATAAGGATAATTTCGGGGTTCAACTGATCACCGGCAAACCACGAACCGTGATTGCAGCGGCTGACGTCGTCATCTGTGCATCTGGTACTGCAACGCTGGAAACCCTCCTCATCAACAGACCCATGGTTGTTTGCTACCGAGTAGCACCATCAACCTACAGATTGGCAAAAACTCTGGACCTGGTTAAGCTGGAAAACATCTCCCTGCCCAATATTCTGGCCGGGGAAGCACTGGTACCTGAGCTGCTACAACATGATGCAAGCGGCGAACGCATGGCACAGGAAACAAACACCTGGCTAAATGACAAGCAGGCTAGCCGAGAACTCAGCGAGCGATTCAGTCACATACATACACACTTGCGTCGTGAAGCGAGCAAGCAGGCTGCCAGGGCGATCTCGGTGCTGATGGGTCGTGGTAATAGCCCTTGAGCGTCCCTTGCTGATCGCAGGTGTTGACGAAGCCGGACGTGGCCCACTGGCAGGGCCTGTGGTCGTGGCTGCGGTCATTCTCGATAATAATTGCAGCTTGGATGGGCTGGACGACTCCAAGCGTCTGACTGCCAACAGGAGAGAACATCTGTTTCCGTTGATCTGTAGTCAGGCTATAGCCTGGTCAATCGTGGAAGTTGATGTGGAAGAGATTGATGACATCAATATTTTGCAGGCAACACTGAAGGGAATGAAAACCGCGGTAGAAAAGCTGTCACCAAAGCCGCAACGAGTTTTGATTGACGGGAACCAGGCGCCTGACTTGCAAGGTGATGTCCGAACAATTATCCAGGGAGACCGTCTGGAACCGGCTATCTCAGCTGCGTCGATACTTGCAAAGGTCAGCCGTGATCACACCATGCGGAACCTGCACAGGCAATTTCCTGAATACGGTTTTGATCGGCATAAAGGCTATCCAACGGCTACACACTTGCAACTGCTTGAGCAACATGGCCCCTGCCCTGCTCATCGCCGCTCCTTTGCACCGGTACGTCGATTACTGCAAAAATCCTTGCTTTGAATCTACTCCGCAGCTTCGATGAATGCTTCTATGGTTTCACGTGTTACCGGACCTACAAAATGCTTCACCGCATAGCCACCAGCATCCAGTAAAATCGTCGTTGGCAGGGCCCTGGGTGCACCAAACGGCTGTGGTGGATCATAAACATCAACCAGCAAGATGGGATAGGTCACTTCGAACTCGGAAAGAAATACGGCAAATGAATGGGTATCCGTATCTTCAAACGCCAGACCCAGAACGGTAATGTCTGGTCGGTCATCATGCAGTTGTGACAGCTCCGGAATTTCCGCGCGACAGGGTGCGCACCAGGTGGCCCAATAATTGACGACCACCCAGTTTCCCCTGAAATCAGAAAGGGCCGCATTGCCACCATCCAGCAAGGGAAGCGAAAAATCTACGGGCTTTTCTGTGTCGGCCTCTGCGGACCAGGACATCAGACCAAGACAAAGACCCGCCAGCAATACCATCTGCAATTTCATTCGGAATTTTCCTTCCCAGGTTTTTCTTCTTTGGGTGTGTTGAGATACATGGGTCGCAATGGCCGATTCAAAAGCGTAAGACCCTGGTTCTGGACATCCTGCATGGCCTGCAAAAACATGGCGTCCCAGTTTGAATCCACCTGCACGGATTCATCACTGACTACGGGTAAATGATAGTTACCACTGTCATACAGATCCCCCAGACTCAATTCCTGCAAATCGCGGGCCAGGCGCCAGCTTCCATCTTCATCCCGGGCTACCACCCGGGATTCTTCGAGCTGGTGTAACAGATGCTGTAACTGTCTTTCATTGGTTTGAGTCTCCTTATTGAGCAAGGCTGTATCAGACAGATTTTTTCCCTCAGTTTGCGCTACCCAGAGGTGACCGACAATCCGGTAGATTAGCTGAAAGTCCTTCCGGGCCGGCCAGACTGACCTTGTCCTTTCACTATCATCAAAAGTTGTCAGGGAAGCCGACAGAGAAGCACCGAAAAGGATGACGATCCACACCAGGTACAGCCAGAATAAAAATATCGGAATGGTGGCCAGTGCGCCATAAATGACCGTGTAATTTGCATTACTGACATAGGCAACAAACCCCAGCTTGGCGAGTTCGAACAAGATAGCACTGAGCAAGGCACCTGCAATGGCGTCTCTAAACTTCACACGCCGGTATGGCACAAGCAGGAATATCAAGGAGAACACCGTCCAGGAAAGCAAAAAAACCCCGCCTTTGCTCCAGACCAATGCTACCGTTGTATCCAGAGCGAGCGGAGCGATGACCTTTTGTACGCTCAATGCTACTGCAGCACCGATCAGCATGGGCCCCAGCATCAGAACCGCCCAGTACATGACCACCTTGTTCAGGATGGTTCGGGACCGGTCCACGCGCCATATCCGGTTGAATGCCACCTCAATACGGAACATCAGCAACAGTGCAGTAATAATAAGGAAAACCGTTCCCGGCAGCGTGAGACTACTGGCGCTGTCCAGGAATGTATTCAGGTAGCCTTCAACCTGTTCACTGGTTGCGGGCATAAAATTCTTGAACATGAACGACTTAAGTTGATCGGACCATTGTGCAAAAACAGGAAAGGCGGCAACAATACCGAAAATAACCGCCATCAAGGGCACCATTGCCAGCAGACTGGTATAGCTCAACGAGGCTGCTTCTTCAAAGGAGCGATCTTCACTGAAGTGCTTCCAGACATGTCTGGCCAGGCGTTTCAGCCTGACAAAGTGAAGCTGCATGTCCAGTGCAGACTCATTAGATTCTGGCATTACTGTTTACCCGCTACGTCGCTGTCAATAGAATGGTATCAATTTCAATCAAGACATATTAACCCGAGGAAGTTTATGACCGTCAGAATTCTGCACAATCCACGCTGCTCCAAATCCCGCGCTACGCTTGCTCTGTTACAAGACCGTGCAATTGACCCGGAAATCACACTCTATCTCGAATCACCCCCAGGTGCCGGGGAAATTAAGTCCATGCTCGAAATGCTGGGGCTCGCACCACGCGAATTGATGCGTAAAGGCGAGGCTGAATATTCAGACCTGGACCTGAAGAATCCGGAACTGACGGATGATCAATTGATCGATGCCATGATCACGCATCCCCGTTTGATAGAACGGCCTATTGTCATCGCCGGCAACCGGGCAGCGATAGGCAGACCTCCGGAATCCGTACTGGACATTCTTTAAACACCCCCGGTGCCCTGAATCAAACAAAGGCCAATAAATGGAAATTCTGGTGTTGTATTACAGTCTGCACGGGCATACAGCCGACATGGCACGTCAAATTGCTCGTGGTATCGATGATGTAGATGGAGCCAGTGCCAGAATCCGCACGGTACCACCGGTCAGTGATGGTCTGGCTCACGACAACCCGGCGGTACCGGATGATGGCCCACCCTGGGCACGTAAGGAAGACCTGGCCGAATGTAGTGGGCTGATCATGGGTAGCCCGACACGATTCGGTAATATGGCCGCCGCGTTGAAGTACTTTATTGACGGCACTGCGGCCGAGTGGTTTTCCGGCACATTATCAGGCAAACCCGCTGCTGTTTTCACCTCCACGGCCAGCCTTCATGGTGGGCAGGAATCCACACTGCTCAGCATGATGCTGCCATTGATGCATCATGGAATGTTGATGGTCGGATTACCCTTTACCGAATCCGGGCTGATTAAGACAAAGGGTGGGGGAACACCTTACGGGGCGAGTAATTACAGTGGTTGGGAGGGAGATCGTCAACTTGATGATTGCGAATCTGCATTATGCCGGGCGCTGGGGAGACGTGTAGCCAGGATCGCTGTTCGACTCGACCCGTGAAGGACAGCCTTTTTGTCATCGTATTCTACCTGGCAGTGTTGATCCTGCAACCTGTCTGGCATGGTTTATTACCTCCACCACACGGCAATCACAGCGTCTGGCTGGCCCTGATTGCCACTATGCCGCTGATGTTACCCCTGCGCGGCATTCTGGCTGGAAGCATCCGAAGTATGACCTGGGGTGGCTATCTGGTGGTTCTGTATTTCGTGATTGGCGTTATGGAAGCCTGGAGCAACCCGCCACAACGCATACCCGCCGTACTTCAGATCAGCTTCACCCTGTTGTATGTGACCAGCCTGGTAATGCTTACCCGTCTTCGGAATCGACAGGATTGACTGCAATTTCCGTTTCAGCGACTGGTGGTACATCAAGGATGGGGGGTGCCGGCAGGGCGAAATGTTGCTGGTAAAGTGCGTTCAACCTGGCAAGGGCATGGGCCACGCTGGTGGCCACCGAGCCTGAACGAATCACCACTTCGGGCTGCCGTTTCCATGCTGTTTGAAATCGCTGCAGGCGATCCAGTCCCGCATCGTGTATCTGGCCAATAGCCACATTGTTTTCCTGGAACCGTCTCAGTACCGATGCATCCAGCAAACCACTCTGCCCTTCAAGTGCCGCTCTTATCTCATCGGAATCCAGCATGAATTCGGGGTAGAACAGGATCAGCTGATTCCGCAGCAGACTCTTGTACATGGTCACATCGTTAATCAGGTCAAAGAGCGGGGTGGCAATATCTCCATTACCCGTTGCGGATGACGTCCTGCGTGGCGGTCTGAGCAGTGCACTGTACATGGCCTGCTGTTCTGCCAGGTAGAGTGACTGCAAATGTTGTCCCAGACGATCCCGAATACCGGTATCAGGGTCAAACTCAAGAGCGGTAATTCCTATACCGGTTACAAACCAGTCACGCCACTCCGATCCACGACCCCAGTTGGAATTAATCACTTCAGAAGGCTTACTGCGTGCGGCCGCCAGGTAGGTCAGACGATTGGGAACAATATTGATTGAACCATCATTTGTACGGGTGGTTACGATGCGGTTCCCCACCCATTCGGTTGGACATCCATCGTCAAGAACCTCGTCAGAGTTGCCCGCGATCAGGTAGTGATACTCATCAGGACTAACAAAATTTGAACCAAATACTTCGGTTAATTCACCGGCTTCGTGGTAGCGACCCAACAGATCAAAACTCAGGCGTCCAAAATAATTGGCAACGTTGGGATCCTCTTTCCGCACCCTTTCCGCCCGGCGATTTATCCACTGCATATTGTCATAGCAAATCTCGACGTCACCCAGGCCGGTCTGGTCAGCGATCAGGTATTCATCGGGAAACTGACCAATCAGGGCACGTGTTGTTTCCAGTTCCTGGGTCATTTCACAAACCCTGGATTCATCACAGGGTTTGATGATCAACCCTGTCGTTCGGTAGGAGGTTTCCTGTGTGACTTCACCACCCAGGGCAACATCTGCGCCCGCACGCAGCCGGGATTCGCGAAACTCCAGCTCAGCATTCCGAATACCACCCACGAGGTTGAGCAGTGCAGACTGGTACTCCTGCAAACTGGCACTGACCAGGTCGTTAATACCACCTCCCGATCCACTAATGCAGTCAACCTGCCGGGACATGACCTGCAATAATTCGAGACCCTGCTGCTTCATTGCCAGAATCAGCGCTTCATTCTCCGGAGTTTGAAGATAAACCGGTGACTGGCTGGACAACCAGGTCACCAGGGTCGCCAAAGCAGACCATTCCAGGGGGTTGGGCAGGGGTTGGCCAGGTGCGATGCAGGCATTGGACATTCGTTGGTGAAGGTAACCCAAGGCGTAATTAATACGTTGCCAGGGTGTCATATCAAGCTCACGCTTCAACTGGTCATCACCAAATGGTCCACGCAGGTCACCAGACAGTTCTGCCCGTCTTACCAGGGTGTCGGCCAGCCTGGCCATACTGGCAATACAACCATCAAATTGCTGTCGACTGAGCGAGGGCATGCCCTGTTCATCCCTTACCGCTGCAACACTGATACAAATGTCGATTTCCCGGGAAATGGGATTTCGAGCAGGCTGATCAAAATAGAACGCCATGTCCGGTACCAGCAACACCAGTTGAGCCACGGCATCTGCCAGTTCCTGCTGCAGTTTGCCAAGACGGGGGCCGGTGAGATCACCGGCGTGTAAATCCTGAACAACATCAAACGCCGCGGCCAGGTTGGTATTGAAACGAGGATCAACTTCAGAGAAGTGTCGTGCCATGGAACTTGAAAGCCTGGGCAGGAACTCGGTCAGAATCTGAGGCATTGGTGACCAGTCATCAGGATCACTTACATACATTTCCAGCAAATCAGTGACCACCCATAACAGCGACTGTATGAATTCCAGGTAACGACGCTCGTGTAAGCCATCAATGGCCGAAGTCATTCGCAACAGGTGCCGGGCCGTCCTGTTCTGCCTCTCATCCATTTCCGGCATGGCACTGAACAAGCTGAACCTGAGACGTTTAACGGCCAGTTCATCAGGGGGTTCTGGCAGCAGCACTGAAGACATCAGTGCCTGCAGACTTTGCAGGGATTCATCGAGAATCTCGGCGGTGTCGGAAGAACCCACCTGGTGACCAGTCATCAGGATCACTTACATACATTTCCAGCAAATCAGTGACCACCCATAACAGCGACTGTATGAATTCC
>PVMS01113936.1_pt1 | contig 11500 bp, 10 predicted proteins | sample 1853461 | NCBI WGS metagenome assembly PVMS01 (sample SAMN08582032, study PRJNA380276) | Marine sediment metagenome, whole genome shotgun sequencing project. | isolation source: ocean sediment barecode stripped | collected 2017
ACCAGTAATCCATGGAATTTCCTGTGCTCCGTTTACCATTGACAAATTCCGTGACCACCCAAATAAATAATCCGATAAACGCTTGATATAGGTTAATATATTTGTTTCAACGCCTTCAATTTCATTAAGTTGCACCATAATTCTTTCCGCTCTTCTACAAACACTTCTGGCAATGTGACATATTGACACCGAAGGATGGCCACCCGGTAATATAAAATTTGTCATTGGTTCTAATGTTGATTCCATATTGTCAATTTCCATTTCTAAAAATGAAATTTCATCTATACGTATAATTGGGCTTTGCAACCGGTTTTTACCACTTTTTAATTTTTCTTTTTCCGGAGGAGTTGCAAGCATGGCTCCAATACTGAAGAGCTCTTTCTGAATCTTAATTAGTGAAATGAACGTGACTTCGTCAATTTTTTGATCTCTAATTAATCCAATATGCGAATTCAGTTCATCTATGGTACCATAGGATTCAATTCTCAGATCGTATTTTTTAACGCGTTTTCCTCCAAACAGAGAAGTTTCTCCTGAGTCTCCTGTTTTCGTATAGATTTTCATATCGTAAAAATAATGATTAATAGATTAAAAGTTGCTATAGTGAATTTTATCTGTTACAAGTGGCTTATTAAAATTCTGCTACTCATAATCTAATTACATAATGTTCCTTCGGTTGTTCTTGTCTAAAAAAAACAATACCCCATTGATAAGTATCTATGCTTATCGTTACTTCCTTATGATTTGAAATAAAATTCCAGGCTTCTTCCATTTCAACATTCCAATGTATATCATCAAAAACAAATATTGTATCATTTAATTTATGCAATAGACATTGGTCAAAGTATTGAATTGTGGCTTCTTTTTGATGATTGCCATCAAAAAAGATCAGATCAAATATATTATTTTTTATTACTAAAGGAAGCGTATCCTTAAATTCTCCTACAATTACTTCAATATTATTAAGATCAAATTTTTGAAAATTATCCTTTGCAATCTTTGCTGTTTCCTCACATCCCTCCAAAGTGATAATTTTAGAGTCAGGATTTCCGAAGGACATAGAGGCGGTGGCAATTCCTAAAGAAGTTCCTATTTCAAGTACTTTATTAATTTCAAAATATTTCATCATTTTGGCTATCAGCTGGGCTCTCTTTAGTGAAATCCCTGCATTTTTGGCGATAGCCGAGACAGAACGTTCGTCACTTTTAAAAACCCTAGACCCCGCTCCAAAATCGGTTACCTTAATTTGATCTGTATTTGACAGGAGGTCATTTCTATACTTTTTTATTTTAGAAGTTTTGATAAGTGATTTATTGTATATACATTCTGTTATGAAATCATAAACGAAAGGGGAGTGTATACTATGCTCATTATTTGATGTCAGTAAAAATTTGAGATATGAAGAAATCGAATGAATCAAAGGGTATTTTTATTTACGAAAATAGGCAGAAAATTTATTGTTGTCTACAATTTTAAAATTATATTTGCCGTGACGTCAAAAAAATATATATGAAAAAGTTTTTAACTTTCATTGTACTTGCAATTCTTCTTAATTCATGTATTCCAAAGAAGAACTTGGTTTATTTTCAAGGAGAACCCGAACAGCTTGATTCTATTCAAAGAATACAGGAGGCTCCCTACAGATTACAAATAAATGATATGTTGGATATTCAAATCCAATCACCTGATAAAGAGTTGGTGGACCTGTTCCAGAGAACTCAAAATGATAATAACAATGTTAGATATACCAGAGAGAGTTTGTATTTTACGAGTTACTCTGTTGATAGACACGGTAATATCAGGTTACCCTATTTGGGCGAGTTAAATGTTCTAGGGTATACCACAAAGGAGGTACGTGAGAAAATTGATAAGGAATTTGAAAAATATTTTAAAAATTTGGATGATGTTTTTGTCACGGTCAAATTGGCCGGTGTGAGGTTTACAATTCTTGGTGAAGTTAAGAATACAGGTACCCTTATAATCTATCAAAATCAGGTAACTTTAGTGGATGCCATCGCGAATGCTGGAGATATTACCATCGTTGGCAATAGAAAAAATGTTTCAGTTTTTAGGAAACACACAGAAGGAACTAAGAGATATGTTGTGGATATGTTGGATCTAAAAACGTTTAATAAAGATAATTTCTACATACAATCCAATGATGTGATTTATGTGGAACCACTGAAGCAAAAATCTTGGGGAACGGGTGCAACCGGTATGCAAACGCTAACGACGATTATAGCGATATTTTCCCTTTTAACCACCACACTACTTTTGATTCAAGCTTTTAATTAAAACAATGAAGGAAGGAAATAAATTTGATTTAGACATACAGTCGTTTGACATAAAAGAGTATCTCTTTAAGATTGTAAGTTATTGGAAGCTTTTTGGTATTGTGATTGTTTTGGCCTTAATAATCGCTAAAATAGTTAATTCAACAAGTCAGAACATTTTTAATTTAAAGAGTTTGATTACCGTAAAGGAAGAGCAAAATCCACTTTTCTCCTCAAGTACAAATATTGCCTTTAACTGGGGTGGACCGAGTGATAAGGTAGAAACAATTATTGCAATTTTGCAATCGAGATCTCATAATGAAAAAGTTGTTTCAAAATTAAATTTTAATATTGATTATTTAGTCGAAGGAAATTATCGAAAAGAAAATGTGTATGGTAGTGTACCATTTCTTATAGAAATAGATACTTTAAAATACCAACTTCAGGGTATAGAAATGAAATTTGAGTTCATAAAAAATAATGAGGTCAAAATTTCAGTAGAACTGGATGATGAAGAGAATAAGCTTATCAATTATAGTCTGAATGAAACAAAATCATTTGTCCCAAGTGAAGATAAATTGGAATATTCAGAAATATATTCAATAAGCTCAATTATTGAATCCCCATATTTTAATTTTAGAATCATTAATGAAAATGCTCTTTTCGATCTATCGGATAAGACCTATTATGTGCGCTTTAATAATTTTGATAATGTGGTAAAGAAATACCAAAAAATTGGAGTTTCTACTCTGAAAAAAGGAACATCCATAATTGAATTAAGTTTTGAAGGACCCAATAAAAAGAAGTTGGAATCATTTATTAATACTACAGTTGATGTTTTGGATTATGATCAAAGAGCGCAAAAAATTAGTTATGCTTTAAGGACAAAGGATTATATAGATGATCTGTTTGAAATTGAATCGGATAGCTTGCAGGTTATTGAAAACGATTTGGGAAATTACAAGCAGGCTAATCAAATCTATAATTTATCGGTCGAAGGCACGAGTCTTTTAAGTGAAGTGACAATATTGGATAATGAGGCATTAGCCTTGCAAAATAAAATTGAGTATTTAAACAACCTTTATAACTATCTGAGAAACAACAGTACTATCCATAGTGATAATATACCGGCTCCTGCAATTGTAAATATTGAAGATCCAAACATCTCCAATAGTTTAAATAATTTAATTATCTTGTCAAAAACGAAAGAGGGATTGATAAGAACTGTTAAAGCTTCGTACCCTCCATTGATTAGAGTTAATGATGAAATCGAAATTGAGCGTAATATATTGTTAGAGCAAATTGAATCGTTAAAGTCAACAACCATAAATAGTTTAAATAGTGTAAAGAGACAGTTGTCGCAGAGTAATTCAAAATTAAACAGGCTAAACCCAAAGGAGCAAAAGCTGCTTTATTTTCAACGTAAATACAATATTACAGAATCCAATTACAATTATTTAAAGCAAAAGAGCTATGAGGCCGGTACAGCGATAGCTGCAAACGTCTCAGATATAAAAATTCTTGACAGAGCAAAGGATGTAGGTCAAAAACCTATCAAACCTAAAAAAGTTTTTAATTACCTGATAGCTTTGATGTTAGGCCTTATGTTACCTATGTTGTACATCTTGACCATAGAAACGTTAAATAATAAAATTCAATCGGTTGAGGAGATTGAAAAAGCTTATAATATTCCTGTTTTGGGCGTTATTGGTAAAAATCCATATGGGGACGGTCGGCTAATTGTAAATAAAAAACCAAATTCAACAATAGCAGAATCATTTAGGGCTTTACGTTCTAATATTCAATTCTTAATAAAGAGTAATATTAGATCTAAGACTATTATTGTAACCTCATCTGTTAGTGGAGAAGGAAAGACCCTGTGTGCTGAAAATATGGCAACAGTCTTTGCAATGAGTGGAAAAAAAACAATTTTGGTTGGGCTGGATCTTCGAAAACCAAAGATGCATAAGGATTTCGGAGCTAGTAATGATACAGGTATAGTAAATTATTTAATTAAAGAAAAAAAGTCTTTGTGAAGTAATTACAAAAACTGAGATAGAAAATTTGGATATCATTACTTCAGGCCCTGTTCCTCCGAATCCATCGGAACTGATTATTAATGAATCAACAAATGACCTGTTCGAAGAACTTAAAAAAGAATATGAGTATATTATTGTTGATACTCCTCCGGTTGGTTTAGTTGCAGATGCTCTGGAATTATTTAAATACTCCAACGCGATCATGTATATGATTCGTCAAAATTATACGCAACGCGGTATGCCTAAAATGATGGATGATAAATATAAGAATGGAGAGGTTAAAAACATAAGTTATGTGCTAAATGATTTTAGCGTAAAAAACAGTTATGGCGGCAGTTATGGCTACGGTTACGGATATGGCTACGGCTACGGCTACGGCTACGGCTACGGCTACGGTAAATATGGTAATGCTTATCACACTATTGAGAAAAAACCGCTATTTGAGAGGATATTAAATCGTTTTAGAAAAAGTTAGAAAAATTTTATTAAGCATTAGCACAAATAATATGTTTTATTTGACTTGCATAGTATTAATTTGAAATTGAGTTTTAGAGCCTGTCGAACGAGAAATCCCATGATTTATAGTTTGTAATAAACCCTGTTTTTATGGTTATCTAATTCATTATCATTCTTTATTGTTTGAATATTTCGAATAGGCAATAATTAGAACAATATATGTAAAATAAGACGTTCTTATAGAATAGAATAGTTGATTGAAATAACTAAAAAACACCTATATTTTAAGCATTAAAAATTGAAATATGAAGAATACAAAAATTTGCATCATTGGATTAGGCTATGTCGGCTTGCCTTTGGCCGTAGAATTTGGGAGAAAATTTAAAGTAGTTGGATTTGATATAAACAAATTAAGAATAGAAGAACTGAAAAACAATGTAGATCATACACTGGAAACTTCCTCAGAGGATTTAGAGAGTGTAAATGTGAAATCTTTAGAATCCCTTAATAGGTCAGACACGGGATTGTGGTTAACGGATAATATAGAAGAAGTTGCAGGATCTAATTTTTATATTGTAACAGTACCAACACCTATTGATAACAGTAATAGACCAGATCTAACACCCTTGTACAAAGCGAGTGAAACAATAGGTAAGGTTTTAAAGAAAAACGATATTGTTGTTTATGAATCTACTGTTTATCCTGGAGCTACAGAGGAGGAATGTATTCCAATTCTGGAGAAATTCTCTGGATTGAAGTTTAATACCGATTTCTTTGCAGGATATTCCCCTGAGAGAATTAATCCTGGTGACAAAGAACACACGGTAACAAAAATCTTAAAGGTCACCTCGGGTTCTACACCGGAAATTGCTATAAAAGTTGATAATATATATAAATCTATTATCACGGCTGGCACACATTTGGCACCCTCAATTAAAGTTGCTGAAGCGGCAAAGGTCATAGAAAATTCACAGAGAGATGTTAATATAGCATTTGTAAATGAGTTGTCGAGAATTTTTAGATTAATGAAAATTGACACTAATGAAGTTTTGGAAGCCGCAGGGACGAAATGGAATTTTTTACCATTCAAACCCGGATTAGTCGGAGGACATTGTATTGGCGTTGACCCGTACTATTTGGCGCATAAGGCAATACAATTGGGTTATAATCCTGAAATTATTCTTGCGGGAAGAAGATTAAATGATAGCATGGGACCGTATGTTGCAAAGCAAACGGTTAAATTAATGATCAAAAAAGACATTTCGGTAAATAATTCTAATGTTTTGGTGCTGGGAATAACATTTAAAGAAGATTGTCCGGATATAAGAAACTCTCGTGCCATTGACATAATCAATGAATTAAAAACCTATTCTGTGAATGTTGATGTATTCGATCCCTGGGCATCTTCTAAGGACGTTAAGAATGAATACGGCATAGATCTTATTTCTAAAAAAGAAGATGTGACAACCTTATATGACGCGGTCATACTCGCTGTTTCTCATAAAGAATTTTTAAAAATTGATCTGGATGATTTTGTTAACGGAAAACATGTTAAATTTGACGTAAAATCAATATTGCCTAAAGAGCTAACAGATAGTAGACTATAACTGAGATAATAGGATTACTTTCTCCCTCGCTTTTAATATTAAAAGTATGAGTAATTTTAAATGAAAAACAGTAAAATATTAATTACAGGAGCCGCAGGCTTTATTGGGCACCATCTCTCAAAACTTCTGGTTAAAGAAGGCTATACAGTAATTGGATTGGATAATATAAATGATTATTACGATCCCAATCTAAAACTGGCCAGATTAGAAGATATGCATATTGACATATCTGACATTGGATATAACATTGCTTCAAAAGGTGATATAATTTTTTATAAATTAGATCTGACAGACAAACCGAATTTACTTAAATTATTCGAAGAATATCGTTTCGATTACGTTGTTAATTTGGCGGCACAGGCGGGTGTTAGATATTCATTAGAAAATCCACAATCATACATCGACAGCAATATTACCGGCTTCTTAAATATTTTAGAAGCGTGTAGGACATATCCTGTGAAACACTTAGTTTATGCATCTTCTAGCTCTGTTTACGGATTAAATAAAAATGTACCTTTTTCTACAGAAGATCATACCGATCATCCTTTGGCAATATATGCTGCCAGCAAGAAGTCAAACGAACTGATGGCACATTCTTATTCTTATTTATTTCAAATACCAACTACAGGATTGAGGTTTTTTACTGTTTATGGTCCTTGGGGCCGGCCGGATATGGCATTACACATATTTACCGAAGCAATTGTTGAAGATAAGGAATTTAATGTTTTCAATTATGGAAATATGAGTCGGGATTTTACATATGTTTTGGATATTGTAGAAAGTGTGAAACGGTTGATACCACTAGCTCCAACTAAAGATAACCCGAATTTTGATCCACACAATCCCAATCCATCAATAAGCTCAGCACCATATCAATTGTTCAATATAGGAAATAATAGTCCCGTTGCCCTTATGGATTATGTTAAAGCAATAGAAAAAGCATTAAATAAAAAAGGAAAAATAGTTTATAAAGAGTTGCAACCCGGAGATGTAGAGTCAACGTATGCAAATGTAAAAAGCCTGTTTGACTATATTGATTTTAAGCCGTCTACAGAGGTTCAAACAGGAGTCAAGGCCTTCGTAGATAAATATTTAGAACTAAGAAAGAAAAATGAATCATAATTTAAGAATAGCTATTCAAGCAGCTTTGGAAGGAGGTGCCGAAATAATGAAAATATATCAAAATGATTTTGATGTTGAATTTAAGGAGGATAATTCTCCGTTAACCCTGGCCGATCAAAAATGTAATGACGTCATCAATTCTTATCTAGAAGGAACTGAGTATCCAATTATTAGCGAGGAAAACAAACAAAATACTTTTGATGAAAGGAAGGCATGGGAAATATGTTGGATTGTTGATCCTTTGGATGGAACGAAAGAGTTTGTTAAACGAAATGGAGAATTCACTGTTAACATTGCATTGGTAAAAAACGGGAAGCCACTTTTAGGGGTAATTTATGTACCCGATTCTAAAATTTTATATTATGCGGATGTTATTGCAGGAAAAACTTATAAAAGTTTTCTTGATGAGCACGATGAAAATATTGAGCATATAGTAAAAAAGAGTAGTTTGATAAGACCTGGTCAGAATAGTAATTCAAACATTAAAGTCGTTGGAAGCAGATCGCATATGAGTGTTGAAACTGAGGAATATGTTGATTCTTTAAAAAGTAGTTACGATAATGTTGAAATCGTATCTAAAGGAAGTTCATTAAAATTTTGTCTGGTTGCAGAAGGGAATGCCGATGTTTATCCTAGATTTGCACCAACAATGGAATGGGATACAGCTGCTGGTCAAGCAATATGTGAAGCTGTAGGTTTAAAGGTTATTTCGAAAGAAACCAATGAACCCTTACTCTATAATAAGGAGAATTTGTTGAACCCTTGGTTTTTGGTAAGCAAAATGAACATGGGTTAGGAAAATCCTAACGATAAAAATTAATTAACCGAATAATGAAAGATATATCACAGAAAAGACATATAGCCAAAACCATAACTTGGAGAGTACTGGCTTCCGTCACAACTTTTATAATTGCATTTTTTTTTTTTAGAGATGATCCGCACGTAACTGAAAAGGCTACTGCAGTTGCTCTTACGGAAGTCGTAATCAAGATGGGTCTTTATTATTTTCATGAAAGAATTTGGTATAAATCTAATTTTGGTTTGAAATCTCGCGAACACTAGAAATTGTAAAGCCATATAATGAAAAATATTATAAAACATAATTATACGGTCTCAAAAGCGGATCGCAAGAAGTTAAATAAGCATAATTCTTTTTTAATTTGGTTTACCGGTTTATCCGGTTCAGGTAAGTCTACCCTGGCAAATGCTTTAGAACATAAATTATATCAGGAAGGCATAAGAACGTATGCCTTGGATGGTGATAATATCAGAAAAGGGATTAACAAAGACCTAACTTTTTCTCATGAGGACAGAACGGAAAATATTAGAAGAATAGCCGAAATCGCGAAACTTTTTATTGATGCAGGGGTTGTCGTATTGGGTGCATTTGTATCACCCTACAAAAAAGATAGGGAAAGTATAGAATATGTCGTAGGAAATAGTAATTTTGTCGAAATTTTTGTGAATACATCGATAGAAGAATGTGAAAAGAGAGATGTAAAAGGCTTATATAAAAAAGCCAGGGCGGGAGAAATAAAGGATTTTACAGGAATTAACGCTCCTTATGAGGCCCCTGAAGATCCAGAATTAGAAATAATTACGGATAATCTAAGCATAGAGGAATCTGTTGAAATCATATTTAAGGCAATTAATCAAAAAATATATAATGAGTAAGTTTTATTTAAGCTATTTGGACGAATTAGAATCTGAAGCTGTTTTTGTAATGCGCGAAGTATGGGCGCAATTTGAAAACCCGGTTATCTTGTTTTCCGGTGGAAAAGATTCTATCGTATTAACACATTTGGCAAAGAAGGCATTTTACCCTGCTAAAATTCCATTCCCCTTAATGCATATAGATACGGGTCATAATTTTCCGGAAACTATGAAGTTTAGAGATGATTTGGTTAAGGAATTAGGTGTGCAATTATTAGTGGGTTCTGTGCAGGAAGCAATTGATAATAAAAGAGTTGTAGAAGAACGAGGAAAGAATGCCACGAGAAATACATTACAAATAACAACATTGTTGGATGCAATTGAATCCAATAAAGTTGACTGTGCAATTGGTGGAGGAAGACGAGATGAAGAAAAAGCAAGGGCCAAAGAACGATTCTTCTCGCACAGAGATGATTTTGGTCAGTGGACACCAAAAAACCAGCGTCCTGAATTATGGAACTTGTACAATGGTAGAATGCATGAAGGTGAAAATTTTAGAGCATTCCCTATAAGTAACTGGACAGAAATGGATATTTGGAATTATATCAAAAGAGAGAATATTGATATACCATCTTTATATTTTGCTCATAATAGAGATGTTGTATTTAGAAATGGCAGTTGGATACCGGTTTCCGAATTCCTGATGATTCAGGAAGATGAAAAAATAATTAATAAAAAAATAAGATTCAGAACCTTAGGAGATATTACCATTACCGGAGGCGTTGAAAGTAATGCAGATACACTGGCAAAAATTGTTGAAGAAGTATCTGCATTGAGAGAAACAGAACGTGGTAATAGGGCAGACGATAAAAGATCAGAATCTGCAATGGAAGATAGAAAAAAGCAAGGTTATTTTTAAAATATATAAATGGAAATTAACAAAAATCAATTATTACGTTTTACTACGGCAGGAAGTGTTGACGACGGGAAAAGCACTCTTATAGGAAGATTATTATACGATTCAAAATCAATTTTTGAAGATCAAATCGAAGCTATTGAAAAGACGAGTAAGAAAAAAGGTTTAGAATCTATTGATCTGGCATTATTTACGGATGGATTAAGAGATGAAAGGGAGCAAGGCATAACCATTGATGTTGCTTATCGGTATTTTACTACTCCTAAAAGAAAATTTATTATTGCGGATACACCAGGGCATATTCAATATACAAGAAATATGGTCACAGGTGCTTCAACTGCGAATGTTGCCATTCTCTTGATTGATGCCAGGAAAGGGGTTATAGAGCAGACTAAAAGACACTCTTATATTGCATCATTATTACAGATATCACATATAATTGTGTGCGTAAATAAGATGGATCTTGTTGATTTTAAAGAAGATGTTTTTAACGATATTGTTCAGCAATATGAAGAGATATCGTCAAAAATGATGATCAAGGATGTTAGATATATTCCAATTAGTGCTCTCGATGGGGACAATGTGGTAAATAGATCGGCAAGAACTCCTTGGTATCAGAATGCCCCATTATTACATACGTTGGAAACAATGCATATTACAAGTGATAATAATATGATCGATGCTCGTTTTCCCGTACAAACTGTTTTACGACCTCAGGATGATGAGAACAGAGATTACAGAGGTTATGCCGGGACAGTAGCCGGAGGGATATTTAGGCCTGGAGATTCTATAAAAGTTTTGCCATCAGGGTTTAGTTCTAAAATTAGATCCATAAATGTTTATGAAAATGACGTTGAACAGGTATTTGAAGGAATGAGCGCCGCTTTTACCTTGGAAGATGACATAGATATCAGTAGAGGCGATATGATCGTTAAAAGCAATAACCTGCCGGAGGTCACTCAAGATTTATCAGCAATGATATGCTGGTTCAATGACAATCCGGCTAGAAACAAGGCTAAATACACGTTAAAGCACACTACGAATGAGCCTAAGGCCATGATCAAGGAGATTGAATATAAAGTGAATATTGATACATTAAAAAGGAATGTTGAAGATAAAGAGATCAACATGAATGATATTTGTAAGGTTAAAATAAGAACGACTTCTCCTATAATGAAAGATGAATATGGTAGAAATAGAAATACCGGGAGTTTTATTTTAATAGATGACGCAACGAATGAAACGGTTGCAGCAGGCATGCTGATATAAAATCTCATAATATATTTTAAAAAAAGGAGGCTGTCTGAAAAGTAATTTCCAATGTCATTTCGACTGAAATGGAGAAATCTAAATCTTTGATTTACAATGAAAAGATTTTTCGACTCCGATCAAAATGACATGCTTTTGACCTTTTCCGACAGCCTCCTTTTTTTA
>PVMS01061056.1_pt1 | contig 11499 bp, 12 predicted proteins | sample 1853461 | NCBI WGS metagenome assembly PVMS01 (sample SAMN08582032, study PRJNA380276) | Marine sediment metagenome, whole genome shotgun sequencing project. | isolation source: ocean sediment barecode stripped | collected 2017
AAGGAGTATAAACGAGAAGCGTTTGCCTTGTTTGAAGCCTTGCTTAATACCGTGAAATTTGAAATCGTGGGCTTGCTATCCAAGGTGCAATTTAGGTCTGAGGAAGAACTGGCCCAAATGGAGGCCGAACGCGAACGCCAGCAAATGCAGTATCAGCATCCGACCCTGGATGCGCTTAGTGCCGCGGAGACAGCGGGCCAGTTTACAGCGCAGGAAGCGGGCCGTAAACCTGCTAAAGAATCGATCAAAGGCTCGGACGAGACCTACGTGCGTCAGGGGCAAAAAGTGGGCCGTAATGACCCTTGCCCGTGTGGCTCGGGGCAAAAATATAAAAAATGCCACGGTAAACTGGCTTAGACATAAATTATTCTGAGGCAAACGTATGTTGAAGGTTTCCCCATTGGCGCCTCAGTGCTTCCCTGACGTAAAACCGGTATCCGGTCTAAGTTTAACCGTGCTGCGTTCGGAGGAGCGCTACAAAAGTCGTAACGACGTGCTCATTGCGGTGCTGAGCGAAGGAACCACAAGCGCCGCCGTATTTACCTGCTCTCTTACACCCGGTGCACCTGTCATTTGGTCACGCGAAGTTCATGCGCTAAACACTGCGCGTGCCATGATCGTAACCGCCGGAAATGCAAACGTATGTACGGGCAAACAGGGTCAGGCCAATACGCAGGCGATAGCAGCGGCGACAGCAAAGCTGGGCGGGCTTAAGACGAAGCAGGTGTTTGTTTCATCGACGGGCGTGATAGGTGAGCAGCTTGATGTAAAGCGAATACTTGACAGCCTTCCGGCACACTTAAACCCGGAATTTGAACAGCAGGACTGGTTGGCCTCCGCCTCCGCCATACTAACTACGGACACCTTTGCCAAGGCCTCTAGCGCGTCGATTGAATTATGGGGTGAAATGGTGACGATCTCCGGTATCGCCAAAGGCTCAGGCATGATTGAACCGAATATGGCGACCATGCTTAGCTACATTTTTACCGATGCCCGTATCGATTCGGACACGCTTCAGCTAATGCTGAATAAGGCGGTTGATAAGAGTTTTAACTGCATAACCGTCGATTCGGATACCTCTACCAGTGATACCTGTCTGGTGTTTGCCACGGGCCGTGCGGGACCGCCCATATCGGCGATAGATTCAAGCGATGGCGGCCTGTTTTATGCCACTCTGGAAAAGCTCACGATGGACCTGGCGCAGCAAGTTATTCGCGATGGGGAAGGGGCGCAGAAGTTCATTACGGTCAAAGTCAGTGGTGCAACGAGCGACCAGGCTGCAAAAATAATTGCAAAATGCATCGCGAATTCACCCTTGGTGAAAACCGCAATCGCAGGTGAAGACGCCAACTGGGGCCGAATTGTGATGGCGGTGGGTAAAGCTGGTCAGGCGATCAATTTCGAAGCGCTGCGGGTGAGTATGGGGGGTGTGGTGATCGCAGAAGGCGATGGCCCGGTAGAGGGATACGATGAAGCCCTGGTGCAGGCGCATATTGAAGGAAGGTACGTTGATATTGATGTTGATGTCGGGCTTGGTGAAAATGGGCATGCGACTATCTGGACCTGTGATTTGACCCACGGCTACATCGAAATTAACGCAGATTACCGGAGCTAACGGCTGGATTTGAAGCGGCGTACACGCGTGCAAGTGGCGGTTGGGGTGCTGGTAAGCGCTGATCAGACGCTGCTCATTCAACAGCGCCGTGCGGGCACGGATTTTGCAGGATTATGGGAATTTCCAGGGGGCAAGCTTGAGCCCGGCGAATCACCTGAACGGGCGCTAAAACGCGAACTTAACGAGGAATTGGGTATTGGTATTACTGAACCGGGTTTTCTTTGTCGCCTGGACCATGATTACAGGCATGCTCAGCTTACGTTATATACCTATCTGATCTGTCAGTGGACGGGAGTGGCGGCAGGCGCAGAAGGGCAGGAAATAGCCTGGGTAAGCCTCGACGAGGTGCGAACATATGATCTGCTAGAGGCAACGCATCCACTGCTCAAGCAAGTAGAGGCGCGACTCAAGCAGCCGAATTAATAATTTAATATTCGCTCTTATTATCCGGCAAACACCAGATATTTCTGATGTAGTCGGGCAACCTGTGCGTTGATCGCGGCGATATCACTGCTATTGTCGATAACATCGTCTGCTGCTGCCAACAGGGTTTGTTCCGACACCTGATTGTTCATTACACGGTTAATTTTCTCCCTCGACCAGCCATTTCTTTTCTGAATGCGGGCGATACGTTCTTGTTGTTCACATTGAACCACCAGTATGCGGTCTACGCGTTCGCGTTCCGCGGTGTTGATCAGCAGGGGAATGTCGAGTACGCAGTAAGCTGTATTAGCAGCATCAGCCTGCTGATGTAGAACTTGCATGATCAGGGGGTGGAGAATGCCTTCCAGTCTGGATTTTTGAGCGCTGTCACTAAATACGATGTTTCCCAGGGCTTTTCGGTCTAGTTCCCCGTCGGGTTTTAAAATATGGCTGCCAAACGTCTCAACGATTTTATGGTAGGCTGGTTGGCCATTTTCGCTCAGCGCATGGCCGATAACATCGGCACTAAATGTGGCGATACCCAGCCTGGAAAACGCGTTCGCTACCGTACTTTTACCACTGCCGATACCACCCGTCAAGCCTACTTTGTAGGGCATATCGATCAGGGATCAATCCCGGTTATACCAAAATAGGCCGCGATCATCGGTCACCCCAAAACAGGATTACTACCATGGCAATCGCCAAGTAGGGGCCGAAGGGTATGGCACGGTTGAAATCATGATTACGCAATACCATCAGCGAGATCGACACGATCAGACCTGCCACGGCAGCGATTAGTAGCACGAAGGGCAATTTTTGCCAGCCCAGCCAGGCTCCACTAGCCGCCAGTAGTTTGAAATCGCCGTAGCCCATGCCTTGGCGATGGGTGATGAGATAGTGCGCATGAAAGATTAACCATAAGGTCATGTATCCTGCTGATGCTCCGAGAATAGCATCGAAAGGCGACACGGGTGAGCCTGGCAGGGTACTGTATAACAAGCCCAGCCACAGGAGTGGCAGGGTGAGATTGTCGGGTAATAACTGGGTATCCAGATCGATGATAGACATCGCAATTAGCAACCATAGTGCCATGAGTATCCAGGGTAAAGCCATGGTTTGTGGGAAGCGCATGCCGGCGAGCCCGGTCAGCGCGCCGGTCAGCAATTCGATAGCAGGATATCGCAGCGGAATCCGTTGCTGGCAGGCGTGACATTTACCGCGTAACAGCAGGTAGCTTAAAAGCGGAATATTTTGCCACCACTTCAACGTGGCCTTGCACTGGGGGCAAAATGAGGCCGGGAATACGATATTCGGTGGTGATTGTTCTTTTTCCGTATCCGGGTGTTCCGCAAGTAACTCTCTGCACTGTGATTTCCATTCATGTTCCATAGAGCGCGGCAGCCGCAGAATGACGACGTTCAGAAAGCTGCCGACCAACAGGCCTAAAATGATTAGCAGGCTGTTCCAAAGCAGCGGGTTTTGCGCAAGCTGTTCGATTATTGCCAACTTATCAGGAGCCTGGCGTCAGGTTAGAATACGGATGCGAGGTGGAAAATGGGTAGATACATCGCAACCACGACCACACCGATCAACCCCCCCAGTACCACAATTAATATAGGTTCTACCAGGCTGCTAATGGCTGCGACAATGGCGTCAACTTCTGCCTCATAAAAATCGGCAGCGCGGTTTAGCATGGCGTCCAGGTCACCGGTTTCCTCCCCGGTTCGCACCATTTGCAGGACCATGCTCGGAAACACGCCCGTGCTGCGCAGCGATGATTCGAGTGGTTGACCGGTAGAGACAAGCTTGCGCACTTCATTGAGTGCATTGGTATAAACCTGGTTACCCGCGGCAGGTGCAATGGTTGCCAGTGTTTCGACCATGGGTATGCCCGCGTGAAACATGATGGCGATGGTGCGAGCGATGCGCGCCAGTATGCTCTTGCGTATCAGATTCCCGAATACCGGCAAGCGTAATATTACGCGATCTGTGAATAGATGCACGTGCTCACTGCGCCGGTACAGGGTGCCGTAGATAATATATACTGCGATGATGAAGCCTATTATTTTGAGAATGTTATTTTGAGCCGCTTCAGATAAAGCGATAATATTCCGGGTGAGGGCGGGCAGTTCGGCGCCGAAGTTATTAAAAACTTCTTTAAATTGCGGAATGACAAAAACCAGCAAACCAAGCGTAATGACGATACCCAGAAATAATACCACGATGGGGTAGGTTAGCGCTGATATGATCTTACGTCGCAGTGCTTCTGCTTTCTCAAGATAGGCTGCGATGCGTTCTAGCATCGGCCCAAGCGTGCCGGATTCTTCACCAACGTTTACCAGCGCAAGATATAGCTGATTAAAGTGTTTCGGATGATCGCGCAGGGCTGTCGTCAGGTTGACCCCCTGATCAACGCGCTGGCGTATTGCTCTTAGCAGTTTATTAACCGATTTTTTATCACTGCTCTGACCCACCGCGGTAAGGGACTGTGCGATGGGAATGCCGCCTTCAACGAGCGTGGCCAGTTGGCGGGTTGCGACTACGATATCGTTTGGTTTTACTTTGTCGCCGAAAAATAGTGAATCGCGTTCTTTTCGAACGCTCTTGACTCTAAGCCCTCTTTGGCGCAGCATCAGGCGCGCCGCGCTGGCTGAGCTTGCTAGAATTTCTCCGCTTTCTCTCGATCCAGTATGCGTTGTGCCTTTCCACAGGAAAGTTACTTTCTTTTGCTTGGTCTTTTTGCTTTTCGTAGTCATCGTTTACCCCTTAGTTACGCGTTCAACTTCGGCCAGGCTGGTAATCCCGGCAGAGACTTTTTTAATGCCTTCCTGTTTTATAGTCGAAGTGCCTTCTGTTCGCACTTGTCGGGCAATTTCAGCTTCGGTCGCTTTTTTCATGATAAGCTCTGCGGTTTCTGCGCTCAGTGGCATAATTTCATATATGCCGGTTCGTCCCCGGTAGCCTCGTGTGCAGGATTTGCAGCCGACGGCTTCAAACAAGGTGGAATATTTGATTTGATTGTCTGTGAATCCAGCCTCAAGCATTACGGCGGTGGGTAGTTTTACGGGTTTTTTGCAGACCGTGCATAAGCGTCGAACCAGGCGCTGAGCGATGACCAGGTTTACGGTTGAGGCTATGTTAAATGGTGCTACGCCCATATTGATGAGACGCGTAATAGCGGAGGGCGCATCATTGGTATGCAAAGTCGAGACAACAAGATGGCCGGTTTGTGCCGCTTTTATAGCGATATCGGCGGTTTCGAGATCGCGAATTTCACCCACCATCAAAATATCCGGGTCCTGTCGTAAAAAGGCGCGCAGCGTACGCGCAAATGTCAGGCCGGTTTTTTCGTTTATCGAAACCTGATTGATTCCATCCGTATAAATTTCTACGGGGTCTTCGACCGAGCTGATATTTGTTTCGGGTGTGTTGAGTATAGACAGCGCAGAATACAGGGTGACCGTTTTACCGCTGCCCGTTGGCCCGGTGACCAGTATCATTCCGTGAGGTTGCTCAGTAGCCTGCTGATACAATTTTAGTTGTTCGGGTTCCATGCCCAGTGTTTCCAGATTAAGTTGTGTTGCGCCCTGATCCAGGATTCGTAGTACTACTTTTTCACCAAAAATAGTTGGCATTGTGCTGATGCGAAAATCGATGGTTCTGGAGCGCGAGAACTGAATTTTTATTCGCCCGTCTTGTGGTAGGCGCCTTTCCGCAATATCCAGTCGAGCAATTACCTTAACTCTGGATACGATATTTTGCACTAACCGCAATGGCGGCTCACTGCCGTCAACGAGCACTCCGTCAACGCGATAGCGAATGCGAGCAGTACTTTCGTATGGTTCAATGTGTATATCAGAGGCGCCCATATTAATGGCATCGCGTAATGTCTTATTAACATATTGAACGATAGGGCTACTGGCATCCAGATCCACTCCGCTGAAATCAGCGTCCAAGTCATCATCACCGATGATCGCCATTTCATCTAGATTGATGTAGTCCGGGATGTCACCCAGTGTGCCTACGCCGGCTGCAGGCGTGCTGGAAGCCGCTATCCGGGTAACCCTGTTGAGCGATACCGGGTTGCAAATTACGGGTGAGACCGTCAGATTGGTATGAAATCGGGCCTGGCTCAGCGCCTGCGCAAGGGCTACTTTATTATCGGGGTTGCCGATCGCGACATAGATTCGATTGTCGTGTTTACTAAGCGGCAGGATCTGGTACTGTTCGATCATTTTTTCCGGAAGTAAATCCAGAGGTAAATCATCTATATTGATACGGTCGATATCGACAACCGGCATTTTTTCCAGTTCTGCGATCGCCTGCAGAATAGGTTCCATTCGTACATTGTCTTCCAGCAGCGCCTGTTCGAAAAAAGACCGGTTATCCTCGCGCGCATTGCTCTCAATGAGTTTAATGGTCACCTTGTCCATGGCGCCGTGTTTATATAAATGCTTTGCGAGTTCAGAAGCCATATTTATAATCTAGCCATTCTTTTGTTGAGTTGTTTGTGCGCCATCCTACAAGGAGTATAGGCGATTTATACACCATATTGTATGATTTGCTGTTCTTCCTGAGCCTCACCCGCGGCCAGTTCGCCTATTGTTATCCCTGGAATTGATGGCCTGATTTTACTCTATTTTATCCAGACAAAAAGTCATCGCTTTGTTTTGATCTGGTTATAGCGGGTGCTCTTTCGGGTTTTCGCAACTGCGATCACACTTATCCTGGCAGCACCCGAGCTTTTTAAAGCCTTCGCAACTTCTCGTGCCGTAGAGCCCGTAGTGATGACGTCATCAACAATCGCCAGGTGTTTCCCCGCAAAGTGAGTTTTGCCTTTGTCTGCCTGAAACCGAAATGCACCCCTGATATTCTGCTCCCGAGCTTTATGATCCAGGCCTGACTGATTTGGCGTATTCCGTGTGCGAATCAAAAGAGCGGCGTGAACGGGAATATTCAGCGTCTTCCCCACTCTGATGGCGAGTTCAAGCGATTGGTTGAAGCCGCGCTGCTTAAGGCGTACAGGATGTAGTGGTACTGGTATCAGTGCATCTGGTAGGGGGAATGCGTATTCCTTCAAGCTGTTGACGATCATATCAGCCAACAGCTGGTTCAGGATGAGCGCTTCACTATATTTAAATCGCTGTATGAGTTTCGGTATCGGGCCATCGTAGTCATAAGCAAACAGTGTCCGCTGAAAAGGGGGAGGGTTTGATATACAGCGACCACAGTGTTGTGATTGTGGTGCCTTTGCTTGCCCCTGGGTGGCAGGTAGTTCTTCAGCACATTGCACGCAACATCGATCGTTGTGGGCCAGCTGCAGCTGGCATTGTGCACAGAACAGGCTCGCGGCTGGCCTGGCGCAAATCTGACAGGTACAGGGCAGTGTGTTTAAAAGCTGGCGCGGCCAGGCTGTCCAAAATAGGGCTCGTTTAGTATCATCCATAATATATTTCTCCTGATTACGCTACTTGAGACCTCAGCATAACCCAGATGATGAGGTAAAATGGTTAAAATATCCCCTCATTTTTTCTATTACCACTGGGTTATGCTGAGGTCTCAACTCATAATGCCACAAGATCGTGATCAAAATATTTTACGCCAATTAAGTAAACAGCGGAAACAGAATGTTAGCTCGCAGCAAGATTTTGTCGCCAATCGGAGTGCCGAATTGATTTTGCAGCGTATGCTGGATTCCAGTGCTGTGCAGTCGCAAGATACCAGGCGCGCGTTGCATCTTTATACCCGGGAACGCGAAGCTTCCAGTCAATTGCGTGCTGTGATCGAGCGTATCGACCAACTGCCTTTTAAGCGAATCCAAACATCAATCACGCGTATTATGGCCATGTTGCCCGCCGGACAATACAATGTTGTGTTTAGCAATCTGGTTTTTGACTGGCTGAATGCAGGGTTGTTTATTCGCATGCAAGATTATTTGCTCGAGCCGGAAGGCATGTTCTGGTTCAGCTGTTATGGCCCTTCTACGGCGGCAAAATCACGTTCTATTTTGTCTGAAATCGATTTGTCGCCACATTTTAATGAATTTTACGATTTGCGTGATGTAGGTGATGCTTTACTGGGTGCGGGATTTAAGGACGTTGTACTTGAGTCTTCTATTACTAAGCTGGAGTATGACTCGGTGGATGTCGTAATGGCAGATGCGGTTCGTGTATTTGGCGTGAATAGCCATCCAGATCGTCGCAGAGGTATGATGTCTTCCGGGGTGTTAAGGCAATTTAAGCTGAGGCTGGAGGAGCAGATTCGCTCTGAAGGCAAGTTTACTGAGCAGGTTGAAATAATTATTGCTCACGGTAAAAAATCGAGTGTACCTGGTATGGGAGGCGTAATCCCAGTACGGCACAATTAATTTATGATCCGGGAAATCACAAACAAATTCCACACATCCAGACAATAAAAAACCCGGCGTACAAGCCGGGTTTTTAGATTCCTTTCGGTGTCGTTTTACTGACGCTGTCCAGGTACCTGAAGTGGTACGCCTGTGCTCATGATCGCTTCGTAAACTTCAAGGCCCAGGTATTCGTCACCGCCGCCTTTGAAGGCAGCTGCACGTACTTGCTTGTTACAGCCTGCGTAACGACGATGTATCGTGCCCAGAGGTTTTTTGCCGCCGTTTGCGCCCCATTTGGTGCGGTATACAGGAAAGCCTGTGCCATGACCCAGTCCGGCACTTAAAATGTCACCGCGTACGGATTGACCCGAGTTGGTTACGTGGCAATCTGCGCAGGAAAAGTTTAGCTGTCCGCGTTTAGCCCAGTAGAAGTCCCGGCCTTTTTCATACCAGTCACGCATCTCTTCGCTGGAATAATCTACGTTGAGAGGCTTGCCGTTGGATTTTGATTTGAAGGCGATGGTCAATCGCGCCATTTTCTGGCCGGTGTACTTTTCTTTATCGCCGCCATTGGCAACAATACAGGAATTGATATCACCTTCGACCGTATGCAGTTTGCCGCCACCATCTACGTAGGGGTATTCATTGCCTGCCGGGCTATCCGCAAAACAGGAAGAGAAAGTTTTGCCATTGCCGAAAGGTGTATCCCATTCTTCATTGGCCTTATCGACCCATTCTTCGTAAGGAGGGAAATCCATCAGCATTTCCCAGTTAGCGCGACTATCTGCGTATTGAGGCAATACGTTGACGCCATTTTGGTAATCTTCCAACGCAACGCTTGGAAATTTCTTTGCGAAATAAGCTTGAAATTCGTCGATATCTGCTTTGACTTCATCCACGGATGGCGTTGCGACTGCTATCGCAGCAGTAGCCATTAAGCTTCCCGCCAGTAGGCTCGTAATTAATTTTTTCATGAGTAAAATTCTCCTCCAGTTATTGGCTTGAAACAGGGCAGGCCGCCTGGCCTGTCCTGATTTGTATAATGTATTATTTAACCGTGGCTTCCGCGGATTCGCCGCCGTCCTGGTTATCGACCCAAGATACGGAAACAACGTCACCGGCTTTGAGGCCTGAAAGGTTGGTACCAATCAGCGGATTAGCGGATACGCCCTGGCTCAGAGAGGCTTCAACAATATTGTTGCCATTCACGGCGAAATTCATTGTAGTGATGTAATGGGCCGGCACCACTTTGCCGGTTTTCTTGTCCTTACGGTTGCCGGTTTCCATGGGGTGTTTTGCCAGCACCAGCACATCATGGCCGTCTGACTTCTTCTTGATTTTGATCTTGGTTGTCATGTTTTTAATACCTAATTTATGTTCAAAAAATTAACTGTTGATTGGGGCCGATGTATTAACCGCCGCAACCGCCAACAGTAACTTTAACTTCCTGGCTAGCCTTAATAACGCCGCCTGCGGTTTTAGCATACGCCACTACGTTTGAAGTTTTACCCATTTTAATGCGTCCGCTCAGTACGCCGTTAGCTCCTGCGCCCAGTGCTGCTGCCAAAACCAGAGGTTTGGGGTTGCCCTCAACCACGATGGCAATGGACTCTACCGCTACGTTGGTCGAAACCTTGACGGGAACCACCGCGCCATTTTCGGCTTGTACCGGGGCCTTTAGATTGATATCACCGCTATCGGATGCATCGCTGGAGCCCATGATGTCAGCGACAGCCGTCATAGCGTCGTCCGCGTCAAATGCGGCCATAGGATAATCGGCCAATACCGCTGTTGGATGTAGTAAACCAGCGCTGGCTGCGATGGCCAGTGAACTGGTCGCAATAGAACCTTTAAGAAAACTTCTACGTTTCATTTATATATACCTCGAAAAATCGTGTTCAATAGACGTGCTATTGGGGTTAAAGTGTGTACAAAAAGTCGACAATGTTGTCAATTTGCTTGTCATTTAGCAGGCCATGCGAGCCAAAAGGAGGCATCATGGATTGAGCGTTTTTGTCACGCGCATCATAGATCTGCGCGCGTAAGGCGTCGCGATCAGGAAATCGTGATTTCATTGCGACCAACGGAGGCGCAACATTTCCACCTGGTGGAAAACCTTCGGGCCAGTTAGGCGAAACCACGACGTGGCATGCAAGGCAGTTGCCCTGGCGACGATTGACAGCAGTACACCAGCCGGCGATTTCAGAACTCTTATTTTCTATTTTTGAGCAAGCCTTATCGGTTGGCAATGCTTCTGCAGCGCTCGCAGTAGTAAGGGTTGCGCTGGCGCTGAATAAAAGCGCTGCACCTAATAGTGAAACAATGCGGGTTAATCGCATGGGCCATTTCCTCCGGTTGATAATTTGTAGATGATTATTGAGCGGCGTGTATGCACGTCCATGTTCAACACAACTTAAAGTGCGATCGCCAATACCACCACAAAGTTATATCGGGTGGAAAATTAAGCAATCTTAATTTCAGCTGGTTGACATGAATCAATCACGTCACCTTTAACAAAGTTTATAATTATATGCGTCTCACGCGGGTGCGTGTGATACATAATGTGCCAAACTACTCACGTAAAGAGACATATATCACTTTAACCCAAGCATAGCCAAAAACTACGTTAATCGCAAATAAATAATACTAATCGTGTCAGGCGAAAATTGAATGACGGTAGCGTAATCATCAAGGGTGGAAAGACGCATAGCTATAAATCGAAATTATCCAGTTGTCGTTTTTCTTCTTCTATTTTTTTTACCAGGCCGTTTATACTGGCGGTCAGGTATTCTGTACTGTCCGGGTGTGTTTGACGGGTTTGCTGTTTTAATAAATTCAACGCCCGAGCGTACAGGCCAGCACGTTCTAGCTGTTGTGCCTCTATAAATATGGCATTTAGTATTTTGCCGTCAGCGGCATAAGCGCGAGCCAGCATCGCATAGGACCAGCCCAGGTCGGGGCGGTGCCGTATTGATTTCCTCAATACACGAATCGCAGCTGCATTATCGTTATTGTGCATGAGCGCATCGGCATAGCCTTTGACATACGCAGGGTGTGACTGATCAGCCCGATAAAGTTGCTCAAACAGGTTTATGGCGAGCGCAGCATCCTT
>PVMS01094531.1_pt1 | contig 11499 bp, 10 predicted proteins | sample 1853461 | NCBI WGS metagenome assembly PVMS01 (sample SAMN08582032, study PRJNA380276) | Marine sediment metagenome, whole genome shotgun sequencing project. | isolation source: ocean sediment barecode stripped | collected 2017
CAAGTAATAATTCATCAGATTATTAGAAATTCTCCGAATAATTAGCTAAAACTTGACATTGGGAAAGACATAGATATAATTCCAATTGACGAGCGTCCGGGTGCCCCCCTCACCTGGGCGCTTGTCATTTAATTTGATCTTAAGCCTTGTTTTTTACTTAGAAAGCATACATTGAACAACAAATCGATCTTTGCTTCCAAACCGGTATTTATATTCCTCGTCGCCGCGCATAAAATCGAATACTTCTTTCCCCTCTTCAATGCACCATTCGATCAACTTAGAGGTAAGCAACCAGCCAGGTGATAATTCGTTCATGGCGGGTTCATAGCCAGAGTTATAGGCCCAAATGCGATTGCCATAATCAAAATTTAGGTAGCCAGCAATGCGATCATTTCCAGATTTCAAAAATGCCACATGTCCCCATCCATTTTTTATGGCTGTTTCTGCTATGGCCTGCATCTGCGCGCGCATATCCCCCTGAAGAAAAAGGGCTTTATCTTCAACATTCTCCATCAAGGAAAAGAAATCACTGAGCGCTGCTTCGGCATTCTCGGCGTCATCAATAATTTCTAATTTAATTGGGAGGGGATAGCGCCCCGCTCTGCGCAGTTTTCTGCGCAATTCATGCCCGTTCTTACTTTCCAGGCTATCCAGATATTCGTCAAAGCTCCTGGGGATCGTAATAAAGGGGCTGGCTTGAATATTTCGAGAATCGAAATTGAGATCAAGCTCCCGGGCAACATTTTTCAGAATAAATAGGCTTTCCGAATTTTCCAGCATGTTGCAAAAATCGATCGAGTCCCAATCTGCGCCCGCTTCTTCAATGAGAAATTTCAGCGAACTGCTGATGAAACCTTCTAATTTATCTGCTGGACAAATGAAATCCAGGAAATCGGCAATTTCATGGCTGCCAATAAATCGAAGCGTCTTCCCATTCGAATCTTCATCAACAAAAAGAGGAGCCAGCCCTTCGAGTTCTCCGGAATCACCATAGCCCGTTAAAATGAAAAGCTGCCCATCGGGCCACTCGCCCCCACCTTTGTATTGCCACCAGCTTCTCTGAAAATCGAATAGTTGGAAAGGCGTATTAATGTGACTATTGGGCAGCAACTGATCCCACGAAGGACCGAGTTCGTCCCACTCGCTTTCACTGCGTACAAGCTTTATTTGCATTGTGGTGCTCTTTGGATTAAGAATCTTTTCAAAAATGGAGGTCCGTTTTCAAATTTAGCGCCAAGATTTTACCAGTATAATTCGGCAAATGTGTTCTATTTCAATGGCTCATAGCCTCCCGTGAAACAAGCTGATTTTCTCGTCATTCCTTTACATCGTCGCGATGGGAAGGATCTTAATTACCTGCCCGGATTTCACTCGGCTAAAGCCCCGCGAAACGCAGCACGAAGAAGAAAGGGTGATCGAATTCTTCTACACCTGAATATTGAGGGGGCCTTGGCGCTCACTGATATTCAAATTCAGGAAATGCTTTCTGATATAGCAAAAGGCTATTTCCAAAGTTCAGGATCCACCACTGCAGCATTAAAAGAACAGGCGGAGCGTTTGAATAGCTTTTTACTGGAGCAAAACCGCGCTCAGGATTCCGAGGCCCCAAAGTCTGTAGCATTTCTAAGCATGCTGCTGGTGCGATCCAGCCAATTGATATTGGCACAATCGGGTCCCGTGCATGGCTTTCTGCTGAACGCGGAGGGTGTTGAGCATTTTTATGATCCCGAAAATGCAGGCCGCGGCCTGGGCCTGATTCAGCAAACCCGCATCCGCTTCTTTCATTTTGAATTAGAACCAGAAGATATTTTTCTTGCCCTATCAAAGCTGCCTGAAGGCTGGAACGAAAAAACGCTGCAAAATGTGCGCGGCCAAAAACTAGCTACTTTGCGACGCCGCTTTCTCGCTGATGCAGGCACCGACTTGTCGGCCATGATGCTGGCGGCTAAGGAAGGCACTGGAGATTTCAAAGTCCTGATCACAAATCAGGAAGTTGAGGAACAAGAGCCCGATCAAGATTCGGCTAAAGCTGGCGCTGCAATCGAATCCTTTACAGATCCGCAACACACACAATCATCGGCATCTTCTCAAAGCTGGGAAAATATTGAAGTCCCGGATGAAAATGTGCAGGAACAGAGCTCTGAACTTAATCCGGAGCGAGAGCAGCCTCCTGAAAGCGCTTTCCCGGATATGGCTGCCGGGCCGGAAATCGAGACTTCGCGATTTGGAGAAATTCGAGATCGCGGAATAGCCTATTTGCGCCAGGCCTTACATTCAATTCAACGCTGGATGGCCCAGATCCTGCCTGAAGACGGCGATTTCAATTTGCCTTCTTCGACAATGGCCTGGATCGCTGGCCTTGTGCCCCTGCTTGTCGTTCTGCTGGTTTTAATACTATATTTTCAGGTGGGCCGCGGGCAGCTATACACAAATAATTTTGTGCGCGCGCAAGCTGCGGTGAACCAGGCTGCCGCGATCAGCGATCCGCTTGCTGCACGTGAATCCTGGGAGCTTGCCTTGCAATATGCGCAGGGAGCAGCCTCCTATGAAGATACTGAGGAAGTTGGCGCATTACGCCTTCAGGCTCAAGAGGCGCTTGATGATATGGATGCGATTGAGCGTCTGGATTTTCAACTGGCGCTTTTCGATGATCTCTCCTCAGATGTTCAGATAAAACGTATGTTAGCCACCAATACTGAGCTTTATATGTTGGACGCTAATGAGGGCATGGTTTTGCGAGCCTTCCTCACAGGTGGCGGCTATAAGCTGGATGATGAATTTCAATGTGGCCCCGGCCCCTATGGAGGCTTTATCGTGGGCCCACTTGTAGATATTGCCTTGCTCCCCAGCACTAATCCACAAGATGCTTCCCTTGTAGCAATGGATGCAGATGGTAATTTGGTCTACTGCATCATTGATCAACGCCCAATTGCCAACGCCCTTGAGGCGCCAGATATCAATTGGGGAAATCCGAACGCAATCGCTATCGAAAATGAAAATTTACATGTGCTGGATCCTCTCGCCAATGCGGTATGGCTTTACACTGGTGAAGAGTATTCCTTTGTGGAAAAACCGCGTTTCTATTTTGCTGCGGAAGTGCCAAACTTGAAAGAAGCCATAGATCTAGATCTGCAGGGGGACGACCTTGTTGTCTTGAAGCTTAATGGCGAGGTGGCACTTTGTCGCTTTAGCTCTGATCTGGAAAACCCAACCACCTGCGAGGATCCTGCCGAATTTCAGGATGGCCGCCCAGGGCGCTCAAATGGCCCACAAATTGAGGGCGCGCATTTTCTGCAGCTTCAAGCCACTGACCCACCCGAGCCTTCGATATTTTTGTTTGACCCGATCGCCCATTCTGTTTATCAATTCAGCCTGCGATTGAATCTGGTTCGCCAGTATAGATCCACAAATGAGATCAGTGAAGGCATGGCCACGGCTTTCGCTGTCAGCCCAAATCGAGCCATTTTCATTGCGATTGACAATCAACTCTTCATAGCCTTCTTGCCCTAAGGAACATGAAGCGCTTCGTTGAGATAGCCGTAAACGTCCCCCGAGTATCAGGGGTTTTTCATTATCACTACACAGAGTCCTTTGATGGCAAGCTCGCACCAGGCCAAATGGTGCTGGTCCCTTTTGGCAAGCAGGTGGTGCAGGGCATTGTAATCAGAGCTTTGAAGCAGGCAGATGTTCCTGAAACAAGGCCGCTGCACTCCATCATTGATGAGCAGCCCGCGCTCACTGCACAGCAAATAAAGCTTGCCAAGCAAATATCTGCCGATACGCTGGCCCCACTGGCTGCTTGCCTTGCCTTGATGCTGCCCCCAGGTATTGCCCAGATAGCGGATACGCGCTATTCAATGGCTCCCGACGAGAGCCCCACTTCGAAAAACATTTCTTCTGCTCAATCACGACTCCTGAATTTACTTAAGGAGCGCGGGCCTCTTAGGGGCCGTCAACTAGATCGCGCCCTGCCAAAAAGTAATTGGAGAAGCAGCGCCATTGCTCTGGGGAAAAAGGGAATGCTGACCTCCGAGCCTGTTCTCCCCCTTCCGCGCGTGCGCCCGAAAACGATTCGCACAGCCGAAATTGAACAGGGAATAAAAGCCGAAGATATTCTCGACGATACATTGGGGCGTACTAGTGAAACGCAGACGCGCCGCAGGATCATCTTGGAAGTTTTGCTGCGTGAAAATAGTGCTGTAGATGCCTCCTGGCTGTACGCGGAAAGCAAGGGGAAGCGCAGCGATCTTTACTATCTGGCTGATAAACAATTGATCAGGCTTAGCTCAAGAGTCTTTGTTCGCGATCCGCTTTCTACGCTGGCTTATGATCCCTCCATTCCGCCCAAATTGACCCCCGATCAAGCGAGTGTGTGGCAGTCTGTGGAGCAGGATTTACGCACATCAAGCAATGGGGAGAAAGCGAAAGCCATTCTCCTGCATGGGGTAACTGGTTCTGGAAAAACTGAGATTTATTTGCGCGCGGTTTCTAGGACACTTGAAATGGGACGAACAGCCATCGTTCTCGTCCCAGAAATAGCGCTCACGCCTCAAACCATCCGCCGCTTCATGGAACGATTTCCTGGGCGTGTGGGCCTTGCCCATTCAGAGTTGTCCGTGGGAGAGCGATTTGATACTTGGCGGAGCGCGCGCGATGGAAAGTTGGATGTGATCGTTGGGCCTCGCAGCGCATTATTCACACCATTAAAGAATATCGGCCTGATCATTCTGGATGAATCCCATGATGATAGCTACTACGAAGCAGGGAAAGTTCCTCATTATCATGCCCGCCGCAGCGCGATTCGTTATGCAGAAATCTTGGGCGCGCTTTGCATATTGGGCTCGGCCACCCCTGATGTCACCAGCAGCTATCAGTCCGAGCGCGGCCATTGGAAATTGCTTAAGCTGCCCTCCCGTATTTTGGCGCATCGCGAAACGATCAAAGCGCACGAAAAGAGCATCAAAAGAAAATCGCGCTTTGTTCCTCTTGGAGATCAGGTCAATTCCTCAGATCTGCCGCCTGTTTCAATTGTAGATATGCGCGCCGAATTGAAAGCAGGAAACCGCTCAATTTTTAGCCGCGCGCTTGTCACCGAGCTCACAGAGGTATTGGATAGGGGGGAGCAAGCGATCTTGTTTTTGAACCGCCGAGGAAAAACCACCTACGTCTTTTGCCGAAATTGCGGCCACACAATGAATTGCCCAAATTGCGAACATTCCCTGACGCATCATGGCGCGGGCGTGTTTCAAGAGCCAGAGCTTTCAGACGAATCATTAATGTGCCACCATTGTGGGCACAATGAAAAGCTCCCCGAGCTTTGCCCCAATTGCGGCGACAGGAAAATTCGTCAATTTGGAACCGGCACGCAAACAGTCGTCTCTCAATTGCAGGAGGTATTTCCGGGTGTAAAAACGCTGCGCTGGGATCGCGAAAGCACCCGGAAAAAAGGGGCCCACAGGCTGATCCTCGAATCCTTCGCACAGAAAAAAGCGGATGTGCTGGTAGGTACACAAATGCTGGCAAAAGGGCTCGATCTGCCGCTGATCACCTTTGTGGGTGTAGTGCTCGCAGACGTTGGCCTGCATCTGCCAGATTATCGTGCTCCTGAGCGCGTATTTCAGGTGCTCACTCAAGTGGCAGGCAGGGCTGGCCGCAGCCCATTGGGTGGCAGGGTAATACTGCAAACCTTTCATCCACAGCACTACATTTTGCAAGCTGCCTCCCAGCACGATTACGCGGAATTTTATAAACGCGAGCTGCAAGAAAGAAAAAGGTTGCGCTACCCACCCTTCTCGAATTTAGTGCGCTTATTATTCAAGCACGAAAATGAAAGAAAATGCCAGGAGATTGCAGAGAGTATGGGGGCCGCTCTTGTCAAGCGTGTCGAAAAAGAAGATCGCAGAAATACGGAGATCATTGGCCCTGTACCCAGCTATTATTCGCGCATCAACAAGCAATACCGTTGGCAGATCATCATGCGTGGCCCAAATCCGCAGTCTCTATTGCAGGGTGTGAAACTGCTTAGCTGGCAGATAGAGGTGAACCCCACCTCATTGCTATAATGACCCTGCAAATTAATGGTCTTTGAATTTGCAGTAGATTAATCTAACCTGGAGCGCCTTTTGCCCGGGTTCAGGAGGGCCGGTGCCCCTGCGAAAAGAATTGGTTAGTTGGGAAGAAGTTGAGCAGCTAATTGGTTTATTAATATCTCAATTCGAGCACGAATTTCAAGCTATGTTGATCATCACCCGCGGGGGCGTTGTGCCCGGTGGAATGCTCGCTGAGCGCATGGGCATCAGCGATATCCTCACTGCTGCAGTCGAATTCCCTGGCGATATAGAGCGTGAACGCGAAAAAATGCTCATCTGGCCGCGCTTCCTCCAATTTCCAGAAGATGATCTTTTGCGTTCACGCCGCATCCTGACCGTTGACGATGTTTGGGGATCTGGGCGAACAAGCACAGCCGTAAAGAACCGCGTTTCTGCTGCTGGCGGCCTGCCCTTCACGAGCGTGATGCATTTCAACCCCCATCGCAATTTGTTTGGTTCAGCGCACCCTGATTATTACGCGGCCAGCACAGATGCATATATCTTGTATCCCTGGGAGCAGGAACCCCCAGCTGGCTGGGCCATGCGCGATTATTGATCATTATTTTTCCCTCCTTTACTAAAAATAATCGCATTAGAGTTTAAAATGACTCAAGTTTCAATTTTGATGCCTACCTTTAACGCTGCTGAAACATTGCCAGAAGCGATGGAATCTCTTCAAGCGCAAGGCCATTCTGATTTTGAAATTGTCGTCGTTGATGATGGCTCTTCAGATCAGACCCCGAAAATGTTAGCGCATTATGCTCGCAAAGATGTACGCATAAGGCCTTTTATGCGCACACATCAGGGCATTATTCCGGCTCTAAACTTTGGCTTGAAACAATGCTCCGGAAAATATATTGCTCGCATGGATGCCGACGATTTTTCATTGCCCAATAGATTATCTTTGCAGGCAGATTTCCTAAAAAGCAAGCCATCTGTATCGCTGGTAGCCAGCCTTATTGAGGGTTTTCCGGAAAAGGGTATTCGCGGGGGCTATAGTATTTATATTGAATGGCTAAATTCGATGATCACAGATAAGCAGATCAAAGAGCAGATCTTTGTCGAAAGCCCTTTTGCGCATCCAAGCGTGATGTTTCGCAAAAGCGCAGTCGAAAGTGTGGGTGCTTATGAAGAGCATGGCTGGGCTGAAGATTATGATCTTTGGCTGCGTATGTCTCAATCAGGAATGATCTTTGCAAAGATTCCGGAAGTGCTGGTCCGATGGCGTGATCACTCTACGCGCCTCACGCGCACAGATAGCCGCTATTCACTAAGCAATTTCCTGCGTGCTAAAGCGCATTACTTAATGAGAGGCCCAATGAATGGCCGCGATGCCCTCATTGTTTGGGGTGCGGGCATGATGGGCAAACGCTTAAGCAAGTTTTTGTTGGATGAAGGTGCACCCTTAGAGGCCTTTATTGATGTGGACCCCAACAAAATTGGGCGCACCAGGCGGGGTAAAGATATCTATGCTCCAGAAGATCTCAATTCGGTCTGGAAGAAATACAATAAGCCCATATTGTTGGCCGCCGTGGGAGCTAGAGGAGCGCGCAAACTTATCCGCGAGAAGCTCGATTCCCTCGGCTATATCGAAGGTCAGGATTGGTTCGCAGTTGCATGAAGAGGAGCGTTGAATGATCAGTGAAGAGAAAATTCAAGTGGGCTTGTCCAGCAAAGCTCAATACGAGGTGGAAGAGGAGCATGGCGCTGCCCACATCGGTAGCGGCACTGTGCGCGTATTGGCCACCCCCTGGATGATCGCTTTCATGGAGATCACCGCGCGCAAAATGTTGGATGCCCATCTTCCTGAAACACACACCACGGTGGGTACACATGTAGATGTTCGCCACCTGGCCCCAAGCCCGATCGGCGCGATGATTGAAGCGCGCGTTGAAATAATTGCTCGCGACAAGAATCGCATTCAACTTTCGGTCGGTCTCTTTTGGAACAAAACTCAAATTGGCTCGGGAAGCCACGAACGCTACATTGTCGAAAAGGCGAAATTTATTGAGAAGTTGAGAAACACAATTTCCTAATTCCCTTTCCTTGTCTGCTAATTTCCACTGCCTTATAATCCTTTTGTCATGCCAATTCTAGATTCCAGCTCCCTTGAACTATTTAGTAACAGCGCAGACCAAAGTCGGCGCATTGGTATTCAGTTGGGGAGCCTCCTTCAGCCAGGCAACCTTCTTTGCCTGCAGGGAGAATTGGGCGCGGGAAAAACTACTTTTGCGCAGGGCCTTGCAACTGGATGGGGATCAGGCGATCAAGTAACCAGCCCCACCTTTGTTTTAATGAATATTTATTCCCGTGCCGATGGCAAAAAAATGACGCACATGGACGCCTACCGTCTTGAGAATCTTCGGGAAGCCGAAGAGCTGGATATTCTGAGCCATTTGGAAAAAGGACCGCTTGTGATCGAGTGGGCGGAAAAGATCGAATCGCTCTTGCCCGATGAGCGCATTTGGGTGCGCCTTTTTCATGTTGCCGAGGAGCGCCGCCGCATACAAATTTCTCCACAAGGTGAGCACTATTTGGAATTACTTTCAAATTTCCAGGAAAGGGTCTTTGGATTAGCATGACCATCCTTGCAATTGATACAGCCTCACGCTCAATGGGCTTGGCGCTATACCAGGCAGATCGCGTTCTCTATGAAAGCAGCTGGCACAGCGATAATTACCATACGGTTGAGCTAGCCCCCGCAATTAAGGGAGCCTTCGCGCAGGCAGGAATTAGCCGAAAGAAGATTTCTGCAATAGCGCTTGCTATTGGTCCCGGCTCATATACAGGCTTGCGCATCGGGCTCGCTCTGGCGAAAGGCATGGCCTTTCCATTAGGAATTCCCATTGTTCCCGTCCCAACCTTAGACATTTTGGCCGCTGGGCATCCAGTAGAAGATTTGCCTCTGATCGCGCTCATTCAGGCTGGGCGTGGACGACTATCTGCCGCAAACTACACGGCGCAGGATGGCAAATGGCAACAAGAGCAAGCGCCTTATTTAATAAGCATTGATGATTTGTATGAATCTACAAATCATCCGACCATTATTTGTGGAGAGCTTCTCGTTCCAGAGAGAAAAAAATTGGCGAGAAAGAAAAAGAGCATCCTCCTTGCTTCTTCTGCGCTAAGCGTGCGTCGTCCGGCACTTCTCGCAGAATTAGCACATGAATTATTGGAAATGAATCAAGAATTCCCTATGCTTGCTTTAGCGCCCGAATATTTGCAAAGCGATTCGCTTCCGGCATCCTGAATTGATAATGCTGAAAGAAATAAGCTTTCGTCCCATGCAGCTTTCAGATGTCGAAGAAGTTCATGCGATGGAGGTCAGTATCTTCCCTAGCCCCTGGTCTGTTGAAAGTTTCCGCTTTGAGGTGCAGAAAGATCAATATTCAAAACCTTGGGTAGCATATTATAGGGATGGGCAAGGCGATCATATTATTGGCTATATCGTTCCCTGGATCATTGTAGACGAAATTCATATCGCGAATATCGCTGTTCAAGCCGATTTTCGCGAACGCGGCATTGGCAAGCAATTGCTATTGGGGGCGATTAACAGAGCCAGAAAAAACGGAGCAAGCAGTGCCTCTTTAGAGGTTCGCTCAAGTAATGTTCCCGCTCAAAAACTTTATCAAAGCTTTGGATTTGAAATAGTTGGATTGAGAAAACGTTATTACAGAGACAATCGAGAAGACGCAATAATAATGAGGCTGGAAACTTTGAAAAACATCTTTCTTCAAAGCCTTATGGAGGCCCAGTGACTACAGCTGATATTCTTTTGGAAATTGCAAACGAATGCGCCAACTGCGAATTATGTGAATTGCATCATTCACGCAAGAAGGCAGTCCCAGGTGAGGGGCCCCCAGATGCAGAGATCATGTTCATTGGAGAGGGTCCCGGATTTCACGAGAACGAACAGGGTCGCCCCTTTGTTGGGGCAGCCGGTAATTTTCTGGAAGAACTACTCTCCAGCATTGGCCTGAGCCGTGAAAAAGTGTTTATTACCAATGTGGTGAAGTGTCGGCCACCTGGAAATCGTGATCCTCAATTGCAGGAATTGCAAGCTTGCTCTTCCTACCTTGAGAGACAAATCCGCGCGATTGATCCGAAGTTGATCGTCACCCTGGGGCGTTTTTCAATGGCTCGTTTCCTTCCCAATGCAAAAGTTAGCCAGGTGCATGGTACATCTTCCAACATTAATGGCCGCCTCATTGTTCCCATGTATCATCCTGCAGCAGCCTTGCATCAGCCCTCTTTGCGGCCCGCTGTAGAGGCTGATTTCGCGAAATTGCCGGGTATGATAACCGGCGCGGGAGAGCAGACGGAAAGCATTGTTGGCGGTCCCAAATCGGAAAATGATCCCAAGCAGCTAAGCCTGTTTTAGAGGTGTTATGACAAGTTCAGAAAACACGTTAAGACAAAAACTTGAAAAACGAGAGGCCAAAGTGGCAATATTGGGCCTTGGTTATGTGGGCCTCCCACTCGCTGTCGTTTTTGCTAATGCGGGATTTGATGTCATGGGAATTGACCCGGACAAAAGCAAAATAACATCGCTTAATTTAGGCAAATCGTATATTGGCGATGTGGAAGAAGAGCAGCTAGCCTCTTTGGTGAAAGCTGGAAAAGTTAGCGGCTCTACAGATTTTGCTGAATTGGCTAATGTGGATGCCGTGAGCATATGCGTGCCCACGCCCTTGCGCAAAACGGGCGATCCGGATTTATCCTTCATCCTTTCTGCAACGAAAGAGCTGGCCAAGTATCTGCATCCTGGCATGGTCATTGTCCTCGAATCCACAACCTATCCGGGCACTACCCGCGAATTATTGCTCTCTGCGCTTACAGAAGAAAGCGATCTTGTAGTGGGCAAAGATTTCTACCTGGCCTTTTCTCCCGAGCGCGTGGATCCCGGCCGTGAAGATTGGACCACCATCAATATGCCCAAAGTAATTGGCGGCATAACTGAAAAGTGCACTGAGATTTCCGCTCTTTGGTATGAGCAGGCCCTGGAAAAAGTGGTGCCCGTATCTTCCACAGAAGTTGCCGAAATGGCAAAATTGTTGGAAAACACATTTCGTATGGTCAACGTTGGCCTGGTAAACGAGATGGCCGTAATGTGTGATCGCCTCGGCATTGATGTGTGGGAAGTGATCGATGCGGCCGCAACGAAGCCCTTTGGCTTTATGAAATTTACTCCAGGCCCCGGATTGGGCGGGCACTGTATTCCGATTGATCCCCTCTACTTATCCTGGAAATTAAAATCCCTAAATTACAATGCTCGCTTTATCGAGCTGGCCTCAGAGATCAACACCAATATGCCGCGTTATGTTGTTGACCGCGCCCAGGAAGCACTAAACGAAATGGGGCTGGCACTGAACGGCTCTAATATCCTTATCCTCGGTGCAGCCTATAAACC
>PVMS01137369.1_pt1 | contig 11499 bp, 14 predicted proteins | sample 1853461 | NCBI WGS metagenome assembly PVMS01 (sample SAMN08582032, study PRJNA380276) | Marine sediment metagenome, whole genome shotgun sequencing project. | isolation source: ocean sediment barecode stripped | collected 2017
ACATTTTTGTAAAAAATTTACGTCAGCGGGAATATTTATTCCACTTTCGCTTACAACAATTTTATCTTTTAAATTAAAATTTTCCAATATTTTCTTTGTTACAGTTAAATTTACTTTTAACGAAGATAGATCTCGATTGTTAATTCCTATTAGATCTGCTGAAGACTCTAAAGCGCTATTGAATTCTTTCTCATTATGAGTTTCTAGTAAAACTTCCAAACCTTTTAAATGTGCAACAGCAATCATTTTGTCAATACTCAGCTTACAATATCCTCTATCAAAAAGTGCTTGTATGAATAATACAACATTGGCTCCTATATTATTGGCAGCCTCAAGTTGTATAGGATTTAGAATAATATCTTTCATTAGAATTGGGATTTTCACAGCTTTTCTGGTTGTTGCTAGAAAATCTAAGGATCCCCCAAAATATTTAGGTTCTGTTAAAACTGAAATTCCGACAGCTCCACCATTTTCCATACTTTCTGCGATTTTTGTAATATTAAATTTTTTTCTTATTATACCTGCAGATGGTGATGCTGTTTTGATCTCAGCGATAATTGGTGTTTTTTCAGCTTCTATAATCTTCTGCTTAAGCTTTACATTAATCCTTTTGCTTTTAGGCACTTCTCCATAAAAATTACTGTTAATAGTTTCTTTCGCATTTTTTGCCAATGTATCTAAAAAATCAACCAATTTTTGACTCTAACTCCTCAAGTTTTGTTGAATCTCCATTGGATTTTTGGATTAATTCTTTGAGTTTCTTATAAGCCGCTCCACTTTTGATAGATTCTTTTGCTATCTCAATTCCAGAAATAAAATCATCTGCTTTTCCACCAACGATTATTCCAGCGGCACTGTTGACAAGGACAATCTGTGTTTTAGGATCGCTAATATCATCTTTACCATAAAGAATGTTGAACAGCACTTTTGCGCTTTCTTTTGGATCTGTTCCTTTTATCTCTTTAATTAGAGCTTTTTTAACCTTGAAATCTGATGGACTAACATGAAAAGTTTTAACTTCATTTTCTTTTAACCATGAAATGATTGTTTTTCCTATTGTTGAAATCTCGTCTAATCCATCTAATCCATGAACAACCATAGCTTCTTTGCAGCCTAGTCCATTCAAAACATTAGCTATTACTTCTGTTAAATTAGGATTAAAAACACCAATTAATTGTGCGTCAGCTGAAGCTGGATTAGTTAGTGGTCCTAAAAGATTAAAGGCTGTTCGAACACTGATTTCTTTTCTTGACTTAACAGCATATCTCATTGCTGGGTGAAAAACGGGAGCAAACATAAAACCAATTCCACTTTGTTCAATTGTTTTTTTAACAGTATCAGTTGTCATCTTAAGATTAAGCCCTAATTGTTCTAGTACATCTGCACTTCCGCTCTTGCTTGTTACTGATCTATTTCCATGTTTTGCGATTGCTATTTCAGCACCAGCTATCACAAAAGCTGCAGTTGTGCTTATATTAAATGTTTTAATTTTGTCGCCGCCTGTACCACAAGTATCTACTAAACGCCCTTTTACTATGGGTTTTATCTGGTGACAATTTTTTCTCATAATTTCTGTGAAAGCTTTTAGCTCAGTAACTGTTTCTCCCTTCATTCTTAATCCAATCAAAATCGCCGTAATCTGAGAATTTGTTGCTTCTCCTTCCATAATTTTTTTTCATAATTTCTTGGGATTCAGCATACGTTAAATTGGATTTGTGAATAAGTTTTTGAATCCCCTTTTTTATGATCACTAATAACTACCATCCAAAAAGTTTTTTATTATTTTTTTTCCATCCTCGCACAATATGGATTCAGGGTGAAATTGAACTCCTTCAATTGGGAATTTTATGTGTCTTACTCCCATAATTTCGTCATCATCTATGCATTCTGCTGAAATTTCTAGATCTGATGGTATTGATAATCTATCTCCAACGAGAGAATGATATCGAGTTCCAGTAAATGGATTTTTTACTCCTTCAAAGATGGTTTTTCCATCGTGTTTGATTGTGCAAGTTTTTCCATGCATTAATTTTTTTGCAGGGATAATTTTTCCACCAAAAGCATGAATTATTCCTTGGTGTCCAAGACAAACTCCTAGAGTTGGGGTTTCACAACTGACCTTTTGAAGAATTTCTGTACAAACTCCAAAATAACACTTTTTTTCTGGGGTACCTGGTCCAGGAGAGATTATTATTTTGTCTGGTTTGAGTTCAATAATCTGTTTCAAGTTTATTTGATCATTTCTATAAGTAATTACATCTGTTCCATATTCTCCTACATACTGAACAAGATTGTAGACAAAAGAGTCATAATTATCAATCACTAAAACTTTCATAGTTTTTTATCTCCACAATGTTTTAGGGCTTTTATTAAAGCCTGAGCTTTATGATCTGTTTCAAACCATTCTTTTTCGGGAACTGAATCTGCTACAATTCCTGCTCCCACTTGGATATAGGCCTTATTTTTATCTGCAAATAGTGTTCTTATAGCAATAGCAAAATCAGCGTTACCGTTAAAAGAGAAGTAACCCACTGCGCCAGCATAGGGACCTCTTCTAGTTGGTTCTAGTTCTTCGATAATTTCCATTGCCCTGACCTTGGGGGCGCCTGAAACAGTTCCGGCTGGAAAAACTGATCTTAGAGCATCATAACTTTCATTATTTTCTTTGAGTTCACCTGACACTTGTGATACTATATGTTGTACATGACTATACTTGTGAACTTTCATAAATTCTGGAACTCTTACGCTTCCAAATTTGGCAATTCTTCCGATATCGTTTCGTGCTAGATCAACCAACATCAAATGTTCTGCTCTTTCTTTAGGATCATTTAATAGATCTTGAGCTAATTGTCTATTTTTAATAGGGTTTTCTACGCAGGGTCTTGTACCTGCTATAGGAAATGTGTTAACTATTCTTTTGTCTACTCTGACAAGCATTTCTGGACTTGATCCGACAATTTTTCTTTTTCCCTCTTTAATAAAATACATGTACGGAGACGGATTAATTTCGCGCAAAGATCTATAAAAAGAGAGTAAATTGCCCTTAATTGAGAATTCATACCTTTTAGAAAGAACTACTTGAAAAATATCTCCAGCTTTTATATAGTGTTTAGCTTTTCTAACTGCTTTTTCAAATTGGTTTTTTGTTATGTTCAATTTTGGTTTATTATAACTTAGGGGTTGATAATTACTTGATTTTTTCAGCAATTCTTTAACTTCTGATAATCTATTATCTGTAATGTAGTAGTAAAATGCTTTTTTTTGTTTATGATCAAAAACAATACCGTCATCAAAAATTCCTAGTTGAATATCTGGAAAATCCAAATCGTTTTTCGCTTTTTTAGGAATTTTTTCCCAATAACGAATAGCATCATACGATATATGTCCTATAGCACCTCCAATTAGTCTGAATTCGTTGTTTGGAGTTGATTCATATTTAAAAATTTTTTTAAGAGTTTTTAAAGGATTGCTGGTTTTCTCTTTGTGTTCTTCACCTGTTTTTTCATTACGGATTGTGGCTTCATTGTTTTTTATTTCAATTGTTACTTTGGGACCAAATCCTATGAAAGAAAATTCAGCTAATTTTTTTGGGCCTTCCATAGATTCAAGAATGTATGCGTTTTGGTAGTTGTTGTGTATTTTTGAAAAAAAATCAAGTGGTGTTTCCGAAAAAGGGATTTTTTTGTATTTCAATTTATGATTTTTACTTTTTTGTTGAGTTTGGTGACTGCCAAATACTATCCCTCATGCTAACACATTCCTTAAGGTTCTGAAAGCTACTTGATTGTAATATTTAAGACTTTTGAGTACATAAATGTACGTTACATGTTGTTAATTGCCGATCAGAGACGTGTTTATCCATTTCAAATAATCTTTTGAGCCATCTATAATTGGAAAAACAATGATTTCAGGTACTTCGTAACTATGCAATCTTAACACTTCTTTTTCGATTTTATTGAATAAATCATTTCTAGACTTTAACAAAATTAAATATTCTTTACTAGTTTCAATGCAATCTTTCCACCAAAAACTAGACGATATAGGACCAATTAAATTTCCACATGCGATTAATCTATTTTTTAATAGTTTTTCTATTATTGTTTTTGCTTCTTGCTCTGAGTCAGAGGTAATCATTATCATGATTAGGTTTTTATCCATAGTTTTTCACCTTAGCAAGTTAAATGTAATAACTATAGGTCTATTACTTAACATCATTAAAATAGAATTGAATTATTTTTTCTACATTTTTGAAGTTTTTTCTTTTTCCAGAATTTGCCACCATTTTGGGACACTAATCTCTTTATTCTTATCCCAATAATCGTATGGTTTAATATCTAACACGGGTGATAAATTGAATGCATCCAGTCCACTTACTATTATCATATTTTTTTTAACATCAATTATCTTAACTATGGTTAATCCGATTGGATTTGGTCGAAACATACTTCTTGTTGCGAAAACTCCAACCAATGGTAAATCTTTTCTACCCCTAGGATGAACTTTTAGCGGTATATCTTTTGTTGAAATTTTATTCAACCAAAAAAGAACATAAATGTGGGAAAATTCTTCTATTCCTTTTAGAGCTTCAATAAATTCTTTGAAGATCATTATTTGGGAGATTATGTTTTTATCCCTTATTCTAGAGTCTTTTGTTTGGGTTATTACATATCCAATAGGTATAGTTGAAAAGTGTTTATTTTGAAACATGGTACTTATTCTCTAAGAACTTAATAGCCAGATTAGATAATAGACATTATGATATGGGATTGAATTAAAACTCTTTTTCGAAAAAAACAATTTATTTGAAACCGTAAGCTCTATATTTCTTGATGAAGCTCTTTTTTAATATCTTTAGTGGGCCCGTAGCTTAGCAAGGCAGAGCATCGGACTCTTAATCCGAGGGTCACGGGTTCAATTCCCGCCGGGCCCGCCATTATTTTAATTCATTTAATAATTGAGATACTATTTTTACAGGTTTAGTAATTACTGTTTTAAGTTCATCTAATTTTGATCTATTTAAGCTAGCTAAAATTACAGTAGCTGGTCCTGCTGACTTTTTTAAATCTAATTTCGGTTGATTTACAAGTTTATAATTAAGATTTGAACTCTTAGCTAGTACTTGAATTTCATAGCCAATTCCTTCTGAACCTACCGGAATAATTTCATTAATAAACTTGCAATCAAGTAATTTTCGAAGATCTGTTAGGTCTGCAATTTCATGTCTTTCTTCTGCAGAAATAACTTCGTTTCCTACACAAGGTTTACCAATAGCTACAATAATATTATTTGGTTGTGAAATTCCAATTCGCAGATCTCCTTTTTTTGCTAGTCCAATAACTGTTACTCCTATACCGGTTTGTTCAACTTTAAAATTTTTTTCTGAGCCTCCAGTTATTGCCGAATCAGGATCTAAACCTGCTTTTATTGCTTCTTCTTTTATTCCTTCTAAAATCTCAAGTCCAGTGGGGTCCAACTCTACGCTAAGAGTATCTATTATGCAAAATGGTTTTGCACCAGTAGCTAATACCTCCATTAATGTAACTCTTGCAGTGAATTTTCCTAGGGTATATCCGCTAACTTTAATCTTATCTAATGGTTTTGGTCCAATTCCACCCGCTGAATCGCAACCAATTACCAATTTTTTTTTGGAAGGAAATTCAAAGATGAGGATATCTCTGATTGATTCCACTGGTTTTGGAAGAAAAAAATCTTTTTTCAAACTGGGAGTTTTCCTCTTAAAGTGATATAGATTATTGCTGAGACGATAGCATTTAAACTTGCGCCAAATAACAGTACTGGAGCAAATGCAATTGCTCCTGCCCAAGTAATTACTGGTACAGCAAATACTACTGATGCGGTGTTAATTATGACTCCTATTATTAGACCTGGAATAAATCCCCATTTCTTGTTTATTTTATTTATAAAAGCTATGGATGCTCCAGATATTGCCATTCCAATAGCGATTGGAATATGATAAATACCAAGCGGAAATCCGCTTAAGATAGATGTAACTAGATGTCCTATTCCTGAAATTAATGCTCCATCAAGAACACCAAAATATAAGGCTGCGAAGAATCCTGGAGGTGAGTCAAAAGCGACAGATGGTATGGGACTTGGAGTCTTGATAAATGAACCTACAACAGTTAATGCAGAAAAAATTGCTAATCGTGCAAAAAACCAAGGTGAAGAAATTTTTAGTACATTCGTAATATTAGTTGCTTTTTTAGCCATTTTTTTCATCTTTTCTTAAGATGGAACAAAAAATTATAAAAGAATTGTGTTGCGTATTACAACCGTAGTGTGTGTTGATTTTGAAGGTTGTAAATGTACGCATTTCCGATGAAGTAACATCTAAATTGGATCATCTCTCTAAAAGACATGGTATTACTCGTTCTGAAATAATTAGACAATCGTTAGTGGTTTATCTCCATATTATTGAAAATATTGGAACTTTGTTACGGCCCATTACTTTCAAAGTTAAACCTTCCCAAATCGTTTATTCTAGAAGAGGAGATGTTTCTATTCTCAAAATTCCTACTGGTCATGCTTTGGTTGTTGGTTCGACATCTTCTGGTGGGATTGGTCCAAAAGCTATGGATCAAATAAAAGTTGAAGGCCAAATTCTTGGAAAATTTCTTGCTAGAGTTGCACTTATGGACGTAGCTGCAACAGGTGCTTTTCCACTGCTAATATCTGTTACTTTGGGGGTTGAAAAAGAACCGACTGGTCATGAAATAATACAAGGTATACAAAATGAATCCCAAGTTTTGGGACTTGAACCTAATCAAGTATTGATGGAAAATACAGAGGATAACTTTAAAACAGTTCAGACAGGTGTTGGATTAACAGTTATTGGTCTAGCAAACGATGATCAGCTCAGAATTGGAAAAACTCATCCCGGTGATTTACTTTTAGCACTTGGAAACCCAAGAATAGGTGATGAAGTTGTCCCTTCTGAATCCAGAGGTGAAATTGCGAATTTAACAGATGTTACTCTGCTTTCTCAAAAAAAGTTTGTTCATGATATTGTTACTGTTGGTTCCAATGGTATTGCTTTTGAGGCTAGAATGTTAGCTAATGGAGTTGGACGACAATTAAAATTCAAAAACGTTAAAAAATTGGATTTAATAAAATCAGCAGGTCCAGCAACAGTTGTTTTATTCAGTATTCCTCCTAAAAAACTTGATGAAATGTTTTCTTTATTTGCTAAACCAATGACTGTAATTGGTGAAATTCTCTAATAACATTAGAAAACTCTACATTTTTCTTAACATGTGTCCCTCTCGATCGATTTCTCCTTCTCGTATTCTGGTAGTTGAAATAGGTTTAAGATTTTCAGCAGGAATCATTTTTATAATTATAATTTCAAGGGGATTAAAACCCACTCTAATACGTTCTTCATTAATTTTAAAGGCCATTTTTTTTGTTTCGTCACTAACAACTAATGCTTCTATACACTTGTTTTTTGTTGTGTTCCCAAAAGGATCATTTAACGGAATAATTTCAGCTCTTTCATAGAAACCATGCTTTTTTAAGAACCACACAAGCTCTTCTAATCTTTTCTCAAATCTAGCTGTGGGGTGGGGTTTTCCAATTTTTTCTACAAATTCATCAGAACATAAACCGATTAGGATATGATTGCCTATTTCAAATGCTTTTAGTAATAAAAGTCTGTGTCCTTTATGGAATTCATCGAAAGTTCCTCCTACAGCTACTTTTCTATATTTCATACTAATCTTGCTCCTTGAAAATCGATTTTTGAAACAAAGATTTTTTCTTTTGGTAGAACTTTTTGAAAAGCTTCTACAATTTTATTTGTGTTTTCTTGAAATGTTAATGAATGTATTGCTTCTCCCACCATATTTTGAGCACTGCCAATAGCTCCAGCTTTATTAGCGAATTTAACTAATTTTTTGATTCTTTGGGTAATAAATCCTGTTTTTTCGGCGAAATTTAAGGAATAATCCATAAAATTTTCAATTGATGGTTCAATGAGGATTTGATCAAGTGTTTTTTTACCCCAAAGATTTACTAGTTGTCTCTTTTTTTCATTATTCAATATTTGTTTAGTTGGAATCGGTTTGAAAACTCCAGATACTATTACGTGTTCTTTTGTTAGTGGTATACGATCAATAACACTTACTCCTGGAGCCCCTGGTTCAATAGTTAAGGCACATCCTCCGATCATTAATGGACCAACTGTACCCAATCCAGTTTTGTTTTCAATTTCTGCTTTATGAGCGATCTTTCCAATCTGGTTGTATGTGAGATTCATATCTAAAACTTTTGCGAGTGCTAATCCTGTGGTTAATGCTCCTCCTGCGCTAGTTCCAAAACCTGATCCAATTGGAATTTCCACTTTATGTTTGATGATTATTTTGTATTTTTTCTTCGTTTTAATCAAAAAGGCGTTTGCAACGGTTTTTGTTGTATATGCGTCAGTTGCTAACTTTCCGTTAATGAAAATTGAGATGTTGGATTTTTCTTCTTCTGATGCAGTAACTTCAGTTATAACTCCTTTTTGGAGTCCAAACCCACCACCTCTTGCTCCTACTTCATCTAAGTTCTTTATGGAATTTCCATTATTTGTTTTGTCACAAATTTCAAAAAAACTTGAGATTCCTGCTGGAGAAAAACTTTTTGCAACCTTGTAGTTCATTTCTTCTTCTCTTCTTAGCTATCTCTCATTTTTTTTAAGTGAAGGAAATGCTCTGTAGCACGCTTTTATTATTGGGGGTCCAAGAAAAAGGATAAATGGGATTTCAGTAGCAAAAGTCCAAATAAAGATTATTGGTATAAACGAAGAGTTTATAGCTGCTTTAAAGTAGCCAGTGGGTGAAAATAACACTTGACTATACCCCCACACTACAATTGCAATTATCATACTACCTATAGCAGCTCCAATAACTGATCCAACAGCAAAATTTCTCCACTCAGGAAAGACTTTTGAAACAATTGTAATTATAGCTAAACTTGAAATTACTGTTCCAATAAACAAAACAATTGATTCAATAGTTGAAAGTTGTGTGAAACCCAATGTTTCTGTTGGCAAAAGAATTGTAGGTAACAAAAGTCCTGAAATGATTATTATAGTTCCTATAAAAACACTTGTTACAATCTTTTTGTTGTCTAATTTGCTGCGAGAAATGTACCCTATAATGAAAAAGGCTGCAAAATTACCCGTAACTCCTGCAGAAAGACTCAAAAGGGGATCCCCATGAAAAATCATATCTCTTATGAAAATTCCTATGGCTGCTCCAATTCCTCCTGTCCATGGTCCAAAAAGAACTGCGAACACTGCCGGTATTAAAGCAGCTGGCCAAAAAGCAACTCCACCTATATTTAATCCAAAATCAGTTAGTCGTCCAACAACAGCGTAAACAGCTGCACAAATACCAATAATGGCAACATCATAAGCTCTCAATTTCATATTAATCAACTTTTGAAATAATGAAACAAATCTATACATTTTTCATAAATAAAACTTTTCTATGAATTGTTTAAACATGTTTAAACTTGTTAGTTACTATAATTAAAAAAAAGCAAAAAATAGTTATTGTAATTTAAGTTACTTTTTGTGTCGCTTGATTCTGGCGGATCTTTGACTTTTTTTTCGCCAATCTCTTTTCCTTTGTGTATTTAATGTAAATCTTCCACGGGTTCTGTTATTTCCGTCATTTCGATGCTGATTGATATTTCTGTAAAAAGTACCAGGGTCAATCTTGTTTTCTTTGAGTGATTCAATGTTCTTATTTAGGTCTTGTTTAGCTTCAATTGTCATGGCTGAGTCAAATAAATCAGAATATGTAATATAAGCTGCATGGAATAAAAAGTTGCTAGGGTCATCAATTAAGAGTTTTTCAGGAATAACTTGTTCGATTTTTTCAGGTTCTTCTGGCATAGCCGGTTCGATTTTTTCAGGTTCTTCAGTCATTTTCTTCCCGCTTTTTGCAGAAAAGGATGATGTTTTTCCCTCTTTTATAGGTGTCTCTTAAAAATCTTCTTTTTTGAACCTACAAGCTAATTTGATTAATGAAAAATATGATAATTTTAATTTATGTTTTTTGGATTTAAGAAATTGTTAAAAAAACGTGAATATTACTTTTTATCAAATGGCTTGTTTTATTTTTTTGGCATCCTGATCTAACCTTTTTACTTCTCGATTTTGTGGATGTTTCCATAAACCATTATGATACATTGGAATTATATGGACGTGCATGTGGAATATTACTTGACCTGCTGCTTTACCATTGTTTTGTATTATCCTGATACCTTCAGCATTAACTGAAGTTTTTACTGCCTTTGTAATCTTTTTTACCCTTTCATACAATTCAGCAATTTCTTCTTTAGGAATTTCATAAATGTTTTCATAATGGTTTTTTGGTATAACTAATGTGTGTCCAACATTTATTGGTTGAATACTCATAAAGGCTATTACTTTTTTATCTTCATAGACTATACTTGCTGGCGCTTTTTTTTGCACTATCTTACAAAAAATGCAGGTATCTGACATCTTAATTCCCTTTCTACTTAATTTCGATGATATATGTTTCTTTAGTTTTGTAAAGTTTTTTTCAAACAAATTTTTGAATTTTTAAATTCTCAAGCTCTTTTATATTTCTTATCACAATATATTATTAGACTACATTGTACAAAAAAAGACCATATCCTGATTGAAGCAAGATTTAAAACTATATTTAATCCAAAATAATTGAGGCTAAAGAAGTGAATTTGGAGAGGGACGAGAAAATAGTATTGGATAATGGTCCCTTGGGATTAGGTAAGAAATTAACATTAACAAACAAACATCTGTTAATTCATAAAGATGAAGGAGTTTTTGATGTAAACTGGAAACAAGAAAAAGTAATTCCTCTTAATACTATTGAAGACGCCTACATTGAAACAGAATCCTTTTCAAATTTAAGTTCATTTAAACTAAAATTAAAAAATGGAAAATCTATTGAGCTTTCATTATCCTTAGATAATTCTTGGTTGATTAATGACTCTCCAGAAACAAAAATGAATAAGGAAAAGTCTAGTCAATTGAAAATGTTAAACTATAGATGGGTAAAAGCAATAACTAATCAGTTGATGAAGCTTGATAAACAAAAGAAAACTGTTTTTATTCGAAAATGCCCCAAATGCAGTAAAGAAATAACCCACGAAAATTATGAATATTGTCCTTTTTGTGGTAACTTGCTTAAATCAAAATACCTTTTTTAAACAAAAACCTAGCTAACTATTACATTTTTTTAAGATATATTGATTCAAAATAAAAAATTTAATTCCAATAATTTAAAATAAAATATTATTAATTTAATTCAAATATAACATTGTTTTCATATATTTTAAATATTGATAATAATTAATTATTGCATTAAAAGAAAGAAGAAATTCTAATTTATTAAAAGAATTGAAAACAAAATCGAGTTATTCCATAAAAAATTGTTGCTAATACAAATCAAAGAGGTTAAAAAGAAAAGAAAAAAAAAAAAAAAA
>PVMS01079380.1_pt1 | contig 11497 bp, 10 predicted proteins | sample 1853461 | NCBI WGS metagenome assembly PVMS01 (sample SAMN08582032, study PRJNA380276) | Marine sediment metagenome, whole genome shotgun sequencing project. | isolation source: ocean sediment barecode stripped | collected 2017
ACAAAATGGTACCGTTTACGGCCGTACCTGCCAGGAATTGGGAAGATGTGACAGTGGACTGAGGGCCATGTTCTCGGTCCAGAATTCCCTGGCCATGTATCCCATCTATGCCTACGGCTCAGAAGCGCAACGCCAAAAGTGGCTTCCCAAGATGGCCAAAGGGGAAGTCATTGGGTGTTTCGGCCTCTCCGAACCGGACTCCGGTTCCGATCCGGGCAGCATGAAGACGAGGGCGGAACCGAAAGGGACCGGTTATCTCTTGAATGGGACGAAAATGTGGATCACTAACGGCACTATTGCGCAACTGGCCGTTGTATGGGCCAAGTTGGAAGATGAAGTCAGGGGTTTTCTGGTAGAATCAGGAACACCAGGTTTTAAAGCTTCCCCCATTCAGGGGAAGTTCTCTTACAGGACATCGCCCACCGCACTCCTGGCCTTCAAAGACTGTGAAATCCCGGAACAAAACATGTTGCCCAAAGCTATCGGCCTGAAATCCGCCTTCCAGTGTCTCAACTTGGCCCGTTATGGGGTGGCGTGCGGGGCTGTGGGCTCGGCCATGGCTTGTTACCAGGTGGCAAGATCGTTTTCTATCAGCAGGCAGGTGTTCAAAAAGCCCATCGCCTCATATCAGCTCGTTCAGGATCGGCTGGTTCACATGCTGATTGAGATCACCAAGGCCCAGCTTCTGAACTACCATCTTGGGAGGATGCTGGACGAGAACAACGCAGCGCACGTCCAGATCTCCCTCGCCAAATTGAACAACGTCCGACAGGCTATGAAGATCGCCCGTATGGCGAGGGATATCCTCGGAGCGCGGGGTATTCTGGCAGAACATCACGTGATTCGGCACCTGTGTGATCTGGAGGCCCAGAGCACATTGGAGGGGACAGAAAACATCCATACCCTGATTCTTGGACAGAATGTGACAGGAATTCCCGCCTTCTGATAAAGAAAGAAAATCGGGGATACTGTTTGCAAATTACACTGAATTTACACCCTATTCAAGCGGTTCTTTGTTCAGATATTTATCCAGTTCCGTTTTGGGAATTCCCAGGCAATAGAGCATGTTAATGATTTGACCGCTGCTAAAGATCCCATCGGTGTTAATACTTGCCTCATCGGGTTTGAAGGCAATAGAAAGTCCTGCGTTTTCTATGAAATGAGAGCCGACAGAACCATCTCCTACTGCAATGACCTGATCACGGCTGATATTTTCACTCGTCATGATGAATTCAAGCATTTCCTCCTTGGTTTCATTGGTAATGACAGGCTCCTCCAGTTCGCCTGTGGCGATTCCATTTTCATCGACCTTGAGCGTGTTTGAAAAAGCGTAGTCGACACCAGCTTCCTCAAAGATTCTCCTGACAAAAAAGCTAAAACCGGATGATAGGAGCGCAATCTTAAAGCCCATCGATTTCAGGATCCTAATGAGGTCAACCGTCCCAGGATTTATCTGAAGAATTTCGCCAAAAGCCTCAAAATCACGCGCAGGGAAACCCTTTAGCATCTTCGCATTCTCCACAAGGGCCTGCATCTCATCTTTATCATACGCCTTGAATTCGATCCCCCTATCCATCGATTTCACTTTTCCCTTGATTTTCTCCAAGAAGTCCTTGAGTGAGATGTCTTGGATCAACGTGGATTCTACATCAAAAACAACAAGTTTTTTGAGTCGTTTATAGATATCTTCACTTTGAATCACGACGCTCTGGTTCATTTTCTTACACAAGTCCTTGAGCTTGCCCTTCATCATCTCGATGGCGTCTTTTTTGGACATCGACGGTTCGAAGATCATCTTGTTGGTGTCAATGAGCATCTCCATTGAAAAAAAGTTTCCCCGAGATATCGTCGTGCAGTTCTCAATATTGATGTCATTTTTGTGAAAAAAGGTGGAGACCTTCGCGATGATGCCGGGTTGATCCACGCCCAGAATATTGACGATATGGTGTTTCTTCGGGGATAAATCCGTGAGTTCTTCTTCATCAAAGATTTCCAAAATAACCTTCAGCCCGGTCTCACTTTCAAGACTTTTCAAGGAGTCGGTTATTTGAAGCTGCGATTGACCGGATAACGAGAAATCGATGATAAGGAAAATGGAGAACAGTCCTCTCCTGCAATTCTCTTCCACATCGAGGATGTTCCCGTTCAGGTCGAATATTTTGGTCGTGATTTTTGAAACCAAGCCAGGAGAGTCAAGGCCGATTGCAGAAAGGCTTATGATCTTATGTGTATCGCTCATGGTAAAAATCCTTCTTCAAAAGAACTGAAATGGGTTTTATTATGTTTTTAAGAGCCCATCCGCTTGCAGCGAATCGTCATTCCGGCGAAAGCCGGAATCCAGAAATCTAAACTGGATGCCGGATCATGCTGACTGTAAGAAATTAAGCCACTACAGTCAGCTACAAGTCCGGCATGACATCTGATACCCCGCAAATTGCAGGGAGCAGCTTGCTACAGGGAGAGCTCATTCTGCATCAAAAAAAACAAACAATTCCTCCTCGTAATACCTTCCGTCTATGACCTGACCGGGACCAAATCGTTTCAGTTTCTTCTTGTTGAGGAAATCAAGAAATCTCTGATTGATCTCTTCTAACGAAATATCTTCTTTGAACCAACGGGTTGGGACGTTAACATTCAAGGGTCGCGCAGGGATTAGATGGCGGGTCGTTTTAGGGGCAAACAGTCTTTTCTTTTTTGCTGCCTCAACGACCATCTCTTTGGTTATTTGTGGCGTCCAAATGATCAGGGTATCATCACTTAATTCATCACAGAAGTCGCCCTCCTGCGCGAACTGGCATGGGATATATTTTAGTTCTATTCCCCTTTCTATGAGTTCTTCCTGAATTCGCTCGACGTGGTCGTAGACGCTCACCGCATCGTCCGCTATATCTTCATGGAAGTTGATGAGCGCGAAATACTTATCCTTCTGAATACCACAGCTCAGGGCATTGCATTCCAATATATCTTTGAGGGTTTCTTTGTCAGTGACTGGCCGGAAAGTCCCCTCCATATCTTCCACGATTTGTTTTATTATACCGACGCTCTCAATCTTACCAAGCAGCCTGAACCAGTATCGTAGCTTTGCGGTTTCATGGAAGTAGTCGATCTTGCATACTGGAATGTATTTGAACTTCAGTTTCTTGAAGACATGGGTGCGATGGTTCCCATCAAGTACGATATTATTTTCGTCAACGATTATTGGGTTTTGTAACTGGGTCCAGTTCCTAAACTCCAGAATCAGTTTATTTGCCTGGTGGGGAAGGGTCTTTTCATGCTCCAGTAAACACCCGACGGGAGCAACTTCTAATCTTAGTCTCAGGCTTTCAGTTTCTATACAGAACATGGGTTCCGACATAGGAATTGCTCAGCTGTTGAGGGTATCTGGGCTTACAATCTTTCAGCGACAGTCATTTTCCATATGAATACTCTCTATCATATCATAGATCCCTGTCAAGAGCGCCAGCCTATCCCCTCTGTCATAATAAAGAAGGCTCGCTATGCGGATTTTCCTTGTGAATTTGGCCCTAGGGGAAAAGAGGGATACCCGCTCAAACCACAAAAACTGCGCGAAAAGAAATACTTGACAAAATCTCCCCGACTCTCCTAACTTATTAAGTTCAAATGGATTTACCCTCCCAACGTTGGAAAAGTCGCGGGTGCGTCGCATAAGATCTCGCATCAGTAGGGAGCAAAGGTGAAATCTCTTTAGGTTTGCCTCTTTTTTTATTTCGGTTGATAACATGGAATGTCCACACTGCCGGGCCGAGGTCACTGAGAAAGCAAAATTCTGCAATGAGTGCGGGAAGAGGCTCGGGCCATCTCAACCAACACCTTCTCCTAAACAATCCCACAGCGGGTCCGGTACTTTCAGGTCTCTATCCGGCCTTAGACGAACGTTGTCGACTGAGCTTATTTCTGATGATGAGGAACAGACTATGCTTGAATGGCTCGGTTCACTCATCGAAATAAAAAAATATAGCCCTGGTGACGTCATCGTCCGGAAAGGTGAAAAGAATCGGGACCTTTACTTTCTGGCCGAAGGTCAAGTGGAGATATCAACTGCCGAAAAGGATGGAAATATCATTCTCAACGAAATAAAGGACCCAAATATTTTTGGAGATCTGGGCTTTTTGTTTGGGTTTCGCCGAACTGCCACAGCGATTGCAAAGACAGAAGTAAAACTGTTTATGTTAAATTATGAAAGATTCAGCCGGGAAATCACTGAATTCCCCGCTTGGCTTTCCCCCATGTTGAGTTCCCTGGTGAGTGGTATTAAAGAGCTTCATGACGAAATTATCCGATTGGAGAAAAAAGCCTGAAGCGAAGGGCGGGGGTTGAATCGTACCGCCCTAAAAATAGAAAAAGGATGATATGGAAAACAAATCGATCGCGCAAGGCATCTCATTCACTTCACCGTTTGCCTTTTTGGGGGGCGTCGTTATCGATTGGGTCAACGAACTGGGTGCCCTGGTTATATTCTTTGTCAGGGCTGTACTGTTGATATTTAGACCCAAACAACTGCCTCTGATTATCCAGCAGGTGTACTTTATTGGAGCAAAATCAGCCAACATCGTGATGTTGGTAGGCCTTTTCACCGGTATGGTTATCGGTCTACAAATGTATTACGTCACCGTGAAGTTCGGAGCGGAAGGCGTACTCGGCTCTGCTGTGGCCCTTTCGCTCATCAGGGAATTAGGGCCGGTACTTACGGCCATTATGATCGTGGCTCGAGCAGGTTCGTCAATGACTGCAGAACTGGGCATTCTTCGTATTTCGGAGCAAATCGATGCCCTCGACACCATGCTCATCGATCCGATACGGTACCTGATAAGCCCGCGTTTTGTCGCCTCGATCATCAGTTTTCCCCTGTTGACCGCTTTTTTTGATTTGATCGGAATCATTGGGGGTTATTTCACGGGGGTCATCCTGCTGGGGGTCAACCCCGGCATCTTTATTAACCGCATTCTGGCGGACGTGGATCTGATAGACGTCACCGGCGGTTTTGTCAAGTCCCTGGTCTTCGCACTGCTTGTCTGTACGATCTGTTGCTATCAGGGTTATTTTACACACAAGCGTTTGGAAGGACGCGGTGCAAAGGGTGTCAGTCTTTCAACAACCTCGGCGGTCGTTCAGTCCTGCGTCCTTATACTGATCTCAGACTATGTGGTCACATCATTCCTTTTGTAGGGAGCCATGGAAAACGCACTCATTGAATTTCAAAATGTCACAAAACGCTTCAACACCCGTACGGTTCTAGACAGGATCAATCTGACAATCAACGAGGGGGACGTAACAACGATCATTGGTAAAAGCGGTACAGGGAAAAGTGTCCTCTTAAAACATATCATCGGGTTGCTTTCTCCGACCGAGGGAAGAATCTTGTTTCGTGGCAAGCCGGTGGATGGAATGAACAAAAGGGAATGGAAGGCGTATAAAAGTCAATTCAGTTACCTCTTTCAGGATAATGCGCTTTTCGACTCGTTAACGGTTTATGAAAACATCGCTCTCCCCCTACAACAGACGACGAACTTGAGCAAGAAAGAAATAGAAAGCAAGGTCATGGCCAGGATTGAACAAATGGATCTTTTAGAAGCCACCAACAAATATTCTGCTGAGTTGTCGGGTGGTATGGAAAAACGGGTGGCTCTCGCACGCGCACTGATTACGGATCCCAAGATCGTGCTTTTCGATGAACCGACGACGGGTCAAGATCCCATCAGAAAGAACGCCATTTTGAGCATGATTGTCCAGAATCAGAAAAGGTTCGGTTTTACCACGGTTATGATCAGCCACGATATCCCGGACGTTTTTTTTATTTCAGACCGTATCATGATTCTTTATGAAGGCCGGATGATATTTCAGGACACGTACGATCAACTCGATCAGTTGGACCACCCCATTGTCGATGAGTTCGTTAAAAGTCTCGAAGGATTCAAGGATGAATTGACGGGGCTACATTCAAAGGGAAATTTTCAGAGATTGTATGAACAGGATTCGAGGCAAAAAAGAGCCGCACGAAGCCTATGTTGTCCTTATATTTACCCTGGAGGATCTGGACGGGTTGAGCGAGAATGTGGGGCATACTGCCGCACCAGAGGTCGTTCAATCCCTAGGAACCTATGTGAACAAGCACTTTGGGGATTTTGGCATCTCCACACGACTGGGGAGGGATCAGGTCGCCACAATCCTACCCTCAACCGAGATCAAAGAAGCGGAGCGAATGCTGGAAGATTTTTCAAAGGACCTTCACGCGAAAGGCTTGGCTCACATCCAGGCCGATACCCGGTTGGATTCCAATTCTGAGGATTGTTTTAGCTTCTCTATCTTCGCAGGATTGGCTGAAGGACGGGCGGGTGATGAAATGGATGTCACCACCGAAAAGGCCATCTCAAATCAAAAACCAATTCTACAGTTTGCATGTGAGATTCGGAGGTAAGTAAATATGAGGAAAATACCCACTGAGACCGTCGTCGGTATTTTTGTAGTTATTGGGTTGTTATCCGTGGGGTATATGACGATGAAACTTGGTAAACTGGAACTCATAGGCGGTAAATACTATGACCTTAAGGCACACTTTTCCTCTATTTCGGGATTGAAACCTGGCGCCCCGGTAACAATGCTCGGTATTCAAATCGGGCAGGTGAAAGAGTTCACTATGGACCAGGAAGATCAGGTGGCGATCGTGGAAATGAAGATCAGGAGTGACATAAAGATTTATCAGGACGCTATTGCGGCTATTAAGACAAGTGGTTTGATCGGCGACAGATACATCAACATTGATGCCGGGGGCTCTGAAGACGTCATGGCGCCAGGAACAACCATCCGAGACACGGTGCCGCCCGTGGATATCGAGGAACTCATCAGTAAATTTGTTTTCGGCGGCATAAAGTAAGGCTTTTTATGAACTGACCTGCCCTGGTATGTCATGTTGTTTTATTCTTCCACCAGAGTCATCTTCGGATGAGAGTACTCAAGCTAAGTCCCCCTCGTTCATAAATGGGACAATCAGTTTCTCTCTCGCAGCCGGATAGCGGCGGGCGTTACTTCCACCAGCTCGTCATCATTGATAAAGGCAATGCAGTCTTCCAGGCTCAGGCGCTGCGGGGGGGTCAGGATGACGTTTTCATCTGAGCCGGCGGCCCGGACGTTAGTCAGTTTTTTCCCCTTGGCCGGGTTGACCACCAAATCGCCCGGCCGGCAATGTTCACCGATGATCTGGCCGCCGTAGACCTTGACCCCGGGACCCAGAAAGAGGCGTCCCCTCTCCTGGAGATTGAAGAGGGCATAGGCCACGGTGGTACAGGCGCCTTTGGCCACCAGTGCGCCGCTGATGCGGTTTGAAATCTGGCCGGCAAAGGGGCCGTAGCCGGCAAAGACATAGTTCATCACGCCCATGCCCTTGGTGTCGGTAAGGAATTCGTTGCGGAAGCCGATGAGCCCACGGGTCGGGACCTTATAGATCATTCGGATCATATCGTTCCGCCGAGTCATCTCCAGCATTTTCCCCTTCAGTTTGCCCAGTTTTTCAATGACCGTTCCCCGGTACTGCTCATCCACATCCAGGGTCAATTCCTCGTACGGCTCCTGTAATTGACCGCCCACTTCCTTCATGATGACCTGGGGTCGGCTCACCTGGAACTCGTACCCCTCGCGCCGCATTTTTTCCATGAGGATCGAAAGGTGCAACTCTCCGCGTCCGGAAACCTTGAAACCGGCCCCGGCCCCCAGGGCTTCCACGCTCAAGGCGACGTCAGATAGAGTCTCCCGGAATAAACGCTCCTCGAGTTCACTGGAATTGATGAATTTACCTTCCTGTCCGGCAAAGGGAGAATCGTTGGGTCTGAAATGCATCGATATGGTGGGGGGATCGATATGGATAAGAGGCAGGGGCCGGGAATCTTCCGGATCGGTGAAGGTCACACCCACGGTGATGTCGTCCATGCCGGCCACGGCCACGATTTCCCCTGTGCTGGCCGTCTCGATAGAGACTTTTTGGTCCCGTTCAAATCGGAATATCTTGGTAATGCGGGTCGGCGAAAGGCTGCCGTCCCGTTTGGCCACCACGACGTTTTGATTGATATTCATGGTGCCGTTGATCACCTTGCCGATGCCGAGTTTGCCCAGATAGGGTGAATAGTCAATGGTATTGACCTGGAATTGAAGACCAGCCTTCGGGTCACCGGGCGGTGGTGGAATATGGGTAATAATCTTTTCAAAGAGAGGCACCATGGAGCCCCCCTCAACCGAGTCTTCAGCATTGTCATGGGCATACCCCCCCTTGCTCGAGGCAAAGACCACCGGAAAATCGAGCAAATTATCAGGGGCCTCCAGCTTAACAAAGAGATCGAACACTTGATCCACGGCCCAGTGAGGGCGAGCCGCAGGTTTGTCAATCTTATTGATGACCACCAGCACCGGAAGCGGAATAGCCAAGGCTTTTTTCAAAACAAAATAGGTCTGGGGCATAGGACCTTCCTGGGCATCTACCAGAAGCAGACAGCCGTCCGCCATGCGCAGGACCCGTTCAACCTGGCCACCAAAATCCGCATGGCCCGGCGTGTCGATGATATTGATCGAGTACTCCCTATATCGAAAGGCCCCGTTCTTGGAAGCTATGGTGATACCGCGCTCCCGCTCCAGGTCCATGGAGTCCATAAGCCTCTCGATCACGGTTTGATTATCACGATACATGCCGCTCTGCTTAAAGAACTGGTCAACAAGAGTGGTCTTACCATGATCGACATGGGCTATAATCGCTATGTTTCTAATCAACTTCTGATTCATATTATTAGATCTTCACAGAATTTCCTATGAACTCCCCCGAATCATAAATTTGGTCCCGTCTTCAAAAATGACCTCCATTTTGTTTGGATGGATAAGCTTTGTAATGAGCCCTTTACCAAACGAACTGTGATCCACCTTTTCTCCTTCCTTAAAGGAGCCATCCTGTGCATATACCCTGATGGGAGCGTCTTTGGCCTGTTCCATGGCTGTTTCCCATTCTTCGAGAGGGGATATCGTTATCTTCTTAGGCTTTGCCTTTGCCTTGGTTTTTTTCTTTTTTGGAGGAACTTTGCCTTTTTTGGGGGCCTTGTACACGTGCTCTTTATCGCAGGTCTTGCAAAGAACCTTTTTGACCTTCTTCCCGTCAAGGGCCACAATCACATGGGCAAGATCCAGTTTGCAACTCGTGCAATAGGCGACAATATCTTCTGAGACTTGATTTACCATTCATATCTCCTTTCTTCAATTTGTGTTTTTGTGGAACCCATTTTACTTTCCTCCGCCTGCCCGCCGGTGGCGGGGAGGCAATACTCCCCGGTTCCGAAACAAAAAAGCCACCTCCCGACACGTGCTGGAGTGGCCCGTTTATGTCGATTCCCCGAGAGAAATACCCATATTGGGCATACACGAGGGAATAAGATTGGGATTATAGACCTTCTGAACAATTAAATCAATATTATAAACTTAAGGTCAAATCTCCATTATTCAACCTCAGGGTATTCCCTCTCCTGCCTTCGACCCTGAGCGGCCGGTTGTAAAGAATAATTCTCACAACCGGCAGTCGAAGGGGTAGGTAATGTCGTTTCGCTTCGCGACAGGCTGAGGCACAACAGCCTGTTGCGAAACGCACCGTTGCTAAAATCGTTCTTTTTGACTTAAAAAAATTGCATTGTCGGGTCAACATAGCCTTTAAATTTAATGATTTTTTATTGAATATCAAATACTTAACGCGGACAGATCCCCAACCAACCCAACCTCAAGGATACTGTATTTTACTCTCCTTCGCTATGATGCCCCACCCCGTCGAAGATCCCGCATAGCGGGGGAAGGGTGGGGAGACTTCACTATTTATTAACCCAATGATCATAATATATGCTATATCGGCGAACAAGATCGGGTTTTTTTAATTCCCCAAACTGACCTCATATCGATTTGATATAGGGGCATAGATGATATTGGAGATAAAACCGGCCTCCATCGCACCATCCAAGTATAAGGGAAAGGGCCTGCATCAGGAATGATGGATTAGGAGGACGAGGACGCAAAATGGACAATAGCGATTTCAAAAGGCATGCTCATGAGGTTCTGGATTGGATGGCGGATTACTTTAAAAATATCGAGTCTTATCCCGTAAAATCTCCGGTAAAACCAAAAGATATCTATAACCAGATTCCAGCCACCGCACCTACGGAAGGTGAATCATTTGAAACTATTTTTGATGATTTCAAGAAGATCATCATGCCCGGCATTACCCATTGGAATCATCCCTCATTTTTTGCGTTTTTTCCCGCCAACAATAGCTACCCATCCATTCTTGGAGAAATGATCATGTCCACTTTGGCCGCTCAGTGCATGGTCTGGGAAACGTCACCCGCTGCGACCGAACTCGAGGAAAGAGTCATGGAATGGCTTGGAAAAGTGATCGGTTTGCCCGGCACCTTCACCGGTGTCATACAAGACGCCGTATCCACCTCAACGATATGCTCTTTATTGACGGCAAGAGAAAAGATCTCGCAGTACCAAATCAACAGATCCGGCTATCCCACCGACAAACGGTTTACGACCTATGCTTCAACGGAAGCCCATTCATGCGTTGAGAAGGGCATAAAAATAATAGGCCTCGGTAAAGAGTCTCTGAGGAAAATAGCCGTGGATGAGCAATTCGCCATGAAACCTGATGCACTGGAAGAGGCCATTTCAAAGGATATCAAAAAGGGACTTACCCCCCTTGTGTGTCGTCGCGGTCCTGGGCACAACCAGCTCAACCGCTATCGATCCGCTCAAAGAAATCGGCGATGTCTGTAAAAAATACAAGGTCTGGCTCCATGTTGATGCGGCCATGGCAGGAACCGCCCTGGTGCTGCCTGAAAAAAGATGGATGATCGAGGGCATTGAGAAGGTGGATACGTTTGTTTTCAACCCGCATAAATGGATGTTCACAAACGCCGATTGTACGGCCTATTTTGTAAAAGACAAAGAGGCGCTAATCAAGACTTTTGAAATACTGCCGGAATACCTGAAAACAAAGGAAGATGCACAAGTCAATAACTACCGAGACTGGGGCATACAATTGGGAAGGCGTTTCAGGGCGTTAAAACTGTGGTTTGTGCTTCGTTCCTTCGGCCTTGAAGGCCTCAGGGAAGGAATTCGTTTTCACATCGAGCTGGGGCAGTATTTTGCCGATAAAGTGAAGGCCTCGGATGAATTTGAGATACTGGCGCCTGTGCCGATCAATAACGTTTGTTTCAGATATAAGCCCAAAAATGTAGATGACACGGACGCCCTCAATCAATTAAACATAACGTTACTGGAAAACCTGAACATGACCGGAAAGGTCTACCTCAGTCACACCAAATTGAATGATGTTTATACCATAAGGATGTGTATCGGGCAGACGGAAGTTGAAAAACGCCATGTGGACGCCGCATGGGATTTAATAGTCGCTTGTCCCTTTTTACGGATGAACATTGGTTAACTTTCCGGCCTCACGAAC
>PVMS01181755.1_pt1 | contig 11496 bp, 6 predicted proteins | sample 1853461 | NCBI WGS metagenome assembly PVMS01 (sample SAMN08582032, study PRJNA380276) | Marine sediment metagenome, whole genome shotgun sequencing project. | isolation source: ocean sediment barecode stripped | collected 2017
CTTGGTTGTATACAATAATTCCTCCATTGGTAATTGAATTGGTGAAAATCGAAAATTGCTCCACATAATTTTCATAAGTAGGAAAAACATTGATATGATCCCATGCTATTCCACTTAACAAGGCAATATTTGGTTTGTACAAATGAAATTTTGGTCTTTTATCTATAGGTGAAGACAAATACTCATCTCCTTCCAAAACAATAAATTCATTTTCTTTTGTTAAATGCACCATCGTATCAAATCCGTCCAATTGTGCTCCAACCATATAATCTACATGAATGTCGTGATAATTCAGGACATGCAATATCATTGCAGTGATTGTTGTTTTTCCATGAGAACCACCAATTACCACACGTGTTTTATCCTTTGATTGCTCATATAGAAATTCAGGATAAGAATAAATTTTAAGTCCAATTTCTTGTGCCTTTAACAATTCCGGATTATCAGACTTGGCATGCATACCTAAAATTACTGCATCTAAATTATCAGTGATTTTTTCAGGATACCATCCAAAATTAATCGGCAATAATCCTTTATCCATTAGACGGGATCTTGAAGGCTCAAAAATTGTATCATCGCTTCCGGTAATTTGGTATCCTTTTTGAAGTAATGCAATTGCGAGGTTGTGCATGGCACTTCCGCCAATAGCTATAAAATGTAAATTCATATCAGGCATTCATTTATACCGTAAATGTACAAAATAGCATATATAAATTTTATATTTTTAAGGGTCGAAATTCGATTTTTAGGATTATTGTTTAAACTATGATAGACTCATTTTGAGTTTTAGTAAATAAAATTTTCAACACATGAAAAAAATTGCATTAACAATAATGACGTTAGCACTGTTTTCAATAACGTCAATAGCACAACAGCAGAATAGCAGTTATCCTGAATTGTGGCAAGAAGTAAATCAATTGGAATCTGAAAAGCTCCCCAAGTCTGCCTCGAGAATTGTTGAACTCATTTATGATAAGGCTAAAAAAGAGAATAATGCTACCCAATTAACAAAATCCCTTATTTGCAATTCTAAATTTTTATTAACACTGCAGGAAGATGCTCAATTGAATATTGTGAATTCTTTCAAAAGTGAAATTGCAGCCGCTGAATTTCCAGCAAAAAATATTTTAGAAAGTGTTTTGGCCAATTTATACTGGCAATATTTTCAACAGAACAGATATCAATTTTATAATCGGTCCAATACCTTGAACAAGGTTGACGCAAGCGATTTCAGAACCTGGGATTTACAAACTTTGTTCAGAGAAGTTCACGTTCATTTTCAAAACTCTTTGAAAAACAGTTTGCTGGCGCAACAAACCACTTTGGACAAATTTGACGATATCCTGACATTACAAAAAGATTCGAAAAAATACAGACCCACATTATTCGATTTTTTATCCCACAATGCACTTAAATTTTATAAAACCTCCGAAACTTCAATTACAAGCCCTGCCTATAAATTCGAAATTTCGAAAAAAGAATTTTTGGCAAATTCTGACGTTTTTACCGATCTTCAATTTGAATCAAAAGACAGCTTGTCTTTGCAGTTAAATGCCCTGGATATTTTTCAAAAATTAAATGTTTTCCATATTAAAAAAAACACGAACGCCTTTATAGCAGTCGAATTAGAACGATTGAAATTTGTTTATCGTTTTGGAACATTCGACGAAAAGGAATCAATTTACCTTAAAACATTAAATGAATTGAAAGATCGATTTCCCACAGTTGAATCCTCAACGCTGATAGATTTTGAAATTGCTGTTATTTATGATAAACAAGCCAATACCTACAGACCTTGACCTCACCTGCAAACCAATTTAAACGCCTAAAAGCATTGCGTATTTGCAGGCAGGCCATTCTTAATTTTCCAAAAAGTTTAGGAGCTGAAAAATGTCAAATACTCAAACAGGGAATTGAAAGAATATCATTATCAATTATTGCTGAAAAAGACATTCCTATTCAAAAACATGGAAAAATGTTGATTTCCTATAAAAATGTTGAAAAATTGTATTTCAATCTATTTAAAATAACTGAAAAGGAAAAAGACACATTCAAAAAAATTTATAATGAAGCATCCAAAATTGAATTCATAAAAAATTTAGAGCCGGTTACACGATTTAATGTGGCCCTGAAAACTGAAAATGATTACCAGCAACACACATCAGAAATAGTTATTCCACCTTTAAATAGCGGGATATACTTGTTCTATGCATCTACATTTGAAAGCTTGAACTCAAATAGTATTTACGCAACCGCAATTGTACAATCCACTAATATCGCAGTAATTGAAGACAAACAAAACAATACAAATATTTATCAAATTGTAAACAGAGATTCAGGTAAACCTTTGGTTGGTGCTAAAGTAAATTTTAAAAATTATAATACCGGAAGGTTTAATAATCCGATAGACCTAAACTATACTACGGACAGAAACGGGCAAATCAAATTTAAAACAAATAATTCATACAGGAATGTGGTTTTAACTGTGCGTTATCACAAAGAAATTGCATCTTTTGGCGATTACTATTTAATAAAAAGAAAAAATTACTACACAGAGCCTGAAAAAGTGTCAATTCAACCATTTTTGTTTACAGACCGAAGTATTTACAGACCGGGTCAAACTACTTATTTTAAAGGAATATTCATCGAAAAAGAAGGAAATATTTCCACCCCTTTTTCAAATAAAAATGTGACCGCTGGTTTATATAATGTCAACAATGAAAAAATAAAAGAACTCAATCTCAAAACTAATGAATTCGGTGCTGTAAGCGGAACATTCATTCTCCCAAACAACGGGCTTTTGGGGCAGTATTCCATCAGGTTAACCGCTAAGGAAACAATAAATATGTATTCTTATATTTCGGTTGAAGAGTACAAACGACCAAAATTTGAAGTCTCATTCAAACCAGTTACCGAAAGCTTTAAAATAAACGATAGCGTAACCGTACATGGAAGTGCCATTGCACTGGCTGGAAATAATATATCCAATGCTACAATTAAATATCGCGTCCATAGAAAAATTGAACTCCCAAGATGGTTTTACTGGCATCGACCTAATTTTATATTATCTGAATCACAGGAAATAACCCATGGAGAAGCCAATACAGATACTCAAGGAAATTTCAATATTTCATTTAAAGCATTGCCAGATGAGGGTGTTGACGCCATAAATTTACCAATATTTACATATGAAATTAGTGCGGATATTACAGATATAAATGGAGAAACAAGAAGTGCAAAAACCGATGTGAAAATTGGATATCATACCTTATCTGCTCATATAATTATTGAAGATAAAATTGATAAGAACAACAAGGAAAATTTCTTTACCATTGAATCAAAAAATTTAAATAATGAAGTTGTCTCGGCAAAAGGAATTATTAGAATCTACAAATTACTTGCTCCAAAAAATATTCTGAGGAAAAGACCTTGGTCATCTCCGGATTATCAATTACTCTCGAAAGAAGAATTTATAAACAAATTTCCTCACGAAGCATTTTCAAATGAAGACAAGGTTATAAATTGGAAAAAAGGAAAATTGGTGTTTGAAACTCCATTTGACACTTCAAATTCAACTAAAATTGAACTAAACCGAATTAAAAAGTGGTTGTCCGGAAAGTATATTGTTGAACTGGAGGCTATAGATAAATTCAATCAGACTGTTACTGATAAAAAACTGTTTTCTGTTTTCTCCAAATCAGCTAAAAAGGTTGCTGACAATCAATTATTTGTTATTTCAACGGACAAAATAATCTATAATCCTGCTGAAAATGTTACCCTAAAGATTGGATCAGCTTCCAAAGATATCTATGTATCTATAGCTATTGAAAAAGACCATCGCATTATTGAAAATCACTTCATTCATTTGAACAATGAAATTAAAACTATTAAAATCCCCGTAACTTCAAATGATTATGGGGGCTTTGCCATACATTATAGTTTTACAAATTATAATTCGTTTGAAAGTGGAATAGTACCCATTTCTGTTCCCTACCCAATTAAAGAGCTGGAGATTGAAACAATGACCTTTCGAGATAAACTTCAACCGGGACAAAACGAAACTTGGAGTTTTAAATTAAAAGGGAATAAAGGCGAAAAGGTAGTTGCCGAATTATTGGCAAGCATGTACGACGCCTCGTTGGATCAATTCAAAGATCATCAATGGAAATTTGAACCTGTTCAAAAACCCATTTACTATTCTTATAACAACAGAAATGCTAGTCGAAGTTTTGGAAATACTCGTTTCTCTATTAAAAAATTACCCCAATATTATTCTTACTATCCACAGCAATACTTTGATCAGTTAAACTGGTTTGGGCTTTCCTTTAATAGGAATCGATTGCTCTCCATATCAAAAGGAAAATCAGATGGAATAAATTATAGAGAAAATGATTACCTTGAAATATCGGATGGTAATTTCGAAATGGATGAGGTAGCTTTTGCAACTATATCAGATATGGATGAGGTTATGGTGGTTCGCAATGGAGAAATCACAGCTCAAATTAATCCAAAATCAGAAGATCTTTTGGATTTGTCAGCAGTAAGAATTCGTAAAAACTTCAATGAAACAGCTTTTTTCTTTCCACATTTAAAAACAGATATATCTGGAAACATAAGTTTTAATTTTACAGTTCCTGAAGCGCTGACACGTTGGAAATTGCAACTGTTAGGACATACAAAAGATTTTGCTACAGCTACAAAAACGTTCACAGCAGTTACTCAAAAAGAGCTAATGGTGCTACCAAATCCTCCTCGTTTTTTGCGTGAAGGTGACGAGATCGTATTTTCCAGTAAGATCTCAAACCTAACAAATGATACTTTGAGTGGGATTGCGGCTTTACAACTTTCAGATGCAATTACAGGAAAACCGTTTGATATAAAATTAATAATCAATAGTTCAAAACAACTATTTGAGATTGATGCAAAAGGAAATACAAATGTAAGCTGGGTCATTCGAATTCCGGAAGAAATCCAAGCTGTACAATATAAAGTAATTGCAAAAGCCGGTGATTTTAGTGACGGCGAACAACATGTTTTACCGGTTCTTTCAAACAGAATGATGGTTACTGAAACATTGCCCCTGTGGATTCGAGGTAATGAGACTAAAACGTTTAATCTGGACAAGCTGAAAAGCAATACCTCAACCACACTCAAAAACCATAAATTAACATTAGAAATAACTTCTAATCCTGCCTGGTACGCTGTACAGAGTTTGCCTTATTTAATGGAATATCCTTATGAATGTTCAGAACAAACTTTTTCACGCTATTATGCCAATGCTCTGGCAGGTCATATTTTAAACTCAAACCCACGAATTAAAGAAGTCTTCGATCAATGGAAATCCAGTGACACTGTACTTTCTGACTTAGAAAAGAATCCTGCCTTAAAATCAATCATTATTCAAGAAACACCTTGGTTACGAGATGCTCAAAACGAAACGGAACAAAAAAAACGTATTGCTTTATTATTTGACTTAAACAAAATGAACAATGAATTGGAATCTGCCATCAATAGATTGAAACAGCTACAATTTCCAAATGGAGGATTCCCCTGGTTTAAGGGAAGTGATTACCCAAACAGATTTATTACACAACATATTGCAACAGGATTTGGACATCTTAACAAACTAGGTGTTATCCAAAATAAAAATGAAAAATCCTATAAAATGATTACCCGTGCAGTGCAGTTTTTAGATGATGAGATTTTAATGGATTATAACAAGCTTTTAAATGAAGCCACTAAACTAAAGGAAAAAGAAAAGACCAAACAAAAAGGAAACGCGGCTAAAATAGCTTATTTAGCTAAAAACCATCTGGGCTATTCTCAACTGCATTACTTGTATATGCGAAGTTTTTATGTAGAAATTGCGATTCCGGACGAAGTACAAAGAGCCGTTGAATATTATACAAATCAATCTTCTATATTCTGGAAAAATCTCAGCCTGTATTCAAAGGGAATGATAGCTTTAGTTCAGCATAGAAATGAAAATTCATCTCTTGCAAGCGCTATTTTAAAATCGTTAAAAGAAAACAGTATTACTAATGAAGAACTGGGTATGTATTGGAAAGAAAATACTTCAAGTTGGTATTGGTATCAATCGCCTATTGAAACACAGGCCTTATTAATTGAATCCTTTACTGAAATCCAAAATGATACCGCTACATCAGATGCATTGAAAGTTTGGTTATTAAAAAACAAGCAAACCAATGGATGGAAAACAACCAAAGCAACCACTGAAGCAGTTTATGCTTTATTGTTACAAGGAAGTGATTGGCTTTCTGTTAATAAAACTATTGAAGTGTCCATTGGAACAATAAAAATCAATCCTTCAAAATTAGAAAATTCAAGTATTGAAGCAGGAACTGGTTATTTTAAAACAGCATGGTATGGAAATGAAATTACATCGGCTATGGGAGAAGTGAGCATCTCTAAAACAGATAAAGGAATTTCCTGGGGTGGATTGTACTGGCAATATTTTGAAGATTTGGATAAAATTACTGCTGCAAAAACACCTCTACATATCAATAAAAAAATATTCTTAAAGACCAATACTGATATGGGGATACAATTGACTGAAATTAATGAAAATTCACTTTTAAAAGTTGGTGATTTGATAACCGTAAGAGTTGAATTAAAAGTGGATAGAGCCATGGAATATGTACATATGAAAGATATGAGGGCCAGTGGGTTGGAACCAATCAATGTATTGTCACGATACAAATGGCAAGATGGTCTGGGATATTACGAAAGTACCAAAAATGCTTCAACCAACTTTTTTATTGAGTATTTACCAAAAGGTGTCTATGTCTTTGAATACGACCTACGTATAAATAATGCAGGTAATTTTAGCAATGGAATTACAACTATCCAAAGCATGTATGCACCTGAATTTAGCAGTCATAGCCAAGGGGTTAGAATAAAGGTTAAGAGTTAAAGGTAGAAGTTAGACGTTAGAAGTTGGAAGTTGTACGTTGTACGTCCCTGATACAGGCAATAGACCTAAAAATCTAGCGGCAGGCTAAGTTCACCCCATTCTTTTTTTAACAAAGTAATAAAGAAATATTGTAATCATTAATTCTATTAAAAATGAAGAATCTTTCACTTTGCTAATCTAAAGGCGGAAGGCAGGTACGATTTTCTATAGAAAATCACTCTGACTGACGCCAATTTTCTTATCCATAATTCAGGTTAAATTATATTTTTCATTCTTTTTCAACAGAAAGCAATTTGGAATCATAATAATTGATTTCCATAATTTTTAATCTTTCCGTATGTTTTATTAATCGGGATTTATAATCATTCCATTCTCTCATAGAATCAGGTGTCCAACCAATTTCCGCATGTCCAATTATTCTTGGGAAAGCCATATATTCAATTTCCTCCATATTTGTAATAGTTTCTGACCATAATGGAGATTCTACACCTAATATATTTTCTCTATTTATTTCCTTAACAAATTTGTCAGGACTCCATATATAAGCACTTTCCAATTCAATAAAAGCTGCCCAATGCAATCCAATTTTAGTCAAAGAATCGTATTTCATATCCAGATATGTTTTATTGGCTGGTGACATAATAACTTTTGCATTTTTCTCAATAGCCTTTTTTGCATTGTCAACTTCCGACCAAAATTGAACAATAACATTATCTTTTAAATCTGCGTTTGCTATTTCATCCCATCCAATCACAATCTTACCATGAGAAATGACAATATCCTGAACTTTATTAATGAAGGGAATATAATTTTCCATAGGGGTTACATGAGATTCATCGCCTCCAATATGAATATAAGGCCCCGGTGTCATTTCTGCCAACTCCCTTATGACATCATCAATAAATTTGTATGTAATATCTTTATCCGTACACAAAGTACTGAATCCAACTTCCGTTCCTGTATACAGATCAGTTGCTTTGCCGTTGCAATTCAATTCAGGATAAGAAGCCAATGCAGCATTGGTATGTCCCGGCATGTCAATTTCAGGAATAATAGTAATATATCTTGTCACTGCATAATCAACAATATCTTTATATTGCTCTTGCGTATAAAATCCACCTTTACCGCCTCCTACTTCCGTAGAACCTCCATGAGCAGTTAAGTTTGGCCAGGATTTAATTTCAATACGCCAACCTTGATCATTCGAAAGGCCCAAATGCAGTACATTCAATTTATAAGCGGCTAATAAATCGATATATCTTTTCACATCTTCAACACTAAAAAAATGTCTGGCAACATCAAGCATAGACCCGCGATATGAATATTGAGGATAATCTTGAATTTCTCCCGTAGCGATAAACCATGATTTTTGTTGGACTGTAGACGATTCTATTTCATTTGGTAATATCTGACGCAGTGTTTGAATACCCCTTACAGCACCTTCAGCTCCATTGGATTCAATAATTACATTTTTCTCATTGATTATCAATTTATAACCTTCATTTCCGAAAATTGTATCCAGTGCTGTAATTACAAAATAAATACTATTCGAATCTGGTTCATCAGATATTGATTCAACTTTCAAATCAAAACCTGTAGCCGGTTTTAATAATGAAGCTAAATATTGTGCCGTTCGAAGCAATTCTTCAGAATTTCCATTCACTAAAATTTTGGTTTCATTATTCAGTTCAAACGAACTTCCTGTTGCCGAAACAGCAATTGGTTTAGGTAATAACGTCGTATCCATCAAGTCCATTTGTGGATTTTTTGAACAAGAAGTCAATAGCGTAAAGAACAATACTAAAATTACACTGAAAATACGATTTTGTTGTCTCATGAGATTTTATAAATTTTTATATTTTATGCAAAATTACAAGAAATTTTGAGATAAATTGAAACAATTGATACCGTATAATAAGTATTTTTTATTTTTCCTTTATTCAAAAATCATTATTTCAATTTATCAAAATTTAAAGTATCTAATTGTCTGATCCTTTGACATTATTGCCTATCCGTTTAATCAAAACGATGCTCTTTTCGAGTTTAAAACCTTCCGACAATTAAACTCAAAAAAATGTACCTTTACAAAAAATAATTTACAATGAATTTGAATCTAATTCCAAACATAAAACACGCTAATGGCAATAATTTCTTTTTATTAGCCGGTCCGTGTGCAATTGAAGGTGAAGAAATGGCTTTAAAAATCGCTGAGCATATTTTAAAAGTAACGGATAAATTGGAAATTCCGTTCGTATTTAAAGGCAGTTTTAAAAAAGCAAACCGATCAAGAATTGATAGTTTTACCGGTATTGGGGACAAAAAAGCATTGAAAATTTTAAAAAAAGTATCCGATACCTTTCATATACCAACGGTAACCGATGTCCATGAGATTACCGATGCTGCCAAAGCAGCTGAATATGTTGATGTATTACAGATACCTGCCTTTTTAGTTAGACAAACTGATTTGGTCGTTGCTGCTGCCAAGACAGGAAAAGTTATAAACTTAAAAAAAGGACAATTTATGAGCCCTTCTGCTATGAAACATGCCGTGCAAAAAGTAAAAGACAGTGGTAATTATAACGTGTGGATAACAGATAGAGGAACCATGTTTGGTTATCAGGATATGCTGGTTGATTTTAGAGGAATTCCCGCAATGCAACAATATGCACCGACTATTTTAGATATCACACATTCTTTACAACAACCCAATCAAAACAGCGGTATTACAGGTGGAAAACCTGAATTGATTGAAACTATTGCCAGAGCAGGTGTTGCTGTGGGTGTAGACGGATTGTTCTTAGAAACTCATTTTGATCCTTCAAATGCACAAAGTGATGGTGCAAATATGCTGGATTTAAAATATCTGGAAGGATTGTTAAGTAATTTGGTTGCTATTCGAAAAACGATTAATAATCTTGATTAATTCTCAATTGTTAATTATAATACCCAGGCTCTTCTGGTATTATCCAACAATTTAGCGGCATCTTTTAGCGGATAATTTTCTTCCAATAAAAGACCTTGTACAAATGCAACATCAACATATTTTTTTCCTTTCAAAATATTTAAATAACATATAGGCTTTTTATTGTGTAAATAATACGGAACTTTATAATTGTGTTTTTCAGTCACCTCAGGCAAGGTTTTTAAAATTACACTGCGTACATACAGCATAATTGACTGATAGGGTTCTTTCTGATTTAAAATATGTTGCTCAACTGGATTCATAAAAAAACACCAACAATATATAAAATTTTGCTGGTGAAATAATTTAATTTTCTCTATCTGTATTATTTTGACATATTTTCCGAAGATTACATGACAATTAGTTTATCCAATTGCTAAGCTGATCTATCCGCATTTAGTATGACCGCAATTCTTACATTTTAGACAACCTTCTTCATAAATTAATCCATCAGGATCTCCACATTCCGGGCATTTTTTATCAACAGCTTGTGTACCATCTGCTACAAATTGTTTCAAGGTACGTGCAATACCATTTTTCCAGGTATTGATATTATCATCATACAAATTCAAATTGTTGATTAAATCCACCACATAAAGAATCGGCATACCATGACGTAATACACCAGAAATTAATTTGGCATAATTCCAATATTCTTTATCAAATGTACGAGATAATCCTTCTAAAGTAACTTTATATCCCTGTTTATCCAAAAATTGGAAATCGTAACGAGATTCACCATTTTCATCTCTGTTTTTAATTACAAATCCTTTTTCCAGCCATGCCGGCAATATAAATGCGTCCTCTATTTTTCCAGTAAATATTTCATAGGGTCTGTTATTTATTATACCCACTACTGCTACCCATTTATCGTAGTCATTTTGAAAACGTACCACTCTGGCCTCAATTATTTTAGGACGCTTTGGAAAGATGGTTTCAGCATAACATTCACTCTTCTTTTCCTCCTCTTTCTTATCACTAGCAACTAATATTCCACTTCTGGATCCATCTCTATAAACAGTAATTCCTTTCAACCCTTTTTTCCAGGATTCAATATAAATATCACCAACCAATTCCACTGGTACATCAGTGGCCAAATTAATGGTTGAACTTATCGAATGTGTAGTGTATTTTTGAACCAGTGCCTGCATTTCAATACGTTTTTTCCAATCAATTTCAGTTGCAGTTGCTCCTTGGTAAGGGCTTTCATTTATGTCAGTTTCCCCAGTAACTTCCATCCATTGTTTTAATTTAGGATGGTATACTTCAAATTCTTCGAATGCATCACCCATAGCATCCACATAAGCAATCTTTGCGTTTTCATCGTTTTGATTAACCTTTCTTCTTCGTTTATAAGACAATAAATATACGGGTTCAATTCCTGAAGAAGTTTGGGCCAACATGCTTAAACTTCCAGTCGGTGCTACCGTACTTATTGAGATATTTCTCCGCCCATACTTCATCATTCTTTTATAAAACTTCCATCCATTGTTTTAATTTAGGATGGTATACTTCAAATTCTTCGAATGCATCACCCATAGCATCCACATAAGCAATCTTTGCGTTTTCATCGTTTTGATTAACCTTTCTTCTTCGTTTA
>PVMS01031707.1_pt1 | contig 11492 bp, 3 predicted proteins | sample 1853461 | NCBI WGS metagenome assembly PVMS01 (sample SAMN08582032, study PRJNA380276) | Marine sediment metagenome, whole genome shotgun sequencing project. | isolation source: ocean sediment barecode stripped | collected 2017
GCTTGAAGGTGATTCAGAAGAAGAAATTCTGTTTTCAAGTTATTTGTGTCACCCTTCCATGGCAAACAATGAACTGTCAGGTCCGCTTGTACTCGCTTTCCTTTATCAACGTTTAGCAACCCAAACAAAACGTAAATACAGTTACCGCTTTGTGATTAATCCTGAAACGATTGGATCAATAGCATACCTTACTTTAAGAGGCCCTCATTTAAAAAAGCACTTGAAGGCCGGATATATATTAACCTGCATAGGTGACCATGGCCCGTTCACCTACAAACAAACACGGCAAGGGAATACAATCGCTGACCAGGCTGCTGAATTAGTTCTTTCTGATACCGGAGAACACAGCGTTATACCTTTTTCTCCAATCGGAAGCGATGAACGACAATATTGTTCTCCAGGATTTAATCTACCCGTCGGCTCACTAATGCGTACAATGTATTGTAACTTTTCAGAGTACCACACATCACTTGACAATAAAGAGTTCATTAGTTTCGAAAATATTGCTAAATCAGTAGACTCTTGTATAAATATTGTGAAGGCAATCGAAAACAATATTACTTGGAAAAGCACTTGTTTGGATTGTGAACCTTTTTTAAGCAGACACAACTTGTATCCAACCGTTCATTCAGTAAAAAGTATTCAAGCCTGGAAAATGGCTGTTCTTTGGATACAAAATTTAGCCGATGGATCAAATGATCTTTTCTCAATAGCTAAACGATCTAAACTCCCCATAAGCTTATTAATCAAAATAGCCTTTCGGCTCGAAAAAGCAGGACTTCTTAAAAAACAAACCCACAAAACAAACATTAATAAAATATCAGCAGCATAAATTCAGGACAAAAAATGAAAATATTTATTGGCGGACATAGAAAGTGTGGAACCACTCTTTTTCTCAATTTGCTTGATAGCCACCCCCAACTCGTTGTTTATCCTCAAGATGTCCACATTTTTTATGCATATTATCCACTCTTTACGGAAAACAAATTCACTGAAAGCGAACAGTTAGAACGCCTCGATACCGTCATTTTTAAAAGTATGCTTAAAAGATGGCGACAGGAAAGATGGGTTGACCGATTAAATATTGAAAAAATGCAGACTATTTTTCTTGACAACATAAGTAAGCACAACTTAAACGATATCGGTTCAGTGCTGGAAGCACAGTTAACAGCTTTTAAAATAGCATCAAACAATAACTCCTCAGTGGATAGCCCTGTTGTCATAAAAGAAACCAGTATAGAAATATATGCAGAATACCTGTTAAACCGTTTTCCTGAAAGCAAGTTTATTCATATACTGCGTGACCCACGTGACAATTATGCCGCTCTGAAATCTGGCATCATCAAACGTTATCAGGCATTTAATGATGACGAGAATACCATTTTATGCAGTATGATACATCGTTATGGTCTTGGGATGAAGCTAGCCAAGTTAAATGAGGAACGGTTCGGTCCTGACCGTTATAAAATTATTAAACATGAATCAGTCACACAAAACACAGAAAGCATACTAAGAGAAGTATGCGAATTTCTCAATATTGATTTCAAATCTTCCTTGCTTCACCCCACACTTATGGGAAAACCGACAATAGGAAACTGTTTTGAACAAATTGATATGTCAAAAATTTCAGGAATAAATATAAATAGGTGGCAAGAGCGAATTAGTGAACAAGAAGCATGTGTTATTGAATTTCATTTCAAAGAGCTCATGCAGCAGCACGGATATAACTGTAAATTCTCCGAGAGTGAACAGGCTGATGCTGCAAGCGAATTCTACAAATGGTCTAATTACAAATATCACTATTTCGACCATTTTAAAGACCAACAGCAATGCTAATGGTTTTCACTCTTTTTGCTTGACCTACTAAAATTCCTTTTCTACACATAATCAATAATTAAGAAATCAGCGGTTTATTAACCATCTTCTCGACATCAACACACCTAACAACAATTTATTGACAGGCTAATCTAATGGAAATTCAGGAACTGTTTAATTTAGCACAATCCCTTGATAAATCTCTTATTACCTCTGAGATCTATAAGCCTAACGATTATTATGGGCATGCGACAGTTATAAAAAAATATGCTCAAATTAAGCCTGAATATTCCTTAAAAGTCATATTGGAGCATGGTATTATTTTACATGCGAATTTAAAACGAAAAGATGAAGTACAATCTCCTTTACCGGTGTACATTACAATGGGCTTAGAACGCCGTAATTATCTTCAAAAACATCTTAACAAAACATTTTTTGCAATTGGCCCATTCATACATTATGCAACTGAAATCAAATCATTTAATGAAAAGATAAATTCTCGGAAAAACCTTCTTTTCTTTCCAGCACACTCAACCCATCATATTAAAGCAAAATATGACACATCTCAGCTATGCCGTGTCATCGAAAATCTGGGGCGTGAATTTGATAACGTCATTGTTTGCCTGTACTGGAAGGATATTCTTGATGGTATAGCACAGGAATATATTCGTCGTGGCTATGCATGTGTTACAGCCGGACACATGTATGACCCTCTCTTTTTACCCCGATTAAAAGGGTTCATCAATTCCTCAACCCTAACGGCTTCTAACCTGCCGGGCACCCATACAGGCTATTGTGTTGCGCTTGGAAAACCTCATATTTTAATCGATCAAAATATTGAATTTAGTTGGAAACCCGGAGTTGATGCGCCTCCTTACAATAAATTAAATACAAACCCTGAATACCTGAAGATCAAAAAAGCCTTTGCAAGACGTCATGACACGATAACACCTGAACAAAAAATATTGGTTAATAAACATTGGGGAACCGAAGAAATTAAAACACCGGATGAATTAAACACAATATTAAATATTGCGGAAGAAATGTCCGATAAAGAGAGTTCCTCTTTTAAAACAAAAAATAAAACTGCAACATTTCACAAACCTGACAATCCTTCAATCCTGACAAATGTAGAAATTTTTTTACGGCAAGGAGAACAAAAACTAAATGAAGGAAATATTGAACTTGCATTTAATTATTTCAATAAGGCAAAGGCCGCCAAAACTCCAATCAAGGGCTTGGACTATTTACGTGCCCTTTGTTTTCAAAAAATGAATCAAATGGACGCAGTCCGGGAAACACTCAGAGAGGAACTACGTTTTTTCCCTGACAACCAGGATGCAAAAGCCTTGCTCCAGTTAATCATTTCAAAACAGCAAAACCAACAATCTGTTATCACCTTTAATGACGAAGAATTCTGTTTACTTTTAAAAACCATTCGTCCTTATACAATGGTTGGAGATAAAAGGCTATTTTCTCTCTTTACATTGGCTAAAAAAGTCTGCATCGAGGACATCGCCGGAAATTTTGTCGAATGCGGTGTTGCTGCTGGTGGTTCTACTGCACTGTTAGCGTATGTAATAAAAAAATACAGTAAAAGACCACGGACATTATTTGCCTTTGATTCATTTGAAGGCATGCCGAAGCCAACAGATGAAGACCATCATAAAGGAGTTGCCGCAGAAAGTACCGGCTGGGGAACAGGTACCTGTTCAGCACCGGAGGAAAGTGTAAGAGAAATATGTAAAAAACTTGAAGTTCTTGACATTGTTAAAACAGTCAAAGGATATTTCCAGGACACCCTGCCTGAAATACGAAGTTCAATTGGTGATATCGCTTTTTTACATATGGATGGAGACTGGTATGAATCAACAAAATCAATACTAGAGAATACCTACGATATTGTTGTCAATAAAGGAATAATACAGGCTGATGATTATGGGCACTGGGATGGATGCAAAAAAGCAATTCATGAATTTGAAACCAGATCCGGTATAATATTTGATAAAAGTCATATTGACTATTCAGGAATATGGTTTACGAAACAAGATAAAACAGCCAGCCATTCCAGCAATCTTCATAACTTACCCATACTCAATAGCATAGGCACCTCGTCTCAGGAACATATAAATCCTTCGGTCTATAAGGTTAAGCCATTAAATGTAGTCCACATCAGTGCCTTTGAAAGTGGAGGAGCAGGCATTGCGGCATACAGACTCCATAAAGGCCTTCAACAGCTTGGAATAAATTCAACCATGCTCGTGGCCGTTAAAACAAGCTGCGACCCAAGCGTAAAGGTACTCCCTGACAAGACAATATTTTATCCCACCGAATGTCTCTCTGACGGAAAGCACACTTCAAAACTTTGGATCGAACAGAAACGCCGATGGAAGAACATGCTTAAGAACTATCCACACTACGATCAAACGATAGAAATTTTTACGGATTCTAGTTCATTTTTTCAGCTGGGACTTCTTAAGGAGGTCCAGGAAGCTGATGTGATTAATTTTCACTGGATTGCTGGCCTTGTTGACTACCAAAAGCTTCCCGGCCAATTGCGCAATAAACCTATTGTCTGGACCCTGCACGACATGAACCCTTTTACCGGTGGATGCCACTATACGAGCGACTGCAAACATTTTGAAAAATCTTGCGGTAACTGCGCTATTCTTGGCTCATCTCAAAAAAACGACCATTCTTCCGGAACATGGATGGAAAAAAATAGCGCGTATACCTCATTCAACATAAACATTGTCACACCAAGTAAGTGGCTAAAAAACTGTGTGAAGAAAAGTTCTCTTTTATCAAAAAACGATATCTCCGTCATCCCTTACGGGCTGGATACAAAGATCTTTAAACCCGGAGATAAGGAAAAGGTAAGATCAGATCTTAATATCCCAAAAGATTCCCGCGTTATTCTATTCGGCGCTGTTAACATATTAAATAAAAGAAAAGGCATACATTATCTTCTAGAAGCGTTAAATAAACTTAGCATGGACAATATTGTTCTTTTATGCTTTGGGAACATTTCCAAGGACAATAATCTTATTGAAAAATATCAATGCATACAGCTCGGATCACTCAAAAACAATCATGAAATCACAATGGCTTACAACGCTGCAGATATATTCGTACTTCCTTCACTTGAGGACAACCTGCCCAATACAGTTCTCGAATCACTTGCATGCGGTACACCTGTTGTGGGCTTCAATATCGGAGGTGTTCCAGACATGATTGTGCATAAAAAGACCGGATACCTAGCAAAAGAAAAAGATATAGATAGTCTTGTTGACGGCATCAAGTGGACACTTTTATCAAATACAGAGGTGATCTCAAGGAATTGTCGTAACAAAGCTATAACTGAATACAATTCAAATATTCAGGCAAATAGATATATAGAACTATATCAGAACATCCTATCTACCAGATCTGAAAATACACTGAAAACAGTTTCATCCCATGGTTCCCCTACTGACCTCCCCATGATTTCTATAGTAACCCCCTCATTTAACCAGGGAGGATATATAGAAAAAACAATCCAGAGTATTTTAAATCAAAACTACCCCAACCTGGAATATATTATTATTGACGGCGGATCAAGCGACAACAGTATAGACATTATAAAACGTTATGAGAAACATTTGACCTATTGGGTAAGTGAAAAGGATAACGGCCAATCACACACCATAAATAAAGGCTTGAAAAAGTGTACAGGACAGATGTTCAACTGGATCAATTCTGACGACTATCTTGAACCAGGCGCCTTACATAAAATCTCGGGAGCTTATTTTCAAAACCCGGAATCAGCGGGATGGATCGGTGCATGTAAACTCATTGATGACCATGGTAAATATCTATACTCAGTGTTCCCAAACGGCATAGATCGAGAAATCATCGGCAACAACTGGAATGGACATCAATTTTATCAACCGGCATGCTTCTTAAACCTTAACAAAGTAAGAAAATTGAATGGAATCAATGAAGATCTACATTATGGTATGGATCTTGAGCTTTACCTCAGAATAACAGAAAAAGACTCTTTTACGATTTTACCAGGCATAGTAGCCAACTCTGCCAGACAGGCAGACGCAAAAACAGTTAAGAATATTGACCAATCTTATATTGAAGCCGCATACATCAAGCAACGTTTTGGTTTTCATGCGGGCGCTCAACATCGTCTTGCAAGACGCTTTGGAAAAACAAAAATGAAATTCATTCCGCCCGACAATTCACCATCAAACCCTGCAGGATCCATATCTTCTTTTTATTCCCGCAAACATATACTTTGTCCCGGCAATTTCAATAATAACGCCTGTCTGAAAGCAACGATACATTTTATAAAAAACATTTTTCCAGGCATCCAGGCACACATACGGGATATTGAATTACATATTACAGGAAAAAATTGCGACAAGATTCGTAACCTCTTAACAGTACCCGCTCTTTCTATAATCCCTGACACAGTTGCCCTTAAAAGTATTGCCGACAGATACAAACTACTTGTATCTCCAACAGCAAACGGCTATGATCCTTCAGAAGATATAGTAACTGCTGCAAATGCCGGGCTGCCGATCGTTACTACCTCACAAGCAGCAGCTCCACTTTCTCTTCAAGATGGGCATGAATGTTTTATCGCCGATAACAACTGGGAGTTTACTGAAAAAAGCATTCTCTGCTTAATCAATCCCACCGTTTGGGGATATTTTAATTATGAGCTTACATGCAATCACATTTCCAAAACGTCCAAACTGTCAAAAATAAAAGACGGATCCGACTTAGCCAGTTCATCGCTGGTAAATACTTTAGCATCTACACTGCCTTTAGTCTCCAAGCAGGATACTTTTGTGACCTGCCCAATCTGCAGTGGAAGGTTTAAGCAATTTCTGCCTTTTGGCTTATCCCAAAGGCCTAACGTGCTTTGTCCGGAATGCAAGTCATTGGAACGTCACAGGTTGCTTTGGCTTTATTTGCAACAAAAGACTGATTTTTTCAAAAAAAATCTTAAAGTTCTCGATATTGCACCAATGCCCGGACTCTCGCAAAAGTATCAAGAAACCAGTAATATCGATTATCTAAGCATTGACCTGAACTCGCCATTAGCCATGGCGCATATGGATATAACCCAACTCAGTCTAGACGACAACAGTTTTGACTGTCTGCTATGTTACCACGTGCTTGAGCATATCCCTGATGACCGCAAAGCAATAAGTGAACTGTATCGTGTTTTAAAGCCGGGAGGATGGGCAATTATCCAAGTGCCTATCAATCCAAAATTATCAAAAACACTTGAAGACCCTACTATTACCGACTCGGTAATACGCGAACAGTTGTTTGGAAATAAAAACCACGTTCGCTATTATGGCCTTGATTACAAGGATAGACTTGAACAAGCAGGTTTTAAAGTTACCGTAGACAAGTTTTTAGACAACATGTCTGAAGAAGACATTCAGCGATACAGACTAAAAAAATCGGAAGAGATATACCTGTGTATTAAACCAAAGTTAAATACGATGATAACTGCAGAAGAAACTATCATGCAGATAAAGAGCGAATCAAAATCATTTGAGAACATCGCTGCCTTTTACCGCAGGACAGGAAATCAGGACAAAGCATTTCAATATGAACAGCTTGCCAAAAAAGCTGTATAACAGTCTTTAGATAATATTATGTCAAAACACATTAATGACAATTTAGTTGGTGCCGTTGCAGATACTGCAACCGATCCTCAAACAGCAGCCGGAGACTATTATACTGCCCATGAACTCGGCAAAACAATACAAATCACACAAGAACATAACTCCTAAAACATAAGGTAATATCATTATGAATCCACAGATAGCTGATAAAATCATCATTTATCTCCTTGCCGACTTCCCGGTAAAAAGCCAGACTTTTGTTTTAAATGAAATTATCGGACTAAAACAACGCGGATACAAAGTGGCTGTATTCAGTAACTCCAGACAACCTGAAAGCAATTTGAATGCCCATGACATAGACATTCATTACTGCACGATCGGTTCTGAGGAGTTTTACCAAAAAATCAACAGTTATGCAGGACTCAAAACCCACTTCCGTTGTCATTTTCTAAATCATGCCTATTACATGCTCTACCCAATTGCAGCCAAAATGCAGATTCCTTTTTCCGTTCAGGCCCATGCGTTTGACCTATTCAAAAACGGCAAGGGTTCTGATCCTGGTCAAAACAGGAAACTTGATCCTCAAAAAATCAGGGAAATAGCCGGCAATAAACTGTGCTGTAAAATCTGCGGATTAGGCACATACCACAAAAACTACTTCCAAGTAATCGGTGTGCCGGAAAACAAAATTGCTCTGGTACCGAATGCAACCTTTGATTCTCCGGAAGGTGCGCAGCGGATACGCCAAAAAGCTGAGCACTTTGTTGCAATCGGTCGGCCAGTGCCAAAAAAAGGTTTCCGGGATCTTCTTGAAGCATATTCTATTTGCAGGCAGAACGGTTATCCTTTTAAGCTGTCCATCATCGGCACAGACAACAGCAAGTCCTTTGCAGCACTCGTACAACCTTATCTTGCAATGTACAAGGAATTAAGGATATATCCGTGGCTACCCCACAAAGAAGCTCTGAAGGTATTAAATAGTGCAGACACACTGATCATGCCCTGCCGTGTCGCTGACGACGGCGACGTTGACGGCATCCCAACAGTAATACCAGAAGCATTCTCTATGGGACTTCCAGTCATCACCACTGATATTGCCTGCATTACAGATACAGCCAAGGACAATATTAATGCCATTGTGGTCCGAGGTGCGCACATGCCAGAAATAGCCGAAGCCATGTGCAGGATCCATAATGATAATGACTTGGTCAAAACACTTTCACAGAACGCTCTTACCTCCTGGCAAAGACATTCCAGAAAGACTGTTGCCGAGTTAATCCATAATCACATTCTTATCAAACCTCATGCCTTTGCCCAGCTTTCTGACAATAAAAAAACAGAACAAATTAAATCCTCACAGGAACCGACAGATAAACCGAAGAGTTTGCAAAACATGTCAGAAGTCCGCATCAACGCAAATTCACCCGACAGAATTCTTATGGTGGATCCGGCCTCCATCCGCTACCGGACACCTAACGAGTTCAGCATAAAAAAATACCGCGGTTCTACGCTGGATGGAGACTGGGATAAAGAATATAAGAATTTTGATGACCATTACTTTTACACCTCGTACAAACAAAGACTTGAACAGGGCATTCCCTGGCAAAAAACTAAATACTACTCATTTAACATAGACCAAATTAGCAAGGGTCTTGTAAAGTGGGGTTGCCGGACTGAAGAGGAATTTTTACAGCGCTGTTATGGCCTTGATGAGATTTCCAAAGATATAAAAAATAATGGCTACCGGCAAAACCCGAAAAAAGATTACGTTACTATTAATATCGGTCGAAACGGAGAACTCTTTTTTAACAACGGCCGCCATCGTCTGGCCTTTGCAAAACTTCTGGGCTTAAAAGAGATCCCAGTTAAAATTACTGTTCAGCACCAAAAGTGGATTTCATTCAAACAGGAAATCATTGACTATGCCGGCAAACACAACGGCATGATCTACGCGCCCCTTTTACATCCTGACCTGCGTTCTATACCCAGCAACCATACCGGCCGTTTTGATGTAATAATAAACCACCTAAATCCAAAACACAAAACAGTACTGGATATCGGAACGCACTGGGGCCTGATGTGCCACCTCTTCGAGGCAGAAGGCAAAAAGTGTACTGCAGTAGAACACGGCAAAAAAACATACTATTTCCTGGATCGACTCAGACAAATCCAGAACAGACATTTTAATACAATAAATAATGATATCTTTTCATATGTTCAGCAAAACAATTGTTTTGATACAGTATTAGCATTGGCCATTTTTCACCATTTTCTTAAAACAGAGCGGGAATTTGAACAATTAAAATGGCTTCTGGGTCATTTAGACATGAATGATATGTTCTTCCAGACTCATCGTCCCGGAGAAAACCAGATGAAAGATGCCTATCAAAACTTCACTCCACAAGAGTTCGCCCAATTCATTGTGGACAACTCCTGTCTGGATGAATTCAAGGAAATCGGAAATTTTGAAGGAAGAAAGCTATACTATATTTACAAACGGGAAGTATCATCTTTAAACCATTATAATCATAAATCATTAGATAACAGCATCTCTCTCTCTCAGGGAAAACTGAACTCAAAACTACGCGTGACCTTCCTTGCCCGGATGAACGCAAGCTATCCACATATACTCCAGAAACTGGATTATCAATTTCGCGCATTAAAAAAGCACTTTCCTTTGGCAACCTGCACAGTTATCGGCGTTGGAGATGACTCGTTAAATACAGAATCGTTTTCCTATCGTTTTGTGGATTTACGCTCCACTCTTACACAAACTGACTACAATAGTGCCAGGGATACCGCAATTGAAATCATGGATAAGATTTTGCAGCAGGAAAAACCAGATATAGCTCTAATACGTTACCCGGTTGCAAACGAAAAGCTTTTCCAGTTAACACAAAAACATCGAAATATTGTATTTGAGCATCATACAATAGAAGAAATGGAATTCTTAGCTAGAAACAATCCAGCTGTTGCAAAACAGGAGAGAGAATATGGTCCTAAAATACTGGCCAATGCACTCGGAATCATCGGGGTAACACCTACCATTACCGCATATGAGGTACAGCGTTCTGGGAAAAACATACCCTCGCGCACCGTAAGCAACGGTATTCCTGCTGAAGCGCTCCCTTTGATCAACCCAGTCCACAACAACAATGAATTTCATTTTATTGCTATTGCTCATTTTGATATATGGCACGGCCTAGACCGCCTTGTTAATGGTATGGCCGCATACAAAGGTCCATTTCAGTTAAAGCTACATGTTGTTGGGCAAGGTAAAGAACTGAATAATATTTATCAGTTGATAAGTAACAAAGGGCTTGACCAAAATGTTCTTTTTCACGGATTTCTGAAACCTGACCGTATCACTCCCATCCTAAACCAGTGCAAACTCGCTGTTGGGTCTCTTGCGATTCATCGTAAAGGGAAAGGAACTGTATCCCCTCTTAAGGATAAGGAAAATGGTTTGCGGGGAATACCTTTTGTTCACGATGGTGACCCTGATTTTGATAATTTATCTGAATTTGCTTTAAAAATACCTGGTAACGAAACACCAGTAGAAATTAGCAGGTGCATTGAATTTGCTGAAACATTCTGGGATAAGAAACGTTCTCCGGCAATGCGGACCTTTGCCAAAGAACACTTTTCATGGAATATTAAAATGGGTGAAGTCGCAGAGTTTTTATCCAGCCTAGTCACCTCTAACAAAAACACAAAACATACCTGCAGGCAAATCAATACTTCAACTGCCGACAAATGGCCTCTGATAGAAAATAAATTACAGCAAATCCCCGAAGACATCCCCCATATCTTCAGTAACCACATGAATGCTGTCAATAAGATAAAAAGCAACAAACCTCTCGAAAAATCACTGGCACAGTCCTCTCCACATATAAAAGTAAAAAAAACTAAAATACTTTTTGTCTGTCATGATTTCCCCCCATATCGTTATGCAGGAGCGCAATTATATGCAGAAAAACTCGCCCGTACAATAAACAACCAAAAGCTCACTCAAGTGGATATATTTCATCCGGTTTTTAA
>PVMS01131676.1_pt1 | contig 11492 bp, 13 predicted proteins | sample 1853461 | NCBI WGS metagenome assembly PVMS01 (sample SAMN08582032, study PRJNA380276) | Marine sediment metagenome, whole genome shotgun sequencing project. | isolation source: ocean sediment barecode stripped | collected 2017
GTGCGGGGAGGCGCCCCCCCTCCGGCCAGGACCCTGAAGCGCAGGGGGCTGCCCTACCGGTGGGTGGCCCTGGCCGGAGGAGGGAGCCGTCGGAGGGACGGGGGCCCTCGGGGCGCAAGCCGTCGAGGCCACCCGTCGTGGCACCGGGACACTCCCCGGGATCGGTCACCGACCAGATTACGGCGGTAGTTCTCGATCGGGCCCCCCGTTGGTGGTGGGTGGCTTTCGGCATCTCTTTTGCCCTGGTCATGCTGCTTCTGCGGGCGCTTACCAAGTTGCTTTTCGAGGGCACAGGGATCTGGGGGCTCAACATCCCGGTAGGCTGGGGATTCGCCATCATCAACTTCGTCTGGTGGATCGGCATCGGACACGCCGGCACTCTGATCTCGGCCATCCTGCTGCTGGCCCGGCAGGAGTGGCGAACTTCCATCAATCGGTTCGCCGAGGCCATGACGCTCTTTGCGGTGGCCTGCGCGGGGATCTTCCCGCTGATCCATGTCGGCCGACCCTGGCTCGCCTACTGGCTACTGCCGTATCCCAACACGATGGATCTGTGGCCGCAGTTCAGAAGCCCTCTGGTATGGGATGTCTTCGCGGTCTCGACCTACGCCACGGTCTCTCTGCTCTTCTGGTACGTCGGTCTGATCCCCGACATGGCGACCTTACGAGACCGGGCCGAGGGCAAGTTCGCCAAGGTCACCTATGGCTTTCTCTCCATGGGCTGGCGGGGATCGGCAACCCACTGGCACAACTATGAGACGGCCTATCTTCTCCTGGCTGGGCTGGCCACCCCGTTGGTGGTCTCGGTTCACACCGTGGTGAGCTTCGATTTCGCGGTCGGGCAGTTGCCAGGCTGGCACGCGACGATTTTTCCTCCCTACTTCGTGGCTGGTGCCATCTTCGCCGGCTTCGCGATGGTCATCACGCTGGCCATTCCCCTCCGAGCGGCGTTCGGGTTGAAGGATTTCATCACCACCCGCCATCTGCAGAACATGGGCAAGATCCTCCTGGCCACCGGTCTGATCGTCGCCTACGGCTACCTGGTCGAGATCTTCATGGCCTGGTACAGCGGCAACTGGTACGAGCAGTTCATGATCCTGAACCGCATCCAGGGCCCGTACCAGAAGCAGTGGATGGCCCTTCTGCTGTGCAACGTTCTGGCTCCGCAGTTGTTGTGGTTTCGCAGAGTGCGCAGCTCTCCTGTACTGCTCTTCATGGTGGCGATGTTCGTCAACGTCGGAATGTGGCTGGAGCGCTTCGTCATCGTCGTGACCAGCCTGCACCGAGACTTCTTGCCCTCTTCCTGGGGGATGTACTCGGGAACGTTCTGGGACTGGGCCACCTTCATAGGCACCATCGGGCTGTTTCTGGCGCTGCTGTTCCTGTTCATCCGGTTCCTGCCGATGATCTCGATCTTCGAGATGAAGACCATCGTGCCCAAACAGGTCCCGAACACGGCTGAGGAGGCTCCGGAGTGAGCACACCTCCCCCCAGCAAGGGGCCATTCGCCCTGATGGCCGAGTTCCGTTCCTCCAAGGAGCTGATCCAGGCGATTCGCCAGGCTCGAGGGGCCGGATATACCCAGTTGGAGGCCTACACCCCCTATCCGATCGAGGAGGTCTGGGAGGAGCTCGGACACCATCGCTCCTGGCTGCCGCTCATCGTCCTCATCGGCGGCATCTTCGGGGCCCTCTTCGGATCCTTGCTGCAGTACTGGGTCTCGGTGATCAACTACCCGATGAACGTCGGCGGCAGACCACTCAACAGCTGGATCGCCTTCATTCCTGTCACCTTCGAGACCACCATTCTGTTCGCGGCTGGAGCCGCAGTCCTGGGCATGTTTGCCCTCAACAAGCTGCCCATGCCCTACCATCCGGTGTTCAACGTCGAGCGCTTCGCTCTGGCATCGCGGGATCGCTATTTTCTGGCCATCGGTCGGTGGGATCCACAATTCGACCGCCGCGAAACGGCGGAGTTCCTGCATCGACTCGCACCTCAGGAGGTATCGGAAGTTGCGAGCTAGCCCGACTACGGCCTTGCTGATGCTGACAGTGGCTCTGTCGACCGGGGCGTGCCGTCAGGACATGCACGATCAGCCGAGGTACGAGCCGTTGGAAGCGAGCTCGTTCTTCGACAACGGCATGTCCTCCCGGCCTTTCGTGGAAGGCACGGTCGCCCGGGAGATGCCGATCGAGAAGACCGCCTTCTACACCGGCCGCACGCCGAACGACGAGTTCGTTACCGAGCTGCCCATGCCACTGGATCGTGAGCTGCTCGATCGAGGCCGGACCCGCTTCAACGCCTTCTGCTCACCCTGTCACGGTCAGACCGGCGACGGCCTGGGAATGATCGTACGACGGGGCTTCAAGCAACCGACCTCCTTCCACGACCAACGACTCCGTGAGAGCCCTGTCGGCTACTTCTTCCATGTCATGTCCAACGGCTTCGGTCAGATGTCGAGCTACGCCTCGCAAGTCCCACCACAGGACCGGTGGGCCGTAGCTGCCTACATTTCCGCTCTGCAGCTCAGTCACAACATACCGGTCGACAGACTCTCGGCCGAGGAACGGCAGCAGTTGGACGATTCGATAGTCGGCAGCGCCGAGGCGCATCCGAGGGCCGGAGAGGAATGAGCGCTCCACACAGCAACGCACACAGCAACCCGTACGAGCCACCGAGCGATCTCGAGAGGCTGCAACGGCATGGGTGGACCCTCGGCGCCGTGGGAGTGGCGGCTTGTCTGGTCGGATGGATTCTGGACTCCAATCAGTTCTTCCACTCCTATCTGGTCGCATGGCTGTTCTGGTTGGGTATCGCTCTCGGCTCCTTGGCCATCCTGATGCTCCACCACCTGACAGGGGGGGCCTGGGGCCTGATGGTTCGCCGAACCCTCGAGGCGGCAACACGAACACTACCCGCCCTGGCAATCCTGTTCCTGCCCATCCTCCTGGGGATGCAAGAGATCTTTCCATGGGCCCGACCCGAGGCCGCCACCGACGAGCTGATTCAACAGAAGGCAGCCTACCTGAATCCGGCCGCTTTCACCCTTCGGGGCTTCTTCTACCTGGCCATCTGGTCTTTGTTCGCCTTCATCTTGAGCTGGCTCTCCCTCAGGCAGGATCGCACCGCAGATCCTGCCCTGATCCGGAGCATGCAGGCCGTGGCAGCCCCCGGCCTCGCGATCTACTGCCTGCTGGCAACCTTCGCTTCTGTGGACTGGCTCATGTCGCTCGATCCGCACTGGTACTCGAGCCTGTTCGGCGTCTACTTTTTTGTCGGGCAAGGCCTCTCGGCCCTGGCGTTTCTCATCGTCATCGCGGTCTACCTGTCGCAGCGGCAGCCCATGGACAGTCTGTTCACACCGCTCCATTTTCACGACTACGGCAAGCTGATGCTGGCTTTTGTCATGATCTGGGCCTACATCGCCTTTTCCCAGCTACTCATCATCTGGTCCGGCAATCTGCCGGAAGAAGTGGGCTGGTATCTGGAACGGAGTCACGGCATCTGGAAGTACGTTTCGATCCTGCTGGCCCTCTTCCATTTCCTGCTGCCGTTCCTACTGCTGCTCTCGAGGGATCTGAAACGCAACGCCAAGCTGCTGTCGAAGGTCGCCGTGCTGGTTCTGTTCATGCGTTGGGTAGACCTCTACTGGTTGGCCGCACCCTCCTTCGGCCATGAGGGACTCTCGTTCCACTGGCTCGACCTGGCGACCGTTGTCGGTATCGGAGGCATCTGGTTCGCCCTCTTCGTGGGTCAGCTGAGGAGTCGCCCGCTGCTGCCGATCAACGATCCCTACCTCGAGGAGGCGCTGGCAGATGTCTGAAGCGCAGCACCCCCACACGGGCCCGAAGGATGAACCGGGCCTCGACAGCGAGCTGAACGTCCGCGATCTCTCCTGGCTGACCGTGGGCCTGCTGGTCATCCTGGTGGTCGCGGCAGTCGTAGTGTGGTTCATTGGCTTCGGAATCCGTGACCGTCTAGCCGCAGAGGATCCGCCGCCGCCGGCCCTGCCGGAGGCGCGGATGCCCTACCAACCTCCGGAACCCCACCTGCAGGTCGACCCTCGCCAGCAACTGCTCGATCTCCGGGCGGCGGAGGAGGAGATCCTGTCGACCCATGGTTGGGTCGACGAGACCAACGGTCTCACACGCATTCCCATCGACCAGGCGATGGACCTCATCGTCGAGCAAGGCCTTCCGACTCCCGTTTCAGCCCCGGAGCCATCCGAGGAATCTCCGACAGGAAACTGAGGTGCGCAGACGCCCCCATCTCTCTGCCGCTTTGGCGGTTGCCGGCCTCATGGTCGGGGTGCCCGCGACCTACTCCCAGGAGGGTCTTCCAGGCCCTCTGGCCGACGTCGGTTTCGATCAACGCCTGGGAGCGAGCCTGCCCCTGGACCTGCAGTTCACCGATGAGAACGGCGATGAGGTCACCCTCGAGCGTTACTTCGGAGAGCGGCCGGTGATCCTGGCCCTGGTCTACTACGAGTGCCCCATGCTCTGCTCGATGGTGCTCAGCGGCATGATCTCCAGCCTCAGAGTCCTGAAGTTCAATCCTGGCAGCGAATACGAAGTGCTGGTGGTGAGCTTCGATCCAGGTGAGACTCCTGAGATGGCTCGAACAGCCAAGCAGACCTACCTGGAGCTCTATGACAGACCGGAGACCGAGGCTGGCTGGCACTTTCTGACCGGCAACGAGCAGGAGATCCAGGCTCTGACTCGAAGTGTCGGATTCCGCTACGTCTATCTCCCCGAAGAAGATCAGTTTGCCCACGCCGCAGGAATTCTCGCCCTGACTCCCGAGGGGCGGGTCGCTCGCTACTACTACGGTGTGGAATATGTGCCTCGTGACATCCGTCTGGGACTCATCGAGGCTGCCGACAACAAGATCGGGTCGATGGTGGATCAGGTGCTGCTCTACTGTTTCCACTACGACCCCATAACTGGCAAGTACAGTGCCGTGGCCATGAACATCGTGCGCCTGGCAGCAGCCGTCACCGTACTCTTCCTCGCCCTCTTCCTGTTTCGGCAGTGGCGGAGCGAGCGACGACACCTGCCTACAGCGAAAGCATAGAGACGATGTGGAAGAACGTCCCACTTTTCCCCGAACAAGCCTCGACTCTGGCAAGCGAGGTGGACGCCCTCTATCTCACCTTCCTGGGAATCTCCATCTTCTTCGGACTTCTTGTCGCCGGGCTGGTGATCTTCTTCGCCATCCGGTATCGCAGGCGGGCCGAGGACGAGATCGGCCGGCCCGAGAAGGCCGGCATATGGCTCGAGATCACCTGGTCGGTCATTCCACTCGCCATCCTCCTCGGCATGTTCGCCTGGGGAGCCAAGGTCTATATCGGGGCTTTTCGACCACCCAGCGACGCTGTCGAGTACTTCGTGACCGCCAAACAGTGGATGTGGAAGTTCCAGCATCCCCAGGGCAATCGTGAGATCAACGAGTTGCACGTTCCCGTGGGTCAGGCGATCCGACTGACGATGACCTCGGAGGATGTCATCCACTCCTTCTTCGTGCCCGCCTTCCGTGTGAAGGCTGACGTCCTCCCCGGCCGCTATACGACGCTTTGGTTCGAGGCCACCAAGATCGGCACCTATCACCTGTTCTGCGCCGAGTACTGTGGCGCCGAGCATTCCAAGATGGGAGGCAGCATCACGGTCATGGAGCCCGCCGACTACGAGATGTGGCTCGCCGGGCGTGACACCGGTCCCTCTGTCGTCGCATCCGGGCAAGAGCTGTTTCGGGTCAAGGCATGCAGTACCTGTCACCGACCGGATTCGGCGACTCTCGCCCCCATCCTTCACGGCCTCTTCGGTGAAGAGGTGGAGCTCGAGGATGGCAGCACTCAGATCGTCGATGAGAACTACCTCCGAGAGTCCATCATGAATCCGATCGCCAAGCTGGTAAGAGGCTACAAACCCCCTGATGCCGACCTACCAGGGGCAGATCACCGAAGAGGAAGTCCTGCAACTCATTGGCTACATCAAATCGCTCGCTTCCGATGCGACAGAGAACCAGGGACCGGAGTCCGATAGCAGCTCACCGGCCTCGGCTCCCGACGAAGGCTGATCACGATGAGTGACACCGTAACGACTCCCCCTCGCCGCAAGCACTACCTGAATGTCGACTACGGCATCAAGTCGTGGCTTCTCACCCAGGATCACAAGAGGATCGCGATCCTCTACCTGATCTCCATCACCTTCTTCTTCATCATCGGTGGAGTGATGGCAGCCCTGATCCGTGTCGAGTTGGCGACACCACTGGGAGACCTGGTCGAGGCCGACACCTACAACAGGCTCTTCACTGCGCATGGTGTCCTGATGGTCTTCCTGTTCCTGATTCCGTCCATTCCGGCGGTCTTGGGGAACTTCCTGATTCCCCTGATGATTGGTGCCAAGGATCTGGCGTTCCCGAAGCTCAATCTCGGTAGCTGGTACGTCTACAACCTGGGCGCTCTGTTGATGGTGGCGGCCCTGCTCCGAGGTGGCACGGACACCGGTTGGACGTTCTACACCCCCTACAGCAGCACCTTCGCCGACAGCGAGGTGATCCTCACGGCCCTGGGAGCGTTCGTGGTCGGATTCTCCTCCATCATGACCGGCCTCAACTTCATCGTCACCATCCACCGCATGCGAGCTCCCGGTCTCACCTGGTTCCGCCTGCCCCTGTTTGTCTGGGCACACTACGGCACCAGCCTCATTCAGGTACTGGGCACGCCGGTCGTGGCCATCGCGATTCTCCTGGTGGCGGCAGAACGGCTGCTTCACATCGGCATCTTCGACCCTGCCCTGGGCGGCGACCCCGTGCTCTTCCAGCACCTGTTCTGGTTCTACTCCCATCCGGCCGTCTACATCATGATCCTGCCTTCGATGGGCATCATCAGTGAGCTCATCACCGCTTTCTCACGAAAGCGGATCTTCGGATACAAGTTCGTGGCCTTCTCCAGCCTGGCCATCGCGGTGCTGGGCTTCCTGGTCTGGGGTCACCACCTCTTCGTCTCCAGCCAGTCGATCTATGCGGGCCTGATCTTCTCCGTTCTCTCCATGTTGGTGGCGGTGCCGTCGGCCGTGAAGGTCTTCAACTGGACAGCCACCCTCTACCAGGGCTCCATCTCCTGGCAGACCCCCATGATCTACGCCCTCGGCTTCATCGGGCTGTTCGTGATCGGCGGCCTGACCGGCACGATGCTGGCCACTCTGGGCATCGACATGCACGTCCACGACACCTACTTCGTGGTGGCTCACTTCCACTACACCATGGTGGGTGGAGCCAGCATGGGCTATCTCGGGGGGGCGGCTCCTCTGGCTGCCCAAGATCTCCGGCCGCATGTATTCGGTCTTCTGGTCGAAGATCGCGGCGGGACTGATCTTCGTGGGGTTCAACCTCACCTTCTTTCCCCAGTTTCTTCTCGGCTACATGGGCATGCCACGCCGCTACCATGCCTATCCGGAGGAGTTCCAGATCCTCAACGTGCTGTCATCGGCGGGAGCCACCATCCTCGGACTCGGTTATCTGCTGCCGCTCATCTATTTATTCTGGTCCATGCGCTATGGCGAGCGGGCGGGAGACAACCCCTGGGGGGCCTACGGCCTCGAGTGGGAGACCTCTTCGCCGCCTCCGACCTTGAACTTCGATGAGCCACCGGTGGTCACCACCGAGGCCTACGACTATCTCTCCTTGCGGGAGAAGAAACTGGCCTAGCGGCCCCACGAGCGGATGCAACATGGAGAGGACAGGATCTATGCAGGGTGAATCGAGTCACGCCTTTGGCCTGGCCCATCATTTCGACAGCTTCGACCAGCAGCGCGAGGCCTCCTACCTGGGAATGTGGGTCTTCCTGGTTACGGAGATCATGTTCTTCGGCGGCCTGTTCACCGCCTATGTCGTCTACCGCTCGGGCCAGGGAGCGGCGTTCGCCCTCGGCAGCCACGAGCTCGACATCGTCCTGGGGTCCATCAACACCGCCGTCCTCATCGGCAGCTCCCTGACCATGGCACTGGCCGTGTGGGCGGCCCAGACTGGACGCCGCAAGGCCATCGTCGCCTTCATTCTGGCGACCATCCTGCTCGGTGGCCTCTTTCTGGGGATCAAGGTAGTGGAGTACAGCGCCAAATTCGAGCATCACCTCGTTCCCGGACCCGACTTCCACTGGCAAGGGCCCGAGGCCCCCGGTGTGGAGATGTTCTTCAATCTCTACTTCCTCATGACGGGCCTGCATGCCGCCCACATGGTGATCGGAATCGGCATTCTGCTGGTGGTGGCCATCCTGGCCTGGAGGGGCTCTTTCTCACCCGAGAACCACAACCTGGTGGAGGGCATTGGCCTCTACTGGCACTTCGTGGATATCGTCTGGATCTTCCTCTTTCCACTGCTCTACCTGCTGGGCCGCAACATTCAAGTCTGAGAAGGGTTGGCAACATGTCGGAGTACATCACACCGATTCGCACCTACCTGGCGGTGTTCCTCGCCCTCATGGTTCTCACCACCACCACGGTGGCGGTGGCGTTTCTCGAGTTGGGCCCCTTCAACGACATCGTGGCCATGGGCATCGCCATCACCAAGGCATGTCTCGTGATCCTGTACTTCATGCACGTACGCCACAGTAGCCGATTGACCAAGATGGTGGTGGTCGCCGGGTTTCTCTGGCTCTTCATCCTGATCGCCTTCATCATGAGCGACTACCTGACCCGGGGAATGATCTCGCTCCAGGGTCCGATCGGCTGAGAGCGATGAAGACACTGGGATTGCTCGGCGGCATGAGCTGGGAGTCCACCGTTCCCTACTACCGGATCATCAACCGCACCGTCAACGAACATCTCGGAGGACTTCATTCAGCCGAGATTCTCCTCTACAGCGTCGACTTTCAGCGCATCGAGGAACTGCAGATGGCCGGGCGGTGGCCCGAAGCTGCCGAGATCCTCACCTCGGCAGCGCAGCGACTAGAGAGCGCGGGAGCCGACCTGATGGTGCTCTGCACCAACACCATGCACAAGGTGGCCGACGAGATCGAATCCGGGATCTCCATCCCGTTCCTCCACATCGCCGACGCCACCGGTGAGGCCATCCGCCACCGGGGTCTCAGCGTGGTCGGTCTGTTGGGCACCCGCTTCACCATGGAAGAGACCTTCTATCGAAGCCGTCTCGAGGCTCGATTTGGCCTGCACGTATTGATTCCGGAAGAGCCGGACAGGGATCTCGTACATCGAGTGATCTACGACGAGCTCTGCCGGGGCCGGATCCTCGAGGAGTCCCGACGGCAGTACCGGAAGATCCTCCACAGGCTTGCCGCCTCTGGCGCCGAAGGCATCATTCTCGGATGCACGGAGATCTCTCTGCTGGTCCAGTCGGAGGATTCGCCCGTTCCCCTGTTCGACACCACGGAGATCCACGCTCGCCGGGCAGCGGAGTTGGCCCTCGATTCAGCATCGGAGGACTCCGAGGAGAGGCAGCCCGGCTAGCGGCTCCTGGTGGTTCTGAAAGCCGCCTGACGATGGAACTGACCCTTCTCGGCGTTGGACTTGGGCTCGCGGCAGGGCTCAGCCCCGGTCCACTGCTCACCCTGCTCGTCGCGGTCTCGATCGAGCGGGGATTCCCGGCCGGCCTTCGAGTTGCCGTGGCGCCTCTGCTTACCGATGCGCCGATCGTGCTGCTGGCCCTGCTCCTCCTGAAGGATCTGCCGGAATCGTTCCTCGGCAGTCTGACGCTCCTGGGTGGCCTGTTCGTGCTCTATCTGGGAATTCAGGGTCTCAGGCGGGGAGCGCCCACACTACAACCCGTCGAGACCCCTCCTGCGACCGCCAAGGACCTCTGGCAAGGCGCTGTCGTGAACTTCTTCAATCCCCATCCCTGGGTATTCTGGATCAGCGTCGGCGCTCCGACGCTGGTCTCGGGCTGGCGCCAGAGTCCCTGGGATGCCGTCGGCTACCTGGTGGGGTTCTACGGCCTCATCGTCAGTAGCAAGATGGGCTTGGCCTGGCTTGCAGCCCAGGGCCGGCAAACTCTCCGCGGCCCATGGTTCCGACGGATCCTGAAGCTCTGTGGATTACTGTTGGTGGTCCTGGGAGCTTTCCTCTGCTACCGGGGCTCAGTTCTGCTCTGGACTGCGACTCGACCGCCATCAGAGTCTTCGAGCTATTTGATGAAGTAGCCCGAGACCCGCCATTGCCCATCCGGATCGAGCATGGGTGTAACGGTCTCTTCCGAGTCGACCTTGTTGGAGAAGGAAGTCTTGAACCGGATGACTACGTAATGTCCGTCCGGAGCTCCAGCGAGACGCGACCTGTAGTTCGCCTCCAGCAACTCCCTGGATTCGACTTCACCCAATGGCTTTCGGCCCGCGGTCATCGTCCGGCGCCACTGGTCTCGCTCCACTGCTATTCGAAAGTAGTCCGCCGCCGTCTGCCAACTCTCGTCGTACTCGCCCTGGTCCACCAATGCCAGCCATGTCTCGGCAACCTCTATGGCTACTTCGACCCTGCCGTCGTCGGCCTTCAGCCAGACGCAACCACACACCACCAGAAGCAGCCCAAGAATGATCACCAACCCAGACTTGCTCGTTTTCATTCTCGCCTCCTTGGCATCCCGACCTCCGGGCCGGGAGCTTCGTTGCTAGCCACCTTCGAAAAGAGAGAGGATCTTCGTCCACCAGCCCCGTAACCACTCTACGACTTCCGGATCGGCGCCCCGACCGTCGATCGTATGGGGAGCTAGCGCGATCCCTCCAATTGCGTACTGGGTCGACACAGCCATACCACCGACGGCAAGCGACAGGCCCAGAGCCATTCCGCCGAGCGCCACGCCTCCGATCGCGACTCCTCCCAGGGCGACGAGCCCGAGGCTGACACCGCCGAAGGTCAAGCCGCCCACGGAGATGCCACCGATGGCGACGACACCCACGGCGATATTGCCCATGGCGAAGATTCCCCTGGCGACACGAGGTCGACCGGTCGCTGGATCGACGCCCTGGGCAATATGGATCCACGGCAGACCGAAAAGCTCCGCCTTCGAACGATACTCATAGCTTCCATAGCCCAGCGGAACAGACATTCGCGACGACAATCGTCGGCTGGCGGTGCTGCCGTCCAGGAACTCACCACAGTAACGGCACTTCACGGCCTCGTCCTGGATCTCCTCGGCACAGTATGGACAACGCTTCATGCCACCTCCTTCAGCCGGCTCGAGCCCCGTCCGGAACAGCCCGCTCTTGCACAGCGAGCTCCGGACGCACGCCATCCTCGTATCCACTGTCGAACAGCGTACCTTCCGGCAAATCTACCACCCTGTCTCAATTCTACCCTCGAGGTCTAACCCGCATTATTCATGAACCCCACGGCATCTGGTGGAGATCGCCCGCCATCTCAGGCCGTCCTCGCTCGTCGCCCCTCAACAACCTGCAAGGTTGCCTCCGGTGCTCCTCCCTGTGGGTGACCAGATCTGACAGACGCTTTCCACAATCTGCTCGCAGCGTCATGAATAATGCGGGCTAA
>PVMS01144238.1_pt1 | contig 11489 bp, 13 predicted proteins | sample 1853461 | NCBI WGS metagenome assembly PVMS01 (sample SAMN08582032, study PRJNA380276) | Marine sediment metagenome, whole genome shotgun sequencing project. | isolation source: ocean sediment barecode stripped | collected 2017
TACATTAATTAACACATATAATTGGACTATCACAGATGGTGGTGGTGTATAAATAATAATAATAAAATGGCAGAATTAAAATCTTTAAAAAACACAAAAATATGTTACCCACCAAATGAAACTTGGTTTATATGTTGGGATAACACGAGAGAAAATATAATGGCTTATGGTTCTATATTACCAACACAATGCATGGAAACACCTTGGGCAGAAGTTGATTACTATGACAACGAAGCTTCATGGGCCGAGGTATTAATTGAGAATGGTATTGATCCATTTCCAGACGATAAAAATGAGGAGTAGTTTTTTAATAACACTACTACTACTTGTTTCGCTAAATTTAAACTCTCAGTCTTCTTGGGATCCACTAGGTGATAAGAGAAAGCATATAGCTGGTGGTGTTTTTTTTAGCGGTATGACTTCGTTTATAGTTTATGATAATAACAGAGAAAGAAGAAAAAATGCTTTACTGTGGAGTGTTATTTCTTCAGTGCTAGTTGGAACTATAAAAGAACTAGCAGATCATAACAAACCTGAAAACACACCAATAACAGACATAGGTTACACTGTAGCTGGTGGCTTAGTTGGAGCGCTAACTGTAGATTTTGTATTAAAAAAATACGAAAATAGAGGTAAAAGAAGATTAAAGCGGGTAATTAAAAAAGAAGAGAGTATAAAATGAAAATTTTAAACGAAACAATGGGAATAGAACAATTAAAAATATATGGATTCAACGCTCTCGCGTTTTTATCAACGTTTACAGCTATTGATGCTGTACTTAAAGTTGCTCTTATGGTGGCATCTATTACTTACACTATTGTCAAGATAATATCAATAGTAAAAAATGAAATAAAAAAAGATAATTAAATAATCAATAATCAAATATAATTAAATGGAAAAAGTACAAGAAGAAAAGACAAAAGAAGCCGAGTTGAAGTTCATTGACAAAAATGAATTAAGAACCATTAAGAAGAGACAAGATATAGTAGACAAATACATATTTGACATAGGTATTATTGAGAGTCAAAAACACGCGTTATTACACGAGTTGTCTGAAGCTAATAGAAATTCTGAATCTTATAAGGAGATACTTAAAGACAAGTATGGCTCTATTAGCGTGAATATGATTGACGGAAGTTATACACTTACAAGTGATGGACAATAATATAAGAAAAATAAGTATAGGTTCAGACTACAAGAACGACGCTATGCATTACTCTGTTGGTCAGTCAGTTTATGGTGGTCACATCATAACTGCGATACTACATAATCAAAACGACAACTCTTACGACATACACATAAGAAAAGGTGACGAAGTTATGCCTTGGAAAACATTTAATTCCAATATGTCCATATCTATAGAGTACGATCTCGAGTACTAATGAAGTGTGTTTTTGATTTTATAGTAAAACCTCTTGGTGATAGATATGAAAACGAAATAACAATAGGTGACAAAAAACTAACTATAAACTCTAGCATAGAAAGTTTTAAATCTGTAAACAATTTCGCTGTAGTTGTAGAAACACCATTAGCTTACAAAACAGAAATACAAAAAGGTGATATAGTTATTATACACCATAATGTATTTAGAGAGTTTTATGATATGAGAGGAGAAAGAAAAAATAGTAGGTCTTTTTTTAAAGAAGACCTATATTTCTGCTCCTTAGATCAAGTTTACCTATATAATAGAAATAATAACTGGAATTCATTTGGTGATAGATGCTTTGTGTCCTCTATCAAAAGTAATGATGATTACACGTTAAATAAAGAGCAAAGCCTTATTGGTATATTAAAATATGGTAATAAGTCCTTAGAAGCTCTTAAAATCAATCCTGGGGACTTAGTTGGCTTTACACCTAACAGTGAATGGGAGTTTGTTATAGAAGGAGCTAGAGTTTATTGTATGAAATCTAATGATATTGTTATTAAATATGGAGACAAAGGAAACGAAGAAGAATATAATCCAAGCTGGTCAAGCAGCGGTAGAAGAATTAATAAAGGTAGCTAAAGAGCCTATTGTAGACTCTGGAGATGACATAACAGCTGATAGGCTTAAAAATGCCGCGGCTACTAAAAAACTAGCCATATTTGACGCTTTTGAAATACTACAAAGAATAGAGGAAGAGCAAAATATACTAGACGACAAACCAAAAGAAACTAAAGAAAAAGCTTTTAAAGGTTTTGCAGAAGGGAGATCTAGATCATGATTTATAATCAAACTTTATACAGAGTAGTAGAAGATCATATAAAACCTCGAATAATAAATAAGCTTAATAAAAGTAAAAAGTGGGGTTACGGCTATAATAAAGAGCATGATGTTGTAGTTATAAGTAAAACTGGTCAGATAGGTGAGATATATGAAATACAAAACCTAAAAATAGCTTTACCAAAAGCTGATAATGTTTTTAATTTTAAGAACAAAAAGTGGACTAGATTTGACTACCCTAAAGAGTTAAGTAGAATTAAATCTGTTTTTGATTGGGACGAAATGCCCAGTAATTTTAAAGAAGATTGGTACGAATATATAGATAATGAGTTTGAAAGAAGAGAGAATGGTTTCTGGTTTACTAACAAAGATAAGCCTAGTTATATCACTGGTAGTCACTACATGTACTTGCAGTGGAGTAAGATTGACGTTGGGCAGCCAGACTTTAGGGAATCAAACAGGTTATTCTACATATTTTGGGAGGCATGTAAAGCAGATGCAAGGTGTTACGGTATGTGCTATCTCAAGAACAGACGCTCGGGTTTTTCGTTCATGGCTTCCGGAGAAATTGTCAACAAGGCTACCATATCAACCGACTCACGTTTTGGGATACTGTCCAAATCTGGCCCCGATGCTAAGAAGATGTTCACCGACAAGGTTGTACCAATATCCATCAACTACCCGTTCTTTTTCAAACCGATCCAAGACGGTATGGACAGGCCGAAGACAGAACTCGCCTACAGAGTCCCGGCGTCGAAGCTTACAAGACGGAAGCTCGATACAAACGAGAAAGTACAAGAAATTACCGGTCTCGACACGACAATCGACTGGAAAAACACGGGGGACAACTCGTACGATGGGGAAAAACTACAATTATTAGCTCATGATGAAAGTGGTAAATGGGAAAGACCTAACAATATTAGAAACAACTGGAGAGTAACAAAAACATGTTTAAGATTAGGTAGAAAAATTATAGGTAAATGTATGATGGGTAGCACCTCCAATGCTTTAGACAAAGGTGGTGATAATTTTAAAAAACTATACTATGCATCAAATGTTGATAAAAGAAACGCCAACGGACAGACTAGTTCAGGATTATATTCTTTGTTCATACCTATGGAATGGAACTACGAAGGATACATTGATTCTTTTGGATTTCCTGTATTCAACACGCCAGAAAAACCAACTGAAGGTCCAGATGGTTCGCTAATAGATTTAGGCGTAATAGAACATTGGCAAAATGAAGTTGATGGTTTAAAAGACGATCAGGACGGTTTAAACGAACTATATAGACAGTTTCCTAGAACAGAGGATCACGCTTTTAGAGATGAAGCTAAAAATTCTTTGTTTAATCTAACGAAAATATACGAGCAAATAGATTACAACGGTGATTTAATTAACACTAATGTTTTAACTAAAGGTAGTTTCCAATGGGAGAATGGTGTTAAAGACACTAGAGTTGTATTCACGCCCAATAAAGACGGTAGGTTTTTAGTCTCTTGGGTTCCTGACGTACATCTACAGAATAACGTAGTAAAAAACCATAGAGGTATTAATTATCCTGGAAACGAGCATATAGGTGCTTTTGGCTTAGATAGCTATGATATATCAGGAACAGTTGACAATAAGGGTTCTAACGGTGCGCTATCTGGATTAACCAAAATGCATATGGACGAAGCACCTATTAATCAATTCTTTTTAGAATACATAGCTAGACCTCAGACTGCTGAGATATTTTTTGAAGAAATACTAATGGCACTTGTTTTTTACGGCATGCCTGTTTTAGCTGAAAACAATAAACCTAGGTTTTTGTACTATTTAAAAAGAAGAGGTTATAGAGGTTTTTCTATGAATAGGCCTGATAAATTATACAATAGTTTGTCTCTAACAGAAAAAGAGGTTGGTGGAGTGCCTAACTCTAGTCAAGACATGAAGCAGTCACACGCAGCCGCTATAGAAACATATATTGATAATTATGTTGGCGCAAATGACCAGGGTTATGGTAGCATGTACTTTCAAAGAACATTGCAAGATTGGGCTAGGTTTGATATAAATAACAGAACAAAACATGATCCATCTATAAGTTCTGGTTTAGCTATAATGGCTTGCAATAAAAATAAATATAGACCTGTTGCTAAAAGACAAGCAATAAGTGTTGATTTAGGTATTAAAAGATATGATAACGGAGGTTCTGTTTCTAAAATAATAACGTAAATGAAAATACAAACAAATACTAATAGTTCTTTTCCTAGCCAAGTTGTTAGTGCTGAGGAAAAGTCTAGTTTCGACTACGGCTTACAAGTATCTAGAGCTATAGAGCTTGAGTGGTTTGGACAAGGTAGAACTAGAGGTAATAGATATTTAAACAACTGGAATAGTTTTCACAATCTAAGACTTTACGCTAGAGGAGAACAAAGTGTTCAGAAATATAAAGATGAATTAGCTATAAACGGTGATTTGTCTTACTTGAATTTAGACTGGACGCCTGTACCTGTTATATCAAAATTTGTAGATATAGTAGTCAATGGTATGTCTGGTAAATCATATGAAATATCAGCCTTCGCTCAAGATCCTTTTTCTGTTAAAAGTAGAACAGATTATGCTGCTGCTGTTGAAAGGGATATGAATACTAAAAAAGCATTAGTAAACATAAAAGAAAACATAGGCATGGACTTTTCCTTAACAGGTGATCTTGAAGATCTACCTGAAAGCAGGGAAGAGTTAGATGTTCACCTTCAGATGACTTATAAGCAAAATGTAGAGGTTGCTGAAGAAGAAGCTATAAACAATGTTTTAGATTTTAACAAATACGATCAGACAAAGAAAAGAATAGCTTACGATTTAACGACTATAGGTATTGGGTGTAGTAAAACTAGATTTAATGATGCTGAAGGCATAGTTACAAGCTATGTTGATCCAGCCTATATGGTTTACTCTTATACTGAAGATCCAAACTTTGAAGACATATACTATGTAGGTGAAGTAAAACCTATAACAATACCTGAGCTAAAAAAGCAGTTTCCAAATATCGACGACGACGAGTTAAAGAAAATACAGGAAACACCTGGAAACGGTCAATACGTTACCGGATGGGGTAATTACGATGAAAACACTGTTCAGGTTATGTATTTCGAGTACAAAACATATGTTGATCAAGTTTTTAAAATAAAAAAGACAGACCAAGGTTTAGAAAAAACATTAGAAAAGCCAGACACATTTAACCCACCTGAGAACGATAACTTTGAAAGAATATCTAGAACAATAGAGGTTTTATACACTGGTGCTAAAGTTTTAGGCACAAACATCATGATGGAATGGAAGATGGCTGAGAATATGACTAGACCAGCTGCTGACACCACTAAAGTTTTAATGAACTATTGTATATCAGCGCCTAGAACATATAAAGGTAGAATAGAATCAATAGTTAGTAGAATAACTGGTTTTGCTGACATGATAAATCTAACGCATTATAAACTGCAGCAGGTTATGTCTAGAATAGTTCCAGACGGTGTGTTTTTAGATATGGACGGTTTATCTGAAGTTGACTTAGGCAATGGAACAAAATACAACCCAGCGGAAGCTTTAAATATGTATTTTCAAACTGGATCCGTTGTAGGTAGAAGTTTAACTCAAGACGGTGATATAAATAGGGGTAAAATACCTATTCAAGAACTAAACAGCTCTTCAGGTCAACAAAAAATACAAAGTTTAATAGGTACTTACCAGTATTACTTACAAATGATGCGTGATGTAACTGGTTTAAACGAAGCAAGAGACGGTAGTACACCAGATAAAGATGCTTTAGTTGGTTTACAAAAAATGGCAGCTAACGCTTCAAATGTAGCTACTAAGCACTTAATGGATTCTTTATTGTATATAACAAGAAGAACATGTGAGAATATAAGTCTTAAAGTGGCTGATGTTTTACAAAACCCTTTAACTAGAAATTCTTTAACAAACTCTATAAGTACATTTAATACCAAAACACTTGAGGAGTTGATTAACCTACAATTGCATGATTTTGGTATATATCTAGAGCTAGAGCCTGAAGATGAGGAAAAAGCTTTACTAGAGCAAAACATACAAGTAGCTTTACAAACTCAAGCTATAGATCTTTCAGATGCTATCGACATAAGAGAGATAAAAAATTTAAAATTAGCTAATCAGTTTTTAAAGCTTAGACAAAAACAAAAAATAAAAAGAGAACAGCAACAAGCTCAAGCAAACATACAAATGCAAGCTCAAGCTAACGCTGAGGCGGCTGAGAAAGCAGCTATGGCTGAAGTTCAAAAACAACAAGCTTTAACTCAAGAAAAAGTAAGCATAGAACAAGCTAAGTCGCAATTTGAAATACAAAGAATGCAAACTGAGGCTGAAATAAAAAGACAGCTTATGGCGGAAGAGTTTAACTATAGTATACAGTTAGCTCAAATAAACGCCAACGCTAAAAGAACAAATGAAGTAGAAAAAGAAGATCGTAAAGATCAAAGAACAAAAATACAAGCAACACAACAAAGTGAGATGATAAGTCAAAGGCAGACAGATGGTTTACCTAAAGACTTTGAATCATCTGGTAACGATGTTTTAGGCGGCTTTGGGCTAGAGCAGTTTGGCCCTAGATAAAACAATTATTTAATTATATTATATTATGTCAGAAGTAAAACAAGAAGGGGATTTTAAAATTAAATCCAAAAAGAAAACACCAAAAAAAGTAGAACTTAACAATCAACCTATTTCTAAGGTTGATTTAAGTAAAAAACCAGATCCAGATCCAGATCCAAAACCACAACCAGATCCAGGTCCACAGCCGGATCCAGAAGTAGTTGATGGTGAAATTATAGAGATACAAGATCCAGAGCCTGAACCAGATCCACAACCTGATCCAGAGCCAACTCCAGATCCAGAGCTAAATGTGGAATTACCGGAAAACATTGAAAAGCTTATTTCTTTTATGGAAGAAACAGGTGGCACAATGGAAGACTACGTTAGGTTAAATGCTGATTATTCTAATGTTGATGAAAAAACATTATTAAAAGAATATTACAAACAAACAAAACCTTATCTAGAATCTGATGATGTTAGTCTAATATTAGAAGACTATGATTACGACGAAGAGCTAGATGAAGAAAAAGATATACGCAAAAAGAAACTTGCGTTTAAAGAAGAAGTTGCAAAAGCTAAGAGCTTTTTAGAGCAAACCAAGAGTAAATACTACGACGAAATCAAGTTGAGACCCGGCGTAACTCAGGAGCAACAAAAAGCTACAGACTTTTTCAACCGATACAACGAAGACCAAAAAGTAGCTAAAGAGCAGCACGAGGATTTTGTGTCTAAAACTAATAATTATTTTAACGAAAATTTCAAAGGTTTTGATTTTAGTGTTAAAGATAAAAAGTTTAGATACGGTGTTACTAACCCAACTAAATTGGCTGAAGAACAATCTAATATAAATAACTTTATTGGAAAATTCTTAGACAAAAATGGAAAAGTATCCGATCCTAGTGGTTATCACAAGGCTATATTTATGGCTAATAATTCAGACAAGATATTAAATCATGTTTATGAGCAGGGTAGAACAGATGCTACGAAAGAAATTGTAGATAAATCTAAAAACCCTACAGTTGGAGCTAGACAACCAGCACCAACTCAATTCATAAACGGTTTAAAAGTTAAATCTATTAGTCAGCCTCAGTCTTCAAAACTGAAAATTAAAAACAATAAATTTTAACTTAAACTAAAAAATCATGAGTTTAACTCCTCAATTTGGTAGTATTGTACCTTCACAGGCACAACAGTTATTAAACACTAACTACCTACAATTTAACGGCGGAGCCGGTGCTGGAGACACTGACACTTTCGCACAGCAATATTTACCAGAGATCTACGAAGCTGAAGTAGAGCGTTATGGAAACAGAACGTTATCTGGATTTTTAAGAATGGTTGGCGCTGAAATGCCAATGAGTTCTGATCAAGTAATTTGGTCTGAGCAAAACAGACTACACATATCTTACGATGGTGTTAGTCAAGTTAACGCTGGTGGAACAACTTCTACTATAACTATCAACCCTGGCGCTGTAGCTGGAGTTAGTAATGTTATTTCTGTAAATGATACTGTAGTTGTTTTAGATCCAGTTAATGGATTAGAAGCAAAAGGTATTGTAACTGTTTCTGTACCTGGAGCTGCTGGAACTATCACAGTACAACCTTATTCTAACGTAAACTTAACCACTCAAGGTTTTGCTGCTACTGGATTAAAGGTATTTGTTTACGGTTCTGATTATGCTAAAGGATCTACAATTAATTCTGGAGACAGAATAAGTGTTGAGCCAACTTTCACTCAGTACTCTAATTCACCAATCATCATTAGAAACCAATACGTTGTATCTGGTTCTGATATGGCTCAAATTGGATGGGTTGAAGTTGCTACTGAAGATGGTCAATCTGGATTCCTATGGTATTTAAAGGCTGAGTCTGAAACACGTTTACGTTTTGAAGATTACCTAGAAATGACAATGGTTGAAGGTGAGTACAATCAAGTACCTGGAACATTAGCTTCAAACCCTGGAACACAAGGTTTATTCCAAGCTATTGAAACACGTGGTAATATTCAAACTGGATTCACTGCTGCTTCTGGTCTTGATGATTTTGATGGAATATTGAAAAACTTAGATACACAAGGTGCTATCGAAGAAAATATGTTATTCTTAAATCGTCAAACTAATTTAGATTTTGATGACATGTTAGCTTCTATCTCTGCTGGACAATCTGGTGGAACTGCTTTCGGTTTGTTTGAAAACTCTGAAGAAATGGCATTGAACTTAGGATTTAGTGGTTTCCGTAGAGGATCTTACGATTTCTATAAAACTGATTGGAAATACTAAACGATGCTTCAACTCGTGGCGCTATCACTGGTATCAATTCTATTGAAGGCGTATTAGTACCTGCTGGAACATCAACAGTATATGATCAAGTATTAGGAACTAACATAAGACGACCATTCTTACACGTTCGTTATAGAGCTTCACAAGCTGACGACAGAAGAATGAAATCTTGGTTAACAGGATCTGCTGGTGGAGCTACAACTTCTACTCTAGATGCTATGGAAGTAAACTTCCTATCTGAGAGATGTTTGGTAACTCAAGCTGCTAACAACTTTGTATTGTTCAAAGGAATTTAGTAATAAATAAAAATCCCCGCCTTCGGGTGGGGGTTATTATATGACATTAGCCCCTTACTATTAATATACTAAGGCTATTGTCACAATTTTAAACTATTTAATTATATTATATTATGGCTAAAAAAGCTACAGCAGAAAAAGTTGAGGTTGCTACTCAAGAAACTGCAGTTAAAACTGCTAAAGAAACAAAAAAACCCTTAAAACCAGAATGGGAAATTAAAGATAGGGTATATTTTTTAAAAAATAATAAATCACCACTAACAGACACAATACCAGGTAGGCATACTAGAAAACATGCTTTACTTTACTTTGATGAAAAAACTGGTAAGTCTAGAGAAATAAGATACGCAACTAATCAGGACTCACCTTTCGTTGATGAACAAAAAGGGGAGGTTACTCTTGGGCATATTATATTTAGAGATGGGGATTTAAAAGTACCTAAAGAAAAACAAAGCTTACAAAAACTATTATCTTTGTACCACCCTTTAAAAGGTAAAAAATATGAAGAGTTTAGCGCTGTTGAGCAAGCTGAAGATGATTTAGATATATTAGATCTTCAAGTAGATGCTTTAAACGCTGCTAGAGAAATGGACATTGATCAAGCTGAAGCTATATTAAGAGTTGAATTAGGCTCTAAGGTTAGCAACATGAGTTCAAAAGAACTAAAAAGAGATCTTATGTTATTCGCTAGAAACAATCCATCTTTATTTATGGATTTAGCTAATGATGATAATGTACAATTAAGAAATGTAGCTATTGTAGCTACTGAAATGGGTATTATTAAATTATCACAAGATCAGAGAACTTTTAATTGGGGTTCTAACGGTAGAAAACTAATGACAGTTCCTTTTGATGAGAATCCATATTCTGCTATGGCTGCTTACTTTAAAACCGACGAAGGTGTAGAAGTATTTAGATCGATAGAGAAAAAACTAAATTAACAAGTGATTAATAATAGGGGGTAGTAGAAATACTGCCTCCATTTATTATAATAAAAAAATAAACAATGGCTATAAATGTAGATACTGTATATAAGACCGTGTTGCTAATACTAAACCAACAACAGAGAGGCTATATGACTCCAGATGAGTTTAATAAAGTTGGCACTCAAGTTCAGTTAAATATATTTGAAAGATACATGAGCGACTTAAACCAACAGTTACGTGTGCCAGAAAATGATAGTGAATACGGTAACAGAGTTAAAGGTACCGAAGAGAAAATAGATGTATTTAAAAGAATAGAAACACCTACGTTTTCAACAGATCACTTCACAACATCTTCACTAACAGACTTTTATAGATTAGGGACGGTTATATATGATGACATAACAGAAGTTCAGAAAGTCGAAAGAAACGAATGGTACTTAGTTAAGAAGTCACCACTCATAAATGCCACAAAACAATATCCAGTTTTCTTATATGAAGACACTAAAATATACGTTGAACCAACCACAATCACTTCGAACGTACAGGTCTCGTATATAAAAAAGCCAGCTAACATAGAGTGGAATTACACTGTAGGTAGTTTAGGCCAATACTTGTACAATCCTGGTGGATCTATAAATTTTGAATTACACCCATCAGAACAAGTTGAAGTTATATTAGGTATACTTGTTTACGCTGGTGTAATAATAAAAGACCCAACAGTAATACAAGTTGCTTCACAAAAAATACAACAAGAAAACATAAACGAAAAATCATAATAAAGAATGGGCCTTATAACAGAAACTAACCAGCAGTATTACGAAGGAACTCAGTTTTTTATTACCTCAACTACAGCGCCTAATCAAGAGTTTACAACTAGCTTTAACACGGATTTAGTTTTTTATAAATATGATCCAAATGATACTGACTACGCTTTAAATAATTTCAAACTATATACTAGCGCAGATGGTATGCCAGGTAGCTTTGTCGAGTATACTTCTGTTTACACTGTAGACGAGAATAAAATAACAATTACTGCATCGATAACAGCAGGTAGTTACATAGTGGTTCAGTTAAAAAAGAACACAGGTGGAAACTACGGAAATAATGACGCATACGGTAACACTGTTGAAGATAACTACGATAGCTATTCTCATATAAAATTATCAGAAGTTATAAACAA
>PVMS01153013.1_pt1 | contig 11489 bp, 11 predicted proteins | sample 1853461 | NCBI WGS metagenome assembly PVMS01 (sample SAMN08582032, study PRJNA380276) | Marine sediment metagenome, whole genome shotgun sequencing project. | isolation source: ocean sediment barecode stripped | collected 2017
CCGCGAGATCCTCGGCATGGCCGAGAAAACCTTCAAGAAGCTCCGCGGCGATCCCGAAATGATGGAGCCGGCATGGATGCTGGCCGCGGCGCTGAAGCAGATCGAGACGATCTCCAAGGAACTCACCAAGCGGCCAGACGCCATCCAGCTCATTCTGCTCAACGCCCCGCCGCTGCTCGACATGGTGGGCACGGTTTTCGCTGCCCACCTCCTCATGGACCAGTCCATCATCGCCAAGGAAAAGCTCGCCGCAATCCTCGCCGAAGAGGGCGTCGGCACCGATGACAAGAAGGCCTACAAGGAGTTCCTCCAGGGACACGAGGAGGCCGCCTTTTATCACAACAAGATCCAGACCGCGATCCACTTCGCTTACCGCGCGCTGCCGACCGTGGCCGCCAAGGGCGCCGCCATCCGCTCGGGCGAGAAGACGGCCCTGTACTCGATCATGTAGAGCCATTCAGCCCGTTATGAAGATCGGCCCGCCACTTGAGTGGCGGGCCGATTTTGTTGCGGCTGAATTGCTGTTGAAGGAAGACCCCTAATCGTCCATAGTTGTGGGTGGGGAAGCCTGGTTGAAAAACCTCCACGCAGTTACGGGCGCGTTCGGATATTCGGGCAAGTACATTGCGTCCCGGTTGCTCGACGAGGGACACGAAGTCATTACCCTAACCGGCTCCATCCGTCGAAGCTCGGAGATATTCGGCAGGGTAAAGGCGGTGCCGCTCGATTTCGAGCGACCGGGCGATCTTGCCGGCGCGCTCGAGGGGGTGTCGACCCTGTACAACACCTACTGGGTCAGGTTCAACCATCGCCTCTTCACGCATGCCGACGCCGTGGCTAACAGCAAGATCCTCTTTGAGGCAGCCAAGGCGGCGGGCATCGAACGGGTCGTCCACCTAAGCATCACCAACCCGTCGATCGAATCGCCGCTGTCATATTTCAGGGGCAAGGCCGAGGTCGAGATGGCGCTCGAAAACAGTGGGCTGTCCTACGCCATTCTCAGACCGGCGGTGCTCTTCGGCAAGGAGGACATCCTGATCAACAACATCGCGTGGGCCCTGCGACGACTGCCCGCGTTCGGCGTGTTCGGCGACGGTTCCTACAGGCTCTGCCCGATCTTCGTCGAGGACCTGGCGGCAGCCGCGGTTGAGTACGGAAAGGGCAGAGAATCTGTGGTGGTTGATGCGGTGGGCCCGGAGACTTTCACCTACCGCGAGATTGTGAAAACCGTCGGTAGGATCATCGGCGTGAACAGACCAATCATCGGCGTGCCAGGCTGGCTTGGCTGGCTCGCCGGAAGGTTGATCGGCTCGATGCATGGGGACGTGATGATCACGATGGACGAGGTGCGCGGTCTCACCGCGGACCTCCTTTACGTCGACTCGAGGCCCCTCGGTACGACCCGCCTTACCGAATGGGTGCGGGCTCACCGAGAAACCCTGGGCCGGCAGTACACGAGTGAGATGGCGAGAAGGAGAGACCGGCGCGGGGCGTATCGGAGCAATTGAGCCACCGTCTTCGGCCGCCGCGTCAACCTACGACGGATCCCGTGGGGGCGGCATGTATGCCGCCCCCCACCCAAGTGGAATTTTGGATCTCTGATCTCGGATCTGCCGTCCCCGAGCTTGTCTCCCCTACCGGAAGGCTCGGTCGGCGTGGCCTCGGGCGCGGACGCGGATACGGACTCGGACTCGGGTTTAGGCTACCGTGACATCCTCACACAGGTACACGTCCTGGATGGCGTTGAGGAGCTCGACGCCGTCCTTCATCGGCTTTTGGAAGCTCTTGCGGCCGGAGATCATGCCCATGCCGCCGGCGCGCTTGTTGACGACTGCGGTGGTGACTGCCTGCGCGAGGTCGTTGTCGCCCGACGCGCCACCCGAGTTGATGAGGCCGGCGCGGCCCATGTAGCAGTTGACCACCTGCCAGCGGGTGAGCTCGATGGGGTTGTCCGGCACCAGCTTGTCATACACCAGGGGGCTCGTCTTACCAAAGCCGATCGCGGTGTAGCCGCCGTTGTTCTCGGGCTGCTTCTGCTTGATGATGTCGGCCTCGATGGTCACGCCGAGGTGGTTGGCCTGGCCCGTGAGGTCGGCCGCCGCATGGTAGTCGACCCCGTCCTTCTTGAAGGCCGGGTTGCGCAGATAGCACCACAGAATGGTGAACATCCCGAACTCATGGGCCTGCTGGAAGGCGTCCGAGATCTCCATGATCTGCCGCCGACAGTTGTCGGAACCAAAGTAGATCGTGGCGCCGATCCCGGCCGCACCCAGATTCCACGCCTGCTCGGCTGACGCCCACAGGGTCTGGTCGAAGTCATTGGGGTAGGTCAGCATCTCGTTGTGGTTGATCTTGACGACGAATGGAATCTTGTGGGCGTACTTTCGCGACACCGACCCCAGCACACCCAGAGTCGAAGCCACCGCGTTGCATCCGCCCTCGACGGCGAGCTTGACGATGCTCTCCGGATCGAAGTAGATCGGGTTGGGGGCGAAGGACGCCGCGCCCGAGTGCTCGATGCCCTGGTCCACCGGCAGGATCGAGATGAAGCCGGTACCCGCCAGGCGCCCGTGGTCATAGAGGCTCTGCAGCGACCCCATCACCTGCGGCGAGCGGTCGGTCTGCGCGACAACGCGGTCCACGAAGTCCGGCCCCGGAAGATGGAGTTGGTCTTTTGAAATCCCCGTGCATTCATAGTCGAGCAACGAGGCCTGGTCTCCGAGATTCTTGCGAATTGAATCAATCATGTTTCCTCCCATGTGAGGAGGCATTGTACACACCCGCAGCCGTCTCCGTCTCCATTTTCTCGGCCCGCGCCCTTCGGGCGGGGGCCGACAAAATGGAATTAGGGATCGAGCAAAAAGCCCCTCCCGAATCCGTGCCATGTTTTCCAGGGCAACGGTCGGGGGCGCTTTTGGTGTCCTTGGTGTCTTTGTGTTTATGGGTGGGTCAGCGGCATTCCGAATTCCGAATTCCGAATTCCGAATTCACCCGCGTCCGTACCTCAGTCCGAAGAGCGCCGCCAAGAGCGTGCCCTTGACGACCGTCGTTGACGCAATGGCGAACCACACCGCCTCGACGCCCCATCCCTGTGATACGAGCCACATGGCGAGCGGCACCCGAACCGCGGTCAGACCGATCTCGATGATCGCCGGGACCGCCGTCCACTGGGCGCCGGCGAAAGCACCCAGCAGCACTACCTCGGCGGCCATGAAGAGCTGGGTGAGGCCCACCAACAGGACGTACGTCGTTCCCGCCGACACCACGTCAGGATCTCCGGAGAACACCCCGATCGCCGTCTCCGGGAAGGCCACCAGCAGCGCCGTCACAGCCCCCACCGGCAGACAGGTGAGAAAAAGCGCCCGCCACGCCGAGCGCACCGCCCGGCGGGAGTCGCCCGCCCCCAGGTTCTGACCGACAAGGGTGGTCGCCGCCGCCCCCATGCCCGCGCACACGAAGTAGTTGAGTACCTCGAGCTTGTGGCCGATGCCGAGGGCCGCCACCGCCGGGGTGCCGAAGGAGGTGATCACCCGGGTCAGCAGGATGTACACGAGCGAGAAGAACGCGCCCTCGAGGCCGAGGGGCAGACCAACCCGCAGGGCCCGCCAGGTCTCGAATCGGGGCGGGCGCAGGAAGGCGAACGGCTGCGGCCGGATGCCGAGCCCGCCGAGCAAGACCCAACCCCACGCCGAGGCCACCAGCCACGAGAGGACGGTGGCCAGCGCCGCCCCCGTCACCCCGAGCGCCGGCAGCGGACCGAGCCCAAAGATGAGCACCGGGTCGACGACCAGGTTCACCGTCGCAGCCAACGCCAGCAGCTTGAGCGGCGTTTTCGCATCGCCCACCGCGCGGAAGGCCGCCGACAGCCACACGAAGAGGAAGTAGGCGGGCATGCCGGCGAGAATCACCCACATATAGTGCAAGCCGTCTGCAGTCACCGCCGGCGACGTCCCCATAAAGGCGAAGATCGCGTGGCTCGAAAGCACGCCGGCGGTGGACACCAGGGCCGAGCCCCACACCGCCAGTGTCTGACCGGCCGTCGCCGCACGGGCCGCCGCCCCGGTATCGCCTTCACCTACCGCCCGCGCCAGCACCGAGCCTGAGCCGGAGGCCGCGCCGTCGCCCAGAGTCTGGGCGAGCCACATCATGAAGCCGGCGGTCGAGGCCGCGGCCAGCGCCACCGGACCCACCCGGCCGAGCCAGAACGTGTCCACAACCAGGAAGCCCGCCTGCAGCAGCGCAGCAGCAGCAGCCGGCACCCCGAGATGGAGGATCGCGCGGTCGATCGAGCCCGAGATCATGAGCTCGCGGTGGCGGAAAACATCGTTCGTCACGGTGGTGGAGGATAGCAGGCGCGCTTCGCGCGAATTCTCAATTTTGAATTCTCAATCCTCAATTCCGCCCACCCACCCATTTCGGAATTCGGATCTCCCGTCCATCCTCCATCGAGTCGCGACCGGGAAGGAGCGTTGAACAGAGTTCTGGGAAGAGGATGCGCGGCCAGTTCCCGTGAGTCAGGTCCGGTCGTTCGCGAACGGGTCGACGATTTCAAGGCCGTCGAAGGTACGCCCGTGCTGGAGGTCCTCGGTGTAGAGGACCCGGCAGCCCGAAGCAAGAGCGGCGCGAACGATCAGGGCGTCCCAGATCGCGACCCCATGCAGGCGGTGGAGGTCGATGGCATTCAGCAGATCCTCCGCGGCAGGCCGAAAAACCGGGAGCGATGCGTAAACCTCGACTCGACGACGCACCGTGGCAGCCGCGAGACCCAGCTTTCTCGTCGCCACCGCGAAGAACTCGGTGAGAACCTGGGTCGAAAGCCTTCCTTTGCCGCTCGTCAGCGCTAATCTCACTAGATCTCTCGCGAGGGCCTGCTTCCGGCGGTCACGACGGTCGTCGGCGTAGACCAGGATGTTGGTGTCAACGAAGAACGGGCCGGTCATAGAGGTCCTCCCGCCTCCACCTGCGGCCGCCCGAGTCACCGGCGTCCTCGGCCCACAGGGTCTCGAGCTCGTCGAGCAGCACCTTGGTGGAGGACGCCGCCGTCGCCTCCTCGAGCAGGTGGCGGATCATCTGGTTCAGGGAGGTACCCTCGCTGGCCGCGAGCTTGCGCGCCCGCTCCACGAGACGATCGTCGATCGACAGCGTCACGTTCATGACTACATATTATGTGCACACATATTATGTGTCAAATAATTTGATTTCCAAATCCTCAGTTCTCAATTCCCACCCACCCGGCCGTTTCGGATTATCCGTCTGGTCTCCATTAGCAGAACAGACTCGGGGAGCTCGAAGTCAATTCCCAGTGCCACCCGCTCACCCGGCGAAGGGGGAGGGCAGTGGGGAACTCAATACTCATAACTCAGAACTAAGAACTTGCGACGATCTTCACCTCATCGGTGAACTGGATGCCGAGCCGTTCGAGCTCCTCCAGAGCCGGCTCGTAGAACTCCTTCATCACCGGGACGATCACGCCTGGTTGGCTGAACCGGCCCTCGAGGATGAAGCGCGCGGCAACCGCCGCGGGCAGACCGACGGTGCGGTTCATCGACGAGTCGCCGCCTGGGATGCCGAAATCGATCATGGTCGATGTGATGTGCTCGGTGCGGTCTCCGAACTCGGCGACAAAGGTGTGCTGGAGCACGAGCATGTCGCGCTCACCCTCGCCGTAGGACATCTTCTCCAGCATCCGGGCGGTGAGTATGTCGACCGGCGCCGTCGGTCCCGGCAGCGGGTCGCCACCAAGCAGGCCGAGCCACTCCATCTTGGCGAGCTCGGGGCCGGCGGCATCGATTCCCAGATGCGCTGCCACACTGGCCTTGAGATTGGTCGTGGTGTCCACGCCGGCGAGGCCGGCGGTGAGGTCCGCGTAGGTCTTACCCTCGAGGCCGTCCATCCCGTCGGTGCGCAGCCAACCGAGACGCGCCACCTGTTTCATCGTCGCGCACCAATCCGGGAAGCGCAGGGTGCCACGGAACATCACGTCGCGCGGGTCGATGCCGTAAACCTCGGTGTAGGGCATGCTGTCGCGGTTGGGGTAGCCCTCGAGGGCCGTCTCCTCACCTTCGATCGCCACCGATACCGGCCACACGTGGTCGAAGAGCTCCACGCCGGGGACATCGACGACCTTTCCGTCGCGACGATAACAGGCATCGTTGAGGCCGGCGAGCAGCACTCCGCGCGGGCTCCACGAGAACTTGTAGCCGAAGGGGTTGTCATTGGCCTCGGGCGCCGGCAGACCGCCACAGTAGGACTGGAAGGTGGTGACCTCGCCGCCGTCCGCCTGTACCCGGTCGATCACCTTCATCGCGGTCATGTGGTCGATGCCGGGATCGACGCCGAGCTCGTTGAAGAGGATCACACCCTTTTCCCTGGCCTCGGCGTCCAACGCCGCCATCTCGTCCTTGACGTACGAGGTGGTCACCATGTGCTTGCCCTGCTCGAGGCAGGCCCGGGCCACCTGCGGATGGAACTGCCACGGCAGCAGGCTCACCGCCACGTCGTGGTCGGCGATGATCTCCCCGAGGCGCTCGGGCTCGACAGTGATGTCGTAGGCCATCGGAGTACCATTGGGGTGGCCGTCGAGAATGTCCTCCGCCTTGCTCACCGTACGGCTGGCGACCGTGACCTCGAATCCATGATCCAACAGATAGCGCACGTGAGCCCGCACCACCAGGCCGGCACCAAATACGACGACTCGTTTCATCTCAAATCTCCTTCCGAGTTGCGCGCGCCGGGCGCGGCGTGTTGTGTGATTTCACTCGAGCTCCTCGGCGGCCGGAATCAGTCTCCGAGCGTCGCCACCATCACCGCCTTGATGGTGTGGAGCCGGTTTTCGGCCTGATCGAAGACCCGCGACTGCGGGCCCTCGAAGACCTCGTCCTCGACCTCCCGGATGTCGGGGTATTTTCGAGAAACCTCGGTGTCGAGGTTGTGAAAGCTGGGTAGGCAGTGGAGGAAGATGGTGTCCGAACGTCCCGTGGCCGCCATCATCTCCGCGGTGATCTTGTAGGGGCCGAGGAGGCGAATGCGCTCCGCGATCAGATCCTCCTCACCCATCGAGGCCCAGACATCGGCATAGATCGCGTCCGCCCCGGCCATTCCCTCCTCGATCGACGAGGTGATCGACAACGACCCTCCGGTGACGGCCGCAATCTCGGATACGGCAGCGACCAGATCCGCCTCGGGGTGCAGCTCGTCGGGTGCGACGATCCGACAGTGCATCCCCAGCTTGGCGCAGCCCACCATGAGCGAGTTCGCCATATTGTTGCGGCCGTCGCCGGCAAAAGCCAGCGTTCGCTCCTCCAGATCGCCGAACTCCTCCTCGATGGTGAGCAGGTCGGCGAGGACCTGGGTCGGGTGCCAGTCGTCGGTGAGCCCGTTCCACACCGGCACGCCGGCGTGCTTGGCCAGGGTCTCGACCGTCCGGTGGGCGAAGCCGCGGAACTGGATGCCGTCGAAGAACCGGCCGAGGACTCGTGCCGTATCGGCCACGGTCTCCTTCTTGCCGAACTGGATGTCCGACTTGCCCAGGTACTCCGGGTGCGCTCCCTCGTCGACGCAGGCAACAGTGAAGGCACAACGGGTCCTGGTGGACGGCTTTTCGAAGAGCAGAGCAATGTTGAGGCCGTCGAGCGCCCGCTCCCGTATCCCGGCCCTTTTCATGACCTTGAGCTCGGCCGCGAGAGCCAGCAATCCCCGAATCTCCTCTGGCGTGAAATCCAGAAGCTTGAGGAACGACCGCCCTCTGAGATCAACCGTCATCGACGCCTCCAGTTCGAAGCCGTACCGGCGGCAAAGCAACCTGCCGCCAGCGCCGCCGCATACTACTCCCAGATAGTCGTTTTGCCAACCCGGAGCGTCGTGCTGCTCAAATTCTCGCCGTCACACGCAGGGCGTGTGAGCGGCGACAATTTGAAAAAGGTAGAATCTCTACATGAATAGGACTCGAGTGCGGCTCGAAGTGCCTGATCCGGCAGTCGCTGAAGTACTGCGCGCCAAGACGCCGCAGGAGCGTCTCAGCATTGCGTTCGGCATGTGGGCCGCGGCCCGCAAAATGTTGGTCAACCTCCTGGCCGACAGCCACCCAGAGTGGGATCAGGAGCGCCTCCAGAAAGAGGTCGCGCGAAGGCTGTCCGGTGGATCCTTCTGAGCTCCTCGAACGGCTCGCCCGGAGTCTTTCAGATCTCGAGGTTCCCTATCTCGTGACCGGTTCGATGGCAACAATCGCCTACGGCGAACCGCGCTTCACCAACGATATCGACGTGGTCATCCGGCTCTTCGAACACCAGGTGGATAGTCTGTGCGAGGCCTTCCCAGCGGATGAGTACTACCTCAGTCGCGAATCGGTCCGCGAAGCGCTCGAACATCACACCCAGTTCAACATTCTGCACCCCGGGTCGGGACTCAAGATCGACGTGATGGTGGCCGACGACTCCGATTTCAACCACAGTCGATTCGAACGTGCGCGACCACTACCGACCTCGCCCGCAACAACGGTCAATTTTGCCTCCCCGGAGGATGTGATCATCAAAAAGCTCGAATTCTTCAAAGAGGGTGGCTCCGACAAGCACCTTCGGGACATCGCCGGAGTGCTCGCAGTGACGGGCGACCAGATCGACCGCAGGTACATAGAACGCTGGGCTCGGCGGCTCGGTCTCACCGACACATGGGACCTCGTCAAGTCAAATTCTCGCCGTCACACGTAGCGCGTGTGACGGCGAGAATTTGAAAAAGAGATAACCTTCAGGGCATGAGAGTGAGCCTGGTGGTTTTTGCAAACAAGTGGACCGGCGCCGGAGCCGTTGCCGAGCTGAACTGCCGCGCCCTTCGGGCGGTTGGCGTCGATGCCCGGCTGCTCTTTGTCGGCGGCCGCAACCTCGAGCGGCGTCTCACCGGTCGCTCGTGGGCCGCGCCCGACCTCGTCAAGGAACGAAGGCCGGCACACCTTCGATCGAATCTGCGGGCGGTCGGTTCTCCGGCCGAGGAATGCGACATCGTCGTCTGCCACCTCCCTCACGACCACCTGCTGTGCGTGGCCGCCGGCATCCACCGGCGGGTTCCACTGGTGCGGGCCTTCCGCCACCCCCGTCACCTCCGGCGCGACCGCTATCACCGATTCCTCGACAACCGACTATCTGCGGCGCTACTCGCGTTCTCCGACCTCGAAGGCGATCTGCTGCGCGCACATTCTGAGCTGCCGGCCCTCGCTCCGCCGGTGCCGCTGGAGGATCGCTTCACTCCCGCCGACGGCCGCGGGTGGCGCATCCGACTCGAGATCCCGGTCGGCGCACCGGTGCTCGGGATGGTGGGCAAGCTTGGCCGGGGACGCGGGTTCGACACTCTCCTGAAAACCGCCGCGCGCACCCAACCGTCGGTCCACGTCCTCATCGTCGGCCACGGCGAGGCGCAGCTCGAGCTCGAAGCCCTCGCCACCCGGCTCGGCATCGCCAGTCGGATCCGCTGGGTCGGCTACCGGGACCAGGCCCTGCCCGAGCTGTACGCGGCGATGGATGCGGTCCTCTTCACCGCCGGCGGATCCGACTGGGGGCACCGCATGATTTCCGAGGCGCAGGGCTGCGGCCGCCCAGTGGTCGCGGCTGCGATCCCCGGCGTCTGGGATCTGATCGACGACAACGTGAACGGGCGGATCGTCGAGGGGGATCCTGCCGCCCTGGCCGACGCCGTCAGCTCCGTCATCGACGACGCGGAGACCGCTCGTCGGCTCGGCCACGCGGCGACCGCCACCGTAACGAACCGGCGACTGGTACCCGTCGGCGAACATCTGGCCCGGTTCCTCGGGGATGTCCTTTCTCTGACCTGAGATGAGCGATTCTCACGGGCGATCTGCACCAATCTCTTGCGCTCTGGCCAAAGCAAAAATGCTCCGAAAACCAATGGGTATGCGTCCGCTTTTCGCATGCACCAGAGCATCAAGAGCTTGGCACATCTCTTCCGGCAGAACCGCTCATCTTAGGTCGGAAGCAGCTACACTAGCCCGATGAAAAAGCGTCTCCACCTCAGTTTTCTCCTGGCGGCGATGATCCTCGCCGTCACTACCCCATCGATCGTTGATGCCGACACCCTGGTTGTCCTCAACAAGGCCGAGGCCACGGCCTCGCTGATCGATCTCGAAAGCGGCACCGTGAGAGCAACGTTGCCGACCGGCCAGGGGCCGCACGAAGCGGCGGTGTCTCCGGACGGACGGCTCGCCCTGGTCGGCAACTACGGCAGCCGCGGCGCCCCGGGATCATCCCTGACCGTCATCGACGTACAGGGAGCAAGGATCGTCAAGACCATCGATCTCGGCGAGTACCGGCGGCCGCACGGTCTGTTGTGGCTGCCGGATGGCCGCCGGGTCCTGGTCACCGCCGAGGGCAACCGCGCTTTGCTCGAGGTGGATATCTCCAGCGGCAGCGTGAAACGGGCGTTCGTCACGAAGCAGGACGTGTCGCACATGGTGGAGGTGGCGCTCGGCGGCCGCCGGGCGTTCGTCGCCAACATCGGCTCCGGCTCCGTCAGCGTCGTCGATCTCGAAAAGGGAGCCGTCATCCGCACCATCGCCACGGGTGCCGGCGCGGAGGGCATCACCGCCACCATCGACGGCAAAGAGATCTGGGTCACCAACCGGAGCGACGACACGGTGTCGGTGATCGACGCAGAGAGCCTCGATATCGTGGCGACGATTCCCTGTGCGTCCTTCCCCATCCGCGCCAAGGCGACCCCGGACGGCAAACACGTGCTCGTGAGCTGCGCGCGTTCGGGCGACATCGCGGTTATCGACACCCAGAACCGCAAGATCGTACGCCGCATCAGCCAGGACCTCAGCGCCGCCGACACCGAAGAACGGCTTTTCGGCGATCGCTTCGGATCGAGCTCGGTGCCGATCGGCATCGTCATTCAACCGAACGGCCGGCGGGCCTGGGTGGCCCACACCAACGCCGATGTCGTCGCCGAGATCGATCTCGAGAGCTGGAAGATCGTGCGTCTCCTCGAAGCCGGCCGCGAACCCGACGGGATGGCGTACTCGGCGTTGGAGGTGGAGAAGGACTGAGGCGGGGCGGAGGAGAAATAGGAATTCAGAACTCGGAATTCGGAATGCCGCTCATCCACCCACGGAATTTCGGATTTCGGATTTCGGATTGGCCGCCCATCCACCCACGGAATTTCGGATTTCGAATTTGCCGCTCCCCCACCCCATCCAGTTTTGAGTTGTGAGTTATGAGTTTTGAGTTACTCCTGAAGTTTGGCAGGCCGTCAAGAACGAGTCAGCCCTGTTTCTTTGGTGGCGCTCATGTAACACGGTCCAAGGATAATTTCTCGGTGCTCACTCTAGGGCGGCGACTGAAGGCGAGCGGCGAGAAATTGCTTGCCGCGGAGAGCAGCAGTTCCTGGTGTAGCTGCTTGATCAGATCCGAAGAGGTAACGCGCGAGTTGTTCTTTCGCGCGTACCACTTTGGCGGTCTGACCGATGGTGGCCTGGATTGGAATCC
>PVMS01058716.1_pt1 | contig 11486 bp, 7 predicted proteins | sample 1853461 | NCBI WGS metagenome assembly PVMS01 (sample SAMN08582032, study PRJNA380276) | Marine sediment metagenome, whole genome shotgun sequencing project. | isolation source: ocean sediment barecode stripped | collected 2017
AGGAAATGCCTGGCAGTGGACCTGGTTTGTACCTCATGATGTGGCAGGTTTGGCCCAGTTGATGGGTGGCAGGGAAGCGTTTTCTCAAAAACTGGATTCTCTTTTTTCGGTCTCATCTGAAGTCCTGGGAGCGGATGCCGGTGGGGATATTACCGGCTTAATTGGTCAGTATGCCCATGGAAATGAGCCCAGTCATCACATTGCCTATATGTTTAATGAAGTGGAGCAGCCCTGGAGAACCCAGGAGATTGTTTCTGAAATTCTCCATGAGTTTTACACGGATCAGCCCGATGGAATCGTTGGCAACGAGGATTGTGGACAAATGTCGGCCTGGTATATCCTGAGCTCCTTAGGTTTTTACCCCATGTGTCCCGGCGATACAAGATACTCCATAGGCAGGCCTTCGTTCGATGAAGTTAAAATCGACCTGGAGAACGGGAAAGTTTTTACAATCCTTGCTGAAAACAGGTCAGCTGACAATCCTTATGTTCAGGAAGTCAGACTAAATGGAGAGAAGCTGTCAGAGCCTTTCATTACCCATGGGGATATTGAATCGGGAGCCACACTTGTGTATGTGATGGGACCTGATAAAACAGTCTTTTTTAAGTAAATGATAATTAAAGAACTATATTTATTACCCAGCTAAACTCACCCTAAAACCTAGCTTATGAAACGTCGGAATTTTATCAAAAACGTGGGTGCTACCAGCATGGCATTCACAGTGGTTCCCAGTTTTGCCGTGTCTGGACTGGGCCATACAGCGCCAAGCGATAAATTAAACATTGCCGCAATCGGCGTAGGAGGAAAAGGGAAAGTCAACTTGAGAAATATGGTCGGGCAGAACATCGTTGCTTTGTGCGATGTTGATTATGATTATGCGGGTCCTGTTTTTGAGACATATCCCAAAGCAAAAAAGTACAAGGATTTTCGCCGCATGCTTGACAAACAAAAAGAGATAGATGCAGTAGTCATTGCCACTCCGGATCATACGCATGCACTGAGTGCAGCTGCTGTGATGGAACTTGGAAAGCATGTGTATTTGCAAAAACCCCTTACACATACCGTCTGGGAATCCCGGTATCTTACAAAATTGGCCAAACAGACGGGAGTGGTTACCCAGATGGGAAATGAGGGTCACTCTGATGATACCGTTTATGAAGTGGCGGAGGTAGTTCAAAGTGGCTGTCTGGGAACCATTAAAGAAGCGCATGTCTGGACCAACAGACCCATCTGGCGGCAGGGTATGCCTGCACCCCTGAAGGAGGTGGCAGTGCCAAAAACCCTGGACTGGGATGCATTTACCGGTCCTGCAAAAATGCGTGCTTATAGTCCGGAATACCACCCCTGGATATGGCGTGGTTGGTGGGATTTTGGTACCGGAGCCCTTGGTGATATGGGCTGCCATCTGCTGGATGTTCCAAACTACGCCTTGAAATTAGGTCAGCCCTACACTTTCCAGGCCAGTTCTTCCCTGGTCAACACGGCGAGTGGACCGGTTGCGGCCAAGGTCAACTATAAGTTCCCGGCCAGGGAGAATCTTCCCTATTGTGCTTTGCCTGAAATGGAACTAACCTGGTACGATGGGGGATTGATGCCGGCACGTCCCTACGATTTGCCAAATGATGCACCCATGAATCCGGGTGGCGGCTTTATGTTTATCGGATCCGAAGCCACCTTAATAGCTGAATCTTATGGGGAAGACTGGAAAGTATATAAAAACGGTAAAGAATTTTTACCTGAGACTAAGGTAGATCTGGGCCGGATTCCCGATCATCCACTGGGTGGCGGAAGGCATGAAATGAATTTTGTGGATTGCTGTAAGAATGGCGGTACACCTGCATCGAGCTTTGAATATGCCGGACCCTTCAATGAATTTGTGGTGATGGGAAACCTGGCTATCAGGTTGCAATCGTTGAAAAAGACATTGTTGTGGGACAGCAAAAATATGAAAGTGACGAATATTGGTGGGGATGAGAAAATTCGGACCACGAAACTCTTCCCATATTCCAGTGATGTTGTGAGCAAAAAGGTGGCTAATGAATCCAGGAAGTGGGTGGAGCAGAATGCTCTGGAAATGAGTAAAGAATGGATTAAGCATGAGTATCAAAATGGTTGGAAATTGTAATTTAATTTGCCAGGATTAATCAAGAGAAAAGTATATGATAAAATTCAGATTTAAGCGCAGTGGATTTCGCCTGTTAGCGATTGCACTCATAGTTTTTCTTTCCAATTTGGCTATAGTAGCCCAGGTGGTAATTCAACGCTGTGACGTAACTACCGGATGGACGGGAGATGCTGCATTCAGCATTGATAACTCTGACAAAAAAGAGGGAAAAGGTTCTTTACTAACAGAGGCTCAAACCGGGGATTTCACCTGGTTTTCCAAATCATTTACCCAGACCCATACCGGTATCGATAACTCGGGTTACCTCTCCTTATGGTTATATGTGTCTGATGCCACAAAACTGGACGGGGGACAGATTGCTATTTCAAGTGCAGGAGGTCCGGATGCGAAAGCATCCAGCTGGCCTTTGGATAAAACCCATGTGGTGGATGGCTGGAATCATTTGCAGTTGCAAATTAACCTGGCGAATCAAACCGGTGGAGGTGCAATTCTGGATAGCATTAACTTCTTCCGTCTCACCCAGAATTTATCCGGTCCTGTAACGGCAAAGATTGATTTTATACGGTTTGCACCGGGAATGGGGGAACCTGCCTGGCCCGATCTGGATGTGGCTGATGTGGACAATGCTTCGCTCAATGGCAAGGTCATGTTTGGATACCAGGGCTGGTTCAATCATCCCGATGACGATGCTGACTTAGGTTGGGTTCACTGGGGTAACTTTTACGAACCCATTAACTCAACGGTGGACATGTACCCCGATATGAGGGAATATGGAATGGATGAAAAGTACGATGCCGACCTGACATTTCAGGATGGCAGAATGGCTCCGGTATTCTCATCCTATAATAGAAAAACAGTGGTTCGGCACATGAAATGGATCAGAGATTATAACCTGGATGGGGTTTTTTTACAGCGTTTTATTTCATCTGCAAACAGTACCCCGAAAATGGATCACAAAGATACAGTAACCCGTCATGTAATGGAGGGATGCGAAACATACGGACGTGTATTTGCTGTTATGTATGATGGAATCTCAGACCGGGTCGATGAGATTAAGGAGGACTGGATGCACCTGGTGGATGACATAGAAGTTACCGGAACTGACCGTTATCTTAACCACCGCGGACTACCCCTGGTGGCCCTGTGGGGATATACTGTGAGAGATGAAGCCACTGTTGATCAGCTGGTGGAGTTGATAGAATGGTTTAAGAACAATCCGAATCCAAATTACCGTGCATCCCTCTTATTGGGTGTGGCGTGGAACTGGTATGACCAATCATCCAGCTGGATGAATGCTTTTCGGGATGTGGAGGTAATCAGCCCCTGGTTTTCCGGCAGTACCGACTATGACCGGGGACAAGCCTGGTGTGACGATAACAATGTGGATTTCCTGCCGGTGGTACATCCCGGTTTTTCATGGCACAATCTGTATAATGCTCCGAAAAATGCCACTCCACGCGAGGGTGGAAATTACTTCTGGGACGAAGTAAATGAGGTGGTTTCCAAGAATGCCAAAAGTGTCTATATCGCCATGTTTGATGAGGTGGATGAAGGGACAGCCATGTTTAAACTGGCTGAAAATGACGAGATGACCCCCACAGAAGGATATTGGCTGCCCCTGGATGAGGACGGATATGACCTGCCGAGCGACTGGTACCTGCGGGCAGCAGGATTAGCCACAGAGGTGGTCAGGGGTTATGAAGACAACCATGAAAACCTGGTCACTCCTCCCGAGGGAATTATGAGCATTCGCATTATCGATGAGGTGAATGATGATGACCAGGGAGCTATGGAGTTTATTTTCCCGGATTTCCCTGACGAATCAACCATCGAAATCAGTATTGACAGCGGGGCCACATATGCATATTCGAGTCCTGACGATGCCGGAAGCTATACCATTTCGAGTCTGTCAGAAGGCAATTATCATGTGTTTGTAAGGCATGGAGCGGGCTCCTCAGAAGTGGATATGGGAGGAGTTTTTATAGGCAACTCCATTGAAGTAGCACCCACTGCGGCCAGCGAGCCTTATCCGGCTGATCTGTCAACCGATGCAAGAACAGAGCTGACCCTGGGATGGAAAGAAGGAGAGCACGTTCAATCCCATATAATCTACTTTGGCCAAACCAATCCACCCGACTCTGTGAGCAAGCAGGCATCAGCTACTTATGCGCCTGAAGAACTGGAGACAAATACCACCTATTACTGGCAGGTAGATGAAGTAAATGCTTTTGGAAGGGCAAACGGCCCCGTCTGGAGTTTTACAACAGGTTCGGGAATCTCCTCCGACTTTATTGTACTTGATTATTGCGATTCGGATGCAAGCTGGAATTCCAGCAATGGGATAAATATTGATACAGAGGAAAAAAAAGAAGGATATGCCAGCCTGATCAGTCAGGGGGGTGGTACAGACTGGTTTAAAAAGACGTTTGAGACACCCGTCAATAGCCTTTGCGATTCAACTTCTTACTTTGATCTCTGGCTTTATGTGTCCGATGTGAGCAAGTTTAGCGGAGGAGGACAGCTTGAGATTTCCAGCGCAGGCCGACCCGATGTGGATGAATTTAATTGGTCCGTAACCGAATTAAACCTCTCCAACGGATGGAACGAATTGCACCTTCAGATCAGCAGCGCCAACGTGATGGGCAATCCTGATTTGAGCAGCATCAACTTTTTTCGACTTTACCAATTTGTAAGCGGAGATGTGGTTTCAAGGGTTGATTTCATCAGGTTTTCGGGTGTGGTTTTCGAGGAATTAGCTACACCGACAAACCTGGCTGCGACTGCCGGTGATGGATCAGTGAGCCTGGACTGGGATGATAATACTGAATCGAGCCTGGCAGGTTACAACCTTTACCGGGCCCTGGTGCCAGGTATCTCTTATTCAATGGTAAACACCGAACCTGTAACTTCCTCGGATTATACCGATAGTGATGTAAGCAATGGAACAAAATATTACTACAAAGTGAGGGCGACGGATATTGGAGGAAAAGAGAGTGAGAGCAGCAATGTGGTGGCTGTGACCCCTGAGGAAATTACTTCTGTTACAACCATGGAAGATATAGGTGCAACAATATATCCCAATCCTGTGGACGATTTGCTGCATATAGTTGTGGAGAATGGGATTTCAGCCAGTCTATTTGACTTTTCAGGTCGTTTGGTAAAATCAATTCCCCTTACAGGTCAGGAAACAACCATATCGGTGAGCGACATGAACTCAGGTGAATTTGTAATCCAGGTAACAACTTCCGAAGGCACAGGAGTATATAAACTAATAAAGGAATAATGAAAACAGCAAAGTTTCTGTTCATCATGCTCATTCTCATGGGCTGTACAACAAAGCAGACGCCGCAGGAAAAGCTGCATGCAAGAATTCAGTCCAACGAATACTTCTCTTTCACAAAGAAGAAGGCGCTTGAAGTCATACAGAACGGATTTAATGCAGGCGAGGGCTATGGGGAGGTTTGGATCCGTGATTACAACACCTTCATCGAGCTTTCAGCTGAAGTATTTGAGCCCGAAGTGCTAAAGGAAAACCTGGTGGTTTTTTTCAGGATGCAGGGTGAGGATGGGAACATCATCGATGGCTTTTCTCCAAAGAATGATAACATGGAGCAACGCTACCAGTTTATCTATTCAGATATGGAGCCCCGGTACGCCGGTCATAAAAATACCGTAGAAACCGACCAGGAGACCTCATTGGTTCAGGCGGTCTATAAATACGTTCAGGTTACGGGAGATAAGGACATTTTAAATGAAAGTGTTGGCGATAAATCTGTTGCGGAGCGTTTGGAATGGGCCATGGATTTTTTAATGAATCACCGTTTCAATGCTGAGTATGGCTTGATATGGGGAGCTACTACTGCCGATTGGGGGGATGTTCAGCCTGAGCATGACTGGGGTGTGTTTCTAACAGAGGATACCCATTATGCCCTTGATATTTATGACAATGCCATGTTTTTGGTGGCGCTGGACAATCTAATGGAACTTGTTCCCGAATCAAAAAAACGTTGGCAGTCCCGTCGGGATCAGCTTGCTCAAAATGTTCGGAAAAATTTGTGGGATGAGGAACAGCAGAAATTTATCCCACATATCTATCTGAATGGATCTCCCTTCCCGGGAGACTTTAATGAAGATGAGGTGTATTACCATGGAGGAACCGCTGTAGCCATTGAAGCTGGCTTACTTTCAAAAGATGAGATAAAGACTTCTCTCAACAAAATGGTGACAAATGTAGAAGCATGCGGCGCAGGTTCCATCGGTCTGACACTCTATCCTCCTTATCCGGAAGCATCATTTAAAAACCCCAGCATGTATCCTTACGGGTATCAAAATGGAGGGGATTGGACCTGGTTTGGGGGTAGGATGATCCAACAGCTTGTAAAGTATGGTTTTGAGGAAGAAGCATACGAACATTTGCAGCCCATGGTGAAAAGGGTGAAAGAAAATGATGGCTTCTACGAGTGGTATACCGTGGAGAATCAGCCTAAGGGATCGGGAACATTTAAGGGTTCTGCAGGGGTTCTTTATCAGGCAATATTGATGCTGGAGCAATACAGCAAAAAGAGTAATTAGAAAAAATATAGCATGAAAAGAAAGGGTGTATTAGTAATTGCGGGCCTATGGATTGCTTTATTGTGTGTGGCTGGACAAAAGCACGCACAAAGTACAAAATATCCATCCTACAAGGGGCTGGCCATGGCAGGTTATCAGGGCTGGTTCAGAATGCCGGAAAAGGGCTTAATGTACCCTGATGAAAATAAAGTCCGCATCGATATGTGGCCCGATGTTTCAGAGTATAAAAAGACCTATCCCACCGGACTAAAACTGGCAGACGGCAGTACGGCTAAATTCTTTTACTCAGGAGATCAAAGCACCATTGATACCCATTTCCGCTGGATGCAGGAATATGGACTTGACGGGGTATTTATGCAGCGCTTTTTCGGTGCTGCCCGGTCCCGCAACAAACATAATGTGACTGTTTTCAAGCACGCTTTTGAAGCAGCCTCAAAATACGAGCGTGCCATTGCAGTGATGTATGACCTTTCAGGTTTAAAGACTTCAGGTGAGGATTGTTCTGCATTGATCGAGGATTGGAAATTCCTTGTGGATTCATTGGGGGTCACCAATCAAAAGGGCGAGAAGACCTATTTGCATCATCGGGGGAAACCCCTGGTGGCCATATGGGGGGTAGGTTTCATTACCCGTCCGTACAATATAAGAGAGATAGGGCTTCAGCGCTTCATCGATTTCCTGAAGAATGACCCGGTTTATGGCGGGTGCAGCATTATGTTGGGTGTGCCCACATACTGGAGGGATTTAAATGCCGATTGCACTCCGGACCCCTATCTGCATGAGTTTATCAAACAGGCTGATGTGATCATGCCCTGGATGGTACAACGTTTTACCCCCTTGCTGCACAAAGATATGTTCCGTTACAGGGATGCTATTTTGGATGATATTACCTGGTGCAAGGCAAATGGAATTGATTATGCACCCTGTGTTTGCCCAGGGTTTAGCTGGTATAACCTGAGCAGGCAATCGGACAGGCTTGAACCTAAACCTGTAAATAGTATTCCAAGGCTTGGTGGTAAGTTTTACTGGGACCAGATAAGCACTGCGATAGTGTCCGGGGCCGAAATGCTCTATATCGCGATGTTTGACGAAGTGAATGAAGGGACCGCCATTTTTAAGGTGTCTGATAATCCCCCGGTGAGCGATGTGGCAAAGTTTGTGGGGATGGATGGCAAACCCTCTGATCATTACTTGTGGCTAAGCGGTGAAGCTGCCCGGATGCTGCGTAGAGAAAAGCCACTCAGCTTAAGTATACCAGAACGTCAAGACCAATGATTTACATAATAATTTAAAATACAATATGAAAAAGAAAGGATTATTAGCAGTGGCAATTCTGTGGCTTGTCTTTATGTGTGCTGCCGGGCAAAAGCATGCCCCAACAACTAAGTATACATCGTATAAGGGCCTGACCATGGCCGGTTACCAGGGCTGGTTCAGAATGCCCAGGGATGGGGGGCTTATGTATCCCGATGAAAGCAAAGTCCGCCTCGATATGTGGCCCGATGTTTCAGAGTATAAAAAGACCTATCCCACCGGACTAAAACTGGCAGACGGCAGTACGGCTAAATTCTTTTACTCAGGAGATCAAAGCACCATTGATACCCATTTCCGCTGGATGCAGGAATACGGACTCGACGGAGTATTTATGCAGCGCTTTTTCGGTGCTGCCCGATCCCGCAACAAACATAGTGTAACTGTTTTCAAGCACGCTTTTGAAGCAGCCTCAAAGTATGAACGAGCCATTGCAGTGATGTATGATCTCTCCGGACTAAGGAGTTCAGGTGAAGACTGCTCCGCACTTATTGAGGATTGGAAATACCTGGTGGATTCCCTGGGCGTAACCAATCAAAAAGGCGAAAAGACCTATTTGCATCATCGGGGGAAACCCCTGGTCGCCATATGGGGAGTAGGTTTCCCCGATCGCTCCTACAACATCCGTAGTATAGGTTTACAGCGCTTTTTTGATTTCCTGAAAAACGATCCGGTCTATGGAGGTTGTAGCATCATGCTGGGTGTACCCACATTTTGGCGAGATTTAAATGCCGATTGCAATCCCGATCCCTATTTGCATGAGTTGATCAAACAAGTCGATATTGTTTTGCCCTGGATGGTGCAGCGTTTCTCCCCACTGCTTCACAACGATATGGATCGCTACCGGGATGTAATATTGGATGATATCACCTGGTGCAAAGCCAATGGAGTCGACTATGTACCCTGTGTAACTCCAGGGTTTAGCTGGCATAACCTGAGCCGGCAGTCAGCCAAACTGGAACCCAAACCAGTCAGCAGCATCCCCAGGATGGGTGGAAAATTCTACTGGCAGCAAATCTCCACAGCCATTGTTTCCGGGGCCGATATGCTCTACATTGCCATGTTTGATGAAGTAAACGAAGGAACTGCAATTTTTAAAGTGTCAGACAATCCACCTGTGAGTGACATTGCTAAATTTGCAGATATGGATGGGAAACCATCAGACCATTACCTGTGGTTAACAGGTGAAGCCTCCCGAATGCTTCGCAAAGAAAAACCTCTCAGTCTAAGCATGCCTGAACGCAATAAGTGATGAAATCTATAGCATTAGCCACCTTCTTTTTGATCTTGCTGAGTGCCGTTCCTTGCCATTCGCAGGATGCACGTTATCAGCTGTTTGGTCCCCTGTTCGACGGTGAACAGGGCACTCATGAAGAACTGATAATGAAGGGATGGATCTATCTTTTTGATGCCCGCGTACCGCCTGAAAATCAGGCAGTGCATGGAGATCCCCTTGGTTTATGGAGACCCCGCAGGGCAGATGCCAATAATTGCTGGATTGCAGGCAAGGAGCACAAAGAGGATCAGGAACGCATGTTAATGAATATCCTCAGGGAAGGCATGCATGGGACTGACCTGATCTCCAATTTGGAATTTTGGGATTTTGATCTGCATGTGGAGTTCCGGAGTGCTGAGAACAGCGGGATATACCTGAGGGGCCGCTATGAGGTTCAAATCGACAAAGCCCCTTCAGAGGCAGAGTTAAAATATGGTGATATAGGGGGCATCTATGCTGTCAATCCTCCTTCTTCAAACGAAGCTAAGGGGCCCAACGACTGGCAAACCTTTGATATCAGCATCAGAGGCTATAAAATTACAGTATACCTGAATGGAGTAATGGTTCAGGATCAGTTACTTATTCCAGACGGAAAAAGAAGGATTGGTACCGGAACAGAATTGGGCTGCTGGCCAGGTGATGGATTTCATAACGATCCCTCATTAGCAGGTCCCATTTTGATTCAGGGCAATCACGGGCAGATCGATCTCAAAAATATCAGGATACTTACTTTTCATGGAGAATAGTTCAAAATCCCAATACTAAAATAAAGCAAATGAACAACCGACGAGACTTATTAAAAACGCTGGCCCTTCTTCCCCTGGCGGCGGCCTGTACTTCTATAGACAGTGGAGCTGGTGAGGCTACAAAAGGCAAACCGGTCCCGGCAGGATGGAAACCTCCCGGTGGAGAACTGAATCTGCAAAAAGTAAAAATCACAAAGGTAAGAGCTATTACCACAGCCCCTTACGGAACAGGTCTGGTCATTGTGAAAGTGGAGACGGATCAACCCGGACTATACGGGATAGGTTGTGCTACCTTCACTCAGAGGATCTCACCGGTGGTAGCAGCCGTGAACGACTATCTGGATGAGTTTTGCAGGGGTAAGGATGCAACGAATATCGAAGATATCTGGCAAACAGCTTATCAGAGCTCCTACTGGAGGAATGGGCCCGTATTGAACAATGCGCTCAGCGGATTGGATCAGGCCCTGTGGGACATTAAGGGTAAGCTGGCCGGGATGCCCGTTTACCAGTTGCTTGGTGGCAAGACGCGTTTTGCAGTTGATACCTACAGTCATGCTTCCGGTTCCACACCCGGGAAAGTTATGGATCATGTGGAAAGGCTTAAGGAAGAAGGATATCGCAACATCAGGATTCAGTTGGGAGGATATGGGTCCACTCATCTGGCCGATGACCCAGCTTATAAAAAGCATGGGTTCGGGAGTGAGAAAGATAATACAATGAATGCGCAGGCCTATAAAAACGGGACCATTGAAATATTCAAACAGGCCAGAAAGAGGTTCGGAGATGATATCGAGTTTTTGCATGATATGCATGAAAGGCTGGAACCCATGGATGCCATTGATATGATTAAAAGACTGGAAGAATACCGGCCCTATTTCATTGAAGATCCTTTTTCTCCGGAGAACATGCATTGGTTCCCCAAGTTGAGAGAGCAGTGTGCCGTCCCCATTGCCATGGGTGAACTATTAAATAATCGCCACGAGTGGGTGGAGCCTATGGCCAATCGTTGGTACGATTTTATTCGGTGCCATATTTCCCAGATTGGGGGCATTACCCCGGCAATGAAAATAGCCAGACTGGGAGAGTGGTTCAATGTGAGAACTGCATGGCATGGCCCGGGAGACACCTCTCCGGTTGGACATGCGGCCAATGCTCATATTGACCTGGCAATTTGGAATTTCGGTGTTCAGGAATCCCAGCATTTCAAAGAGGTGACCTATGAAGTATTCCCGGGCACACCAACGGTCGAGAACGGTTATATGTTTGTGAATGAGGCTCCCGGTCTCGGAATCGATATCGATGAAGAGAAGGCCGCCAAATATCCCCTCAGGGATTATAACTACGGGTGGACCCAGGTCCGGAAACCTGACGGAACTCCCGTGAGACCCTGATTATTTATGTCTTTAATTTTTGAGTATGAAGAAACGATTAGGTAAAGTAATTGCCTGGTTGCAGC
>PVMS01064195.1_pt1 | contig 11483 bp, 12 predicted proteins | sample 1853461 | NCBI WGS metagenome assembly PVMS01 (sample SAMN08582032, study PRJNA380276) | Marine sediment metagenome, whole genome shotgun sequencing project. | isolation source: ocean sediment barecode stripped | collected 2017
ATGCAGGTGTGGGAGAATGCCCTTTAGTGTACCAATGTACCATTTTACAAAATTCTAAATTTCTAAAGCTCAAAACCTATCTTCTGCATCATAGTTATTAGTTCTTCTTGCAATATCCTCTAAATAATTTGTCATACTATAATATATCCAAGCGAGTTAAAACGCAATGCGCCTTATACCTCGAACAATTTTTAAAGGCCATTTCTGGAAAGGTGTTTTTTTTAATTCGTAAATATATTTTTTTAGGAAGCCATTAGATACTAACTCTTTAGGCCATTGATGCGGCGCTTTTATTGTAGGTTGTTCATCGAAATCTGGAAAATCTATGTAACGGTGTAGCTTTTCATAAAAACCGATTCGCAAATCTTCTCGATCAATAAGTGACTGGATATGCTCAAGATGATGAATTTTATCAGGTCCGGTATTAAAGTATTCGCAATATTCTAAATACCGAATAATCATATCGTCAACTGTCGCAGGAATATAACACTTATAGAAATACTCTTCCCACGTCCGTGATAAGGAGACAGAATTTTCTATTACGCTTTCAAAAAGCGCTGGTTTAACTTTAATATTTCGATATTTTGGCATACTGCCATACAGATCAAAACGAAAATCGATCATTTCTTGGCTAAGAAAATCAATGTGCCAATGATCATCGTTTACTTTGCTAATTTCAATCTCAAAATTAAACAGGCGAACATCCTGTTCTCCAATTTCGATCAAACGTTTCCCAAATGATTCTATCCTATAACAAAATATATCTAAATCACTTCCTCTACGACAATTTGGAAAATCTTTAGGAAACTTAATAATACAGTAAATCTCATCCATAAGATCATGGAGGTATCTATCAAGATTTAGTCTAGTACTTTTATATATTTTGTTCCTCATCTTATAATGGTTGCTAAAATATTCGTATGGTTCCTTTTTTTTAAAATTGCTGTACGATGAAGGCCATCGAGTACAAAATACTTTCCATTCTTATCAGATTTCTCTGAAAGTATAATATATTTATCGGCGTGTGGAGGCGCAAGATATTTAAAATTCTTTTCCAATTTTAACAAACGATTCACACTATAGTGATCTTTTAGGGCAGTTCCGCGGAAAGTGTCTAAATACAGTGCATAGGATTCAGTATCTTCAGTTAAAGCGCGATACTGTATACTTTCACTCACTTGAATTTCCTTTGTTTTGTATTTCCAACGACTGCCAAAAACATTGCGGCACCAAACCCTGTCAACCGGTATATTGCGAATACGTAATAGATTTATTGTTGGCAGATGATAGGGGAGCTTCATAAATGGAAAAGATTGAGGAAGAATATCATAAATGCCTTGCCTAAACCCCAACCACTTCAGGATGAAATGTGTTTGAAGGCTGTTGTCACTGGCATGGACCACGTGATGGTGAGATAATGCACCTTTGATACGTGGGTTAAACGACTCTCGAATTTGTGTTTTAAGTTTTTTTACTTGAGCACATTCAATATGTCGAAATGCACCTTCTCCCGTATAATATTCCTGGGGATTTAAATTCCGAAAAAAAATGAACAAAACTTCTGCTGGAGTTGAGAGTAAATACCGAGTTTTTGATTTTAAATGTTCAAAAGGTGCATAATCGTAAGAATAAACTGCTCGTATCAGCATTTTTATTCTTTTAGGCTTCATCCGGTGGGTATGCAGAATCTCGAACGGGAAACTATCAATGATTTCGAGTATATCATTCTCATATACTAAACCGTGACCCCATATAATCAGGTAATCGTATCGATAATTTGGAATCATTTATTGCTGAAACTATCAAAAACACTTCGATTAATGTAGATTGTATTGGAAAAATCTTTATATATTATTCGATAGGAGTTTGCTTCAAAATACTTTACAATTTTGAGGCACTTTTCACTTAAATGCGGATAATCAGGATTTTGATCGTGTAACTCTATTATTACCATTTTTGGGTTCCATCGTTGGATTTCAAATCCTTTTAAGACCTCCCACTCATATCCTTCGACATCAATTACTAACAACTCAAATGCTTTCTCAACGCTGTTGGAAATTAAATACTTGTCTAATGTACTTTGATCGACATCAATATCGTTGTTACTTATAAGACCCTTAGCCCATGGCAGATTCTTAAACGCCTGTTTGGTCTTTATATCAATAGTTGACACTGGTCCGGAAACGTTGATTTGTACTCTTCCATTATAAGCTCCAATGGCAATATTGCTCACTTTTGTTCGCTTATTTTGCTTATGCCTACTGATACATTTAGTAAAATACTCAGGTATTGGTTCTATGTAAAATCCTTTCCATCCAAGATCTGCCAAACAACTTGTATTGCTAACATACTCTCCATCATAGGCCCCTACTTCAACAAAAATGCCATTGCCAATATTACCAAAATAATTTTCGTAAAGAAAACCCAGTTTAGGAATCTGACAAGTATCAGATATCCTGTAATATTGATGCTTCTCAAGAGAATTGACAGAGTTTTTATTAAAAAAAGATTTTGCTTTTTTTATAATGTTCATCTTTAGGAATTCTTCCATTGAATTAAAGGAGCCAAGATACCTGCTCGTTTGTTTTGCCAGAATTCTGAATCACTAATACCATTTATTATTTCAAAGCTAATACAAATTTCTTGGTTAACTAAGGGGTTAAATATCCAATCCTTTTTGTAGATTCCTCCGTCTAAAACAATTTTATATATTCCCTCATTTAAGTATTCAATCGGCAACAGACTTTCAATCGCGTTGTAACCTTTACCAATAATAGGTCTCCTTTCAAAAATATCGTCAGTATGGAGGCACCTATATAAATGGCTTCCATTTTCATCAAAAATACTATATCCCAAGGTTAAAGCGGGTTCATCCTTTTTTAAGTCAAACTCAATTTTGACCTTAGTATCAAAAGATGATTTTGATATTTGGTGGTTTGATAATTCGCCACTCTTATTAGTCAATGATAACCGAAGTGGGAGAATAATTTCATCTCCATTACCTATTAATTCCGAACTGCTGTTATTCCAGCTAACTTTTTTTGTTAAGGATAAACTATTTTTCATGTATACAGCAAGAACTTCTCCCACCGTACCTGACTCGATAATTTTTCCATTGTTCAGCAAAACCGCTTTACTACAAAAACGCTGGATTAAATTCAAATTATGGCTCACAAATAATATGGTTTTCCCATGAGTGCCTAGATAATTCATTTTGGAAAGACATTTTTTTTGGAACTGCAAATCACCAACAGCCAAAACTTCATCTATCAACAATATTTCAGGCTCTAAATGCGCCGCCACTGCAAAGGCCAGCCGGACATACATACCAGAAGAATATCTTTTTACCGGTGTATCTAGAAACTTTTCCACTTCTGCAAAAGCGACAATTTCATCAAATTTTCTTCTAATTTCCGCTCTGCCCATCCCCATGACGGCCCCGTTTAGAAAAATGTTTTCTCGACCCGTTAATTCTGGATGAAACCCGGTGCCAACTTCCAGCAGGCTAGCCACGCGTCCTTTAACGCGGACACGACCTGTCGTAGGCTCAGTGATGCGAGCGAGAACTTTAAGTAAGGTCGATTTTCCAGCCCCGTTGCGCCCAATAATACCGACGACTTCTCCTCGCTTGATGTTAAAGCTAACGTTTTTTAGTGCCCAAAATTCTTCACGAGTTGAAATTGTTTGCTGACTACCAAGGGGGTTGCAGATTCGCCGGCCAAAGGATTTAGTCTTTCGCATGATTACATCCCGCAACGCAGTATAGCGCTCCTTGGCTTGATGCTTGATTAAGTACTTTTTACCCAGGTTTTCTATTTTTATGATCGTATCTGACATAAATAAGGATTAAATTGCTCTTAAGAAAAATTTAAATAATTGAAAAAGACATTCTATTTGCCAAATTGATATTAGATGATATCTGCAAATGAGCGCTCTGTCTTACGAAAGTATCTTAGCCCCCAAAAGAACAATAGGCTCACTAAACCAATAGAGAGAAGGAAACCAGGCAAATATACCAATGAGTCCTTGCCTAAAATAGCCCATCTAAAGCCATCAATAACACCCACCATCGGATTCAAAGAATAAAGAAAACGCCAATTGTCCGGAACAACTGCGCTGCTGAAACCCACTGGAGATATATACAGGCCAAACTGGACGATAAAGGGAACGATATAGCGAAAATCCCGATATTTAACATTTAAAGCGGAAATCCACAGGCCGGCTCCCAAGGCTGCAGCAATGGCTATGAGTACCAGGACCGGCAAAAAAACGATACGCCAGGTTAGCCAGAATTCATACCAAACCATTAATCCAATTAGGATGATTATGGATATAAGAAAATCAGCGAAACTGACGACCACTGCACTGGCTGGTATAACCAGGCGCGGGAAATAAACCTTTGAAATCAAATTGGTATTGGTAATGAGACTGTTGCTGGCACCGGAAAATGAATTGGCGAAAAATTGCCATGGTAACATCGCAGCAAAAACCAAAATTGGATAAGGGACCCCTTCCGAAGGCATTTTGGCCCATTTACCGAAAACGACTGTTAGTACTGCCATGGTCAACAAGGGGCGAATAATGGCCCATAAAATGCCGATTGCGGTTTGCTTATAACGGACAAGGATATCGCGCCAAGATAGAAAGTAAAATAATTCACGGTAATTCCATAGATCATGCCAGTACTGTCGTTCCGGATGACCTGCCTCTATAATAATTTCATTAGATTGCTGTTTGGAGCTAATCAGTGTGTCAATCATAATTTCACTTGTTGAGACCTTTGCATAACTCAAACCCAAACACCTTGAAGCTACGCTTTCTGCTCTGAATTATCTCAAAAAAATAGATCAAGAATTTAAAAGTGTATAAGAATAGTCATGGCTTTTCAGCCCAAATCAAAATAGAAGGGGCAAATAAGCATCGACCACCGGTTATCAATGATACAAATTGAGAACCGAAACCAATGCCCTTTTTGGCAAGCCAAACAGGAAAGTATAAGGGAAGGTGATTATAAGGATCGCCTGATGTCAACGGAGAATTAATTATTTTGATATTAATGAAGCCAAATCTTTTTAATATTGCATATAGCGACTTACGGCTATAGCCATATTTGTTAAATACATATGGCTCTTGTAATTTTAATTCTGAGGAAATTTTTTTAATTTGGCGAAATATTCGAAATGCCATCGTCTGAAACGAAACGTTTCTGGTCCTAATACAAATTAAGCCACCACTTTTTAGTAATCTATAGTATTCTTGTATCTCTTCGCAAGGATCATCGACTATAGCGAGAACATCCCAAAGGGTAATTGCATCAAAAATATTTTCATCAAAATTGATTTTTTTTAGTTGTTTTTGAAATATATTTTGAAATTTTAATTTCGTGCGACAATGATCAACAGCGTCTTTTACAATTTCTATTCCGAAGGGTTCCCAGCCTGCTTTGGATGCTAAATTTAAGAAGTATCCAAATCCACAACCGATATCTAGAATATTCCTTTTTTGGGTCTTAATATGTAAGTTTAGGTAATTTAAAACATATTTATAAAATTCGGACTTAGAATGAGAAACATTTTCATGGGGATCAAGGTGTTGATAATGATGTATCAGAATTTCGGGAAATTTTCCGTTAACTGAATGATTTGAAAACAGAAGTCCACATTCTCGGCATTTTGCCTGTCCATTTATCCCTAAAGGGTTTAATTGTATTTCAGTTGATAAGCAACAGGGACAAATCATAAAAAATAAAATTTTGATAGATTTATTGAATTTCTAAATACAGTACACTAATTCACAAACCTGCAATCACTACTCACAATTCCACTAATAGTAGATATTAATTGTTCTAAATGTCTTTCCCAGGAATAATTTTTCTCAACATATTTACGGCATCTCACTCTTAATTGTTGATACTCATTCTGATCATTAAAGTAGTGATATAATGTATCCTGGATACCAGCAGCAATTTCAGCTGGTGATGAATTTTTGAAAACAAAATGAGGATTAAAAGGTGATAAGATTTCCTTTGTACCTCCTATAGGTGTTCCTATAACTGGAGTTCCACAGGCCATAGATTCTGTTGTAACCAATCCAAAACCCTCAAGTTCCCTAGTAGGTAAAATAAAAAAATCTCCGGCACCGTAATATTGAGGCAATAAATAGGCTGGAATATACCCAGTTAGACGCACATGATCATTTAATCCATAATTTTTAACTATTTTTTCCAGTCTACCTCTTTCAGGACCTTCACCGCCAATAATAAAATATAGGTTCTGAAATTTATCCTTTAAAATATATATTGCCTTCAGGAGATTATCCAAACCCATTCTCGGCTCCAAGTTACGGACAGTAAGAAGATGTATCTTACCAGCAGGAAAATCTAGACTTCTTTTAATTTTACTTCTATTTTTTGCAAATTTAAACTCGTCAAGATCTACACCTCCGTAATTTACTATAATTTTATCTTCAGATATTTTATGTATTTTTTCTATCTTTTTTTTCATATATTTACTCAGAACAATAATTTTCTGTGATTTTTTTAGACAATAACCTTCGATAATCTTTCTAATAATTATCTGAGTAAAACCTTTGTATATTTTATCATAGCCCCTTGATATTTGGTATTCTTCATGGTTCGGTGAGTGAAATACATAAAGGATAGGAACTCCGCTCAGCTTTTTCTGGATAAGCAATGAAAATAGAGTAAAAGGCTGATGGCAAATATAGACAGAAAATTTTTTGTTATTTACGAGTTTATTAAAAAGTTTGATTGGCTTTCTTAATATAGAAATAGAAAAATTTATCAGATTTTGAGGATTTAAACTGTAACAAGCACTGTTAACGCCATCAACATTATCCAAATTATTATGGTGTAAATTTTTGTTATTTCTGGTTATAGCATAGACATCATAATTTTTCTTATTCAAACCAACAGCCTGTGAATAGAGCACTTTCTCAGAACCACTGGTTGGCATGCTCAAAGGGACATCAGAAACAAATAAAATTTTCATGCCAATTAAGTTTTAATATCCTAAGTTCTCAATTTTAATAATAAGTATTTGAGATATACTCCTATCTCATTTAGCGAATTCTTTTAAATCGTTCATCTTTGAAGTACAATTGAAATATATTTGCTCATATTTTTTGGCTGCCTCTGCCCAAGAAAATTTTTGTAAAACAACTTTTTTCCCATATTCTGCTTTCCTTATGCTTTCAGAAATATTCTTCATCGCTTTATCAACAACATTTGTGAGTGATTCTATATCATTTGGCTTTGCTAACCAAGCGCCTTTCCCATAATCAACGACTTCAGGGATACTGCCGGCAGAAGTCGTAATTAACGGAACGCCTACAGATATTGCCTCTGCCATTGAGAGCCCAAAAGACTCTGTTATAGATGGTAGAATACAAAAACTTCCTTTTGCAAGCTGTATCTTAATATAATCAGAGGATTTCCAGCCTGTAAAATGTATTCTATTTTTAAGCCCAAGAACTTTTGTAAGCTTTTTATATTTCTTTTCATAAGGTCCTGAACCGATAATAATCAGATTTTGATTAGTAACAATTTTCCTATTTAAAAGATTATAATATGCATTTATTAGCGTTTCTACACCTTTTTGCGGTTCCAGCCGGCCGAAAAAAATAAGAGGGCCGTTAATATTTCTGTGACCGTTATCTTTTATTCCTGACAGCATTTCATCGATTATACCATGGTAAACGATATTTATCTTTTCTGGTTCGAGTCCAAAATGTTCAATGGCCTCCTTCTTAGTGAAAGCTGAAGGACTAAAAACGGCAGTAGCGTTATTACAGGCATACTTGCAAATTTTTAGCTCTCTAGCTTGCGCAATATTTACACAAGATTGGAAAGGTTTTTTCCAGTTTGTAGTGGGATTTACAGCAGGCAAGTTTGGATGTTCAATACTAACAAAAAAGGGAATGTTATTTACTTTGCATAATCTAGGAATAAACAGTGATTCCCCACCAAGCGAATTTATTACATCAAATTTATATTTACTATGTAGACGTTTTAGCCTTGAATATACTGTAATCGAGTTTAGCTGGCGAAGTTTAGCTGTCCAAGGATATCCTAAATAGGGCACCCAGTTTATATTATAGTTCTGCTTAATTCTTTCAGAACCAGTTCTATTATCCTTACCAGTATAGATAACTGTAACATGATGCCCCAAATTGCAAAGGTTTTTAGCTATATTGTGTATAAATATTTGACCACCTCCGGAAAATTTGGACCAAGGAGATGAATTACTAGTAAAACATACTTTAAGTTTAGGCATAATAGAGATTTAAAAATTTAATTAATTTAGTGACCCACGATTTCAGGTATGATTGGTTAATACGTCAACATTCGCAGCAATTTTTGCAGCTATTTCTTTTCGGCTATAATTTTTTATTATAAATTGTCGGCCAAGTTCTCCCATCCTTTTAGCCTTAACGTTATTTGATAATAAATTAATTATTGATTCTGCTAATTCTTTCGTATTTTCAGGTTCTACCATTTTTATTGCCTCACACTTCTCAAAATATCAGTTGTTCCAACAATTTTTGATGCTACGACGGGCTTACCACACGATAGATAGTCAAATATTTTCACTGGCGATCTAAGGCCCGCACTGAGCAAAAATGGTGCTACACAAACATCCATTCTTGCTATCCATATCGGTAGTGATTGGTAATCAATTTGTCCAGTAAAATTAAAAGCATTTTCTAACCCTCTCTTATTAACCATATCAATCCAAATTTTCTTCATCGGCCCTTCGCCAATAATCAAAAAATTCACTTGTTTCCCGTGCTCTATAATTGAAGGAGCAGCATCAATTAGTATATCAACTCCCTGGTGTTTTAATAATGAACCAACAAACCCAATAATTTTTTTATCAGGATCGAGGCACAGCTTATTTGGACTTTGAATTTTTTTGAGTGGTCGAAATAGTTTTGTATTCGCTCCACTTGGTACTATTAAGATTTTCGAATTCTCTATATAATGGCATAATCTTAATATCTTTTTCGCCAACGCTTTCGTAATTATTAGGGCTTTATCACAAAACTTAAGATTAATCTCATCTTGTAATATAGAGAAATTTGATCGAAGCATGAATAATAATTTCGAACCCTCATAATATTCCTTTACATATGGGTCGTCATTTACCTCAAATAAAAATTTGGCTTTGCATAATTTAGCAAACAATGCAGGAATTATAGAATTCATCCGCCTCATATAAATAACATCCGGTCTATCTTTTAAAATAAAAATTATTAAATAAAATAGCAAAATAATATTATAGGAGATGAATCGTACTATCGGTAGATTTATAATGGGTATTTCTACTATTTTGAAAGGAACAGCTATTTCTTTATAATTGTACTTCGGTAAAAACAAAGTAACATTATGTCCAATATCAGAAATATTGTTTGCAAGATCCAAAATTTTTACGGTGGAAACAACAAACTTTTTCCACAGTGCGTCATGCCAATAGGCAAAAATAAAAAAAGTTAATCTTCTATTTATTTATTTTTTTTCAGATATAGTCATTAAGACTTGATTTTTAAGAAGAATATATTAGTAGCATTTTATAAAAACTACCAAGAAGTCAGTCAGCAAAGATGATGCAAATTCAGGTGAGCAATTAAAAATTCTGCTAGCAAGTAAATATAAATTTTTATCTAGTTTAGGCAATTTACCGTTATAATATGCATTGTTAATGTAATAATTATAAACATTCGTATATTCGTAAGATATGATTTGGCCTATGTTTATTTTAATTTCATTTAATAATTTACTTGAGTTATAAATATTTATATGGCCTAAATTCTTTATCGCGAATTCTCTTGGCTTGCCTCTCTTAATAAAATTATAAAATCTATTATAAAAATTATCTTCCAAAGGTACCTTAAAAATAGCATATTTAGATATTCTTTTTATTTCACGTAAGGCTTTCACTGGGTTTGAAATATGCTCCAGGACATCAATCATAAGCGCTAAATCCATCTTCTTATTTGCTATATTTGTTTTGCTTATATCCTGGTTATAAACTTCAAGCAAATCCGGATTTGATTGTTTATGTTTCTCTAGCGTCTTTTGACATATATCTAAGGCATATTTCTGCACTTTTTTGTGATGGACATTTCTTATGTGGTTAGCAACTTTGCTAAATATTTTCCCGGCGCCGCCACCAATATCTATAATATTTATTTCATTACCGGTATTTCTTGTGCAAAAATCATTTAATATATTAGTAATTTTTAAAAATTTCCAATCAGAGTCTTCACTATGCAGCGAAGGATGTTTTTGCAAATACTCACCTGACTGGTAAAATAGATTTGTCTGTTGGCTACCCTTTTCATCTATTTATTTAATTAACTCCAAAATGATTCATACTGTAATTTAAAAATGGGAAATCTTTATTTAATAAATTGTTCTAAAGCTAGTGATTTTTGAGACAGTGTATAACTTGAATTCTTTTTATAGGCTCCATGCGGACAAATTTTCTTATTAAAGCCCAATAGCTTAGAATTTTGTCACCTATCAAAAAGTGATTTACAATTTTAAATCCCCTATCCATGAAATATGAATTAAGCTCAGTCAGATTCCACTCTCTCACATGTGTCAAATTGTGAGGTGGTCCCAAGGGATTTTGGTAGCTAATTTTATCTCGTTCAGGAGTTGATAATATTATTTGGGTTTCATTATGACCATACAATTTTATATAATCTAGAAGCTTATCTGGATCAACCAGATGCTCAATGACATCAGATGAAATTATCATGTCAAAATTTCGTTTTAACTCTAAAGCTGGATTTTCTATATCATCTTTGTACCAGTCGCCAAAATTATAAGAATTCCGACAATATTTAATTGCATCATCGCAGTCTATTCCTACAATATCATTGCAAACTGGAAAAATTATTTCTTTTAATTTGATTCCATATCCGCATCCGATATCCAATACACTTTTTATTCTCTTCGATTTGATCATTTTGCGAGCATATAAATAGACTTTATATTGATAGAGTGCTGAACTTTCCTCATCATTAATAAAGGGTATTGCCTTACCATTCGACCCTATATTACAAATATATTCATCATTGAGATAATATTGATCCATTTTTTACTTACCTGTTTTTAATATTTTGCTGATTATAATATCAATGGTTTATAATTTTTAGATCGGATTTTATAAATTCAAATAAAGTTCTTCTACTTTTTTCATCATTTTCATATGCTCTGCCTCTTCTATGATTAGTTTTCTATTAAACTTTGAGTATTGTATTCTTTTTTTATCATCATTTAACCCTACAACGTTACTTATTGATCTTTGACAATTTCGCGTAGTCGTCTTCGCCTATGCGACAGATAGGCACGATGGTTTCTTTTCTGTATCCAAACAACCTGTTCGATCAATGTTTCCAGGCTGTGTTTTTTCATTGGTAACAGTAGCCTGAGTAGAACTCTAAGCTGCGACAGC
>PVMS01132440.1_pt1 | contig 11483 bp, 14 predicted proteins | sample 1853461 | NCBI WGS metagenome assembly PVMS01 (sample SAMN08582032, study PRJNA380276) | Marine sediment metagenome, whole genome shotgun sequencing project. | isolation source: ocean sediment barecode stripped | collected 2017
AATAAAACAATTAACACTTAGTGGTATAACAGATTTTCATAAACGGAGTCCTGCAGATATTTTGGTCGCCATAGACGCAAGTTGTTTTCCCGATATGAAAGGGTATAATGCGTCTATGGCGACCAAAATATCTGCAGGACTCCGTTTATGAAAATCTGTTATACCACTAAGTGTTAATTGTTTTATTTCATATACTTTTTCTCGGGTAAGTGCAAAAGAACAGAAAGTGTCCACTTCATACCGGTCGCAAAATAGTGTAACTGCTTCCCTATGTGATTGCTGTGCGGCGGACACATTTGTAGCTCCAACTACTTGTACCAATGGTAATGCTGAGCTTTCTGCGACCTTCATTAAAAAAGGGTGTTCTCGCAATTTTTGGACAACGACCTTTGCCATCTCTTTACTTTGTCCAATCTTGGTTTGTATTAAACCCTTCATGGCTGCTACCCCCTCCTTGCCCACTAGCTTGCCGCCTTTTATTAGAAGGGTCTTTACTGCTGTTTCTGCTTCTTGCTGGGCGCTGCTTTTTCCGCCTCCACCTCCACCTCCAGCTACACCTCCAGCAGATGTTGCTCTTCGAACTGCGTCCTTTATGGTAGGAACACTGCTTGATGTTTTATCTAAAGCATCTCGGGTAACCGTAACCCATTGATCGTTCTCTCTTAACTTTCCATCCTCTGTTTGACTGATTTCTACTGCACCTAATGCGTCGTCTCCTAAAACACATAGTTCTGCCGTTAGGTAAACAGCTGTCGCATATTCATTAATATCGGTGGCCGCTTTATTAATACCCCCTGCTCCTGTTAATTTTAACGCACGTGCCTTTTTCGAATGCAAACCAGCAGCGGCAGCATCTGAGTCAGCATCGCGCACAGGTAGCGCGGCATCATCTTCATCATCTATGAATACGTAGTCCTCGTCCTCGTCCTCGTCAAATCCTTCATCAACAATCGCATCTAATTTATCTTCGTCCGATGGAGCTTTTTTGCCGCGATCTGCCATTATATATACTATATAATGATTAAATTCCAAACAACCTATTCATATTATCAACCTCTAAATGTTCCTCGCTTGGTTTCAATAATTTATGTATCATGATATTGTCCCTCAAACGAATACTATATTCGTGTGACGCATTCGAACGTCCAATGCGCCCCAACGCCTGAATAATTTTTTCTTGCGTCATTTTCAATAAATCCTTACCTAAATAACCATGGCAAAACTGATAATTCGTCCCATAAATATAATCACTGGAAGCAATGATCAAATATAATTTTTGCTCCGCTGCCAATTTTTTCATAATTTCCCCATAGAATGCGCAATCGTGTTTTTTAAAGACACCAATTCCCATCAAAAGCAAGACCTTCCAGATATCGCGGATCGGCAATGAAACAATTTTTTCCACATCTTCCTCGCTGATATCACTTGTAAATGCATTTTTAATATCCTCCGATGCCCATTTGTGTAGATGTGCAAATCTGTTGGGGATATATGCACGTGATAAACGAATAGACCGAATTTGTCCATACAAACTTTTTAATTCTTTGCTTTTTGCCGTTTCTTGTTTGCTTTCTTTTGCCGTTTCCAATTGTTGTTCAATTGAACGTATCTGTTTATACACCTTATCATTCCTTTTCAAATTGTTCAAAATATCTGCTAACTGTGTATCTGGTATTCCTGCGCTTTCCACACAAAATTCCCCAATACGGTCTACGTTTTCCGCCAAGAATATTGTGGGACCGTCTGTTAAGGTATGTGCATCATTCGTGGTTAATTTAATGCCCACATTGATGGCGGCAGATCTACTTTTTTGAAAATATGTATAAATTTCTTCATAATCCTCTTTTATGCCAAACAATAAATCTAAATAATATTCTTTCAGCGATAGGACATCTATATCCATTGGTGATTCAAAATAGTTTTCCATTTGCAATGATCGTTTTAAGGAAACTTTCTTATTAACATATAGAATAAAATTGACGATTGCTTGCAAATCAAAATGACGCAGAATTGTTTTATTCTTCTTTAGGTGTTCTGCGCAAATTATAATATCATCTATATTTTCATAGTAATAATGCGGTAAAATCGCATATCCCTTACTATCCATTATTGGAATGCTTTTTTTGCAATCATAGCTTGAGATGGAATATATTTCTGCCTGAGGAAAATTTGCTTTATGGCATTGAATACATGGTCTTATCATGTCGGCGGTAGGGAGAGTAGCCGAAGAAAGAACAATATTAGGTATTTGATTTTCCCTCCAATTTTTTTCCAGTATTTCATGATATTCGTGTTCTTTATAGTCTAATGTGATCGTGGGTTCATCCCAATACCAAATGATATCTTCTTTTTCATTAAATGCCAACATATAATGCATAGAAGGTAAATATGATTGTATATCAGATATTATAATTTCCACATTGTCTCCTACTGAATTATCAACGCGGAAAATCCCTCCAGTTCGCCTATTACGTACAAAATCCTTCACTGCAAAGTAATGCAGTTTAATATCTCCGGGATCCTTGCATCCGAAGGCGATCGCCACTTTGATACCCAATGATATACACGCACGTGCTAATTGAAGTCCAACGTGCTTCGCGGCACAAACAAATATAAGTTTGTGATGCTGCACAAGTCCCACAGGGCTTATGGTTTTCCCAGTGCCTGTCGGTGCTTGATATAAAATTAATTTGGGATTTGGATCTTTACAATATGTGAAAATCTGCTTTTGGTGTGTATATAATTGACTATCCTGCCATTTCCTTACAATACTATTTTTCTCCATATATTCTTTGGCATATTTTATAATCTTTTTTGCTTTCATTCCCTCGCAAAAATCTTGTAAGATAGTATTGACAAATTGAACAACATGTGTATTTAGATGTTCTATAGAATTTTTCATAAGATGATGCAATGTATAATAGTACAGCGGTTTCTTCTTTTTTCCCAATTTCCCTACAAGACTCAATAGTATATACTCATATATATTTTCCTTGATGGTTTCCAATCTTTTGCTGCTATTATCAATGCGTATAATATCAGCTTTTTTTAATTTTATTTTTTTTTTCTTCTTTGGTGCCTTATAAGGGGTAAAATCATATTTTTTTACCAATAATTCTATCATTTTCTTAAAATAACAGGTAAAGAAATAATCATGATACATATTATGGTTTTTTGTAATTTTCATAAATGTTAGTATACTTAACGTGCTGTTCCATTTTTTATTGACATTGAGGTATCCACCTTGAATCATTTTTAGTACTTGTAATTCACTATCCTCCACGGGGATTTCTAATGCCTCCCATTCATTTTTTTCTAATTTTTTTTGACTCAAATCCATTTATATTATATGTATAATTCCATAATTAAATCAATTTTGTTATTATTGATTTGATTTAAAGGTTTGTCTGCAAATTAAGATAGGATGGTAAAGATATTCAGCATTGAGGGTAGTATTGGTTCTGGAAAATCCACATTGATAAAAGAATTAAAAAAGAAACTTAATACTGATTGGTTATTTGTTTTGGAACCTATCGCCGAATGGAATAGCATCAAAGATAATAATGGGGAAAATATATTAACCAAATTCTATAAAAACCAACAAAAATATGCCTTTTCCTTTCAGATGATGGCATATATTTCTCGATTAGCGCGCTTGAAGCAAGTTATAAAAGAACATCCATCAGCTATTATTATTACCGAACGAAGTATATTTGCTGACCGTCATGTATTTGCCAAAATGCTGTATGATGATAATAAAATAGAGGAGGTTGATTACATCATCTACCTTAAGTGGTTTGACGAATTTATTGAAGAAGTTAAACAGGATGGGATTATTTACTTGCAAGTCACCCCAGAGACATGCTATAATCGTGTGCAAAAAAGAAATAGAGACGGTGAAACTATTTCTTTAGAATATTTGAAGAGTTGTCATCAATATCATGAAAATTGGCTGACAACAGAAAAAAATGTATTGCGATTAAATGGGGAAGATAATTTTGAAAATAATGTGCTCACTCTGGGTGCGTTATATATAAAAATTAACAGATTTATAGATCAGCAGCGGGGGGGCTCAAAAAAACCTGTTAAATTTGAATGGAAAGAAATTTCACACTGCTAACCATTTTCAAGAAAATATTTATTGATAATTTGAGATTTTGGTTTAAATTTAAGAATATCCAATAATTTCCCAGATGTAGGAAATTTCTCGTTACCATAAATATCTTGGAGGCATAGCCATTCAAATAGCCCCCCAGAATAAATATAAACATATGTAAAGCCTAATGTCAAAAGCTGTGTGTATTTCTTTGAAATACTTTCATCATTAGCATTTCTTCCATAAATAATAATATGGGTATTTTTATTTTTTAATTTATTAATGGTTTCCACCTCTTGACCTATTGGCAACGTTTCTTTTATTAGACACCCCTGATCAGTTGGATCTAATGTATTAATAAGGAGATAATTATTAGGATTTCCCTTAATAAACCATTGGAGGTCTTCAAAACTTACTTTATTCATGGAAGACGTTTGAGTTCCCATTGAAACCTTATTATATTTTATTTACGTAATTTAAATTTAAACTCTGAAACCTATGAAGCATATTTTCTTGTCCAATAACGTGCAATTTTATCAAATTCTTTCGGGTTTTTTCTATACATATGTGCAGTCGCAACAACCAAGGGATCATCTGGGTTAGGGTCTGTCAACAGAGAACAAATAGATAATAATACTTTGCTGATAGTTAGGGCAGGAGACCATCTGTCCTTTAAAATATCTAAACAAATCTGCCCTTTACTATTAATATTGGGATGATAAATCTTTGTTTTAAAATGTACTTTAGGTGAGCTAAATGGATAATCTGGGGGAAATTTAATAGTTAAATTGAATACACCGCCTTCATAAGCAGAATCATTAGGACCCATTAATGTTGCCTCCCATACAAATAAGTCTTCGGCGACTGGTCCGGCGCTGCAGTTTGCGGGGGGATCTCTTCGTAATTCTTCGAGCTCTTTTACAATGCGTTTGAGTGCCATTTATAGTACAATATCTATTCTTTTCTAAATGTATTATATATTTAATGTCAAAAAGAACAAAGCGTTATAAAAATCCCATCCGTATACCAGAAGATAAAATCCATATAAAAACAAGACGAAAATCACGAAAGTCGTCATCTACGAGGCGAAAACGGCGTAGGCGGCGCCGCAGACGACGACGACGACGCAGGAGGAGGACGCGCCGCTGCGCGCGGACGACGCAAGTTATTATACAAACGAACCAAAATAATTTGATGCAAGCTTTGAACTTTTCGCGCGCCGCCTCGCAGCAATTAAGAAGGGGTAATATAAAAGAGGCTTTTACATTAGCTGTAATATCGCGAACATTTATGAATGCTTGAAATTTTTAATTATATAATTATTTTTATCATCTTTCATAAAGTATGCGGCATCCTTATCCATTCCACTACTCCACATACCCGGTATGACATTTTTATTTTTAATACCTGCAATAGTTGGAAATTGTAGATTATTGTTATATTCATGACAAAGCAATTCTTTTGTATTCGAAGGGCAATTTAGGCTCAAAGATCCAAAAGGGCATTTTTTTATATCAAACATTGCTTTTGCTTGTGCTTCGCTAATCAGTCTATTGTTTCCATACACAGTATACATTTTTCGATTGTCTTTGTCGTAAATGGGTATTAGATGGAAAACATCTACGTGTATATCTCCCCTTTTCAGAGCTGCGAAATACTGTGTATCTCGGCATGGTTTTTCCATTGGTATGGTACTGAAATTACTATCCACGGCACTTCGATCGTTTATATATTCACATACGTCTTTATAATAATCTGCCCAACAAGATATACATCCATTATCCACTGTAATACCCTTTTTTCTTAAATATTGGGCGTAAACTTCTCAATCGATCGTGATCTTCAAATTTAATGCATATGTCCGCATCATCGTCCCATGGAATAATATCTCCATGTCTATAACTTCCTAAGAGTGTTCCGGCGCCTAATACATATTTGATCCCATTATTTGTTAAAATCTCGTGAATATCCTTTAATAAATCATAATATTTCCTTTTTGTTTCACTCTTAATGTTTTTTTTTGTTATAGGAATGTCTTTATAATTCCATGTGCTTATTGTGTTCCAATTGGTTTCTGTATTATCGCAGCGTAGTTCATCCTCACTGCGCGTCCTCACGGTATTACTTGGTGCGTAGATATAATATACAGCTATGCATGTTATTAAGAATAATATGCATATTGTCTTTTTTCTGATATATTTCATTACTGGTATATTAATATATAATTAATTAAATCGAACAATAATTTCTACCTTTTCTTTTTTAATACTTTTAGATGCTGAGATAGATAACTCCTCCCGCTTCTTTCGTGTTTTTTTATTTATCTTACCCTTTCTCTTAGATGTGCTGTTGCGTCGATTCATATCCTTTTCAATTTCATCCAGATGCTCTTCAAGGTAATTTAATATTTTATTTTCTAAAACCCACTTGAAAAAGTTTAATTGTCCAATGGTTGTTTGGATATTATTATCCTCGTCGTAAGGTATAATAATACGATCCCATCTACAAAAGGGATCAAATCTCTTTTTAGAATAAGCTTTTAATTTTAATTTATAGTCTGTATAAACCTTGAATCGCTTTGACTCCCCCCCTTCTACGATATTATATACTGTATAATATTTTTTTGCCCAATTGGTAACAAACCAATCTATTAAACGTAGAGACATCTTATTTTCACCATTTATAATGGTTAAAATTTTCTCCAAATTATTATCTACTTTATAGAATTTCATTAACTTTCCCAAAAGTAAATTGTTTTGTGTTGTATATAATTGCGCCATTTATATAAATTCATTTAATTGTCGTTTAAATCCTTATTTCTTACATTAAAATTACTGTTTTTAGGGCGAAGGAATTTATCTTGAACTGATATATCATTCAGGTAATCATTTGATTTTAAATAAGGGTTAATTTGTCTATTTGTTACTAATTTTCGTTTTGACAAACGGTCATAATTTATTTCTCTCTTATTTTCTTCTGCAAACATCGTTTTATTTATTATTTCGGACTCAAGTGTGGTTGTTATTGGTGACTCAGTCTTTGTAACTTCGCGTTTCATCTTTGGTCGTTGTGATTTATGACTTTTTTCAAGATGTTCACCATTTTTACTCCATGTCCAATATATACACTCCATTATAATAGAAATATAAGTTTTTAATGTTTTTTATACTTAATACTTCTTGATGATATTCATTTGTTTGCCGAATAAAAATTTTTTATCATCTTGGCGTCGCCTTTGCAAATTGCATTGCAAACAGGCTATTACAACATTATTGTTATTGTGTCCTAAAGAATTGTCTATTCTATCTAATGTCCACTGCAAGGGCTCTCTACTGGATATATAATACAATAAGACTTCATGAAGACAATAGTGGCATTTCATTTTTGATACAACCATTTTTTCAAGAAGTTGATCATAGTTAATCATTTCCTTTTCGTTGTATCTGTGTTTTTTCTTATCCTGTTGCCCATAACTACTTAATTTTCTATGTAAGAGTTGTTCAGCTTTTTTACTTCCCTTAAAGGGTATTTTAAGGTATAGTTTGTTTAACGCTAATGGGGGCGATAATGTTAATAAATCATCATCTATATCCTTTTTCTTCGTAGATGGTTTTGCTTTAATGATAATCGTTTTATTCATATACAATAAAATGATTAATTTTACAACTTAAGTAATAACGCACTTTCTATTCCCGTAAGTACTAAAATAATTAGTAATGTCATCATTATGCTTTTTGCTGTATTACCTTTCTGATCATGTGGATGCTTTTTTGCATTTTTACTATATGAATATCTCAATAAATGCCTTATTTGGCTCGTATTAGCGTAAACATTAGGGAATATACGCCCATAGTAATCATCGATTTTATTTCTGTTATCATTATCAGCATACTGCTTGGGATAATTTATATTGCCATTTGTTGTTACAAAATAAACCAGAACCATTCCCACCAGTTTTATCATATTAAATTTATGCTTCTTATAATCTCTCAAACTTATTGTCAGAATTATACATAATAAAGCTAACAGAGAAATACAGTGTATAAGTATCCTTGATATTTTTTCAAACAGTGTTTCTTGAAGTTCTCTATAGACAAAGGCAAAATACCGACTTCCAAATAAACCGTTGCGAAATCCCAATGTTGTTGTAAACAAAGGTAAATTCATAATAAAAACTAAACTTAAAAGAAAGTTATTTGAAATATAATAAATAATTACGGGGAAAATAATACAAAATAATAAGATTAAAATAACTAATCCAATAATATTTTTTTCTGGATGTTTGTAAAGAGGAGCCCCAACCCCTGCATTACTGCCCGATAATTCTTCCACACCACTATATCTACAATAATCCCAATTCTCATCTTTATTTAATTCACCCCCCCAATCCACACCACGATATCCACATTTGCCTTGTTCCTCAACTATACAACGCTGCCTATATGCATCCCTGATGCAGTGCTTCGAGAGCTTGTCAAAATCCTTAACTGGGGGACAAGTTCCTTTTTTTCCACCACTTCCATCATTCCCCCCATATACACATTGTCTACCATCAAATTCACGAGTACCAATCTTGTATTTTTTTTTGCATCGACAGCCATGAATGGTTCTCCATTCTTTATCACTCATCTAATATATAGGGGACATTTAATTAATATTATGTATTATAATATCCACAATTCTTTCAATATAGTCAGTTCGCAGTTTTTTCAACAGTATCGCTTCTATAAATATTAATAGAAAGGCTGCTATCATTCCACCGAACGCAGAAATTAAGGTACGTTTATATTTTCTTAAGCCCGTTCGTGGATAGGTAAATACCCTATAATATAAATAACTACATACCTTTGAAATTATAAAACTGCCAAGCAAATGTGTCATAATAAGAATTATAAACCCAAAAGCGAGCCCATATATTATATTTTTTTTTATTGAATTTACAACTACTATATATACTAATCCTAAGAGCGAGCATAAATCTAATATTTTACGTGAGATTACAGAAACTGTATTGGGCGATGATTGGTTAATTACTAAAAAGGAGAATATGGAGGGACCCGCATAATCTCCTCCAACACCTTTATGAAAACTTAATGCTTCGGCAAAAAGATGATAATTTGGAAGTAAGGCAGACAACAAATATAATTTATTTGTCGCATACAATATCCAAGGAAGGACAAATGTATAAATTATTATATATACAATCAATCCTATATAGTAACGTTTCTCATCATAAATCATGGGCGGAGTATTCCTCGACTCACCGAATGGAAGGGAGGACCAATCACACCAATCAATACCCTGCCCATCCTGCAATCCAGATTCATTTTTTTTTACCCAGCCACAGTTTTTTTCCTTTACAGCACAATAAGGTCTACTATGAGAGGAGCCCCTGCAGCTATCCTTTACCTTGTTTGGATCCTTTGTCAGCGGACATAGAGCATTATCAGGTCCACCTATTACACACCCTTTGTATTTTTTGCCACCAGGTGCAAATGACCAGTCTTCTTTACATGTACACCCATGAATTGTTTTACTCATCTTATATTATTAACATAAAATAATATAGAATTTAAAGAATATAATATATAATGGCGAAAAAAGATGATGAATGTGTTGAATTAAAAAATATTAAATATCAGACAATGCTCATGAATAAAACAAAACAAAGCGAAAATACAAAAAATCATACTACCGACATAGAACAATTTTTGAAAAAGGAAAGTATGCAAAACACGAAAAAACCTTGGAACAAGTTAGAAAAATCAACAAAACGAAAAAAACTATCTAAATTTGTAGAAACCTTTCCTACTAAACATAAAGAAATTTTAAAGCAATATTTATATCAATGCCTTGAGAGAAAGAAATTACAACGAACAAAAGATGTCATTTACGATATGAATACTGGGAAGATAGAAAAAATACCCGGATTATCTTTCAATAAAAATGCTAATAAATATACTTTGAGACGTATAGATAAAAAAGGGTCTACCCTCAAGTCGCTTGCTCCCAAAAAAAAGAAAAAGAAAATTGATATACATTTAAAAGAGTAACAGCATATTACGTAATAATGTCGGAAAATCTCGATGAAACGATTCTGCACTACATAGAGATTTTTATCAAAGAAAATCCTGAAATATATTCGAGTGAAAAATTTTCAACAATCGTTTTTAACAGTGTCTATGAATTACTTTCTTTGACTTTGGGAAGTATAATGGATGTAACTACTGCTAATTTTAGTGACAGCATTTATGAGAACATTGGTTATTATTTCGGTACGTGTGGTGTTCCACGCTCTTATGATAATTCGCGCATCCTATCTGCCGTAGATGTGGAAAAAATGGAAACAAAACTTTTACAGCTGCAAAGTATCCCACAACCAGAACAGAAGAGCAAGGAATGGTTTATGGCACGCTGGACAATGCTAACAGCGAGTAGCATCTGGCAAGCGCTGGACACACAAGCTGCGCAGAATCGGCTGATATGTCAAAAATGCACCCCCATTGATCTCCATAAGTGTTTTCGTGTGAATATTAATTCGCCTATGCACCATGGACAAAAATATGAGCCTCTCTCTGTCATGTTTTATGAAAATTTATATAATACCAGTGTAAGCGATTTTGGTTGTCTCCGCCATGAAAAATATTCGTTTATAGGAGCATCCCCGGATGGTATTAATACAAAGAAAGATAATGCCAGATATGGGCGTATGCTTGAAATTAAAAATATTGTGAATCGTGAAATAACGGGCATCCCCAAAAAAGCATATTGGATACAAATGCAAATACAAATGGAAGTATGGGATTTACACGAATGCGATTTCTTAGAAACACGATTTAAAGAATATGATAATGAGGAAGAATTTTTAAAAGATGGTGGCTACGATTGCTCAAAAATAAAGGGAGTGATACTATGTTTTCACAGCTCCGGAGGACCCGTTTACAAATATTCCCCCTTTTTATCTATCTGTGAAAAAGACAAATGTCAACAATGGATGGATGAATGTCTCGAAAATAATAATACTATGACTTGGATTCGAAATATTTATTGGTGCCTCGATGAATATTCCTGCGTTCTGGTTCCAAGAAATAAACAGTGGTTTTCCCACGCATTGCCGCAATTTAAAAAAACATGGGATGCCATTTTATATGATCGACAGCATGGATATGATCATAGAAAACCAAAAAAAAGAGAGAAGAAAAATACTGTTATTTTGAAGGTGAGAACTGAATCTTTTAATGAAACAATTATCCCCGAAGAGGATAAACCGCTTACCATTTCGCAACATAGTAATTGACACGGACACCATTTTTGGGATTATTTGAAGGCGCCGGCACAGGTGAAGGGTATACTACCTTTTTTTTCCATATAATCCACCATTTATGTC
>PVMS01053836.1_pt1 | contig 11482 bp, 7 predicted proteins | sample 1853461 | NCBI WGS metagenome assembly PVMS01 (sample SAMN08582032, study PRJNA380276) | Marine sediment metagenome, whole genome shotgun sequencing project. | isolation source: ocean sediment barecode stripped | collected 2017
CTTGCGCAGATTTTGCGCAGATAACGTTGCATTCCCAAGATTCGAGTAGTTGTTGCGTTGCATCCAGCACTGCTACATTGTCTTCGATCAACAATACTGAAGTATTTTTTAAATCAAAAAAGCTAGTTTCAAATGCCCTTGATTGAATAATATCTGCAGGCTTATCACCAAGTCTAACGACTACCGCAAAGCGCGAACCGTGATTGATTTTAGAAGAATGTTCTATTTGATGATCCAGGCATATAGAAAGGCGTCGTACGATGGCTAAGCCAAGCCCCAGTCCTTTGCCGCGGTCGCGTTCTTTATTATCCAGTTGATGGAAGTCATCGAAAATAGCATCTCGTTGATGTTTGGGGATGCCAGGTCCTGTATCCAAAATTTCTATAGAGAGTTTCCCAGGTCGACGCCTACACCCCAATAAAACACTGCCCGTTTCCGTATAGCGAATGGCGTTGGCCACAAAGTTACCAATAATCTGCTCTAATAAGATGGGGTCGCTTCGCACGTAAGCGCTTGAAGACGCGATGCGTAATGAAATTCCCTTGCGTTTCGACATCGGTCGAAAACCACGCGCTACTCTGTGCAATATCTCTTGAACGGGGAAGTCTTCGATTTGAGGTTGTACTGCTCCGGCTTCCAGTTGAGACACATCGAGGATTGAATTTAATAATCGTCCGGTTGAAATAGAAACGGCGTCGATATCTGAAACAATCTTAAGGGTTTCTTTGTTTTTGATTTTTTGTTGTAGTACTGTGATATACATCTGCATCGCGTGCAGTGGTTGACGGAGGTCGTGACTTGCCGCAGCTAAGAACTGTGATTTAGCGCGATTTGCTCTTTCGGCTTCTTCTTTTGCGCCACGCAGACTTTTGTCTTGCGCGCTTAAATCATGTTTTAGCTTATTGAAACTCCGGCTTACCATTCCAAGTTCATCGCCTCGAGACATTAATTTTTTTTCCATTGCGGAATCTTCAATATCGTGTAAAGCGCTAAGAGAATTAATGGTGTCAGTTAATGCATGCAAAGGATTGGATATATTCTTTTTCACTACATAGTAAAAAATGATAATAACGATGCAAATGGTGGTAATCGAAGCAAGAACTGTAAAACTAGATGCAGCACTTTCTACATGACCGGCATAATCCACGGATGCCTTGTTGAGGTCGCTCAGCTCATTAACTAGTGTGTCTAACTCTTTTATGAGTATTTTTTCGCTGGCCGCGATATCGGAAACCATTTCCATTCCCATTAAGAATGAGCCATCTTCTACATGAAGAAATACTTTTTCTGCACGAATGCTATTAATGCGGCTCGCTTGTCGGAGACTTGATAGCTGACGCAGTAGGTTTTGGCTGTATTTTTTGATTAAGTTTTCTTGTGCGTCTTTTTGAACAGCGGCTTTTGTAATAAGACGGTCTGCCCAATCGATTTCTGCACTAATATTGTTGTTATTTTCTTGATATCGTCCACGTGCTGCAATATAAGCTTCTTCGGCATTTTTATCATAAACCACTCGATCACCAACAAAGATAATATCTTTTAAATTTAATCTGCTATTTTGAATTTCATGTCGAATCGTTTCGGATGAGGCAAATAATGGTAAATAGATATCTGACATTTGTTTAACTACATTACCTACTGAATTAATTTGTGAGAGCGCAATAGTAGTTACGATAGAGTACGAAATAATTTCAAGAAATATTATCGACAGCACTTTCTGGCCTACTGACATGTGATTGATGATATTTTTAAATTTACCTTTCATATTAGAAATCTACTTTTTAATTATTCCACGTAATGGCTGATATGTATGAGCCATGTCAGGATGCAGCTTTGATTAATTTACCATTGGGAAGATGTAAGCCATTTGCCACACATTCGCCACGTTGAGGGTAGAGTACATATGGATTAGGTGGTATCAGTTGGTTTTGTTTAAATAACAAATCAACTTGTCCATTTGCATCGAACCTTCCAATTTTAGGGGTAAGCCAACTATTAAAGTTTTGTGTGTCAATCCGTACTGCGCCTTCTGGAGATTCATGGTCCGTTAATTCAAGTCCAGCAGAGTGTTGCCGTAATTTCATTGGACTGATAGCTGATTCGCCTTCTTCTTTAACTACACGCTCAATAGCTTTCTTGAAATAAAGAAAAGTTAAATAGGTTTCTTCCATATTATAGTGTGTAACACCACTTTTTCCGTACTGGCTATTTAGAAATTCGCTTACAAATCTATGGTTAGTTTTATTTTCCAGGCTTTGAAAATAAGGCGCAGATAATATATGGCCTTCACCATATTCTGCGCCCATTAGTTTTACTTCCATTTCTGACGTAGTTAATGATGCGGTGGGTAATTTTTCTGGACTGAAGCCTGCTTTAATATAATTTTTGCGCAAGAGTAAATCTGAATCTCCTATTACTGTAGAAAATATCCAATCAGGCTGTAGTTTTTTTACATTTTTAAATATCGGATCAAAATCACCTAAGCCGAGTGGCATATAAGATTCGCCAACTAACTCACCATCCACATTTTCAAGCCACTGTTTGGCGTTGCGATTGGACTCTCTAGGCCAGACATAGTTAGAGCCGATGAAGTAGGCTCGCGGGCCAAAATTGTTAACCATGTATGGAATTAAATCATATGAATGTTGGTTTGCAATAGGACCTGTACAAATAATATGTTGCCAACACTCCCGCCCTTCATAACATGTCGGGTAATAAAATAATCCATTATTCAGCGTTACAAGTGGCATCACGGCGCGCCGGCTAGCAGAGGTGTAACCTCCAAATGTCGCCAATACAGTCTCTTTTAGCATCAAATCATGAATCCCTTGCCGATAGGTTTTCATATCTGATTTTGCATCGACTACAACGGGTTCGATTTTAAATCCGGCAATACCTCCATTCTTGTTAACCTCATCAACCCAAAAAAGCCCAACGTCACGTGAGGGTTTTTCGATAACACTTAGATGCCCCGTTAAGGACCATAGTAGTCCAATTTTTATGGTGCCGTGTTTAGTAACCCAGGGTGATCGAGATGCGGCTTGAGATAAACTAGATGCAAGAGGGCATCCTAGTATTGAGGAAGCCGCACAAGATGCTTGTAGAAAATATCGGCGATTAATTGCCATCGTTCAACTATACGCTAGGCTAATTTTATGAGTAACAAAATTTTAGTTCATAACGTATAGGAATACATACCTACAAAATAAGTGGTTAATTTGAATATACCGCTCAAATTTGCATATGTGTTTCATGGGCCGTTATCAGTTCATCATTAGGGAAGGGCTTTATTTAGAGAATGTTGCCAATATAGAGGTCCCGACAATTTGGCCGTTGAATTCCTGCATGGCATCCAATAAGCAATCCCAACAATATTCTGCTGATGCACTTTCAACTAGCACTAAATAATTGCTAAAAGCATTTAAGTCACGACGGATGATGATTGCACTTAAGCGTGCTAGGGAGGTCTGTGCAATCATGTTGTTGGCAAACTTTTCGACACGTAAATCAATAGCACATAATTTAGCAAACATCTCAGGTGCATATTCTCCGGTAACAGAAAAGCAGGCATGGCTATCTTGTCTTGGTACAATAAAACCGCAAGGTTTATTCCCAGGTGCGTAATCGTATTGCCATTGTTGTTCTAGCTTTATAGGAAGGTTGGTTTGATTTTTTAAACTATCAAATATCAATATGTCATTAATTCCAAGCCTTGCAATTAAACATCCGTCGTCGTTGGATAAAGTATGGTTTATGCTTGTAGGAATGTTAATGTTCTGATTTTTTAACCATTCGCATGCGCCAGCACCTTTGAATCCCGTGCGTTGCAAATAGCTCAAATCACATATCGCAAGTTGCTGCACATAATCCGATTCAATTGTTGGATCAGTAATTGATGAAGCGATGCCGTAGTTATTGGTTTCTGTCCATATTACTTGCGATGACTTAAATTTTCGATATATGAAGCTTCGACAATTAAAGTTTTCGGGATTGGTCGAGGTGTTACTCATGGTTACATCTCTTGACGTTTGTTTTCTGGATCATAGAAAGGCGTGGGACAAACTGTAGCTTTCACGATTGCAGAATTAGAGAGTTTAATATTAAACTGTTTTCCAATTTCAGACTGATCTGGCGAGACAAAAGCTAGCCCTATGATGCTTTTCAATGTTGGTGAGTAGGCAACAGAAGTGACACGCCCAGTTATTTCATTGTTGTTTACTACAAGATTGCATTCTTCTGGAAGAGGAGCGTCGGAAGGCATGGTAAATCCAACTAATAGGCGGTCGAGTGAGCGGGCGCTCATTACATCAATTGCTCTCTTGCCCATATAAAATGGTTTTTTCTGCGCAATGGCCCATCCCATATTAGTTTCTTGTGGAATGGTTAAGCCATCAGTGTCTTGGTTGACTATTATGTGTCCTTTTTCAAGACGTAATAAACGCTGTGCTTCAACACCAAAGGGACGAATTTCAAATTCCTCTCCTGTTTTCATTAGAGCATCCCACAATGCCTCGCCTTGACTAGCGGGCACATGAATTTCATAACCTAGTTCGCCTACAAAGCCGACGCGAAGTATACGTGCAGGGATTTTTGCGATGTGACCGGTGCGCACCTCCATATAAGAAAACTGTTGAGCGCTTAGTTCAATATCATCAGTTAAGCAACTTAGTACATCACGAGAGTTGGGCCCCGCCAAATTCACTGCTGCATAGGCTGCGGTGACGTTGGCTATGTCGAGGTTAAGATTCCACTCAGTATTCCAACGTAACATATTTCGGTATACACCATCTACACCTCCGGTAGTTGCAGTAACGTAAAAATGATGTTCGTCTAAACGACAAGCCACTCCATCGTCGATGATGGCACCAGTAGAATCCGTCATTAAGACATAGCGTGAACGATGTATCAGTTGTTTTGCATAGGCAAAGGTGTACATTCTATTTAGAAATTCTGCAGCATCTGGGCCACGAATTTCTAATTTCCCTAATGTTGAAACATCTACTATGCCGACATTATTTCGTACTGCTAAATTTTCTTTTTCAATGCATGTGTCTTTATTTTCTGGATTACCATAATAAGCAGGACGCAACCATAATCCTGCTGACATCATTTGTGCGTTACATTCTAGATGTCGATAATGTATAGCCGTGTGTTTTACAGGCTGGAAGGCCTTGCCTGCAAGATGTTGAATATATTCTGGTGAGTAGGGAGGTCTTTGCGTCGTAATGGTGATGCCATTGAGTGAACGATTGGCTTCTTTTGTGACTAAGCGCATATTGTTTAATGCCGACTGTCTTCCTTGTGAGGGCCCCATTACTACGGTCGAATAGCGTTTTACTAGCTCTAAATCATCGTAACCATCTTTAACTGCATTGACGATGTCTTTGACTTGTAAATCTTCATCAACATCAATGAAATCTCTTCCTTTTGGATGGGGGAAAATGGGCCAAGGATAATTTTGTCCTTGAGCGCCCACATGATGAGGCACGTTAGCTGGCTCATTGTTAGGGAAGCCCGCATTTGTTGCGGCTAGCCAACCTGCATATTTACCATCTGCAAGAACTGCATCAATTTCAAACACAGAATTTAACGATCCCGCAGCTACGGATTGGCCATGTGCAGGCAGCTGTGTAACTTTTAGTATGGCGTCTGCTTCATCGTATTTTAATTGACCACCAGAGTGGCAAAGTAGTTGTGCGGCCGGTGTATATCCAGCTGACATACAAATTAAATCACATGCAATCTTATGGGAATTTTCATTTACAGTGCCTTCGCTAGATATTTGATGTATTACAGCATGCGTTATACTGCGTTTACCTGCTCCAGGAATAGCCTCATATACGGTATATCCTTGTAGTATGCGGATATTCTTTGCATTGATTGCAGCTGCTAAAGAAGAATGGCTAGGTGTTGTGCGCATTTCTACAATTGCTTGTACCTCGATACCACTATCAATTAAATCTAGTGCAACACCATAGCCATCATCATTGCCGGTCAGCACCACTGCCAGTTTTCCTGGCGCAACGCCATATAAATTTATTAAACGCTGTGCTGCTGAACCGAGCATCACGCCGGGTAAGTCGTTATTTCGAAATATAGCAGGTTGTTCAATTGAACCGGTTGCAGCGACGACTACCTGTGAACGTAGTTTTAGCATGCGTTGCTCGCACATAATGGCGAGCCAATTATCTGCAAACCAACCTGTACACATTGCGTTAGTGTAAATATTAATAGCAGGGTGGTTAGTTACTGCATTTACAAGCTTTTCTCGCGTTAATAAAGTTTGACTGTTATTAGAATTAAATCTTACATAATTTAAGGATCCGCCTAACAGTTGGTTTTCATCGACTAAAATAACCTCTGCGCCAGCATTAGCAGCTTGTAGTGCCGCACTTAATCCTGCGGGACCTCCTCCTATCACTACTACATCACAAAACCGATAAGCTTTGTCACTTGCATAAGGTGTGGCATTGACATCCACTTTGCCGAGTCCTGCAAAGTTACGAATGATGGTATCCCAGTATTTCCAAATACCTTTTGGTTTGTAAAAGGCTTTGTAATAAAAACCGACGGGTAAGAATCGACCTACATGCTCAATAAATCTGCCCCAGTCATTTTCTAAACTTCCATAGACATTTTGTGCAAAGACTTCTAGACCTTCTGTGATTGCATAGGTATCCGCACGCACACTGGGCTCATCTTCGACTTGTACTAATGTGTTTGCATCGCGGCCCGCCATTGTTAATATGCCGCGAGGTCGATGATACTTAAAAGAACGAGATAATAAGCGTTCATTGTTCGCGGCCAATGCGCTAGCAATCGAATCGCCTTGTAAGCCTTGATAATGTTTACCCGCAAACACAAATGTTATTGTTTTGCTTCGGTCAAGATACAAGCCTTTTGGTTTGGGTAAGCGCATAGTAAAGTTATCACCCATTGCTATGACTTGTTCTGAGTGAAATCTACACGTTGCTTAAATATTTCAGAGGCTGGATAGGTTTTAATGATTTCCTCTGTCTCGGTATTGCGTTCCGCAATGAACCAATATGAAGTTGGTGTATGCATCCACCATTCGCGCACAACACCTTTGGTATTATTTTCAATGAATAAATACTCTGCCCATTCTTGGTTGCTACCCGTTGAGGGATCGGGCATGGTTTCTACTTCACCGCCACAAATAAATTCAGAGATGTTACGCAGACCATTTATAGGGCAGGGCATTAATTTCATTGCTAAGAATTTCTTGTATATAAATTAATCATTAATGGCCCACAGAAGCAGCACCACGTTCACCCACTTGATCAAATCTATAGAAGCGTTCTAATTCAAACGGTTTGATTAAATCGGGAACTTTATCGGTGGCTAATGTTTCCGCCATGCGCGTGCCGCAAACTGGTGTTGCTTTAAAGCCCCAAGTACCCCAGCCGGCATCGATATAGTAGTTTTGTATCGGGGTGATTCCCATAACTGGACTAAAATCGGGGGTCATATCTGCGGTCCCCGCCCATTGACGTAAGAGTTTTAATTTTCCTACAAACGGAAAAAGTTCTAATAGATGCATCATCAACTCTTCCTTAAATTCTAAGGTTGATCGTGTGGAATAAAGAGGATAAGGGTCGCTTGCTGAACCCATGACTAATTCCCCGCGTGATGATTGTGAAACATAAACATGCAACGACCCCGAAACGACAATAATATCTAAAAATGGTTTTACGGGTTCCGAGACACAAGCTTGTAATGGGATTGATTTAATTGGTAGTTTGAATCCGGCAAGTTTTGAGACTTCAGAGCTTAATCCAGCCACAGCCTGTAAAACTTTTCCACAGCGAATATCACCACGATTGGTTTTTACGCCAATGACACGTCCATTCTCAAAATTGAAGCCGGTAACTTCTGTATGGGTGTGTATTTCAACTCCACGATTTGAAGCACCGCGTGCATACCCCCACGCTACCGCATCATGTCTTGCGATCGCTCCAGGTGGGTGGTGCAATGCGCCCATAATTGGATAACGAACTTTTTGACTTAAATTTAAGTGTGGGCATAACTTCGCAAGTTCATCTGGATAAATAACTTCTGAATTAACTCCAAGATGTTTATTCACTTCAGCGCGCCAACGTGAAGTTCGCATTGCAGCATCAGTATGGGCTAGGGTCAGATGGCCTCTTTCTGAATAAAGAATGTTGTAATCAAATTCGTTGCTTAAGTTTTGAAATAGCTTTATTGATTCATCATAAAAACGCACACCTTCCGGCGTAAGATAATTAGAACGAATAATTGCAGTATTTCTGGCTGTATTGCCTCCTGCGAGATAGCCTTTCTCTAAAACTGCAACATTGGTAATGCCCCATTGCTTGGCAAGGTAGTAAGCAGTTGCTAAACCATGGCCGCCGCCGCCTACAATAACTACATCATAGCTAGACTTTAGTTCGGCAAGTTTTTGAAAATGCCGTTCAGAAGGATGTACTTTACTAAAGCCATATTTAAGTAGACTGAAGGGCATTTTTTGTTACAAGTTAGGTTAAGCAAAAGCACACATGTTAAATGAAGTTATACATGAAAAAAAATTGCGCTGTATATTCAATCATTACCAATCAACAGTCGAGTGTAGTTTGTTTTTCCCATTCGCTTAGATGGTTTGTGAATTGACTCCATTCCATCATCTTTAATTTAATGTAGGCCTCGATGAGGTCTGCACCAAGTTCTTCTTTTAATATTTTATTTTTCTCTAATAAACGCAATGCATCCAATAGATTAGAAGGAAGTTTTTTTGCGGAGAGAATCTTGTGGCCTTCTTCATACATATTTATATGGCTAGGCTTACCTGGATCACGCTTATTTTTAATTCCTTCGAGACCAGCTGCAATGATAGCTGCCTGTGAAAGGTAAGGGTTTGTTGCGCCATCCATCAGACGCAATTCAAACCGGCCGTCATCAGGAACGCGAATCATGTGGGTGCGATTGTTGCCCGTATAGGTGATTGAACTTGGGGACCATGTTGAACCAGAAGTGGTACGTGGGGCATCGATCCTTTTGTAGCTGTTAACAGTTGGATTTAAGAATGCGCACATGGAATCCGCATGCTCCATGATGCCACCCAGAAATTGATAAGCTAATTTAGATAAGCCAAGCTCGTCTGTCTTGCTTAAAAATAAATTTTTCTTGCCGGTTTTATCCCAAATAGAAATATGTGAATGGCAGCCATTGCCAGTTAAATTAGCAAACGGTTTAGGCATAAATGTGGCTCGCATATCGTGATTTTCTGCAATCGTTTTGGTCATGTATTTAAAAAATACATGTCGATCCGCGGTAAGCAATACATCGTTATAATCCCAATTCATTTCAAACTGACCATTGGCATCTTCGTGATCATTTTGGTATGGGCCCCAGCCAAGATCTAACATGCAATCACAGATTTCTTTTACAATGGGATAACGGCGCATCAGCGCTTGTTGGTCATAGCAGGGTTTTGACTGTGTATCGTAAGGATCAAATAGTTCTGTTCCGTCTTGATTTACAAGAAAGAATTCACATTCGACACCTGTTTTTACTCGGTAACCCTTTTTTTGCGCTTTCGCAATTTGCTTTTTTAATGCAACCCGTGGAGAAGCCTCTATTTCTTTGCCATCCATCCAAAGATCTGCGGCAAGCCAACCAATTTCAGGATTCCATGGTAATTGAATGAGGCTTTCCGGATCGGGGACTCCAAACATATCCGAATCTGCGGGGCTTAAGTCTAACCAAGCCGCAAAGCCTGCAAAGCCCGCACCATTTTTTTGCATGCCCTTAATTGCTCGTGCAGGTACAAGCTTTGCTCGTAGCACACCAAACAAATCAACAAAGCTGATTAGAAAGTATTTTATCCCCTTAGTTTTCGCTACTTGTGCTAAATCTTGGGCCATGATGACGCTCCCTTTGCTATTTTTTGCATTTAATAATTAATAACTAATTCCAAGAAAACGCTAATAATATTTTCACTATCTTACATATTATTTACACCTGGAATCCAGCTTGTACCTGCCAGAGGCACTTTGGCCATGGCTGCAGCTTCAAGTGTTAAGGCAACCATATCCTCAGGTTCCAAATTATGTACATGACTTTTACCACAAGCTCGCGCAAGTGTCTGCGTTTCTAGAGTGAGTACACGTAAATAATTCGCGAGTTTTCGCCCCCCTTGTACAGGATCAAAGCGCTTCGCAAGCTCTTCATTTTGAGTAGAAATCCCAGCAGGGTCTTTGCCATCTTGATAATCATCATAGTATCCCGCTGAGGTTCCAAGTTTACGATATTCTTCTTCATACTCTGGGCTGTTATCGCCCAACGCAATTAAAGCTGCAACACCTATTGAGACGGCATCTGCTCCAAGTGCGAGTGCCTTGGCAACATCTGCACCACTGCGTATACCACCTGAAACGATGAGTTGAACTTTACGATGCATGTCCATTTCTGTCAGTGCTTCTACCGCTAACCTAACTGCAGGTAAAATTGGAATGCCTACATGTTCAATAAACACATCTTGAGTCGCAGCAGTACCGCCTTGCATCCCATCCACAACAATTGCATCAGCGCCTGCTTTGACTGCCAACATGGTGTCGTAATAGGTGCGCGTTGCACCAACTTTTATATAAATAGGCTTTTTCCAATCGGTAATTTCACGCAGCTCAAGTATTTTAATTTCTAAGTCATCTGGCCCGGTCCAATCTGGATGTCGACATGCGCTTCGTTGATCTATACCTTGAGGTAAATCTCGCATTCCGGCTACGCGTTCACTGATTTTTTGTCCCAGCAACATGCCGCCGCCGCCAGGTTTAGCACCTTGGCCAACAACAATTTCAATGGCATCCGCTTTGCGCAGATCATCTGGATTCATGCCGTATCGGGAAGGTAGTAATTGGTATACAAGTTTAGATGAATGTCCTCTTTCTTCAGGTGTCATGCCGCCATCACCAGTCGTAGTGCTTGTGCCTACTTCACTTGCACCGCGTCCCAATGCTTCTTTTGCAGGAGCGGATAATGCCCCAAAGCTCATGCCAGCAATTGTGATAGGAATTTTTAATTCAATGGGATTTTTTGCAAAGCGTGTTCCGATGGTTACATTGGTATCACACTTTTCCCGATAACCTTCGAGTGCGTAACGTGACATGCTGGCACCTAAAAAAAGTAAGTCATCAAATGAAGGCACATGACGTTTAGCACCATACCCACGAATGTCATACAGTCCTGTACTTGCCGCGCGTTGAATCTCAGCGATGACGTGTCGTGGAAATGTAGCTGATTCTTTTAACCAAGAATTAATGTTATTTTCTTGTGGCATAGAAGTATTCTTCTAGTAAGCTCCAACGTTATCAATATTAAAGTTATATAGTTTTCTTGCTGAACCATAACGACGAAACTCATCAGCATTGATATTGGAGATTACTAGAAGAATACTTCTATGCCACAAGAAAATAACATTAATTCTTGGTTAAAAGAATCAGCTACA
>PVMS01087799.1_pt1 | contig 11482 bp, 9 predicted proteins | sample 1853461 | NCBI WGS metagenome assembly PVMS01 (sample SAMN08582032, study PRJNA380276) | Marine sediment metagenome, whole genome shotgun sequencing project. | isolation source: ocean sediment barecode stripped | collected 2017
GGGCGTGGCGATCGGCACAGCGTTCGCCGGTGGCACGACGCTGGCCCTCGTGATCACCGCGGCGATCGCCGTCCACAATGTCCCCGAGGGCCTGGCGATCAGCGCCGTGCTTCGACCGCGGGGAGCCACTATCGCCGCGTGTGCAGGTTGGAGCATCGTATCCTCCCTCCCGCAACCGCTGCTCGCTGTCCCGGCTTTCCTGTTCGTAGAGGCGGTCAGCGGCCTGCTGCCGTACGGGATCGGGTTCGCCGCCGGCGCCATGGTGTTCATGGTCCTGGTCGAATTGCTGCCAGAGGCGTTCGAGGCCGGTCGTCGTTCGATCATCGCCCTCCTCGTGAGCGTGGCGATGGTGGCGATGGTCCTGTTTCAGCAGACTCTGTGACGCGGGTTATTGGCGGCCACCGGGTGTCTCGACGATCTCTGCTGGCACGTTCGAGGCCCTGTGCGTGTATCGACCGTCAAATGGAGAAAGCGATCGAACGATCGCGTTGATTCAATCCATGACTGGGGATGTGATGATGGTGAAGTTTTCCGGTGCGCTGTTGCTGTCGCTTGCCCTGACAGCCTGTGGAGGCGGGATTTCCACGAATTCTGATTATGATCCCGCTACCGATTTTTCCACGTTCCACACATACAGCTGGTTACCGGCCGGGAACGGTATGGACGATGGCGCCGGCGTCGCCGGGAACCAGCTCATCGATGGCCGTATTCGGACTGCGATCGAATCGAATCTGAACGCGAAGGGGCTGACGAAGGCATCCGGGGCGCAGGCCGATATCTCTGTGGGCTATCAACTCACCTCGCAGGATCGCGTCCAGTACAACACGGTCAGCACGGGCTGGGGCGGCGGCTACGGTGGCTACTATGGCGGCTGGGGGGGCATGAACATGGGTTCCAGCACCACCTACGCCACGAACTACACAGACGGCTCGTTGATCATCGCGATCTTCGAGAACAGCGAGAAGAAGATGGTCTGGAAGGGCGTGGCCACGAAGACGCTCGACGACAGTCTGGATGCGGAGGAGCGGACGCAGGTGATCAACGAAGCGGTGGCCAAGACCATGGCCGATTTCCCGCCGAATACGAACTGACGATTCCGATCAGGCCAGCGAGCCTTTCGGGGAGACGGACCCGAGAGGCTCCGGTCGCACACCGAACGGGCGGAGCAGGACACCCGCGGCCAGGAATCCCGAGGCCGTAGCCCGCTCCATCAGCGCGGTCGGAAACTCCAGTCTCACATAGTCTCCGGCCAGCACGAGATCGGGATCGGGGGTCTCGACTCCGGGACGCCGGGCGTGCCCGCCGGGTGGAAAGGACGGGCAGTCCCGATCCACCCTGAACACCTCGTGAACGACTCCGGCGTCCCGCGTTTCGGGGTACAGCTCGTACAGACCCGCCTGCATCGCCGCGCGGATCGCGGGCTCGGTCGCCGACTCCGGCATCCCGTAGGCATGCAGTTCCACTACGCTGCCACCGGTCCGCTCCGCCCAGGTTCGACTTTCCTCCTCGAACAGGTGGAACAGCGAGATGTTGTCCAACAGCGGAAAACCGGCCGTGCCGACAAAGGCGTGTCGATCCAGTGCCATCGGGCGATCCAGCCACAGGCGCCAAACGGCGAACGGACTCGTCTGCCCGAGTCCCTTGACCTTCGCGCGCCACGCCTGATCGCCGAGATCCGGGGAGGCGCCCACCACTGATCTGAGGCCCTGCACACTCATCGCCAGAACCGCGAGGTCGGCGGAATCTTGTGACACGTCTCCGGGAGCATCCGAAGGCTCATGCCGGATCAGCCAGCCACCTGAATCCGGATGCTCCGCTCGTCGATCCGGGCCTCCTCGTCGGCCGATAGAGACCACTCTCCTGCCTGTAAGGAATCGCACACCCCGGTCCTCGAGATATGTTCGGAGCGGCGCGAGCAGCGCGTTCTCGAACGTGTCGTCGAGCACGTCGAACAGGAGGCCCTCGGAATTCGCGAGAAAGTAGTAGTGGAACATCATCAGCAGCTCGGCCGCCGACATCTGCTCCTCGGGATTGAAGAACGAGTGCGAGAACACGTCGAACATCATCCGGCGGGCCTGGGGCGGAAACCGGAGCGAGTCCAGGTATTCCTTCGCGGTCACGGAGTCGAACCGGGCGTAGGTTCGCTCGGGGTCGTAGCGGAGCATTTCGAGTGCTGCCCGGCCGTTCACCCGTAGCAGGTCCCGCCAGCGGAAGGTGTCCGCGCGACGAATGATCTCGAGGAAGTTGGCCGGCGCGCGGGTGGGGAGATCCTCGAACGACTGGACCATCCCGCCCGGCCCGAAGATCGGGTAGTCGGGAAGCGGGACGAGCCGATCGAGATCCGGGTCCACCCGTCGCAGCAGGCAACGAAGATTGTAGTACTGCCGGAAAAACGCGTGAAACCCCCTCTCCATGCCAAGCGTGCTTCCGTCGGGCAGTGTCTCGGGCCACGTTCGCAGTCGTCCGCCCAGTGAGATCTCGGCTTCCAGGACCGTGACGGAGACTCCCCGCTCACACAGGATTGTCGCTGCAGAGAGACCGGCCAGCCCTCCGCCGCACACCACGGCCGACAGCGGGCCCGGGGGGCGATCTCTGTCGCCCTCCCACAGTCGAACAGGACGCCCGCCCGGGGCGGGAATCGTCACTCCGGCCTCCGGGCGAGAAACGAGTGCACGATGCCTCGCTGCCAGCCGTCCATTCGCTCCGTCCTGATCCCGACATAGCCGGCGCGGCCGAGACGACGCTCGAATGCGCCTACTCCGTCGAATTCGTTGACGCTCCGACGGAGGTACCTGTAGATCCGCGCGGAGCCGGAGAGGATCCTCCCGCTCGGGATCACCACCCCGAGAGTCACCGCGTTCCACACCGCTCGACTCCACGTGGAATCGGCCACCGAGTATTCGTGAAAGCAGATGGTTCCCCCCGGGCGGAGAAGTCGGTACAGACGTGCGAGACAGACATCCGGATCCTCGACGTTACGGATCCCGTAGGCCATCAGGATTCCGTCGAACGGGCCCCTGATCCCGGCCACCTCGGGTTCCATCGCATCTCCGAGAACGAACTGAACTTCAGCGGCGAATTCCTTCTTCCTCGCGATCGCCAGCATGCCGGCGGAGGCATCGAGCCCCACGATTTCGGCGTTCGGGACCTCCACCGCGAGCGCCTCGGTCGACAGGCCGGTGCCACAGCACAGGTCCAGGACCCGGGAACCGGCTTCGAGACCCAGCCGGCGAGCACTCCACCGCAGGTGTTTCCTGTAGCCGGGATTCAACGCGGTGAGCAGGTCGTAGCGACCTGCCACCTGGTTGAATGCGTCCGGCACATCCGTTCGGCTCTTCTCGAGTCTGCGAGGCATGACTCAGTGCTCCAGGCCGACGACGCGATAGGACCCGGCTTCTGCCGCCAATTCCAACCACACGGTCACCGGTGGCTGAGCTTCGCCGCTGGTGCGTTGGACCACACGCAGCACGAGCTTCGCGACCGTGTCTTCGGGCGGCAGGGGGCCGTCAGGACGCGTTCCAGGGTCGCGATCACCAGGTCCGATCAAGACCCGCTGGCGCTCTACGGCGCCCGCCGGGGTCACAACGCCCTGCCAGTTACGGTCGAGGGCGCGGTGCTCGAGCTCCCAGCGATACTCGACCTCGCCCGGTGTCCAGAGTCCGGCGCGGACACCGAGATCGTCGAACTGGATTCCGAACGTGACGCCATCGTGGTCGACGACAGGGTCTGCAGTCATTTCCTCCACTTCGAAGTTCTCCAGCGGCGACACCTTTCCGTACCAGTGACTCACGACCAGGTCCCGGCGCACCATGATGATCGACGCGAGCGTATCCGCCGCGTGCATGGAAGGTAGCTGGCCCGCCTCTACCGCGGCACGAATCTGCGCGTCGGAGAATGAAGCGACGAGCTTCGCTCCCCAGTAGCCGTCACGGTCGGTGGCCAGCTGGAACGCCCGATTCGGCCAGTTCGGCTTCCAGCCCCCCGGGTCGAAGCTCTCCCCCTCGAGCCAGCCGATCGTCGGGTCGATGACCTCCCACGTCATATTCTCCCAACCGACCTGATAGAACCCGAGGGTGAACACGCGGGCGAGGCCTGGCCACAGATCGACATTGTACTCCATGCCCTCGCGCGGCTCGTGCGGTCGAGTGGTGCCCGACCCGAGGCTCGCCGCGAAGTCGATCAGGTAGTGCCGCAGGTAACCGGGCGGCACGTACGCGTCCATCGTGTTCATCCAGCGCATGTCAACGTGGTTGATCCACGATGAGATCACGTGCAGGCCCCGCAATTCACGCCGGTACTCGTGATGGTAATAGTCGTTCGGATCGTCCTCCCGCACACCATCGAAGAAGAACGGGCCCTTCGGAGGCCCGGGCACGAACTTCGAGGCGACGGCCAGGTAGCGTCCATCCGGCAGCGAGTCGGTAAGGGCCAGAACGTCCAGTGCCACATCGAGAGTCAGTGGCCGGTCCTTGAAGTCCTGGCCTCGAATCGTCGCTCCTTCGGCTACTGCGAGCTTCGACCTGGAGAACACGAACACGAAGTCCTCGGGAACGTGGTATCCCGCGGCATACAGCAGCCGATTCGAGATTACCCCCGCCGCGCTGCTCATGTGAAGGAAACCCTTCGGATCGAACTTCACAACGTACCGATCGCCTTTCGCATCACGGATGTTGAACCCGGGTGACACGCCCTGGACCTTTGCCGAGATGATCTCCAGGGCACCGGTCGTATCCGGACCGAATCCCGTCGTCGGACCCCTGCCCACGTCATCCGCCGTCATCCGTCGCACCGGGTTCCGGTGCGCGAACCAGGCGGAAGGAACCACGTCGTCGAACCGCGTCAGGTTCAGCGCTTCGTGCTCCTCGCCGACCGCCCGTCGAACACTCAGACCGTGAGACACCTCTCCGCCAACCGCGTCCTCCAGGATTCGCGGAACCTCGAGCGGGTTCCGGGCCTCGGGCTCCGGGATCGGCAACGTGTCTGCGTACGCGATCGGCTCGGGCCTGAGCGAGGGCGGCAGGGTCGACGCTCCGCCGCAGCCGGTCGCCAGCACCACGCAGGCCATGATCGCCAGCCGTATGCTCAACCCCGTGCCGATTGCTCTCATAGCGGCCACGTCCCGCGAATCCCGACCTGTACGTCCTCGTCGCTGAACCCGAGAAACGCGACACCCAACAACCGCTGCTTCATCACCATCCGCATTCCGACCCCGTAAGACGCCCGCCAGTCATCCCCGGAGATGTCCTGCAGTCTCCGATTCACGGCGCCCTCCCCGAAGTAGAGGAAGAACTCCGTGCGCGCGATGTCGTGGATGTCACGCCAGACCTCGTAGCGCCACTCGGCCACGAGGGAAATAACGTCGTTGTCCGTGAACCGGGACGTGGAATACCCGAGAGCGCTCCGGGTGCCCCCGAGAGTGCTCAGGTGGAAGAACGGGATGCCTGCCCCACCATCGGCTCGGGCGATGCGGGTCATCGCCCGGAGGGCCAGCTGCTGACGCTGATTGAGCGGCAGGTACCCCCCGGCCATCCCGCTGATCGCGTGAAAATCGGAATCCGTGTCGGAAACACCGCGGTACACGGCTCCCTGTAAGCGGAACCAGGCGCCGGTGTCCTGGAAACCGCGTCTCTCCGTGAGATCCAGCGTCGCTCCACCGTCGATTCTCAAGTACTGCGTGCGCTCGTTTGCCCCGTACAGCCGGGAGGTGTCGAACTCGTCCCAGATGGACGCGGCGTTGGTCCAGACCGGGTCGTTGATACGGTTGTCTTCGTACCCGACCCCGGCATCCACTCCGATCCGGCTGCTCAGTCTCGAACTCCCGCGAGCCCTGATGTCCCAGTAGTCGTGACTGTACAGTCCACGGTCCGAATCACTGTCCGGGCCGATTCCATAGAACGCGACCTGGGCATCCCTCTGCCACCGGGCTTCCGCCGCGAGCGAGTTGCGCGGACCGGTGAGCATCACTCCCGCACGATGACGCTGGGAGCCACGCCGGGAGATCGCCGAGTGCAGGTACCACGGCTCGTATCTGAACAATTGACCTTCGATCGCGACCGCGCTCCTGGGACCGATCGACGTCCGGACCACCGGGCGAAAGCCCCAGTTCTCCATCGAGCGATACGTGCGGACGAATGCGCTGGGTTCCCGCTCCGTCATCAGTTGACCGGCGACCCAGCCCGGAAACTTCACGAACAGGAGGTTCAGCGGAAACGCGCTCACCTTGCGCGGGAATCCCACGACGTCGACCCAGTCCGCGGCGGGCTCAGCAGGCGGACGGTCGAACCCGGTCCGGATCGAATCCGCGGTCGCGAACTGATCGACCGTCGGGTCCTTCTGTGGGTTCTCCGCTTCCTGGGCGGAGATCTCCGCAGGAACGGTCAATATTGAAAGCACCGCACCGATAGCTGCCCATCTCCCGATCGGACCCTCGATCCAGCTCCGACCGCGCCACCGGGTCAATCGTCGCAACCGGGCGAATTCGGTCCCGAATACGTGCGTATGATGAACTCGTCCTGCGTCACTCCGTCTACCCCGATCGTTCGACCGTACAGGCGGTCCCCGACGAATGTGAGCTCGGTGAACGAGTGCTCGCGCGAAGCGAAGGCGGAGATCGCAGAGGACCCGACATCACGCGCGTAGCGGGAGGCCCCTCCCGCCCCCTGAAGCAGGTAGACGGGCCCGCATCCGTCCGGTACCGGTCGTCCGTCCCTGACCGCAACCGAGCGTTCGTAGTGATGGTCGTGGCCAGCCGCCATCAGGTCGACGCCATACCGGTCGAACAGCGGCGGAAGATTCTGCCGGATCCCGTAGGGCGGTCCGTGACCACTGATTCCCACCGCATGGCTGTACGGCGGATGGTGTCCGAACACCACGATCCACTCCACGGTCGGGTCGTCCTGTGCGGCCTGCAGCGACCGTTCCAGCCATTCGTACTGGCGGCCCCGGCCCTCGGCGAGGCCCTGGACGTCCTCGGTGTGGCTGCTGGTGTCGAGCGCCAGGAACAGCACGGTATTCCAGCGGAAGGAGTAGAAACGAGTTCCCTCCACGGCCTCCGGCCAGTCGAATGCCCGGTCGTAAGGCTCCCCTTCGTCGGTCCGCACGTCGTGATTGCCGACCGACGGGAAGAACGGTGTCCGGGCCAGCATCCGACCGTACACGCGGAAATGACGTTCGGTGAAATCCGTCTCGGATCCGTTGTTGTAGGCGATGTCTCCGACGTGGATCGCGAGATCCCAATCCATCCTCTCCATGCGGCGGGCAAGGTCGATCTGGGCCCCGGACCCCCAGCCCGTATCTCCGAGCAGGAGGACACGGAGGGTGTCGCGGGTTCCACTCTCCGGTGCCGTACGGAACGTCCACGGCCCGGAACGCGTTTCGCTACCGTAGACTTCGTACTCGATCTCGGCGTCGGCCGGAAGTCCGGTGAGTCGCGCGGCGCGTACGCCCAGGCCCCGATCGGTCACCGAAGCATGGCGCCACGCTTCTGACGCGTCGGCCGGCCGGTATCGCAGAGAGTCGACCGGTGCATCGGGGGTCATCCAGATGACGCTGGCTTCGTCGACCCCCACGTTCTGGACGTACGGTGTCCTGGCGAACGGTTCGGGGGACGGCGACACCGGTACCGGATCCACCGGTTTCGGAAAACAGCCGCTGGCCGCCAGAGCCCCGAGACTCGCGACGGCCAGCAGCGCCACCCTGCCGATACGGCGGAACTCTGGCCCCCGGGCAGCGCGCGACGTGCCAGAACGGCGCGACATACTGCGAGTTCCCGCCTTCGGAACGGCGCGCATCCTGCACCCGAGTCTGGCAACCGAAACACGCACGGGCGACGTTCCTCACACGGGACGTGGCTGCGAGCCAGCCGGTACTCCGGCTTCGAGCCGAAACGGAAGAACGGAAACAAACATGATCGATCGATACAATACGCCGCTTTTCCTCTCCTTCCAAGAAGGGATTCCGTACCTGGGGGAGTCGAGCGACGTGAACATCGTGTGGGACTCCGACGACGAGTCCCCCGAAGAGGACGGCACGGAAGAGCTGCCGGAGCGTATGCGGCTGCCGGTGCTCCCCCTGCGGGGTACGGTCGTATTCCCATCCGTCGCCGCACCGATCGCCGCGGGCCGCGACAAGACTATCGGGGCAATCGACCAGGCCGTAAAGGGCGACCGGTTGTTGTTCGCCGTGGCCCAGAAGGACGCCGAGGTCGAAGATCCTGTCCCCGATTCCCTGTACAGGGTCGGAACGATCGTTCGAGTCGCGCAGATGCAGCGGGTGCCGGGAGGCATGCAGCTCGTGGTCCAGGGTACCGGCCGCGGGGCGATGCTCGAGATCCACGAGAAGGATGGCTACCTCGAGGCCGTCGTGCGGAAGATGGAGCCGATGCCCCCGATCGACCCCGACGGATCGGCCTTCCTCGCACTGCACAAGGAGGTCCAGGAACGGGCAGCGCAGCTCAGCCGGCTGCGGGGCGTGCCGAAAGAGATCGTGGATCACCTCCTGGGGGGCGCGTCGGACCCGGGGGAGCTGGCGGACCTGGTCGCGTTCTACACCGAGCTCGAGGTCGAGGAGAAGCAGGAGCTCCTGGAGGCGCTTTCCGTCGAAGAGCGGCTGCGGAAACTGCTGCTCCACCTGCAGCGCCAGATCGGTCTGCTCGAGGCACAGGCGCAGATCCGGAGCAAGGTGCAGGAGGAGCTCGGCGAGCGTCAGAGAGAGATCTTCCTGCGCGAGCAGATGAAGGCCATCCAGTCCGAGCTCGGCGACGACGCGGACTCGCAGGATATCGAGGACCTGCGGGAGCGACTGGAGGCACTGGACCTGCCGGAAGAGGCTCGTGCCGAGGTGGACCGGGAACTCGGACGAATGGAGCGGGTGCCGAGGGAGGCAGCAGAAGCCCAGGTCATTCGCACGTTTCTCGAGACCGTCGCTGACCTGCCGTGGAACACGACCACCGAGGACCAGTTCGACCTGGACCTGGCGGAGCAGATACTCGAGCGCGATCACTACGGCCTGAAAGACGTGAAGGACCGCGTCCTGGATTTCCTCGCGGTACGCAAGCTCCAGAGCGACCGGGCCGAGGAGCGGGAATCCGAGGCGAAAGATGAGTCGACCGAGGAATCGGCTGAGGATCGGCTGAGGAATCGGCGGACGGTGCAGAGGGTGAGGACACTCCGCTCAAGGGACAGCCGGACGATCGGACCGGGTCCACGATCCTGTTTGTCGGACCGCCGGGAGTCGGCAAAACCTCGATCGCCAAGTCCATCGCGGACGCCATGGGCAGGAAGTACGTGCGCGTTTCACTCGGCGGCGCGCGCGACGAGGCCGACATCAGGGGTCACCGGCGTACCTACGTCGGCGCCCTGCCGGGGCGGATCATCGAGGGATTGAAACGAGCCGGCAGCAAGAACCCGGTGTTCCTGCTCGACGAAGTGGACAAGCTCGGCGTATCCTTCCAGGGCGATCCGTCCGCTGCGCTGATGGAGGTGCTGGATCCGGCGCAGAACGAGACATTCGTCGACCACTACCTGGGCATCCCGTTCGACCTGTCGGATGTGATGTTCATCGCGACCGCGAACTTCCCGCATCAGATCCCCGGGCCGCTGAAGGACCGGATGGAGTCGATCGAATTCGTCGGATACACGGCGAACGAAAAGCTCGAGATCGCCAAGCGATACCTGGCGCCGCGACAGCGGGAACTCAACGGATTGCGTGAGGACCAGCTGACGATCGAGGACGGGGCGATCCGGGAGATCATCTCGAGCTATACGCGGGAGGCCGGTGTCCGGAACCTCGAGCGCGAACTGGGCTCGCTTTCCCGGAAGAGCGCCCGGCGGATCGCCTCAGGTAAGGCCGAGTCCGTTACCATCGGGGCGGAGGACCTGCGTGAGCTGATCGGTCAGCCGAAAGTCCACCCCGAAAAGAAACTCCCGGAGGACACCATCGGTGTGGCCACGGGCATGTACTACACGCCGTTCGGCGGCGATATCATGATCGTCGAGTGCAGCGTGATGCCGGGCCGCGACGGTCTAGTCCTTACCGGGCAGCTCGGCGATGTGATGAAAGAGAGCGCGCGGGCCGGGCTGACATATGCCAGGACGCACGCGGAGGAGTTGGGGATTCCCGAGGAGAAGCTGAAGGACCACGAGATTCACATTCACGTGCCGGCCGGTGCGGTGCCGAAGGAAGGTCCGTCCGCCGGTATCGCGATGTCGATTGCGATGATCTCGGCGCTCAGTGAACGACCGGTTCGAGCCGACGTCGCGATGACGGGAGAGCTCACTCTGTCGGGTCGCGTACTTCCGATCGGCGGTCTCAAGGAGAAGGTGCTCGGGGCGCAACGAGCCGGAATCGAGCACATCATTCTTCCGAAGGACAACGAGGGAGACCTCGATGATCTTCCGGAGGAGACCCGGAATTCGCTGCACTTCCACCTGGCGGAAACGCTGGACGATGCCATGGAGGTCGCGGTCTATCCGATCGAGGGCTGACTCCAGGAAATTTCGCGTCAGCAGTTTGTCAGGATCAGCGGGATGTCCGCCGGGCGCTCGATCCACAGGTCCGGCGACTCGGGAAGCAGGACCTCTCGGTCGCCAGGCCCCCACAGCACCGCCGCCGTCCGCACCCCGGCAGCTCGACCCGACTGCATGTCGTGAACGCTGTCGCCCACGAACACCGCGAAGTTCACATCCTGCTCACGCGCCCCTGCGAGTGCCCGCGTCACGGGCTCCGCATCCGGTTTGAACCGGGTCACGTCGTCCGCCGTGACGATCGTCGAGAACCACTCCTCCGGGAGGTTGCACGCCGCCAGTCCCATACCGGTAGCGACACGCCGCTTGCTCGTAGCGATCGCCAGGACCAGCCCTCGCGCTTTCAGCTCTTCGAGCGCTTCGCGGATTCCGGCGAACGGACGCACAAGCCGGTCGTGATTCGCGAGGTTATGCTCGGTGTAAGTCCGGATCATCGCCTCGGCTTCAGCGTCCGACCGCGCGAAGTCACGCAGCTGGATCACGAGCGGACGACCGATCGTCGTCCGCCACCGCTCATCCGGCGGGGCCGCGCCGAGGTGGCACCGCATCGTATGCCGGTACGACTCCAGGATCAGCCCCTCACTGTCGATCAGCGTACCGTCCAGGTCGAACACGACGGTCCGGAACCCCGGTCTTTCGGCGTGACTCATGTCGACTTCGTGTATCCGTTCAGGGCACCGGCGAATCGCTCCCGAAACTCGTCTGGCTCCATCTTCGCCTCGCGGGCCAGCAGGCTGAGCATCTCCGGGTCCTCCAGGTCCTGGGCTTCGAGCCGCAGCATGTACTGTCTGGCCACCCTGTAATCTTCTGAGTCGATCTCGACCAGCCGCACGCGTGTGCGTCCGGTCTCGGGATCCCGAAATTCCTCGAACGGACGAACGCTCAGGTGGCCCGCGCGGGACAGCGTCACGATGCCTCCGAGGCGGAGTGGGTCACTGACTTGCTCGGCGAGCAGGAAC
>PVMS01102945.1_pt1 | contig 11482 bp, 12 predicted proteins | sample 1853461 | NCBI WGS metagenome assembly PVMS01 (sample SAMN08582032, study PRJNA380276) | Marine sediment metagenome, whole genome shotgun sequencing project. | isolation source: ocean sediment barecode stripped | collected 2017
CTGAATCGGCCAACCTGCGCTTTGGCAAGCGGTACGTGCAGGATCCGCGCAATCAATCGGGTGACAAAGCGGATGGGGTGTAGCCAAGTGGCAAGGCAACGGGTTTTGATCCCGTCATGCGCAGGTTCGAATCCTGCCACCCCAGCCAACACGAGGTGAGATAGGGCCATGGATCCGGCAGGACTAGCGATATTTTCGGGCAACGCGAACCCGAAACTGGCACATGACATTGCCCGGATCCTGCACGTACCGCTTGCCAAAGCGCAGGTTGGCCGATTCAGTGACGGCGAGATCGACGTCGAGATACTGGAAAATATTCGCGGTCGTGAGGTCTTTATCATTCAGTCCACCTGTCCGCCCGGGCCAGAAAACCTCATGGAATTGCTGATCATGGTCGATGCCGTCAAACGTGCCTCGGCCGACAGAATCACCGCCGTCATTCCCTATTTCGGTTTCGCCCGCCAGGACCGGCGGCCGAGGGCATCGCGCATGCCGATCACGGCAAAACTGGTAGCCAACCTGATTGGTGTATCCGGTGTCGACAGGGTGCTCACGGTGGATTTACATGCCGATCAGATACAGGGCTTCTTCGACATCGCAGTCGATAATGTTTATGCCTCGCCGGTTTTGCTCGGCGACGTCTGGAAGCAGAAGTATGACGACATGGTCGTTGTATCGCCGGATGTGGGTGGCGTAGTCCGTGCCAGGGCCCTGGCAAAACGACTCGACGACGCCGATCTCGTCATCATCGACAAACGTCGTTCGAAAGCGAACCAGTCGGAAGTCATGAACATCATCGGCGAGGTCGAGGGCAAGTCCTGCGTTCTGATCGATGACATGGTCGATACGGCCGGAACGCTTTGCCATGCCGCAAGCGGGCTCAAGGAGCAAGGGGCCAAAGTGGTCGTCGCCTACATTACCCATGCGGTCCTGTCAGGACCGGCGGTAACACGTATCGGCGAATCTGAACTCGACGAGATCGTGGTCACCGACACGATTCCGCTGAGCGAGGAAGCTGCGGCGGAGCCCAAGATTCGCCAGCTTTCGACAGCCGAACTCCTCGCAGAGACCATGCGCCGCATCAGTGACGAGGAATCCGTCAGCTCCCTCTATGTAGACTAAAAAAGGGGGCGCACCCCTTTTAGAGAGAAAAGGGGACCAGCGCTTTTTTCCGTCCCCTTATTTGATTGCCGAGATTTCCCCTTTCAGCTATGATGCGCGCCCTTGTCCCGGTTGGTCGCGATCGGGATTTTAAATAGAGGCTGGAAACAGCTTTATAAACAATCAGTTATCGGAGAGTCTCATGGCTAAGGAATTCGATCTGATTGCAGATTATCGAGAGGACCAGGGGAAAGGTGCGAGCCGCCGCCTGCGTCACGAAGGTAAAGTTCCTGCAATCATCTATGGTGCCGGCCGCCCGCCGCGTTCCATCACTTTTGACCACAACAAGGTCATGCAGCAGCTCGACAACGAGTCGTTCTATTCGAGCATCCTGAACGTCAAAGTCGGCGAGAAAAGCCAGGCGGCGATTCTGAAGGATGTTCAGCGTCATCCAGCAAAGCGCCTGATCATGCACATTGATCTGCAGCGCATCGTCGAAGACCAGGCGATCAAGATGAACGTGCCCATTCACTATCTCGGTGAAGAAGATGCAGTCGGTGTGAGAGAGGGTGGCGGAACCGTCACCAAGATGGTGAACGACGTCGAAGTGACTTGTCTGCCGAAAGACTTGCCGGAGTACCTGGAACTCGATATTTCTCACCTCGAACTCGATGAGATGATGTACATCACCGACGTCAAGCTTCCCGAGGGAGTGGAGATCGTCGGGCTTGCGCAGGCCGAGGATGAACAGGCTCAGCCGATCGTTTCGATTCACTTCATTCATGAAGAGATCATCGAAGAAGAGGTTGAGGAAGAAGAGCTTGAGGGCGTTGAAGGCGAAGAAGGCGAGGAAGGCGAAGCGCCTGAAGGCGAAGCTGCTGCCGACGGCGATTCCGAAGCCGAGACTCCCGACGAGTAGGCTGCCTATCGAGGGTCATTGTTGTGACCACCTATCTGACGGCCATCGCGGGCCTCGGCAATCCCGAGGAACGTCACGCGCGCACGCTGCATAACGCAGGCTTCTGGTTTGTCGACGAACTTGCCCGGCGCGCGAACGCGCAGTTTCGTTATGAGAAGCGCTTCGATGCGGACGTGTGCCGCATCGACCTGTCCGGCAGTGAGATCTGGCTCATCAAACCGCAGAGCTACATGAACCTGAGCGGTGGGCCGCTGCGAGGCGTGCTCGATTATTACCGGCTCGCCGTCAGCGACCTGCTGGTTGCCCATGACGAGATTGATCTTGAACCCGGCACCGTGCGGCTGAAACAAGGTGGTGGACACGGCGGCCACAACGGTTTGCGTGACGTCATCAAGCACACGGGATCGGACTTCATGCGGCTACGCATCGGTGTCGGCCATCCTGGGCACAAAGACCTTGTCACTGACTACGTCCTCAAGCGTGCTTCGGCCGATGTCGAGCGGGCGATGTTGCAAAACATTGACGAAGCCGCCGACGTCATGCCAATTCTGGTGGAAGAAGGCATTGGCAAAGCCATGACGCGCCTTCACACAGAAGCCTAAGCTATGGCCATTACCTGCGGCATCGTTGGCCTGCCCAACGTCGGTAAATCGACTCTGTTCAACGCACTAACGGCGGCAGAGATTCCCGCCGAAAACTATCCCTTTTGCACGATAGAGCCGAACGTCGGCGTCGTACCCGTGCCCGACCCGCGCCTGCAAGTCCTGTCGGATATCGTCAAACCGCAGAAAACCATCCCGACCGCGATGGAGTTTGTTGATATCGCCGGGCTCGTCGCCGGCGCTTCGAAAGGCGAGGGGCTGGGCAATCAGTTTCTCGCGAACATTCGTGACACGAAGGCAATTGTCCACGTCGTGCGATGTTTCGAGAACGATGACGTCGCTCACATTTCCGGAACGATAGATCCGATCGACGATATCGAGACGATCAATACAGAACTCGCACTGGCCGACCTGGAGTCGGTGGAAAAGCAACTCTACAAAGCCGAGCGCAACGCAAAAACCAATGACAAAAAGGATATTGCCTGGCGGGACTTTCTCAAGAAGATCAAGGCGCATCTCGATGAAGGACTGCCCGTTCGCACGCTGGAACTAACAGACAACGAACGAATTCTTCGTCGCAATCTGCACATGATTACGGCCAAGCCTGTGCTTTACGTTGCCAATGTCGATGAAGACGGGCTCGAAGATAATCCACACGTCGATGTCGTGCGAGAGCAGGCAAAAAAGGACGACGCCGGAGTCGTCGCCATCTGCGCTGCAATCGAGGCGGAGATTTCACAACTTCGTGACATCGACAAAGCCGAGTTTCTAAGTGCGCTCGGGCTCAAAGAACCGGGTCTGGACCGGGTAATTCGTCACAGCTACACGCTGCTCGGCCTACAGACTTTCTTCACGACCGGACCCAAAGAAGTGCGTGCGTGGACGACACGAATCGGCCACACGGCGCCGAAGGCCGCCGCCGAGATTCATACCGATTTCGAAAGAGGATTCATACGTGCGGAGGTCATCTCCTATGATGACTTCGCTGCAAAAAACGGCGAACAGGGCGCCAAGGAGGCCGGCAAAATGAGGCTCGAAGGCAAGGACTATATTGTGCAGGAGGGCGATGTCATCCTGTTTCGCTTCAATGTATGAGCCTGCTTGACTCACGTCGAAGCCCAACGCACACTGCGGCCCTCGTAGGGGGCTGAATACAAAAAATGGTGATGTAGCTCAGGTGGTTAGAGCGACGGATTCATAATCCGTAGGTCGGTGGTTCAAGTCCACCCATCACCACCAATTCACATCTGGGGATAACAATGCGCTTCAGCAGCAAACAGATTCACGCCGGCGTGAGGCCCGACCCGACTACAGGGGCGATTCTGACGCCGATCTATCAGTCCACGACCTACGTGCAGGAATCGGTAGATAAGTATCTCGAGAAGGGCTACTCGTACTCACGCACCGCAAATCCGACAGTGCGAGCGCTCGAAATTAAGCTGGCGGCATTGGAAGGCGGTGCCGATTGCACTTGCTTTACGTCCGGCATTGCAGCGATTCATGGCATATTTCTGGCGTTCCTGAATGCGGGCGACCACGCGATCATTTCTGATGTCGCTTATGGTGGGACATATCGGATGTGCACACAGGTGCTGAATCGCTTCGGCATCGAATTCACTTTTGCAAATACTGCCGATCCAAACTCGGTAAAGGAAAGCATTAGAGACAACACGGCACTCATCCTCACGGAGACGCCGGCAAATCCGACGATGAAATTATCCGATATTGCGGCAATTTCCGAAGTTGCCCAGGCAGCTGGCATCGTCCACGCAGTCGATAACACATTTCTTACGCCGTATTACCAAAATGCGCTTGAGCTCGGCGCTGACTTGTCGATTCACAGTACGACAAAATATCTCGATGGCCACAATGCAACTGTCGGTGGCGCCGTGATCGTCAAGACGGCAGAGCATGACGAGAAAATGCGATTCATACTGAATACAAACGGTTCGATCATGTCTCCGCAGGTTGCGTGGCTCACCTTGCAGGGCTGCAAAACCCTGTCGGTCAGACTGGATCAGCAGTCCGCTAACGCGATGGCGATTGCCGAGTATCTGGAAGCGCACCCGAAAGTGAAACAAGTGGCTTATCCGGGTCTGCCTTCATTCCCGCAACACGAGCTTGCGAAGAAACAGGCTAGCGGATTCGGTGCGATGCTCTGGTTCGAAGTCAAAGGCGGCCTGCCGGCGGGCAAGGCGGTAATGGATTCAGTGGAACTCTGGAGTCTTGCCGAGAATCTCGGTTCGGTCGAATCGCTGATTACGCATCCGGTCACCATGACGCATGCTGCTGTCGAGGAAGCCGAACGACAGCGCGTTGGCATTCTCGATGGGCTTATCCGACTGTCTGTAGGGCTGGAGGATGCGGAAGACCTGATCGAGGCGCTCGACAAGGCGCTGCAGAACGCGCCCGGCTAGTCGTGGCCAATTAGACTCTCAAGTGGAATATTCAAGCCGGCATGCAGTTGCCTTATTTGGCGAATAGACAAATTCCGTTTCCGGTTTAGTACTTCCGACACTCTGGCTCGTGTACCAATGAACGGTTCCAAGTCTCTGCGGTTATAGCCCATCTGCTCCATGCGAAATAAGATGGCAGCAACCGGATCGGGTGCTTTGATCGGAAATCTCTGACTTTCATAAGCGTTAACCAGTGTAGCGAGAATATCGAGTTCGTCCCCTTGCGCCGTACCGCGCCTGGCATCCATCAATTCGCTGAGACGACTCAAAGCCATTTCGTAGTCTTCGTTCGTCTTAATAGGTCGAATATCCATTACACATTTTCCGCGTCAATCGTGTCGTAAGTTCTGTGTGAGCCGATAAAGCGAATATAAGCAATGCCGAATTCATAATTGAATTTCACGATCAGGCGGTACTTGTTTCCGGCAATATTGAAAACGATTCGGTTATCTCCAATGACACTCGCATTGCGGTACATATTCTTAATTTCATGCGGTGATTTCCAATGGGCTTTTCTAGCTTCGTGAAACCAGGTCTTGAGGGGCTCCTGCGCGTCTGGATGAGATTGCCAAAATCTGCGTAGGGTGCCTCGCGTTATGATTCTCACTCTGGGAAATCTAGCATGTTCCCAATTTGGGAGCAAGGACCGGATTTGCGCTTTTTGTGTACTTTTAGATGGCTTTTGAGAAACGGTCGGCGTTAACGTCGTCGGCGAGGTAGCGATCGAAGGTCATTGCAATACTACGGAGAAGCAGCCGGCCTTTTGCCGTAATCTGAATTCCCTCCGGCCCAAGCAGTATCAGCCCATCGTCTGCCAACGGTTCAAGCCTGGAAATTTCTGTCGCGAAATATTCCCTGAAATCGATACTATTCTTTGCACCGAAGTCGGCGAAGGCGAGTTGATCGTGGCACATCAGTTCCTGTATGACTTTAGCCCTTAGCTGGTCGTCGGCGTCGACTTCGATTCCACGTTTGATCGGTAGTCGCCCGGCGTCGATCATTGCCTCATATTCCATTGTGGTCGTCGTGTTCTGTGCGTAGGTATTGCCGATGTGTCCGATCGCGCTGACGCCCAGCGCGACGAGATCACATTCACGGTGCGTCGAATATCCCTGGAAATTTCTCTGAAGAGTATTGTTGTCTTGTGCCTTGACGAGTTCGTCATCCGGGAGCGCGAAATGATCCATGCCAATGTATACATATCCTGCGTCGCTTAGTTTGCTGATTGTGTGATCGAGGATATGCAGCTTGGTCTCAGGCAGAGGAATGTCCTCGTCTCTGATCATGCGCTGGCCTTTGAAACGGGCAGGCAGGTGCGCGTAGTTGTAGATCGCGAGCCTGTCGGGTCGCATCGCAATGACCTGGTCGACCGTGGAGTCGAAACTTTCAACGGTCTGATGTGGCAAACCATAGATCAGATCGAAAGAAATAGACTTGAAGCCCGCCGATCTCGAGCGATCAACCAGGGCGCTGACGTTTTCCACTTTCTGAATGCGATTGACAGCTCGTTGGACCTCTGGATCGAAGTCCTGAATGCCGAGACTTAGTCGGTTGAACCCCAGATCCGCCAACACCTTTATCGATGCAGCGTCGACTGTGCGGGGATCGACTTCGATAGAAAACTCTCGCTGATCGCTATGGTCGAGCGCGAAAGAACCGGCTATGTGAGTCATCAGATCACACAGTTGTTCAATATTCAGATAGGTTGGTGTGCCGCCGCCGAAGTGCAGCTGTTCCACCACGCGGCCATCATCGAACAGTTCGCCTTGTAGTTCGATTTCGCGGTACAGATGGCCAAGGTATTTTTCGACGCGTTCCGCGTTACGGGTAATGATCTTGTTGCAGGCGCAGTAGTAGCAAAGCGATTTACAAAACGGAATGTGCACATACAGCGAAAGCGGACGTTGGGAATCGTTGCTGATGCTGGCCGCCCGTTTGTAGTTATCGACCGTCAAGCATTCATCGAACTGCAACGCGGTCGGGTAAGACGTATATCTGGGCCCACGCCCGCCATAGCGCGAGATCAGTTTCTGGTCGAAACATACGTTTTTTGCCGACTTTTTGAGGATTGCTCTGCCCATTCCACGGATATCGTGTCCGAATCCGTAGCAAATTCAAATGGGTATAAACCGAAGTGTTATTTCGCTGAGTTTCTGAGCCCGTGACAAAGATATAGCGCGACCGTGAATAACAGCATGCCGATCGCCTGATGGCTGGCTGCCAGGAATATCGGCACAACCAGCAACAGTGTGGAGATTCCGAGGGCGACCTGAAGCACCGCCGTATGCAAGAGGGCATTAACTCCGCGCCTGATTCTCGCCGGCAGCTCCGATTTTCTCAGATTGGCCCAATAGGCGACGATCAGCGCGAATGTCGTCATCGCAAGGATGCGATGGTCGAATTGTACGGTGGCCATGTTGTCGAAGAAATTTCGCCAGGCAGGTTCGAGTGCGAGAAAATCGGGCGGTATCCAGTATTCGCCCATTTTCGGGAATGTGTTGTAGATCTTGCCGGCTTTGAGGCCGGCGACGAAGCCGCCGGAGATAATGGTCACGGTTATCAGCGCGGTCAATGCCAGTGTCTTGCCGTACCACGGGTGTCTGTCTGCGGATCGCGGCGGAAACAGCAGGCTCAGTGCCACCCAAAACATATAGGCATAGATAAGGAATGCGGCGATCAGGTGTGCTGTCAGGCGGTACTGACTGACATGCGGATTGTCGACCAAGCCGCTCTTGACCATGTACCAGCCGAGCACGCCTTGCATGCCGCCAAGTACGAACATCAATGTGTACTTCGGAAACTCACGCTTCTGTATGTAGCCCTTCCATACGAAGAAGAGAAATGGCAATAAGAAAGCGATGCCGATGGTTCGACCAAGAAGACGATGCAAATACTCGAGCCAAAAAATTCCCTTGAAGTCATTCACATCCATGTGTGAATTTCTTTTCTGAAATTCTGGCGTCTCTTTGTATATCTCGAAGACTTTCTGCCACTCACTGTCGCCTATCGGTGGCAACACGCCCGTAACCGGCCGCCAGTCGGCCATCGAAAGACCAGATCCGGTCAGGCGAGTAACACCACCCAGAACGACCATGGCGAATACGAGTGCACAGCAGACGAGTAACCAGGTCGCGACTTGCTTGTTATTGTTATTGACGACTTCGCTCATTCGAGGCCTGGGGGCATTTGGGTCGGCAATCTTAGCAGGCTCTTATAAATAATCGAGCGGCAGGGAGGTCGTGTATTTGATGGTTTCCATGCTGAAGCTTGAGCTGACATCGAACAGGTCGACCTTGGCGATCATTTCCTTATACATCTCATCATAACTTCTCATATCGGGGACGACGGCTCGGACAAGGTAATCGACGTCGCCACTCAGCCGGTGTACTTCCATGACGTTCGGCATCGTGGTCACCATGGCATAGAAACGGTCGAACCATTGTTGCGTGTGTTCGTGCGTCCGGATACGCGCATAGACGGTGAGATCGAGTCCCAGCTTTTCCTGATTCAGCAAAGTCACCCTGGCGCTGATAACGCCATCTTCCTCAAGCGTCTGGATGCGGCGCCAGCAGGCCGATTTTGACAGGCCGATCTGGTCCGCGATGTCACTAACCGTCATCGTGGCGTCGCCTTGTAGCGCCTGGAGTATCGCCTTGTCTTTTTTGTCCATCGTCATTTGGTCGAAATATATGAGAGAAGGAGGAAAATTATCTCATATATCGTCATATTTATCGAACATTATCCGTAATTTATGGCGAAATGCGGCATATTGTCGAACCCTTTTTCGCGCCGAGTCCGGTATCGTCGTGCCAGGTTTGGGGTTCAGTTCCGGAGAGCAGCTATTAACAATCGCGCCATGTTCATGACGCTGTGTTTAGCGTTTATTCCTTATTCGCTCTATGTCTACACGCGAGGTACCGAGGCGTCGCATATTGAGCCCATTAGTGACGAGGCTCGGTACGGACAGGCATTGTTCCAGAAACACAACTGCGTCGCCTGCCACCAGTTTTATGGTCTCGGCGGTTATATGGGCCCCGACCTGACAAACGTCGTTTCGAACAATGGCCCTGCGTATACCCGGGCCTTCCTCATGAGCGGTACGCAGCGCATGCCGAATTTCAATCTAAACGATGCCGAACTCGACGCGATGGTCGCATTTCTCGAATTTGTCGATACGACCGGCAGGTATCCGGCTAGTGAGTACCAGATCAAATGGTACGGCACGGTCGTCGAAAACAATGATTAACAATGCAAACGTGATCGGGCTGAAGTTCCTGCGGCTCGGCATGCTGGCACTGGCCGCCGGCATGTTCTTCGGCGTCATCGGTGGCTTTCAATTTCTGTTTCCGGAATTTCTGCGAGAGCTGCTGTTCACGAAGACACGGCCCTTACACGTCTCGCTGGTTGTCTCCTGGATTTTTCTCGGCGCCATCGGTGGCATTTATTATTACCTCGCGAATCACTGCAAGTTGAAACTTTTCTCGGCTCGCGCCGCCAACTGGCACTTCTGGATTTTCGTCGTGACGGGCCTGGCAATTTTGACTTGCTACTTTGCCGGCAAATTCGGCGGCAGAGAGTATTTCGAATATCCGGCGGTCTTGAGCATCCCCATCTTCCTGTCATGGATCATGTTCGGCGTTAACTACTTCAAGACGGTTTTCAAAAGCACCGAGCCCTGGCCTGTGTATTACTGGATGTGGGGCACCGGCATTATTTTCTTCTTCATTACGTTCACCGAATCCTATCTCTGGCTGATCCCTTACTTCAGGGACAACATGGTTCGCGAAATCACGGTGCAGTGGAAGTCGTATGGAGCCCTGACCGGATCCTGGAACATGCTGGTTTATGGCACGGCGATTTTTGTTGCCAGCAAGATCAGCGAGGACGAACAGACGGCTCGTTCGAAAATGGCCTACGGCCTGTACTTCCTGGGTTTTTTCAATCTGATGTTCGGCTGGGCCCACCACACCTACCTGGTGCCGACGGTGCCGTGGATCCGGACACTTGCTTATGCGGCCAGCATGACGGAGCTGTTCATACTCGGCAAAATCCTGTGGGACTGGCGGTCCACGCTGACGAGCTATCAGATCAATAAGCACTGCAATGCATATCGATTCATGTTTGCAGCCGATATCTGGGTCTTCATCAATCTGATTCTGGCCCTGGTAATCTCGGTGCCGGCGTGGAATCTCCTGACGCATGGTACGCACATCACGGTTGCTCACGCGATGGGTACGACCATCGGTATCAACACGATGATCCTGCTGTCGTCGGTCTTCTATGTCATTCGTGTGGAGTTACCGGTCGAGGTGCACTCGGGATGTTCCAAACAGGTGAGACTCGGCTACTGGATCGCGAATATCTCGCTTGCTGTCTTTTTTACGTCTCTGATACTTGCCGGCCTCGGCAAAGGACTGCATGACGGCGGATCATTCCAGGAAATGATGCTGAGCATCCGGCCGTTCCTGCTGTGTTCGTCGTGTCCGGCGTGACCATGATGGTCGGTATCTGGATCGTCTTACTGTACGCGATTCGACTGATAAATCTTCGACTGTCGCCCGTCAGGCCCGGCGAGCTCGCGCCGGAATACTAGGTCACAGTGCACGCAGGCAGCTATCGAAGTCCGGGATGGTAGGCCGGCATAAGTCTCGCGGTACTCGTATCCGTCATAGCAGGATATGCAGCTGAATGGGTCGGCGAATCGGTACTCGGGTTCGCGAAGAGTCCCATCAGCGCAATCATGATGGCAATCGTGATTGGCATGGTGCTGGCAAACACGATCGCAATTCCTGACAGGGTTCAAGGTGGATTACGCTTCTGCGGCCGCGGTCGGCCTCACGTCGATGTTGGCTGGCATCATAAAGATCGGAATGCGCCCGTTTGCACTGGGTCTTTTTGCGGCCCTGCTAATCGGTGGCGTAAGCCTCGGGCTGATTGATGCATTTGCACAGACTTTGATATCTGCAGTCGGTCTCTAGCCCACAGAGTACCTGGCTGCAAACTGTATTCTCGATACTAGGGCTGGAGCAAGCGGTTACGATTCGTTGTTTCAGTTAGCTTGTTCTGTATTACTCGCTTGATCGGCGGAATCGTGTTGGCCAGCCTCAAAATTACTTTTCTTGCCAGCTTCGCCGGTACGCGATCGTCGGTGAATAGTTTGACGAGTTCATTGGTGCCGTGAAACATAAGTTTGGTTGTTCGCATGTGTCTGCGTTGATATCTCTCCAGCAGTACCGTTGCACCGATATCTCTTTGCTGTGCGGCAGCATTGGATATTTCGTTGGCGAGAATATTCTGGCCGCCGAGACCGAGATTGTAGCCATGCGCAGTTACAGGATGCATGCCCACAGCCGCGTCGCCGATCAACGCAAAACGCTTCGCATAGAATCTCGATGCATGAACGC
>PVMS01164103.1_pt1 | contig 11481 bp, 5 predicted proteins | sample 1853461 | NCBI WGS metagenome assembly PVMS01 (sample SAMN08582032, study PRJNA380276) | Marine sediment metagenome, whole genome shotgun sequencing project. | isolation source: ocean sediment barecode stripped | collected 2017
GGAAAGCGGCGGCAGGCTTCTTCGTTCTGCAATAAGAAGGCTACCAAGAGCTCGGCTCAGACCTCCGATCTCAAGCTGCCGCTCCGATCGAGCTAACCGTTGCTCGATATAGGACACCTCACTCTTGGTTCGCTCTAGCTGTCTATCCAGTACTTGGGTCGCTGCCGCACGTTGCGGCAATTCTCGAGTGAGTTCAGCATTGTCTTCCGCCAAACCTCGCAACACCGGATGTTTGTCGGCTAACGCAAGCTCGGCCGCATCCGCGGATTCCTGCGCTTGCACAGCAGCCGCCTGAAGTTGTTCATTAGTCGCCTCACGCAGCAAGTCTACACGTGGGCCCAATTTCAGCTGCATGCGCGCTGCGACATCACGCTGCGCTTGCAGCAAGCTCAGACGCACGGCATGGCTTAGTAGCTCTTGCTCGAGCTTGCTAATCTCGGCGCCCTGGGCCGCACGCGTCAGTTGTGCGGAGAATTTGCGAGCATTCGCCACAATCTGCTGCTCGCCCTGAATCTGATGTGTATTGACTATCCCTGCCAGCGCTTCTCTGCTCTTGCGCAGCCGATCGATGCGGTCACTTACCGCAGCAGGCCTGCCAAGTTCGACTTCTACCTGGTCTTTTAGTTCGGCTAGCTGGGAATCCAAAGCAGTAAGGTTCGCAGTTTCCTGTGCCAGCCGCTGCTCCAATTCCGCAAGTGTCGTGCTCTCATCAATGCCAAGACTTTCTGCCGTTGGCGGAGCTAGTGATTCTTCATCAAGGCTGGTGCGCAGTGCCGCCGTCTCTTCAGGCGCAGTTTCTAGTGATGCCGCATAGGTCGCCGCCGCCGCCTCGGCACCGCGTCTGCTCTGAATTTGTACCTGGGCGTCGAGCAAATACTCAATCACGATGCCGCGTGTTTCAGCATCGAGACCTTGCCGAGACTCAACCACCGAAATAGCAGACTCAATCTGCTCAACGGTAACGCTTTCGCTGTCTACGGCATTGAGTAGTAATTCTTGCCCAAAAAGCGGTGCCGCAACGAGCATAAAAAACGTCAATAGAGATGTGGTGAGTCTGTTTCGCATTGAATATTTTATGGCACGATTTATCAGCAAAGCCGAGGCCTCGATCGTACAGTATTCGCCGATTCGGGTTTTACTCGCTTGGGTCGCTGCTATAATTTGCGGCCTGCCATTCAATCGCTAGTGGTTCCCGATGGCCTGCTTAAGAGCAATTCTTGCACTCACTATAGCCGTGCTCATTGTTCTGCCTGGCATTGCCAAGGCGGAGCTGTCGTATGTGGTTCGCGGCGTCGACGACCCGCTCAAAACCAACATACTGAACCATATCAACACCCTGCAGCTCGGCCCTAAGGCGCGTCTCGCCGCAAGGCACTTCGATCGCGCCCTTGCCGATTCCATCAGCGAAGCGAAGATCGCGTTGCGACCATACGGCTATTACGCGGCTGAGGTTAGTGGTCGTATTAATCGTAAATCCGAGGACCAGGTCGTCATCCGACTGAATGTTAGTCCGGGGCCACCGATCATCATTGAGCAGCAACAGTTGGAGATCGTTGGTGACGGATCCAATGCGCGTATTCTGCGCGACTGGCGAAGAAATTGGCCGCTCAAGGAAGGTGATGTTCTTGATCAAGTAGCATGGGAGGAGCAAAAGCAACGCGTAATCGAGCTAACTGATTCCATCGGCTATCTTGAGGCCAATTTCACCACGCATACGCTCGAGATAGATCTTGAAAGAAACAGCGCCAACATCAAGCTGACCTTAGACACCGGACAACGCTTCGTGATGGGCGAAATTGATTTTGGCGAGCATGTACTGAATCCCGGTATTCTCGAGTTGATACCCAGATTCGGAACCGGCGATCCGTATACGACTCACCTGATGGATAGATTTCGCTCGGACCTCTGGGCTACCGGCTACTTTACCGACATTGACGTCGTCCAGACCGAAGTGCCGGAAAGTGAACCACCAAGAGTGGACCTGACAGTTCGAACCAGTACGGACTTTCGCAATCGCTATACCGGCGCCCTCGGTTTCGGCAGCGATACAGGATTTCGATTACAGGCGAACTGGAGTCGACATCCAATGTCAGCAAGCGGCGACCGACTTGATCTCGGTATTGGTTGGCAAGAGCTGGACGATCAGTTCGCTATTCGCGCCACTTACCGTCGGCCTCGGGCCAAGAGCAATCGCGAGTTCTGGACAGTCGACACTGTGCTGAAATTCGAAAATATGGACCTCGAGTTCAAACTCCACCCGGAAGACGACGATTACATCAAACTCGCGAATGGCAATATCGACGAACAACACCTACGCCTCGGGCGCCTGAAAATTCGCAATCTTGGTGATGGTAACACGCAACTTTTCGAGACACCGTTCGTGCAATACATTAATTCGGAGGAGCGATACCAGGCAGTCGAACTATCAACGGTATTCGGTAATGACGATGATGTCGACAGACTGCTGCATCGCGCCGACAACGCACTTTCGGTCGGCGTGGAGTACGGCATTGTGAATGTGCTCGGCAAGGGCTTTGACATTCGCGGTCACCGCGAACGCGCCTGGATATTTCATTCTAACGAGGCATTCGGCTCTGACGTAGGCTTTACTCAGCTCTACTTTTCCACGCGCAGGAGTCGCAAGTGGGGTGATCGCTGGAAATTCATTTACCGCGGAGAAGTGGGCTACACCGACGCCGACGTTAATGAGCTGACGATCAACATTGGGGATGCTCAACTCGATATATCTGACACACAATTGCCGAATTTCTATCGCTTTAAGGCCGGCGGCAGTCAAAGCGTCCGCGGTTATGACTTCGAGTCCCTGAGCAACAATGATATCGGCTCAAATCATATCGTTACGGCCAGTGCAGAAGTCGAAATGAGGATTTTGGAGAAATGGTCCGCCGCTGTCTTCGTCGACATTGGTAATGCATTCAACGATTGGAGCGAGCCGGAACTGAAAACAGGCGTCGGAATAGGATTGCGCTGGTACTCGATTGCCGGTCCGATCAGCGTGGACGTCGCTCAGGCGCTTAACTACACCGGTGATCCATGGCGCATTCATTTCACGATCGGTGTGCCGCTACTGTGATTCGTCGGCTACTTATTGTTGTTCCAGCTTCGCTAATCGTTCTCGGCGCGTGCTCCTGGTACTGGTTACTACATACAGAGTCAGGCGCACACTGGATTTGGACGCGCGCGCAGTCGGCAACTGACGGCGCCCTGCAGGCGCAACAGCTAAAGGGTGACTTTGGGTCAGGGCTGGTAATTCGGCGACTTGCGTTCGCAACGGATTCGACGACGCTACATATAAGAGAGTTGCGGCTCGTCGTAGACCTTGACCTTTTTCCACTGCAGCTGCAGATAAGTGAGGCTGTCGTTAACGATGCTGCCATTCGGATCAGCGCGTCGGACGACGTACCGCGAAGCAGCGACCTCCGCAGCACAATCAGGAATCTCGCGTTGCCGCTGCCGCTAGTGTTAGAGGATATTCGTGCTAACAATATCAATGTGTCGGGCGTCATCCCCGAGAATGATATCGAGCTAAGTCAGATCGCATTGGCTGGCAGCTGGCATGAAAAAATCGTTATCGACCACTTTCTTGTAATAACGTCATCACCCGCCGAGATGTCGTTACGGGGCTCAGTTGCAATCGTCTTGGAATCGTTATCGTGGGACTTACAAGCGCAGCTCACTGAGACAATAGTAGACAGCGGCGAGAATGACACCGAAGTACGCGTCACCGCTGCGCATGTTGCCAGCAACGGTACTTTGAATGAGTATTTTCTAACAGCAGTCGCGACGCTCGACGCGCCCGGCTTCGAGTCGCTTCAATTAACCACCGCCGGCAAAGGCACAACTGCTGGCATTGAATTTTCTGAACTTGGCCTTCGCAACACGGATGTCGATCTGAGCGGCGACGGGCGTATAACCTGGGGTGAAAACTGGTCGCTCGAATCCCGGCTGAATGTTGCCACGTTCAATTTACATACTCTGTTCGATAAGTGGCCTGCCAGTCATCCGATCCGCGGCGATTTGTCATTGCTGCTGGACAAAAACTATTTGGCTATCAGCGACTCCTACCTCACCGAGACAAATACTGGTATGTCAGTGCACGCCAATGGGAAAGTGGACTTGCTCGCATCAGTGGTTGAAGGTGATTTACGCTGGGATAACGTGTTCTGGCCGCTGGTCGGAGAACAACCAGCTGTATCCAGCAAGTCGGGCGAGATATCCGTCGATGGCTCCCTCGACGAATGGCGAATCAGAGGCAACGTCGAGGTCGCAACGGCCACGATGCCGACGGGACGGTTTCTTATTGACGGAAGTGGAGACAGGCATCACGTCGAAACTACGATTGTTGATAGCGCAGTATTCGGCGGCAAAGTGTCGGGTTACGCAACGTTCAACTGGCGGGATCAGCAACAGTGGTCTGCCGGTCTGGATATGTCGGGGATTAATCTCAGTGCATTCGCCGACGACTGGCCAGACGATGTTGATGGCCGAGTTGATGCAGACGGACAAACGACGCCGTTTTTACTCGATCTGCGGTTATCCAATATCGACGCCGTATTTCGCGGCGGACCGCTGTCTGCGAATGGCCAGGTCACACTGAGCGATGAGCACTTCGTGGCGTCCGGTCTGAAAATACTGCATGGCGAAACGCGTATTGATCTGGATGGAGACCCTTTTGCCCGGTCCGGACTCAAATTTGATGTTGCAGTTAGTGACCTGTCCCAATATGTCGACGAAGCCAGCGGCGCGTTCGCAGCCGCCGGCAGGCTAACACTACATCCGGAACAGTTGTCTCTCCGCATCGATGCAGACAGTGAAGCGTTCAGTTTCCGGGATATAGATGTTACAGGCATCGAGATCATCGACCGATCCGACGATGACAGCGTCATCAATGCTGAGATCAAAGCCGAACGACTCGATATCCATGGCAGTGTTATTGAGAATATCAGCGTTAGTCTTCTCGTTGATTCCTCGCAACAAAACCTGCGGCTCGATGCATCGTACGGCGACGCTGACGTCCATCTGCTTGCCGTCGGTAAGCTCGACAACCTGCAGCATCCCAGCAGCTGGCTAGGTGAAGTCCGAGAGTTGAGTTTCGAGCTGGAAGAAGAGCCGCTAGCCAAGCTGTCAGAGCCAACCCCGCTATCGTTATCCAGAAATACGATAGCGCTCGATCGCGGTTGCATAACCGCAGCTGCTGGCGTGCGTCTTTGTGCACAGGCTGATTGGTCAGCTGACAGTTACTTGAATGCGGGTGCTGACCTGGTCGATGTGCCCGTCAACCTCGTCAACAGATTCATCGACACAGGCCTTCAGTTCGACCAACTTCTGAATGGCAACTTTGAATGGTCGCGACTTAAGGGTTCCGGAACAACGGGTAATGCCGAGATAACGATGTCGGCCGGCACAATTGTCGACGTTGATTATACGGACATAGCAATTACGACCGACATTGGCCTGCTCTCTTTCGACGTGATCGAAGGCCAACTGCTTTCCGGACATGCTGAGTTGTCTATGCCGGGGTTTGGTCATATCGAAGCACAAGTGTCGATTCCTGACTTTGCGCAGGGTACCAACAGCAGCGTAAACGGCGTGTTGGATCTTGATCTGTCAGATATGGCGGTTTTGGCGGCATTTTCGCCATTAATCGATGCGACGAACGGCGAGTTTCGAGCCGACCTGACGCTTTCCGGAACTTTGTCGGAGCCTTTACTCGTCGGTGACCTGGCAGTTATCAACGGCAGCATCACTTATCTGCCGATCGGCCTGCGCCTGGATGAGATTAACCTGACAAGCCTGCTTCACGACGATGGTCAGTTCGAACTTAGCGGAACATTCCGGGCGGGCGAAGGCCGCGGCGAGATCGTTACCCGCGCAGACTATGTGACGACAGTTGCGAAGGGGTTCGAACTGCAACTGCGTGGTAACAACATGACGCTAATCGACGTTCCAAGCATTACGGCGCGTGCTGATCTCGACGTCCGGGTAGGCTATGACTATGAAATCCTGTCACTGGACGGCCACATACTGATTCCTCATGCGCGCGTCAAACCGACGAACCTCGCGATATCGCGCGATACGGAAAGCGAAGACGTTGTCATTGTCGCCGGCGAATTGCCCGACGCTTCTGGGCGTCAATCGCGCGAACAAGAGACGAGGATTAAGGGCTCAATCGGTTTGGAATTCGGTGATGACGTGTCAATCGATCTCGGGCCTGCGACTGCCAATTTGACCGGCCACACTGTCTTCTCCTGGAAAGAAGACTCGATTCCAATTGCGGACGGTCGTTACGACCTGACCGGCTCTATTCAGGCATTTGGCCAGGTACTCGAAATCACGGAAGGCGGATTGCGCTTCCCGCAAGTCCCCGCCAACAATCCTTTTGTCCGCATTCGTGCTGAACGTGAAATCTACGGAAATGCGCAGGTCAAAACGGCGGGCGTACTCATGGACGGAACATTGAGACAACTGGCAGTTGAGGCGTATACGAGACCGCAAACCACAGAAGAGCGTGCACTTACGCTGCTCGTCACCGGCAGTGATTTCGACTTCGAGCAGGGCTTGGGTGCCATCGACTTCGGCACTTACATCGCGCCTCGCGTATTCGTCAGCTACGGCGTCGGGCTGTTTGAAACCGAGAACGTGATCCGGATTCGCTACGATCTCAAGCGCGGATTCGGCATAACAGCTACATCTGGTGAAAAGGAAACTGGTCTGGACTTGAGCTACAGAATTGAACGATAAGAGATCAAGCATGATGTACCCTAGGCCACTAAGAAAAATTACAAACAGAAAAGAGACGCTTTGAAGACCAAGACCGATGCAGCGGTGCCGGGCTACCAGCCGAAACTGGATACGCGCGTTTTCTCTATTTCCTTGCTTGCTCTACTTATTATTAGCAGTTTGCTGATCATATGGCCGGACGCTACAACATTCTGGGCACTGAACGCGATGGCGTGGGTAACGCGCAACTTTGGCTGGGCTTATTTGTTGACCGGTGTATTGCCACTGGCTTTTGCCGGCTGGCTGGCTTTCGGACGATTTGGACAGGTGTTGCTCGGCAACCCCGGTGAACCACCTGAGTACTCCAACGTTCACTGGGTAGCGATGATGTTTACCGCCAGTATGGGCGCAAGCCTTATCGCCTGGGGTTTTGCAGAACCCATCTTCTACCTGGCGACCCCACCTCTTGGTATTGAACCGAATAGTACGCAAGCGTATGAGTTCGCGCACATGTATCCATTATTTCATTGGGGGGTGGTGCCTTGGGCTATCTATTGCTTGCCGGCTATTCCTATCGCCTACATGTTGTTTGTGCGCCGCACACCCAGCTTAAAAATTAGTGACTCTTGCGACGACGCGTTGCCGGTAAACGGTCGCGATACTTATAAGACCATTATTGATATTTTCGTCATGCTCGGAATCATTGGCGGTGTCGCAACTTCGCTCGGCTTTGGCGTGCCATTGGTCACGTCTCTGGCTGTCAAACTATTGGGTGTGCCAAACAATCTGATCACACAGATTGTCATCATTCTCATCTGGACCGCTATTTTTGGTACCAGCGCCTACCTGGGTCTGAAGAAAGGCATCAAGATACTTGCCGATATCAATCTGGCGCTCATGTTTTTTGTAATGGCTTTTATTTTAGTGCTTGGCCCGACAATCTACATCTTCTCCATCACCACCAATTCGGTCGGCTTAATGCTGGATAATTTTTTCCGCATCAGTTTTTGGACTGACCCAATCGAAAAAGGTGGTTTCCCGGAGGCATGGACAATCTTTTACTGGGCTTGGTGGATAGCCTATGCGCCAATGATGGGCTTGTTCTTTGGTCGCATCTCCAGAGGGCGAACTATCCGACAGGTGGTCGTAGGAATCATCGGCTTGGGCAGTCTTGGTACTTTTATGTTTCTTGGCATTGCCGGCGCTTATGTGTTGCATCTTGAAGGTAACAACTTGCTGGATGCCGCGGAGATAATGACCTCACAAGGTATGGCACCTTTGGTTGCTGCGGTGATTAACGAGTTGCCCGCACCAACATTCATTCTTGCGGTAGTCACGATCTTGTCGGTTATTTTCTATGCCACAACCTTTGACTCAGCCGCCTATACATTGGCGAGCATATGCACCCATGATCTGCCGAGCAATCAGGAACCCGCTGCTGGCAACCGTGTAGCCTGGGCAGTGGGTTTAGGCGTAATGGCGATTGGCTTGATGGTTGCCGGCGGCATAGAAACCATTAAGGCGATGTCTGTAGTCTCTTCCCTGCCGATCATCCCGATCGTGTTTATGATGTGTTACACACTCTTTAAGCATCTGCTTAGAGACTTTCCAGAGCTGGCCAAAAAGGAATTTCATTCCATCGATAATGAACACCAATAGGTCTCCTTTTTAGGGCAGCGGGGCGTCCAGCGTGAGCTTAATGGTGTCTGCAATCAGGCCGTAGCCGGCGTCATTTGCGTGGATATCAGGTCCTACCGGATCCGCATTGCACATGAAAGTTAAATTGCAAATGTTCGCCACGTTAAGCGGCACCATGTCATTCGGCGCCGGCAGTGGCCACGGCACGAGCGTTGCGAATTCGTCAGATTGAAATGCCTCGGCCACATCGGCCACCGGAATTCCCGCGGTGTCGTAGGTCATGCCCAGCGTGTCCATCACACTAGCAACCGCCAGAGCCGATTCCATTGCGAGCATCTGGCCAGCAGGACCGTCAAACCAGGACGCAAGATAAGGATTGTAGTAATTCATGCCGATGATGGTTGTGTTCGGACCTACGGCATCGTTCAAAGCTGTCAGCACTGTAGCGAGATCCATGGCGATTTGCGCCGACACGTCGCTAAGGCAGTTAGGGTTATCCACATCGCCTATGCAATCGGCATCACGGAAATCGTTGGCGCCCATGTCAATCGTGACCAGATGAATCTTACCCGGACTGTCAGATATGAAATCGACCGCGGCTTCGAGCTGTGACCCTGCGAGATACGGACAACTTCCGCCGTTCATCATTTTGTCCAGTGTCTCTCCCGGGCAACCGAGTTTGATGAGCCGCAGTTCGCGCGGCCGCGCTCCGCCGACATCGGCCGCTTCGAACGCTGGCCTGATGAGGTCGAATAGCTCGTCCGCATAACCATCGTTAGTCGGAAGCGTTATGCCACTCGAATTCGGCTGCACGCCGACCGATAACGACGTACCTAGCGAAACATAATAGTGAACATCCGTATCGCTACCGATGTCCTCGATTTCATCGATCGCTTCATTGACTGCGTCGCAAGCGCCGACAGCCAGTGTGGCAGCGACAAAGACCATGCGCCACGCATTGCGAGTTATATAGCTCTTCAGGTTCATGCCACGACCTCCTGGCCACGCTAATTTCAGCTTGCCTCTTTATCAGCTGTCATTATTGGTCATGCACAAACGGCGAAACTGAGACCGGGGTCACATATAGAAACAAAACCTGGATCACATTCTAACGGCACTCAGGTCGAGTCGACCGTCCTGCACGGGAGGGCACCAGTAATACGCACCACTGACGGGGCGCGAGAAACGAAATAGTGCGTCCGGAATACCGTCCTCCAGGCCCGCCATCCGCTTTAGTTGTACCTCGAAGGCATCGAGCGTCTTGCCGAATGCGACAAACATCAGGCCCTCGCCTGATGTTCCTGCAAAGGGCATCGAGCGGCGCAGCACAAACGCGTGCGGCGTAAAGCTCTCCTGCTCTGTGCGCTTGACGTGAGCAGACGACGGGGCGTCTGCGATTTCTGCATTATCCGATTTTCGACGGCCAATGATGTGGTCCTGTTCGGTTTGTGGAAGTGCCGAAAAACTTCTGAGATCGTGCATCCATTGTTGCACTGCTACGAAACTTGAACCGATCATCCCTTGCGCACCGTCTTGCACAAGCGCCGCAGCGTTCGCATCGTCGCCAGTGGGATTCTCGGTGCCATCTTCGTATCCCGTCAAGTCGAGTCCCAGATCCGCGTCTCCATACTTGAACGCATCAACAACTTGCTCCAATCGAAGTTCGTTTTGCAGCGCGTCTGTAATTGCGTTGCTGCGATTGACGAGCTCGCCCTGATCATCCCCTCGCAACCAACACCAAAGGGCATGTTGTGTCGACGGAATTTGCACACCGGGGCCGGACAAAGCAGGAAAGGATCGAAGCTCATCCACCGCCCCACCCCATAGTGCGATCAGTGGTTCGCCGATACCAACTACAACTTGCTCGTCGATGTCGAGCTCCTGAACAGACGCCAAAGATGCTTTCGTACTAGCATCCGGCTGACTACTGAAGCTCAGGTAGCGTGCGACACGGGGTACTCCGGGAAATATGGAGGGCTGTGCGCTCATCTTTTTGTTCCTTTACCGCCTCGTTTTTTCGATTGTAGCAGCGTATCGGGACTCTATTTGTACTCAAAATACGCTATCTTCTACTGAGGATAGTCGACTGAGATCAGGGTGAAATGAATCAGCAAAAAAGAATCGTATGTTTAATCAGTATCTTGGTACTGATCGTGCTCAGCGCTTGTAGTGACCAACCCGCAGACAAGACCTATGTGATTAAGTTTAGCCATGTGACAGCAGCAAATACTCCCAAGGGACGTGCTGCGGATTTGTTCAAACAATTAGTCGAAGAGCGCTTGGGCGGCAAGGTGGTAGTAGAGGTTTATCCCTCCAGCCAGTTGATGAGTGATGATGATTCCCTTGAGGCACTGGCCTTCAACGAAATTCAAATGACGGCTGTGTCGGCATCCAAATACAATCGTTATACCAAAAAATTACAAGTTTTCGATCTGCCTTTCATGTTCAACGACATGGCGGCAGTCGAGCGTTTCTTTAATCACCCAGAAGGTCGAAAATTATTAACCGTATTAGAAGACAAGGGTTATACCGGTTTGGGTTTTTGGCCAAACGGCCTGAAGCAGCTAAGTGCGAACACTCCTCTGACGGTACCAGCCGATGCTGAAGGACTAAAGTTTCGGATTCAGGACTCAGATGTATTAGAAGCTCAATTTCTGGCGATAAACGCTAACCCACAAAAGCTCGCTTTTGGTGAGGTATATCAAGCGCTTCAAGTAGGTACGATCGACGGCCAGGACAACACCTGGTCAAATATTTACTCTGAAAAATTCTATGAAGTTCAGAATCACATAAGCGAAACCAACCACAATATGCTGGCCTATGTTTGGATGGTAAATACTGGGTTTTGGCAGGGATTACCTCAGGACATACGCAAGGAATTGGACTTGATCGTTGCTGAAGTGAATGCCGCGGTAATGACCATGGCGATAGAAATAAATGCAAGTGATCGCGAAAAAGTTTTAGAAAAAGATCCCGATAAAGTCATAAAACTATCTCCGCAGCAACTCGCGCAATGGCGCTCCGCCATGCAGCCCGTGTGGGATCAGTTTCGCGATGAAATCGGTGAAGAGCTTATCAACCGCAATATGAGAATTGGTGCGA
>PVMS01045695.1_pt1 | contig 11472 bp, 8 predicted proteins | sample 1853461 | NCBI WGS metagenome assembly PVMS01 (sample SAMN08582032, study PRJNA380276) | Marine sediment metagenome, whole genome shotgun sequencing project. | isolation source: ocean sediment barecode stripped | collected 2017
CCCGAATGGGTTAGCGAATGAGTAGGAGAAAATTTCACGATAAGCAACAAGTGGATTCTTCCCAGCAAAAATGAAAATCAGGCTGAACAGGATCAGAGCCACGATGATGGCCAGGATGGAAATCCAAGCAGCCTGCCAGCCGCGCAGGGTTTCTCTCTTCTGCAGCTTCAAATCGTGCGACCCGATCCTCATCAGCCATCCACCTCGAGATTGATTCCGGCGCACATCGCGCCAACGTTTTCGCGCTTGGCCTGGTTGCCCGGGATAATGTCCATGAATTTTCCTTCGTAGATGGGAGCCACGCGGTCGCTCAAGGATAAGACTTCATCCAGGTCTTCAGAGATCAGTAGTACCCCGGCTTTCTCCTTTTGGGCTTCGATGAGCTGGTTGCGCACGAATTCCGTCGCACCTACATCCAGGCCCTGGGTGGGCAGATGAGCGATCACAAGGCGCGGTTTGCGAGAAAGCACGCGGGCTAGAATTACTTTCTGCAGGTTGCCCCCAGATAGGCTTTTTGCGGTTGTCTCCGGCCCGGGGGTAGCGACATCGTATTCTGCGATCATCTCTTCCGTAAGTTCGCGCAGCTTGCTGTAATCCAGCGTGCCCCGCTGCAGGTAGTCAGGATCGAAATAGTAATTCATGGCAGTATTTTCCACCAGGGAAAAATCAGCGATCGAACCCACATTGATGCGATCCGCGGGTATGTAGCCCATACCCAGTTCCCAACGCTCCAAGCTGGAGGCATGGGTGATATCCTTGCCATCCAATACAACCTTACCACTTTCTGAGTTTCTGAGACCGGCGAGGACTTCCACCAGTTCCTGCTGGCCGTTTCCACCAATACCCGCAACGCCAAAAATTTCTCCCTCTTTGATTGAGAATGTGACCCCATTTAATGCCATCAAGCCTTTATCGCTCAGCGCAGATAAAGCCTCCACCTCCAGGATAATTTCGCCGACTTCCACCTCTTCCTTTTCGATCCTGAAAATGACTTCCCGGCCGACCATTTCTATGGCCAGGCTTTTCTCGGTTGCCTGCTCCGTGGCCATGCTGGCAACCACCTTTCCACGCCGCAGAACCGTCACCCGATCGCTGATGGCTAACACGATCGGCAGTTTATGGGTGATGAAGGGCACAATCGCCAGGTCATCCCGGGACATGGCTTCGATCGACTCGAGCAGTTTATCGGTCTCGGTGGGTGCCAGGGCAGAAGTAGGTTCATCCATGATCAATATTTCTGCCCCACGGTAAAGGGCTTTTAAGATTTCGACAACTTGTTTCTCCCCTTCTGAAAGCTGCCAGACCTTGGCTTTTAAGTCAATGTTGAAGCCGTACTTCTGGCAGATCTCCAGGATTTCGGTCTCGGCTCGTTTCAGGTTGAGGATTTTGCCCGCCCGGGGGTGCCCGAGCAGGATATTCTCGATCACCGAATGGGCAGGGATTAGCTTGCGGTGCTGGTGGACCATACCGATGCCCATATCAATGGCATCCAGGCAGGAGCGGAAATTTACCGGCTGACCAGCGATCAAGATTTCCCCTTCGTCAGGCAGGTATTCGCCGAACAGGATTTTCATCAGCGTGGTCTTACCAGCACCATTTTCCCCGAGAATGGCGTGAATTTCACCAGCTTTAATATCAAAATTCACACCATCGTTGGCGACGACGCCCGGGAAGCGTTTCGTGATGCTTCGCGCCTCTAAAACCATATCTCCGCGTTTGATTTCTAAATTGGGCACTATAGTTTTATGTTGCTCCTTTACACACCAAGATACAGAAGGGATTCGAGCATTTCGCTCCAGACCGATATTATGCGATCAATAGTTGTTCTTTCCCAGAGCAAAGAATAGGCAGGAGGCTCCCACCCATTATGGGAGCCTCTGTCTATCTGCTTATAACCGGTAGTTCTGCATCGATGCTGGTTGAATCAACTACCGGATTCAGGATTACTCCAAGATTTCCACGCCTGCCAGGTCGAAGTTGAATAGTGAAAGCAGCCACTCATCCGTTGGCACCTCGCCTGCCGCTTTGACCTCTGTCCCTGCAGCTGGAATTTCTGTGCCCTCGAGCGCCAATCCAGTGCCATTGCTTACGAAGGCGTGCACCGTGAATGGATCCCACGAGTCGCTGATCATCTCGTCCCTTCTCTTTTCAACGAGATCGACGATCTCTTGGGGAATTAATGGCAAGGCGGCGGGACTGATCGCATCTATTCCTACCTTGTTGTCATTCATGATGTCAACCGTGGGCACCTCGGTGCCATCGGCTAACACCATCGAATCGGCCATACCCAAGTAGAGCACGGTCACTGGATTTTCCTCGCCTGCGAGGAACTCGGTGAGCATGTGCTCATAGAGCACTTCCCAGCGGGTGTCAAATGACACAGCCACCGTGTCGGTATCTGACCAGCCGTAGAAGCCTACGATGTCCATGTCTTTTCCGACGAACCAGATGCCCTGTTCCGTCGCTACATCGAGAGGCGAACCTGAATCGGTTTGCTGGGTCAACACGTCGACATCATATTGGGTCACCAGGGTTTCGGCGATGTCGCGCTCTTCTGCCGGTAGATACCAGTCACCCACGTATTTGACATAGATGTTGACATCCTTGCCCAGCATCTCGGCTGCATCCTGGATACCCAGGATGAAACCATTCTGGCGGCGGATCACCTGTACTGAGGGGAAGGCAGAGACGATGCCAATGTTGCCGGTCTCAGTTAAGGCCCCGGCGATCAAGCCTTCCAGGTAAAGCGCTTGATACTGCCTGGGGAAGAGGCGGATGAAATTTCTCTTGGTGGAGAGATCGCTGGCAATGATGGAGCCGAAATAAACATCAGGGTATTTATCGGCGATCTCAATCAGGGGCATACCCATGAATTCGGCATTTCCGATCACGAGGTCTGCGCCATCAGCGATTAATTCCTCTGCATATGGGACAGTCAGGTCCGGACCGACTTCCTCCCGGTAAACGTAATCAACGTTATCGGTTTTTTCAGCAATGCGCTGGCCAGCGCGATCGTGGGCGCCAGACCAGGTCGTGCCTTCGATTACGCTGAAGTGCTCGATTGCTAATGTGGCGCCTTCTGCTGCTCCTTCAGGTGCTGCGGGTGCACATGCAGCTGCCAGCACAGCCAATAGGATTAGTGTTCCTACCAAACCATATAATTTTCTTGACCGAATGTAATGCTTCATTTCTGCTCTCCTCTGTTCGCTGTTACTTGTAGCGGCTCATGGAGGGATTACCCACCATATGAGCCCCAATGCGGATGCCGCTAAATTCCCCCACTGCCTGAACTGGAATCCATTTTACAGAATTTTTTTTTTGCTTGTCAATTCTATGTCTATAGGTACAAGAACCGGTTGTCAGGTTGCCAAAAGCACTCGACTTGCGATTGCCAGGCACCAGTCATTGAATCGCACAGGCAGCCAGTGTCCTTTTGATTCATTAATCCATCAACCACCTCCTCTGCTAATCAAGGTCACAACCTTGAAAATGATAGTAAAAAAATCGTGATGACGAGAATATTTTCCTGGCTATTTCCTTTACAAACGAATCCGTGCACTCAGTTTCCAAGGGAATGAAGATTTAGAAGCTGTAAACTTTGCAACAATGAGGTTTTCTGTATTTAGCGATCAAATTCTCCGGTATGATGTAAATTCCCGTTTTTGTTATCGACGCAAATCCTATCCATGTATTGTGAGAAGACAGCCGATAGATAGGTGTTCTAGTAAGGTTCGCGGTCGAGGTATTGCCCACTCGGGATTTCTATAGCGGGCTCACCTTTCTCCGAAACCACAACGCCACGTAGGATGGTTTTTTCAATTTTCCCCTTCACCTTGAGTCCCTCATAAATTGTGTGGTCGGTATTGGAATGAAGTTTCCCCGCGCTAATACGTGTCTCGCGGTTGGGATTATAGATAATTAGGTCTGCGTCGCTACCCACTGCGACAATACCCTTTTGGGGAAACAAGTTGAATATCTTGGCAGGATTAGTAGACATTACCTCGACCAGGCGAGGGATTGGTAATCGTTTCTGTTCAACGCCATAGGTATATAGAATTGGTAGACTGGTCTCTATGCCACCTGCACCCCCAGGGATTTTCCGAAAATCACCGACGTTATCTAGTTTCTGGGCGCTTGCATAGGGACAGTGATCAGTGGCAACCATCTGGAGATCATTTGAGTCTATCGCTCGCCAAAGCGAAAGGCGGTCAGATTCAGTGCGGATGCAGGGTGCAAGTACAAAATAATGTGCTTCAGGCTTTCCTGTGCTGTATACCTCCTCTGTGAATATCAAGTACTGTGGACATGTTTCGCCGGTAATTGGCCAACCTGCTCTCTTCGCTTCGCCGATCATGGATGCAGCAGTTCCAGTATTGACATGAACAATGTGGATGCGAGCATTCAAATACTTCGCATAGGTAATAACACGATGGGTAGCTGACACATCAGCGGCAGCCGGATGAGCTTCAGGATAGTATTGGATACCAGTCTTCCCATTTTCTGCAAGCCAATCTGTTGCAGTATTGACTATCACTCCATCCTCAGCGTGGAAACATACCAGCGCACCTAGGTCTTTGCATTTCCTTAGAATGGTCAAGATATCTTCATCGCCGAGTTGGAATCCGCTGTAAGCAGTATAGACTTTGAAACTTGTGATTCCCCGCTTGACAGATTCCCCCATTTCCTTGAGTGTTTGTGGTGTGATCTTCCGCAGGATAGCGTGAAATGCGAAATCCACGTACGAAGAATCCTCGGCTAAAGCCATCTGCTTGTCAAGAGCAGGTAGAATCCTGCCGCTCTCGTCTGGTACTACGTATTCAATTATGGTTGTAACACCCCCACACATTGCTGCAGTCGATCCCGAGATATAGTCATCGACCGAGTCGAATGCAGATGATGGCCAGGGCAGATGCACATGTGTGTCGATGATCCCTGGCATTACAAATTGGCCGGCTGCATCCATAACCTGTTCTGCGGCATGATCGAGTGCTTGACCAATGTGTACAATTTTACCTTCGGAGATAGCAATATCTGCATGAAACTCTCCACAGGGATTCACACAGATACCATTTTTTATAAGCATTTGGAGCATTGCGTCCTCCACGTAGATTGAAAGGAGGGCAGAACCGATTTTGTATTCAATCTGGCTGCCTCAGGCTTTTCTGTAATCTCTATTCCAATAAGAAGCTCGCCAAAGCACCACACAGTACATTAATCCCTGTTTCTATTTGCAGGCTCCATTGTGACAAAACCCAATGGACATACTCCCACGCATAATCCACAACCATCGCAATTGTAAAAATTGACCACTGCCACTTCATCAACCATCTCAAGAGCCTCAAAGCCACCAGATTGACAGGCTTTCACACATATACCGCAGCCATTGCATTGTTCGACATCGATCGAAGCGACTAATTTGACCTCAAGATCGAGATCAGGGTATGTCCTAATCCACGGCAAAGCCTTACCTACCAAATCTCCTGGTGAGGCGTAACCTTTCTTGTCGATGTACTGGGACAAACCCTTTTTGAGTTTGTCAATAATCTCAAAGCCATTCCACATGACTGCGGTGCAGATCTGCACAGCAGATGCACCGACCGTCATATACTCGGCCGCATCTTGCCAACGGTTGATGCCGCCACATCCGAAAATACCGATTTTCACATTCTGTGCCACACTTGCAGTGCAGCGCAGGGAGACTGGCTTAAGGGCTGGTCCGCTATATCCCCCAAAGATACCAATTTGATCAATAGTTGGCTGTGGGCTGAAGGTATCTAGGTTAATTCCTGCTAGACCAGATAAGGTATTAGTTGTCGTCACTGCATCAGCTCCAGCCTCCTGGGCGACACGAGCGAGAGACACTATATCGGTTACATTCGGTGTTAGTTTCACAATGACGGGCAGGCTGGTCGCTTCTCTTACCCAAGATATCGCCATGTGCAAAGATTCGGGGTCTTGCCCCAGCTGGGCTCCCTTACGCTCTGCGAAATTAGGGCAACTCACATTCATCTCAAACGCATTTATGCCACGAGGTTCTATTCGGTCGATGATCTTCTGCCAGTCGTCTGGTTTTCCGCCGCCCATGATACTAGCAATTAATGGACGCTCAGGGTATATATCTCGAATTGAATCGATCTCTCTTCCCCATTCCTCAACAGTAAAATCGGAGATCAGCTCAATATTTACCATGCCCCGCTTGTCTCGTCCCGATTTGATGATATGCAACCGTGGGCTTGGATTGGAAGTTGGTTCTAAGCCAATCGTTTTCAATACAGCTCCACCCCATCCATGCTCGAAGGCACGCTTTACCATACTCCCATTTGCAGTTGTTGGTGACGAAGCCAGAATGAAGGGATTGGGAAAATCAATACCTAGAAATTTTACAGCAAGTGAAGCCATAGAGATTCTCTCACAAATATTAGCGGGTAAGAAGTCACCTTATCAGACAAGCGGTATGCTATTCAATTCGCATAAATTTTCGCTTACCACCTTGGCTGTATTCGCCAAAGGAGAAGATTATTCTTTCTCGTCGCATCTATGAAAATCCTTCCTTAGCCATTCTTGATCACGAAAGTTCGAATGCCTATGATGTCTCTAGAGGTGTGTTTTATTGTAGCCTATAATCTTCCTCCCATGACCAAGCTCATGACTGCCTTCTGAACATGAAGGCGATTCTCGGCTTGATCGAAAATGACGCTTTTCCACCCACGTTTCACATCTGTGTTGTCCATTACATCATTATTCACTTCGTGTCCTCGATCCGCTGGTAAGCAGTGCATGTAGATTGCTTCGTGGTTTGCTTTTTCCATGATGTTTGCTGTCATTTTCCAGGATTTATATTTTTCGAATATTTGTTTGGTTTTCTCGATATTGTCTTCACCAATTGGCGGTTTAAAAATTGGGGTGGCAGTCCAGGCCTTTGGATATACGATATGTGCATTATCGAATGAATCTTCAAAGTCGTGAGAAATCTCGAAACACGAATTATTCATAGCTGCATTAGCCTTGCATTCAGCGATAATCTCTGGGTCCAATTCCATTTCGGGTGGATGTGCAAGGATGGTGTCGCATCCCATTAGAGTAGCAGCCACGATGGCGCTCTGGGGTACAGCACGAGGTTTATGCACGCTCGGTGAATAAGCCCAGCTCATGACAAATTTTACGCCAGAGAACCCACCGTACTTTTCTCGAACCGTTAGCAGATCTGCAAGTGCCTGAAATGGGTGATATTTATCATCCTCCATATTCAAAATCGGAACATCTGACCAGCGAGCAAACTCATTTAATAGGGTATTCGCATCTCCGTAAACCCATTCTACGGGGTCCCCATAACATCGAATGGCTATGGCGTGACCCATCCGCGATAGGACGCGAGCAACATCTGAAACGCGCTCCGTGGAGTAGGCAACATCTTTGCCTTCCACCGCAGGCATGTATATTTTTGTCGGATCAAGAAAATGGGCATGACCCCCCAACTGTGTCATGCCTGCTTCAAAGCTATTTCGCGTGCGAAGACTCTGGTTGTAGAATAGCATGAAAAGAGTCTTTGCGCGAAGAACATGATCGTGATACTCGCCATACGCGAACTGTTCCTTCAGGGTTGAAGCAAGATCGAGAATCGCGTCAACTTCTTCCTTGCTCCAATCAACCAGAGAAATGAAATCCTTGTTGAAAAAACTATCTGTGCGCATGTGATCAATCCTTCTTGGTCGTAAGTCTCACTTCTGATATCCACCGAATTGTTCCAGGACAACAAGCACTATCTTCAAGTCATTCACATTTGTACCGGTTGGTCCCGTGAGTATACCGTCGCCAATTTGCTGAATTAGATCGAATGTATCGTGGTCGTGAAGGGCATGTTGAGGGGAAAAGCCCTTGTTTACAGCCATAGACATTGAGCCCCCATCCACAAGTGCTCCCGCTATCCGAGTTGGACCATCTGACCCGTCAGTATCGATTGATAGGATAACAACATTTCTTAAGTCAGATATCTTGATACTCGCTGAGACTGCAAATTCCAGGTTTGGTCCCCCTTCTCCGATTATGCTGTCTCGAATGGTAACTACATTCTCCCCTCCTCCAATAATGGCGCATGGCGCTGCAAGGGGCCTGCTAAAGTGCGTGATTTCTTTTGCAATCGCAGCAAAAAATGCTCCCGCGTCTATTGCTTCACCTTCCAGCATTGAGGTAAGTATGATTGTATTGAAACCTAGTTCAACGGCACGATTATATGCTCCTATACAAGCAGCATCTCCCGGTACAATGACAAAGGTGTGAAGCGGAAGCCCAGTAAAGGATTTAGGCGTTTCGTCTGATAGGCTGCCATTCATTAGGTATTCCACGGCTGAATGAGGTAGATCATCCCAGAGTCGATATTCATCGAGCACTTTTCTGGCATCATCAAAATATGAAGTATCCGGAACGGTTGGACCTGTAATATAGTCCAATGCATCTCCTACTACATCAGATACTGTGAGGTTAATGAGTGTTGCGGGTAGGATCGCCTTGGCTAGCCAACCACCTTTGATCGTTGACAAGTGCTTCCGTACAGAGTTGATCTGGAAAATGTCCGCTCCGCAGAGCAGTAGGTTCTGATTTACTTCTTTGAGATCATCTAATGTCACGCCTGGGACGGGTAGAGCCAGAAGTGCCGAGCTTCCACCAGATATCCCTGAGATTACTAAATCCCTCTCGGTGCAACCATTCGCTAGCTCCATCAATGCCGATGCTCCCAACAGACTGTTTTCGTCAGGAATTGGATGTGAGGCGTATATCACACGTAAATGGTCGAGCAGTACCTCATCGCCATGTTTGAGGACAAAACAACCATCAGTTATCCGATCGCTGAGTATTTGATCGAGCGCCTGGGCGATGCCTCCTGATGCTTTACCGGCACCAATAACAAATATTCTCTCGAAATCATTCAAATTGATAGTTAAATCACTAATTGAAAACACATCTCCTTTCAGTTTGAGCCAGCGATTAACTGCTTCGCAAGGGTCTGCAGCTTGAAGTGCGTGATCGATTATGTCGAGAGCTGCAGTCCGCAACTCTTTGTTGCCGTGGGCCGTTAGGATTGAATGGTTCTTAATATAGCTATTTTCCATCGATCTGTATCAGGCTTTTCTAGATTGGTTTCCTGAAATTTGGGCCAGGATAATATGCCTTTGGTCCCAGCTCTTCTGCGATACGCAATAGTTGGTTGTATTTTCCAGTTCGCTCACTGCGGGTAGTTCCGGTCTTTATTTGACCGGCATTAAGAGCAACGGCTAAATCCGCAATTGATGTATCTTCAGTCTCCCCAGACCGCTCTGAAACTTGGACCCCATATCCAGACTGAACGGCATACTCGGCCGCGTCCAATGCTTCTGTTAGCGTTCCAACCTGATTGAATTTCCACAAAATCGCATTCGCGGCTCCGGTTTCAACACCTTCCTTGATGTACTTAATGTTGGTGGTGAATAAATCGTCCCCAACAATCTGGACACCGGATAATTTTTGAGTCAAGATAGCGAAACCCTCAAAATCGTCTTCCATGAGCGGGTCCTCTATAGACGCCATAGGGAAGCGGTCACACAATCTCACATACATCTCGATGACGTCATCACGCGACATCTCTTCACCTTCCATGACATAATGACCTTTTTCCCAATCATACCAATGGCTTGCTGCAGCATCCATTCCGTATACTATTTTATCTTCGTATCCAGACACTTTAACTGCTTTCGACAAGATATCCATAGGTTCTTGGATGCCGGTCATAGGTGGTGCAAAACCGCCTTCGTCGCCAACATTCACGGCAATTTTCCCGTACCGGTCAATGATCAGATTACGCAATATCAAGTTGATCTCGTAGCAAATTTGTAGTCCTTCCAAAAGATTCTTTGCGCCTGTTGGTATAACGATGAACTCTTGGATTTCAAGATCGTTTGAGGTGAGCTTCCCGCCGTTGATAAGGTTAACAAACGGTACAGGGATCACATGAGCGTTGGTATTTAAATACTTATAGAAAGAGAGTCCTAAGGTTTTTGCAGCCGCCTTGGCTACCCCCAGAGAAACACCAACGATCGCGTTGGAGCCCAACTTCGATTTATTCGGGGTACCATCGATTTCACAAATTAGTGCATCAATGGCGCGCTGATCGCGTGGATCCTTCCCGACAATTTCCGGACCGATAATCTCCATAATGTTCTTGACGGCTTTTTGTGTGCCTTGCCCCCCCCAACGTTTCCCGCCATCTCTTTTCTCGACCGCTTCGCGTTTACCTGTGGACCTTCCTGAGGGAACGTCAGCTCTTCCCGCAAGTTCTCCATCGATCCATATATCGACCTCTATTGTTGGAAAACCTCTGCAATCGATGATCTCGCGCGCATGAATATCGGTGATTCTCAGTCCCTTATTCACCAATATACTCTCCTCATTGTTATTGTACCTGATCCTTACTCAGCATGAATTCTGCAGAAGCTTTACCTTGATATCCGAGCAAAGGCATGGATTAATCGTGCAAGACAAAATTGGTAATACTGATGCTTTGAGACCTTCAAGAAACTAGGGATGCAGGGGAGATGAAGAAATCTGATTCTCATACTCATTCTCATTCTAAAATTGGTTTCTTGAACAATAGGCAAATTATTACGCGGGATTACTCGGTCTGAAATTGTTGTTTGCTCGCAAACAGGATTGAAATTTGTTGTTTCGACTTGCGGGCAGAATGCATCTCCTCGATTCTCTTGAGGTGTGACAATCATTCGCCTTTCGCGATCAAGCTACAAACCAATGTTTCAATCAGGTAGTGAGGGGCTTGTAGATCGACCACCCAATAATCCTCAACTCACCTGGTCAATATCACAGCCAAAATAAAGATAAGGATGAGGATCGCGCCGGCAATCCAAAGCACCCTCCGGGATGAGAACACCTCCCCGGCCATATCCTTGGCGACCGAAGCGGCAAACTCACTTTCTGAAGGAGGTTGATATTTAACCTCCTCACCAGTGGTTTGGGAAGTCTTGCGAGCTAGTACTGCGTGGTTGAGCGAATCTAGTCCCTGCTTCATTAAGCTTTTGCTGACCGAGTCCATCATCCTTTGACCAACACTGGCTAACCGGCCGCCCACTTCCATATCTCCCTCGTACTTCATCAGGGTTTTATCATCCTCCTGGGATGATAACTGAACAGCACCGGTGCCTTTGACGAAGCCTGGTTTTCCTTTGCCTTCCACCGTCATGGTCAGGCTCTCGGGCGGGACTTCATCAGAACTGAGCACCTTTCCAGTAAAAAGACCTCCCACTGGCCCGATGCGGACCTGCATTTCACCCTGGTACTCGTTCTCGGAAATCTGCTCGAGGTTCTGGGTTCCGGGGAGTGCAGTTGCCAGAACATCCGGGTCGCGCAAGATCTCCCAAACAGCATCCCTGGGTCCATCAAAAACATATTCCCCGTCGATTTTCACTCGTCACTCTCCTTTTCTTTCAG
>PVMS01133042.1_pt1 | contig 11470 bp, 9 predicted proteins | sample 1853461 | NCBI WGS metagenome assembly PVMS01 (sample SAMN08582032, study PRJNA380276) | Marine sediment metagenome, whole genome shotgun sequencing project. | isolation source: ocean sediment barecode stripped | collected 2017
CCCACATTTAATTCAACAAATTGCCAGGAATTATTAGCGTTTTTTGTATCAAATACATTTTGGGCATTTGCCATTGCATCCGCTAATAAACCATTCGAAATAGCAGTGTTAAACCCATCCATATCAGCAAAATCTCCAAAAAAGACACCAACATATCCTCTTTCATCTCCAAAACCATAGGCGTCTAAATTGAAAGAATTGTCAAATTCAAATTTTTCGAACGAGAATCCAATAGTATAATTATGATCACCTTTGATAATATTCATATTGTTGGTTATCTGATATACTTTTTGATCCAATGTATTATTAGGTGAAAACGGTTCATGACCTGCCACGATATAGTTGGAAAAATTCCCATCCTGAATTCTGAATGACGGCATTGGTGAAGATACTGGATTCCTGAAATCATCAAAATGGGTATAGCCAATTTGGAATTTATTAGTTACATTATCACTAAATCTGGAGTTCATTTCAACTAAGAAAGATTGAATTTTATTAGTGATTTGATACCCTGAGTTTTCAAATTGAAGAATTTGAGAATTTGGTCCTCTAAATCCTAATGCCGTTGGATGTGCAGGCCAATCTTTTGATGCATCTAAAAAATTATAAATAAAAGCAATACGATGGTCTTCACTCATATTCCAGTCAAGTTTTAATATTCCTTTGGTACTGTTAGAATTATGTGTAAAACCCTCATATTCACCCGGGTCATAGCCTATACTCCTCAATCCTGCTTGTACTGTATTCAAATCATCTCTTGATACTCGAGACTCATTGATAGCACCTGAACCTGCAGGCAACCACGATTGACCCAGATCAGACCTTTCGTCTTTTTCAAAATTGGCAAATACAAATAATTTATTTTTAATGATCGGTGCACCAATGCTAAAACCATATTGTGATTGTTCTAATTTCGGTACAAATATACTTTCTCCTTTTACTTTACTTCCTGTTAAATCCTGATTTCTAAAATATCCATAAACCGTACCTGATACCTTATTGGTACCACTTTTAGTAACAGCATTTACAGAAGCACCAGTAAATCCTGATAAAGAAACATCATAAGGAGCTGTTGATACAGAGATCTGCTCAATCGCATCCAATGATATTGGTTGTGCATCTGTTTGTCCGCCAGGAGTGGCTGCATCCAATCCGAAAGGATTGGTAAATATAGATCCATCCAAGGCAAAATTGTTGTACTGGTCATTCCTACCGCTAAACGAACCTCCTGAACCTGATGGTTCTAAACGTGTAAAATCAGCAGCTGATCTTGAAATGGTTGGCAGATTTCTCAATTCTCTTTGTCCAACACTGGTTTCTGCTCCGGTTCTGTCGTTATTAAAAGTAGTACTTCTTCCCCCCGTAATTACAACTTCAGCCAATTGCTCACTTTCACTGACCATTTGAACATTTATTTCAAATGACTTTCCCAAATCTAAATAAACATCTGTATATTCTATGGTCTTATAACCAACATAACTGATAGTTATCGTATAAGGTCCTCCAACACGTAAATTTGGCAGAGAGAACTGACCTCCTGCTAAGGTCATAGTTCCTGCTATTGTACCCGTTGGTGTATGATTGGCTACAACATTTGCGCCAAATAATCCGGTTGATGTGTCATCGTTAACAATTCCTTGAATTTTTGAAGTTGTAACCTGAGAAAAACCCGTTGCCACTAAAATTAAAGTTAATAGTAGTGTAAAAAATAATTGTTTTTTCATATTGATATATGTTAAATTGAGTTAGAATGTTTAAATGTTAAAATTAAAAAAAATGCCCACTAAAAAAGTGGGCATTACATAACTTTATTAACTATATATTGTTAATTACTTTATTTCGGCTATAATTTCAAAAGGTAATTCAATAACAACTTCTCTGTGAAGTCTGATAGTTGCATTGTATTTACCTAACCTTTTGATATTACCACCTTCAACCTTAATGAATTTTTTATCAACTTCTTGTCCTGCAGCTGCCAGAGCATCTGATACATTACCATTGTTTACCGAGCCAAATAATTTGGACCCATCACCGGTTTTTGCTGTAATTTTAATTTCTAACTCTTTAATTGCATTGGCAATTTTAGTAGCATCTTTTATTATTTTATTTTCTTTATAAGCACGTTGCTTTAAAGTTTCCGCCAACATTTTTTTTGCTGAACTAGTTGCTAATACAGCATATCCATAAGGAATTAAGTAGTTGCGCCCATAACCGTTTTTTACAGTTACAACGTCATCAATAAATCCTACGTTTTCAACGTCTTGTTTTAATATAATTTCCATGATTCCTTCCAGTTTTTATTTTAACATATCGCCAACATAAGGCATCAAAGCTAAGTGACGTGCTCTTTTAATTGCAACAGAAACTTTTCTTTGATATTTTAGTGATGTTCCGGTTAAACGACGAGGTAAAATTTTACCCTGCTCATTTACTAAATATAATAGGAAACTTGCGTCCTTATAATCAATATATTTAATACCGTTCTTTTTAAAACGACAGTATTTAGCGACTTGCTTTGTGTCAATATCTAATGGAGTCAGATAACGAACCTCACCTTGTTTTCCTCCTTTTGCTTGTTGTTCTATAGACATAACTCTTATTTTTTAGATGCTTTATCTCTTTCTCTTCTTTTTTCAGCCCAAGCTGCAGCGTGTTTATCTAACTTCACGGTTAAATAACGCATAACGCTATCATCTCTTCTAAACTCAAGTTCAAATGGCGTAATAGATTGTCCATCAACCTTGTATTCAAATAAGTGGTAAAATCCACTTTTTTTGTTCTGGATTGTATAAGCTAATTTTTTCAGCCCCCAATCTTCTTTTGATATCATTTCGGCACCTTTTGAAACAAGATAGTCTTCGAACTTCTTTACTGTTTCCTTTACCTGTACATCAGATAAAACGGGATTCAAAATGAAAACAGTTTCGTAATGATTCATAAGTATTTGTTTAAGTTTTTGCTTTTAAGCGTGCAAATATACAATTATTAATTGTAGGTAGCAATAGATTTTGGCTTAAGTTTAAGGAATCGAATTCCCGATAAAAAGCAGTAACAAAATTAAAGCCTGCAGATGTTAAATTCCCTCTAATAATTATCAACATCCATATTAAAACGGATAGAACGGAATTCCTTTACAGCCTGAAAAGAATTTTTTATACGCAATATGTGTTTTTTAGTTAAACCCAGTGCTTGTTTTTGTGGAATTTTTATAATAATTGTTCTTATATAAAAACTTCGGACTCTGGATATTGCCGGTGTAGATGGACCTAAAACCTGCTCTTTGAATATATTTGAAAGAGATTTCCCTAACCAAACTGCACCTTCTTCTACTCTATTATAATTTTTATGCCGTAGTGTGATTTTGATCAATCGGTAGAAAGGAGGATAATGATATTGCCGTCGTTCTTCCATCTGTTCTTTATACATCTCTTCATAAGAATTTGTTGATACTTGTTGGAGTATTTGATGATATGGATTGAATGTTTGTATGGCAACCTTTCCTCTTTTTTTAGCCCTTCCCGCTCTGCCGGCAACCTGAACCATTAATTGATAACTACGTTCATGAGCTCTAAAGTCAGGAAAATTCAACATATTATCAGCATTCATGATACCTACCAAGGAAACATTTGCGAAATCCAAACCTTTTGAAAGCATTTGAGTGCCTACCAAAATATCGATTTCATGTGCTTGAAATTGACCAATTATCTTTTGATAGCTATATTTGCCACGAGTACTATCATAATCCATCCTGCCAATTTTATAATCCGGGAATAATTGGGTTAATTCCATTTCAATTTGCTCTGTTCCAAATCCTTTTGTATTTAATGATGAACTTCCACAAGCGCCACAGTTATGCGGCATTGCCTGTCGGTGTCCGCAATAATGACAACGCAATTCATTTTTGAAACTATGAAAAGTTAGACTCACATCACAGTGGGGGCATTGTGGAGAAACACCACAGGTTTTACATTCAACTATCGGTGCAAAGCCACGACGATTTTGAAATAGAATTACTTGTTCCTTTTGAAGTAAAGCATCACTGATCATCTCAATCAATCTATCAGAAAAATGACCCGTCATCTTTTTCTTTCTATGTTTTTCTTTAATGTCTACCAATTCCATTTCAGGCAATAACACATCTCCATAGCGTCTGTTGAGCTCAACAAACTCATATTTTCCTTGTTGTGCATTGTAATATGTTTCAATACTTGGTGTAGCTGAACCTAATAAAACATTAGACCCGTGCATTTTTGCCAATACAATAGCAGCATCTCGTGCATGGTAACGAGGAGCAGGATCATACTGTTTAAAAGATGGTTCATGTTCTTCATCAACAATGATAAGCCCCAAATTAGAAAATGGCAAAAATAAAGAAGAACGAGCGCCTAATATCAATTGTGCTTTTTGTTTATTTTCCAATACATTATTCCACACTTCAACACGTTCATTCATTGAATATTTTGAATGAAAAACTGATAAATACTCTCCAAAATAATGTTGTAATCTTTCAATCAATTGAGTGGTCAATGCGATTTCCGGAAGTAAATAAAGAACCTGTTTATTATCGTGAAGTAATTCTTTAATTAATTTTACATATATCTCTGTTTTTCCACTACTTGTAATGCCTTTTAATAAAACCGTTTGCTTTTTTTTAAAAGATTTTCTTATTCTATTATAAGCTGATTTCTGATGTTCGGTCAACTCCTTTATTTCAGAAGATTTCCCTGTAAAATTAATTCTGTCCTTTTGAATAAAATAATACTCAAGGATACCTTTATCAACCAATGATTTTATAACAGCTAATGAACAATTTGAATCCTCTTGAAGTTGTACGACTTTTATTGGTTTATTCTTGCTTTTCAGTTGAAATAAAGTTAAAATAACAGCTCGCTGCTTTTTTGCATTCTTGAGCATTTCCAATAGCTCCGAAAGTTGTTCATTTTCAGTCCATTGTGTGGATAATTGAATGTATTTAACCAGTTTTGGCTTGTATTGCTCGTAAATTTGCTCTTTTACATTAATAACATTTTTCGCTATCAGGTCCTTTATAACAGGAAATACTGTTTTTTTATCGATTATTTCAGCGATTTGCTGAATCGAAAGTTGGGATTGATACTGTAATGCTTCAAAAATCAAAAACTCATCATTAGTTAATTCACTCTCATTAGTGAAGTTTTGGACCAGTTGAATGGCAGTCTCACTTTCCAACAGAAAGGCTGACGGCAATGCCGCTCTAAATACTTCTCCCAGGGAACACATATAGTAATTTGCTATCCATTCCCAATGTTTGAGCTGAATTTCATTTACAACAGGTGTTTCATCTAATATTTGATGTATATCTTTCGCCTCATACCCCAGAGGTGGGGAATTGTGAATATTATAAACTAAGGCCGTGTATATTTTTGATTTTCCAAATTCAACCGCTACACGTATTCCTTTTTTTAAAAAATCAGCTTCGGCCGAAGTTATTTTATACGTGAATGACTTCAGCAATGGAATGGGCAATATGACATCTATATAGTAAATAGCTCTAAGTTTAAATGTATTTGATCGTTACAAAAATAAATAATTGAATATTTCTATCATGCTAAAATCCACGAATTAAATAAAAAAATTCTTATTTATTGACAGCCAATTAGTTACAACCTTCCTTAAAATTATGGCACGTTGTTTGTTTATATTAAAGCGGATTGTACTAACCAACAATAATTATTAAGTATTAACCTTAAATCCATTATTATGAAAAACAAATTATTAGTATTCGCAACTTTTGTGTTGGTAAGTTTGGGAGCATTGGCCACCACCAATACGACAATAATTAATCGTTATTACAATGATTATGGAAACTCATTCACATTTGTGGAAAGAGGTGTGACTTTTGCAGTTTTTCAAAATGGAGAGTTCGATTTTTACATGAACGGTCGAAATGGCTTGAATGTGGGTTATTATAGCAATAATGTAAACATCAGTTTTAATTCAGGTTATGATTACAATGCTTATGTGCAATATGATAATTACGGAGCTATCATCCAGGTTGAAGACATCCCCATCTATTATGATTATTATGGGCGTGTTAACCGAATTGGCAACGTTAATATTAATTATAACCATGGCAGATTAATAAGTGTTGGCGGTTTACATGTACATTATAATCACTATGGTCATTATTCTCACTATTCAGGATATATAAACATACACAATCGTCATTATGTTTATCACCCATATCATAATTTCTTTATAAGACCTTTATTTGACTTCAGGATTGTAAGTTATAAGCCTTATAGACATTATTACAGACCTGTCAGATATAAATATCACAGAGATCATTCAAGAAACAAGTATTACAGTAATAATCGTAAACATTACAAATATGGAAAACGAGATGGTCGCAGTACCCGACAAAGACTGGCAACTAATAAAATTCCTAAGAGAAGGGACGATAGAATTGCTCGAACTGACAGAAGTAATGTAAGATATAATTCCACTTCAAAAACAAATAAAAACAGTAGAGGCAATACGGTTAATAATTCGACAAGAAGAAATAGTACTGTAACAAGAAACAATCTAAATATAAGAACAACGACTGACAGAAAAAGAAGTACGGCAACACGATCTCCAAGAGCTATAGAGAACAATCGCTCAATAACAAAGAGAAAACCAGTCAGGGTTCAGAATAATAGAAGTTCTGCAACAAATAGAAAAGCTGTTTCGAATCAAAATAGATCCAGGACAGTGAATAACCGCAAACCTGTCAGGGTTCAGAAAAAAAGAAGTGTTGTGAATAACAGAAAATCGGTCGTAACTCAAAACAGATCAAAAACGGTGAAATCTCGCAAACCGGTTAATAGGCAAGTACGAAAAAGTACTGTCAGGACTTCCAATAGAAAACCTGTGAAAAAAGCAAGTAGAAGAACAGATTATGCAAAAAGAAGAAAAGGATAATTATTAGATTGATTCAATTTCAAAAAAGCTTTGCACTATTGCAAAGCTTTTTTTTCTTTTCTGCTTCCTTCATACATATCATAACGCACAAAACGACAATCCAAATCGGCATTTTTTAATGGAATTCGCTTAGAAGTGCGCAACCCTACAAACTTCAATGCTTCAAGATCGGAAGTTATAAACCATACTGTTGAATCAGGATATCCGTTTTTTAAGGTATCCCCTATTTTTTTGTAAAATTCTTCTATGTCAACATTCAATCGTTCTCCATATGGTGGATTGAATAGAATAGTAGTTGCCCCAAACACTTCTTTTACCGAATTGAAAAAATTAACATGATGAACGCCTATAAAATCACTTAAATTGGCGTTTTCAATATTTTCTGTTGCTTTTCTAACTGCTGACGGAGCTTTATCGAATCCCATAATTTTAAAATGAGAACTCCTTATTTTTTTTAAAAGAACGTCTTGAATGGTAAAATATAGATCTTCATCATAATCTCTCCATTTCTCAAAACCAAATTCTTTTCTGTTAATATTTGCCGGAATATTATTTGCGACCATTGCCGCTTCAATCAATATAGTACCTGAACCACACATGGGGTCAATAAAATTACCGTTACCCCCATATCCAGAAAGCAACACCAAACCCGCAGCTAAAACCTCATTTATAGGTGCAATATTGGTAGCACTCCTATAGCCTCTTTTATGCAAAGAATCTCCAGAACTATCCAGTGATACGGAACAGGAATCATTTTTTATATGAACATGGATTTTCACATCGGGGTGTTTTATATCAACATTTGGTCTTTTATGGTATTTATGCCGGAAAAAATCAGCAATAGCATCTTTTGACTTTAAGGAAATATAGTGTGAGTTAGAAGTGAAATTTTTTGAATTAACTACAGCTCCAATTGAGAATGTATTTTCAACAGTCATAAATTGTTCCCATTTTATTTGTTGCAATTTATTATACAGGTCATTTTCATCCCTAACTCTAAAATATTTGATTGGCTTTAATATTCGAATGGCAGTACGCAATGCTATATTGGCTTTGTACATAAATCCTTTATCCCCTTTAAAAGACACGCTTCTCACGCCTGTTTCAATATCCTGTGCTCCCAAATTTTTAAGCTCAGTTGCTAAAACTTCTTCCAAACCAAACATGGTAGTGGCAACCATTTTAAAATTTTGATTCATAAACTAATAATTTGGTTACAAAAGTACTGATTTCTCTGTTGAATGTTGAGATATTTCAATAAATGAATTGACATACTAATTATGAGAATTAAAATACAAGAGAACAATTAATCATTTTAATCTACAAATTATTATTTTTGTAGTCATTTAAAAATTATGACCAATAGCAAAGACTGGTTTGTCTCGTGGTTTGATACGGACTATTATCATACTTTATACAAGCATAGAAATTATTCTGAAGCTCAGGAGTTTATGCAAAATATAGTGACCCTTTTAAACATAAAAAAAGACGATTTATTGTTGGATTTAGCCTGTGGTAAAGGGCGACATTCTATCTTTTTAAATTCATTGGGATATGATGTAATTGGAGCTGATCTATCAAAAAACAGTATTCAAAAAGCAAAACAATTTGAAAATGACCGTTTAAAATTTGTCGAACATGACATGAGGAACCCATTCAAAACTAAATTCAATGCTATTTTAAATTTGTTCACGAGTTTCGGGTTTTTTGAAAATGATAATGACGATATCAAAATCCTTCAAAATATTAAAAATGGATTGAAACCAAATGGAATTGCTATCATTGATTTTATGAATGCTAAAAAAGTAATTTCAAATTTGATTCCTGAAGAAAGCCAGACCATTGATGGCATTACTTTTCATATAAGCAAGTATGTTGATAAAGGCTTTATCATAAAAAAAATTAAATTCAAAGCTGATCTTAAGGAGCATATATTCTATGAAAAAGTTAAAAATTTAGATTTGAACAAAATTAAATCCTACATAAATACTGTTGGTTTTACAATAAAACATACATTTGGCAATTATCAGCTTGAAAAATTCAATGAAGAAACAGCTGATCGTTTAATTTTAGTTTTAGAATGACGTACATAGCCCTTATATCATCGGTCTTACTTGGTGTTTTAATCGTTTTTACTTTAAAACCAAGTAATAAGACTGCTCAATTATTACTATCCTTTAGTGGAGCTTATTTATTGTCAATTTCATTGTTACACTTGCTCCCTGAAGTGTATGCAGTAAAAAACTTAAATGTAGGAATGTTTATCTTATTAGGTCTTTTACTCCAACTTATTTTAGATTTCTTTTCAAAAGGTGCTGAACATGGACATATTCATATACAAAAGAACCAGGCATTCCCATGGTCCCTGTTCATTAGTTTAAGTATTCATTCTTTTATGGAAGGGATTCCTTTAGCTAATAATCATCAGCACGAACATTTATTATGGGCCATTGTGGTTCATAAAATTCCAATTGCCATCATTTTAGGAACTTTTTTTGTGAATTCAAATTATTCTAAAAAAATAGCTATTGCCTTTTTATTGATGTTTGCCTTTATGTCTCCTTTGGGAAGTTTAATTGGAGGTAATGTACAGTTTTTAACTACATATAAAACTGAGATTACAGCAATTATAATTGGAATCTTTTTACATATTTCAACTATTATTTTATTTGAAACTTCTAAAGATCATAAATTCAACCTTTTAAAGTTTGCGGTTATCCTTTTTGGAATAGTGGTTGCTTATTTGGTATAGGAACTCTATGCAGGTTCCGGATTTTAAGATTTCTATGGTTAACTGTTTTATTTATTTTTTTAGCAAATTTTATAACTGCTAATTGATTCTCTTTCAACTTTCGAACTTCTAACTTTTAACTTCTAACTTTAAACTGTATTTTTGCATCAATGAATACTTTTACAACTGATACAATCATTGCTTTAGCGACTTCTGCAGGTGTTGGAGCCATTGCCGTGATAAGAGTGTCAGGTCCTTCAGCCATTGAAATTGTTAACCAATTTTTTCAACCTAAACAGGAAAATAAAGACCTGATAAAGGTCAAATCACATACTATCCATTTAGGAAATTTGATTGATAATGACAGGGTCATTGACGAAGTATTGGTTTCGGTTTTTAAAAACCCACACTCTTACACAGGGGAAAATGTTGTTGAGATCAGTTGTCACGGTTCTGTATTTATTCAACAGGAAATAGTGCAATTATTTATTAAGAACGGCGTACGACATGCAAAAGCAGGTGAATTTACATTACGTGCTTTTTTAAATGGCAAAATGGATTTAAGTCAGGCAGAAGCAGTGGCAGATTTAATTTCATCGAATTCTGCGGCGTCGCACCAGGTGGCATTGCAGCAAATGCGTGGTGGTTTTAGTACTGAAATACAAAAATTACGGCAGCAATTGCTCAATTTTGCCAGTTTGATAGAATTGGAACTCGATTTTTCTGAAGAGGATGTAGAATTCGCCGATAGAACTGAATTTAAAAATCTGATAGAGAAAATCAATATAGTTTTAAAGCGTCTCATTGATTCTTTTGCTTTAGGGAATGTCTTAAAAAACGGAATTCCGGTCGCTATAGTTGGGGAACCAAATGTTGGAAAATCTACTCTGTTGAATGCCTTGCTCAACGAAGAAAAAGCAATTGTCAGTGAGATCCCGGGAACCACCAGAGATGCCATTGAAGATGAAATTATTATCGATGGTGTAGCATACAGATTTATTGATACTGCCGGAATCAGAAGTACGAAGGATATCGTTGAAAGTATGGGAATCCAAAAGACCTTTGAAAAAATTGCACAATCTCAACTGGTAATCTACTTATTTGATCTTGAAAAAATAAAAATCAAAGAGATCTCAATTGAATTAATTCTATCTGAAATTGAAAAAATAAGTAAAAAATATCCTGACAAGCAATTGCTGGTGATTGCAAATAAAGCTGATGTACTCACTGAAAAAAAAATTGAAAGTGTAAAATCTGTCATTCTGATGAGAGAAGAAAACCAAATCTCGAATCTTCTTATAATTTCAGCAAAACAAAGGGATGGCCTTCATGAATTGACCACTACCCTCACCCAATTGGCGAATAAGGGTGCCTTAAGTAATAATGAGACGATTGTAAGTAATTCGCGACATTTTGAAGCATTGAACAATGCTTACAACTCCATAAAAGAGGTCCAAAAAGGTGTTGAAAATAATATCAGTTCAGATCTGTTTGCTATTGACATCCGACAAGCCTTATTCCACTTAGGTGAAATTACCGGTGAAGTGACAACAGATGACCTGTTGGATAATATTTTTACTAATTTCTGTATCGGAAAGTAACCACCACAAATTAAACAACTACATAACTATAACAAAACAATACAAACTTCCTATATTTCAGCTTGTGTAGTGTCAGCGAAAAGTGAACTTTTAAAGGGTTACCGGCAGACGATCCGGCAGATGTAACGCGTTGTACCTGTCTCTGCATATACAAAAAGTGTGGTGGTGGTCGTTATGTCCGTTCCAACAGATATCG
>PVMS01021257.1_pt1 | contig 11469 bp, 10 predicted proteins | sample 1853461 | NCBI WGS metagenome assembly PVMS01 (sample SAMN08582032, study PRJNA380276) | Marine sediment metagenome, whole genome shotgun sequencing project. | isolation source: ocean sediment barecode stripped | collected 2017
GGCACATTATTGTGCCGTTTTAAAAACACCATCCATCATGGATGGCACCATATTACCCTTTTATATTCAGTGGCTTGAATTGCAGATTCAGATTAAAGAAAGGACTTTCCTGAACACTTCGTCAATGTCCATAAGGGTCGAATCAATGATCACTGCGTCTTCAGCCGGTCTTAGCGGCGCGATACTACGCGATTGGTCGCGTGCGTCACGGGCTTTAATCTCCCTGAAAAGGCGCGTGAGATTAACATTTTCCCCCTTGTCTTTCAACTGCTTATAACGTCGTTCGGCACGAATTTTAGCACTTGCCGTTAAAAATATCTTGAGCTTTGCATCCGGAAAAATGACGGTTCCCATATCCCGGCCATCTGCAACCAGTCCCGGAAGCTGGCGGAAACGTCTTTGTCGTTCAGCCAGCGCTGCCCTGACAGCAGGTATGGCGGCTATCTTCGACGCCACCACACCGGTATCTTCTCTGCGTAAACGGTCACTGACATCCTGCTCACCCAGCAGGGCCCTTACAGCGTTGCCGCTGGTCTCAAAACGGATATCCAGATTGGCGGCAACTTCGCCCAATGCGCTTTCATCTTCCAGGGGTGTTTGTTTTTTCATCACCGCCAGCGCGGTCAGACGGTACAGTGCCCCGCTATCAAGAAAATTCCAGCCGAGATGATTTGCCAGGCGCGTTGTAATCGTACCCTTGCCGGAACCGCCGGGCCCGTCTATTGCGATAACCGGCACATCGGCGCCATCGCTACCGGGCTTGCTCACGAGAGTTCTTCCATATTGGCACCCAATTGGCGCATGTCGGTATTGAACCCGGGATATGAGGTCGCAATAAACTCTGCTTCCTCGATCCGCACCCGCTCCGATGCAACCAGACCCAACACGGCAAAAGACATGGCACAACGGTGATCCCCGGCACTTGCAACACGACCACCGGAAACTTCGCCACCTTTAATGTCCATGCCGTCAGGATATTCTGTGAGCTCAACACCCAGTTTTTGCAGGCCGACTGCCATGACTGCCAGCCTGTCGCTTTCTTTTACCCTTAGCTCTGCCGCACCCCGTATCCGCGTAATACCTGATGCGGTGGCAGCTAACGCCATCAACAGGGGTAATTCATCAATCATGTCTGGAACCAGGGATTCCGGAACATCTATGGCTTTCAGGCCGCCGTTGAAAACAAGATGAATATCACCGACCGGTTCTGTGCTTTGTGCAGACTGGTTAATGATACTGATATCAGCTCCCATGGCCTCCAGGCAGCGGAGAAAACCGGTGCGCGTGGGGTTCAGACCCACGTGTCGTAGCAATACATCTGAACCCGGGGTCATGGCAGCAGCAGCCAGGGCAAAAACTGCGGATGAGATATCACCTGGAATAGCGAACCTGGTTGCCGTCAGTCTGGAACCCCCGTTAACACTACAGGGCGCTGGCAGATCTACACCAAATAAAGGCAACATGCGTTCAGTGTGATCACGGCTTAAACGGGGCTCCGTCACGCGGGTGGTACCGGAAGCGAATAGTCCGGCAAGTAATACACAGGATTTGATCTGCGCGCTGGCAACCGGGGAAACATAATCTATACCATGCAACTTGCCATGGCCGCGAACCAGCAATGGTGCTGTACCTGCCCCTGATGCGGTAATGTCCGCGCCCATCAAGGTGAGTGGTACAACGATCCGTGCCATCGGACGGCTGTTCAGAGATTCATCGCCACTCAACGTGCTGTCAAATTTCTGACCACTCAATACACCGGCCAGCAGACGCATCGCCGTACCCGAATTTCCCATTTCCAGCTGTCCACCTGGAGGTGGACTGAGATTGCCGCCGGTGCCGGTGATGAATATTTTTCCATCACTTCGCTCCACAACCGCACCCAATTGTTCACATGCCCTTAAGGTGGCCAGGGTGTCTTCACTTTCAAGCAGACCACTCAGTTCGGATCGCCCAGCCGCCAGGCTGGAGAAAATCAACGCTCTGTGGCTAATCGACTTATCACCGGGTGGTATAAGCTCTCCCTGTAAGCCGGAGCGTGCCGGTTCAACCGTGAGGATCACACCTGTTCCAGTGTATTTCTAAGTGTTGGGATGAACCTGTTCATCGTATCAGGCTTTGTTGTCAGTGCTACTGGCAGGTCGGGAGTCAACCGCTTTTGGGTAAGACCCCAATACACGTGTCAATCCGGACGTGTTTTGCATCTCGGCCAGTGCCGATTTAAGAGGCTCCGTTTCTGCGTGACCCTCTACATCGATAAAAAATACATATGACCAACTGGCCGTGCTGGCAGGGCGTGACTCAATCCGGCTCATATTCAGAGAATAACGCGCCAACGGGGACAATAAGGAATGCAAAGCACCGGGGCCCTCATCGCCAGCCAGTAACAGGGAGGTTTTGTCATCACCGGAAGGTGCCAGCAACTGCCTGCCTATAACCAGGAAGCGCGTGGCATTGTCAGGCTGGTCTTCGATACGGGCAAACAATATCGGTACACCATAAATATTGGCCGCAGAACGACTGGATATGGCTGCCGCGTCAGGTGAATGCCGTACCCGTCTTGCGGCCTCGGCATTACTGCTGACTGCAATGCACTCCGCTGTAGGCAGGTGCTGGCGAATCCAGGTCTTGCACTGCGACAGCGACTGCTGGTGAGAATAGACCCGTTCGATGCCAGCGAGACTCTTGGCCTGGCTCAGCAAATTGTGGTGAATAGCCATTTCAATTTCACCACAAATTTTCAGATCAGAGTCTATAAATCTGTCCAGTGTATGGCTGACAATGCCCTGGTTGGAATTTTCGACCGGCACTACGCCAAAATCCGCCTCGGTGGTCTCAACCTGCGCAAACACATCATCGATACTGGAAACACCAAGCGCCTGCACGGAATGTCCAAAATGTCGGCTGACCGCTTGCTGGGTAAAAGTGCCTTCCGGGCCGAGGTAGGCAATTTTCAATGGCTCCTGCTGCGCCAGGCAGACGGACATGATCTCCCTGAACAGGCGTAGCATTTCAGCGTCGCTGATCGGGCCCTCATTACGCTCACGGACACCCCTGAGCACCTGTGCTTCGCGTTCCGGCCGGTAATAATCTACCGCGTTATCCAATTTTCCCTTTGTTTCGCGCACCGCCCCTGCCAGGCGGGCCCGATCACTGATCAGGGATTGAATCTGTGCATCCAATGCGTCAATTTTTTGCCGAACCTCTCCCAGGCGGGATTCTTTTTCTTTATTGGTCATCAGCCTGTTTTACTCTCAAAATCTTGCATGAAACTGATCAGTGCCTCAATACCCTCAATGGGCATTGCATTGTAAATACTGGCGCGCATTCCGCCTACTGAACGATGTCCCTTCAGGCTGCTCAATCCAGCAGCCTCCGCCTCGTTGATAAATTGCCCATGCAGGGTTTCATCCACTATCTGGAATGGAATATTCATATGCGAGCGGAATTCGGCTGGTATGCCATTGCGATAGAACGCACTTTGATCGAGGTATTGGTAAAAGGTGTCTGATTTATGCTGATTGAGTTCAGCCATGCGTCCTACACCACCATTTGCTTCAATCCATTCAAATACCAGGCTGGCCATGTACCAGGCATAGGTCGGTGGCGTGTTCAGGCGTGAACCCTGTTGATGCTGGATTTTCCAGGACTGCAGGTCAGGGACGCTGGAGGCAAGATCCTTCAACAGGTCTCTCCTGACAATTACTACTGCGATACCAGCCTGGCCGATATTCTTTTGCGCACCGGCATAGATGACACCGAACTTATCAACATCCACCGGTCTGGAGAGTATGTCGGAGGACATATCACTGACCAGCGGCAAATCACTCTCAGGTGGGTGCCTGAATTGCACCCCCGATATGGTTTCATTGCTTACGTAATGAAGGTAGGCGTGGTTGCCTTCGAGATTCCATTCGTTTTCAGCGGGAATCGATTTGAATCCGGAATCTTCACTGCTGGCTACAAGGTGGGCAAGACCCAAACGCTGGGCAGTACCGAATGCCTTTTTGCTCCAACTGCCATTAACGATATAAGCACCTGGGCGATCCGGGCTGGCCAGGTTCAAGGCAACCTGGGCAAACTGGGTCGTTGCCCCGCCGGCGAGAAACAATACTGCATAGTCATCTGATATGGATAACAGCCGCCTGAGACAGGCTTCGGTACTCTCCGCCACTTCATCAAAAGCGGCACTGCGATGAGAAATTTCCATCACCGACATACCCAGGCCCCGATAGTCCAGCATTTCATCACGGGCTTTTTCTAAAACCGGTAAGGGTAAAGTCGCCGGGCCGGCACAAAAATTGAAAATTCGAGTCATAGGGTTATACCACTCAGTGAAAGTTATGGAACCCCTGCATGATAAGGCCTGTGGGGCCTGTTCGCCATAACGAAAAACGAAAATCAGCCTGTCACGCTGTGGCTGTTTTCCAGTTTGGCCTGATCGGATCGCCTGGTCTGCAAATCCTCAAGGTATCCATCTTCGACACCGGTAACATATTCACCGGAAAAGCAGGACGTATCAAAGCGTGTTATGCCTGCATTGCCTTCCCTGCAAGCTTCAATCAAGTCATCAAGCCCCTGATAAATCAGGCGATCTGCGCCCAGTTCCTTCTCGATTTCTTTTTCATCACGGCCACTGGCAATCAGCTCCGATGGCGCGGGCATGTCTATGCCATAAATATTGGGATAACGAACCGGAGGTGATGCCGAGGCAAAGTATACCTTCCTGGCACCGGCGTCCCTTGCCATTTGAATAATCTGGCGCGAGGTCGTGCCCCTGACGATGGAATCATCCACTATCAACACATTTTTATCGCGAAACTCCAGGTCAATGGCATTCAGCTTTTGCCTGACCGAACGTTTACGTTGCTCCTGTCCCGGCATGATGAAAGTGCGACCGATGTAGCGGTTCTTGATAAAACCTTCGCGATATTTGACATTCAGATCATAGGCCAGCGGCAGGGCCGCAGTGCGGGAGGTATCCGGCACCGGAATGACCACATCAATATCATGATCCGGCCACTCTTTTAATATCTTGCGGGCCAGTGCCTCACCCATACGCAAGCGTGCCTTGTAGACGGAAATATCGTCGAGCATGGAATCCGGCCGGGCAAAATACACGTACTCAAAAATACACGGACAGGCCACTTGAGCAAGAGTGCTTTCATGGGTGTGTAATTGACCGTCGAGGGTGATAAATATCGCCTCACCGGGTTTGAGATCACGCATCAGCGTGAAATCCAGTACATCCAGGGCCACGCTCTCCGATGCAATGGCGTATTCCCTACCCTTTTCCGTATCCCTGTAACCAAGCACGGCGGGGCGAATTCCATGTGGATCCCGGAAGCCCAGCACACCTTTACCTGTAATCAGTGCAATTACAGAATAAGCGCCTTTACAGCGCTTATGCAGACTATCAACTGCATTGAAAACATCTTCCGGTTGCATACCGGCAGGACCGATACGATGCAACTCATGCGCAAACACGTTCAACAAAGCTTCTGAATCCGAATCGGTATTGAGGTGACGGCGATCACTGTCAAACAGCTCTTTTTTCAAAGCGGCGGCATTGATCAGGTTTCCGTTATGGCCGAGAACGATGCCATACGGTGAATTGACATAAAACGGTTGGGATTCATCATGATTGTCAGAGCCTGCAGTTGGATACCTGACATGTCCAATACCGGCCATACCCCGCAACTTTTCCAGTTCGGAGCGGGGAAACACATCCTTGACCAGGCCATTGCCCTTGTACAGGTGAATCCGATGACCCTCCAGCGTGGCGATACCCGCTGCGTCCTGTCCCCGGTGTTGCAATATGGTCAGTGCATCAAAGATTGAGGGCGTGACTGCCTGCTTTCCGACAATGCCAATGATTCCACACATTCAGAATATCCTTGCTTTTAACAGGTCAATTTTCGCGCGAAGTTTAACACGCTAAGCATCAACTACTTCGGCTTTTTTACCGGCTTTTTTACCGGTTTCCTTATCTGCTTCTCCACCAGCTTCACTTTCATCCGGGGTCAATTCCATATGTTCCAGGATGTAGTCTGGTAAAAACTGTGCCGACCACTCTGCCAGGGGCATCAAACTTTGAATTGAACGTGATTGTTGCCACCATGGATCTTGTGGGACCGGCGTCAAGCCTGCCACCAGCATTAAAGCAAGCACCAGAACCAGCCCCCTCACTCCACCAAAAACCCCGCCCAGCAAACGGTCTGTGCCACTGAGTCCGGTTTTTTCAACCAGTTTACCAACCAGGAAGGTCAGCAAACCACCCACCAACAGCACTGAAAGAAATAAGCCTGCAAAGGCCAGTGAGGTACGGACAGAAGGTAATTCAATATGACCTTCCAGTTGCAGGGCTAAATCCCCCGAATACTGGAAAGCAATCAGGAAGGCCGCTGCCCATACAACCAGGGAAAACGCTTCCTTGATAAACCCCCTTATCGCACCCACCAATATTGATATGGCAATAACTCCAAGGATAACGTAGTCGGCGTACTCCATTAGTTTATCCGGCTATTCCTGGGTAGTTACAAAGCCAACAAGATTGTGTTGAGCCTTCACTTTTCGAGCCAGTTCAGTGGCCTTGGCATGGTCGATTTCAGGACCTAAACGTACCTTGTAAGCCACGCCATTCGCCGAGCTTACTTTTTCCGAAAATGCGGTCAGTCCCGCGAGGCGTAATTTGGCAACCAGGGCTTCAGCACTTTTTGAGTTGCTAAAACTACCCACCTGGACCACCCAGCGAACCAGTGGATCGGAAGGTGTGGATACCGGTGCGCTCTCTGATGGTCTCAAGTCCAGCACACGCGGGCTTAAATCTTTTATTTTTGAACGCAAACTGGATACGACCACATCGGCTTCAGCACGCTCGGCATACGGACCGACCCGTACGCGGTGTAAACGGCCCGCCGTACGGTCTACAACATCCATGAGTACGGGTAAATTATCGGCCCGTAGCTGGCTAGCCAATGCATTGGCATTTTTCTCACTACTGAAACTACCCACCTGGACCAGGTAGCGTGGTGTATCGGCTGATACTTCAGCGGGCTCAATGATATCCAAATCTTCATCCCGCCCGGAACTCAGTGTGATTGAGGCGACCGGCGGTGGTGCAACTTCAACATTGGCCGGCGAATCTGTAATAACACCCGAAGTCTTCTGAATTCTCGTATCAGTGCTTTCTGCAACAGAAAGCGGGGGTTCCTGCATTTCAACATCCTGTTGCGGGGAGTATTCTGGAGTTTTACTACCGGCAGGCGCCAGATCAACTTCGGCAGTTTGCACAGGCTCCTGTGCAGAAACATCATTGCGCGTAGCGGGCTTGGGAATTCCAACTGGAAAACGACGGGTCTCAAATGATATCTCATCGGGTTTTGCTGGCAACTCAATCTGTCGGGATTCCTGTTTTAGTGTTTCGGAGCGTCCGCTGAGCAGCATTGGCAACACGATGACTGCAAGAATGATCAACACGCTTGCGCCGACCAGTCTTTGTTTTAAGGCTTTATCCATTATATTTTTCTCGGAATGCGTTCCAGGTTCGCGTCAGGTGATTCTAGCAGCATCATGCCCGTCGCGCCGCATGCGGTTTTTCAACCAACTTGCGGCAGCCGATACCGTTAAAAACGAACCGAAAACCAATATGATCCCATCCTCGTCCACAACCGATACCGCTTCTTGCATGGCATCATCCAGTGGACCAAAAGAACTGACTTTAGCATCCGGTAAAGCAGTTTTTATCCGACGGGCCAGCGACTCCCCTGATTGCCCCCGTCCTCCGTATGAGTCAGCACATAACCATGAGCTACACACTTCTCCAAGCGCGGATGCAACCGCCTCGGCAGATTTATCTGCCAGCATAGCCAGCACACAGGTCGTATTTGAATGTTTGTTATCCTTGAGAAAAGCAGTCACCGCTTTTGCAGCGAGTTCATTGTGACCCACATCCAGTAGGATTTCGGGAGAAGAAGACACACTCTGCAAGCGGCCCGTTACCCGGCAACTGCGAATTGCGTCTGATATCTCAGCTGACTTTTCGAAACAATCGGGATTCAGTAAAACCAGCGCCGCCAGTGCTGCGGCAAGATTATCCAGTTGGTGGTCACCAACCATTGCTGGTCGCGAAACAGACATCGATTGATCACCCAGTGAAAACCTCAGCGAGTCACTATCCGATCTGAAGCTCGGGACCAGGTCAAAATCTGTACCACGTCGAAACACCGGTGCCTGCAGTTTTAATGCAGCTTTTAAAACCGGCCCGGGCGGATTTGCCTCCGTACACACAACAGCGGCACCGGAACGGATAATCCCGGCTTTCTCTGCTGCTATGGAAATCAGATCAGGACCCAGGAAATCCTGGTGATCCAGACCGATGGGGGTGATGACCGCACAATCGGTATCAACCAGGTTAACCGTATCCAGACGACCGCCCAGCCCCACTTCCAGAACTGCGCAATCCAGCTCTGACTGCTGCAGAATCAAAAATGCAGCCAGTGTTGTAAATTCAAAATAAGTCAGGGATGTATCAAGGCGTGCTGCCTCAACCTGTTCAAACGCACGCACCAGCTCGTCGTCAGATACCGGTTGCCCCAGTATGCTGATGCGTTCATTAAACCGGAAAATGTGCGGGCTTGTGTAGGTTCCGTAACGCTGGCCAAGACCACCGCTCATGGCTGCAAGATAAGCGACCGTTGAGCCTTTGCCATTGGTACCGGCAATTGTAAATATCTGTTTTGCAGGTCGGGGACAACCCAGGCGCTCATAGACACGGCCGCAACGCTCAAGGCCAAGCTCAATCGCCTGCTGATGGCGTTGTTCCAGCAAGGCCAACCACGCTTCAAGATTCATGTTATTTGCTATAACCCGGGGCTGCAGACCTTACCAAAAATCAGCTCCCCAGCAATTCGCCACTCACCGGCCGTGGCAGGCTGCCTGAGCTCAAAAGGGCCAGCATGGCAGCAATTTCATCACGCAGATTACGCCGGTCAACAATCATATCGATCGCACCTTTCTGCAACAGGAACTCGCTACGCTGAAAACCCTCAGGTAGTTTTTCACCTACAGTTTGTTCGATTACCCTGGGTCCCGCAAAACCAATTTGTGCCAAAGGCTCTGCGATATTGATATCACCCAGCATTCCAAGGCTTGCGGATACACCACCCGTGGTTGGGTTGGTTAGAACCGAAACAAATGGAATGCCCGCCTCACTCATCTTTGCCAGTACTGCGCTGGTTTTAGCCATTTGCATCAGGGATAACAAACCTTCTTGCATACGTGCGCCACCACTGGCAGAAAAACAAACCAGAGGTGCTTTCAAGCGCAGACTTTCCTGACCGGCACGGGCAAATTTCTCACCAACAACCGAGCCCATTGAGCCGCCGATAAATCCAAATTCAAATGCACAGACAACAATATCGGCGCCTTTGAGCTGACCTGCCAGGGCAATCAGTGCATCCTTTTCCCCGGTATTTTTTTGCGCGGCGGAAAGGCGGTCCTTGTACTTTTTGCTGTCTTTGAACCGTAATACATCCACCGACTCAAGCTCGGGCGCAATTTCACGTTGCTCACCCGGATCCAGAAACTGTTCGAGACGATTGCGGGATTTGACCCGCATATGGTGACTGCATTTCGGGCAAACCTGCAGGTTCCTTTCCAGTTCCGGACGATACAGAACCGCTGTACATACCGTGCACTTGGTCCACAGACCTTCGGGTACATTACGTTTATTGCCACCTTCGGTGCGAATTCTTGAAGGTCTGAATTTTTGAAACCAGCTCATATCGGTGCATTAAATCCTGTGTTTATGTCTCGTGGGTACGAGTGATCAGCGCATATTGTCCAATGACTGACGCACCGGCGCAAGAAATGCCGTTGCAATTGAACAGGCATCCTCCAGTGTTTTGGCTTTTGACAGCACTTCTACTAATGCACTGCCCATCACAACAGCATCAGCATGGGTGGCGACATTAACTGCCATTTCGGCATTCCTGATACCAAAACCCACCGCGACCGGTAAATCACTGAATTCCCTGATCTGCTGTACAGGTTCACTCAATTCGGGTAAATCCTGTTGTTCAGCACCAGTGATACCCTTGATTGACACATAGTAAATAAAACCACTGGCGACACTACTTATGTATTTAACCCGCTCACGGGTGGTTGTAGGCGCAACCAGGCAAATCCCATCGAGCGCGGCGTCATTCATGGCAATACCCAGATCATCACGCTCTTCCGGAGGACAATCCACCAGCAATACGCCATCAACCCCGGCAGCGGTTGCATGGGCGGGGAAGTCTGCCCGTCCAAAGCGTTCAACCGGATTCATATAACCCATCAGCACGATCGGTGTAACGGAGTCCGTCTGGCGAAAAACTTCCACCATTTTTAAAATACTGGCGAGTGTGACACTCTTTTCTATGGCCCTTTCACTGGCCAGCTGGATCACCGGTCCATCTGCCATTGGATCGGAGAACGGCACACCCAGTTCTATCAAGCCAGCACCTGCATCAACCAGCGCATGCATCACCGCCACCGTCCACTCCGGTTCAGGGTCGCCGGCGGTAATAAAAGGTATTAACACTTTACGACCGACCTTTTTAGCAGCCGCAAAACAGTCTGGTATCCTCTGGCTCATAAGCTAAGCCCCACGATGTCTGCAACCGTTTGAATATCCTTATCGCCCCTGCCGGACAGGTTAATCAATACCTTCTGATCCGGTCGCATGCTGGCAGCAAGCTTAAATCCATAAGCCAGCGCATGGCTGCTTTCCAGTGCGGGCATAATGCCCTCAAGAAGAGTTAACTGGTGAAAGGCGTGTAATGCCTCTTCATCGGTAACACCAACATATTCTGCTCGACCGGTTTCTTTCAGCCAAGCGTGTTCGGGTCCGACACCCGGATAGTCCAGCCCGGCAGATATGGAGTGTGTATGGCGAATCTGGCCTGCATCATCATCCAGCAGATAAGTACGGCAACCGTGCAAGACCCCCGGTCTGCCGGCGCATAAAGAGGCAGCATGTTCACCGGTTTCAAGGCCGTGGCCGGCGGCTTCGACACCGAACATCTTCACGTCCTTGTCCTCGATAAATGGATAAAACAGACCCATTGCATTGGATCCGCCACCGACACAAGCCACCAGTGCATCCGGCAGGCAGTCACAAATCTGCAGCATCTGACGGCGGGCTTCGCGACCGACGATGGCATTAAAGTCCCGCACCATTTCAGGGTATGGATGCGGCCCTGCAACGGTGCCGATTATATAAAACGTATCGTCAATATTGGTTACCCAGTCGCGCATGGCCTCGTTGAGTGCGTCCTTGAGAGTCGCTGACCCGGATGAAACGCCCGTCACCTCGGCACCCAGCAAACGCATCCTGAATACATTGATCGCCTGACGTTGTATATCCACATCGCCCATGTAGACGCGGCAGGTCTGATTAAACCTGGCGGCTACCGTGGCCGTGGCGAC
>PVMS01049593.1_pt1 | contig 11466 bp, 13 predicted proteins | sample 1853461 | NCBI WGS metagenome assembly PVMS01 (sample SAMN08582032, study PRJNA380276) | Marine sediment metagenome, whole genome shotgun sequencing project. | isolation source: ocean sediment barecode stripped | collected 2017
AAGGACTGGCATGCTGTCTGGCTTACCGTCAATTCTGCGGCACTGACCGATGAAGCGAGCCGTAAGGACCTGCAAGCGCAGATCGCGTAACCGGGCGATGTCCGCCCTCGTTTAATCATTGCTTTATACTCGGCCGGGTCTCGCAAGCTGAAGGGTCAGCAATCGATGCAAAATCCGGATGTTCTTGTTTCCTCGCCACTGGGCGTGCTCGCCGTACTTGTATTTGTCGCTGCCTTCTTTTTCATGCTTGAGCAGACGACCAAGGCCAAGCTATTTCAGTACATTCCACCGCTGCTGTTTATTTACGCGACCCCGGTCTTTCTCAACAATTTTGACGTCATTCCGAGTAAGTCTCCGGTTTATTCGGGATTGAGCGCTTACGTTCTGCCCGCCTTTATCGTGCTCATGTTGATCAAGGTCAATGTGCCGGCCGTAATTCGCGTCATGGGCAAGGGCGTGCTGGTCATGCTCATGGGCACGGCGGGCGTCATGGTCGGTGCCGTTGTCGCCTACTTCATCGTGCATGGCTCTTTGTCGGAGGACGCATGGAAAGGATACGGAGCGTTGGCGGGTAGCTGGATTGGCGGCACAGCGAACATGGCCGCTACGGCTGAAATGCTCGGCACCTCGGAGGAACAATTCGGCCTCGCGGTCATCGCTGACAACGTCATCTACATCGTCTGGTTACCGTTGCTGTTGCTGTCGCGCGATTTCGCCGACAAATTCAATCGTTGGGCGCGAGTGCCGGAAGACCGGATTGCGATGATGGATGCTGCCGCCGAAATGCATGTCGAAAAAGACCGTCCTCCGACGATGCCGCAATACCTGTTCATAGGCGCAATCGCGATCGGCGTCACCTGGATCGCAACGGCGGTAGCGCCCGTCATCGCGGATTGGCTTGCTTCGATAAGTCCCGGCCTCAAAACTGCCTTTTCAGCAACTACGGTTCGCATACTGCTCGTCACGACAATTGCCTTGTTGTTATCAGCAACGCCGGTATCCCGGCTGCCAAACACGACGGCACTCGGCACGGCCTTGATCTACATATTCGTGGCTGGCATGGGCGCCCGGGCATCGGTGGCGGGTCTCGCCGAGGCACCCATGTTCGTATTTGGAGCGTTTATCTGGATATTCATCCACGGACTGTTCTGCCTCGCCGGCGCGTGGATATTTCGGGTGGACATTCACAGCGTTGCGATTGCGTCTGCTGCCAACATCGGAGCGGCCGCATCAGCGCCCATCGTTGCCGCTCATCATCGACCCAACCTGGTGCCAGCATCGATTTTAATGGCATTACTGGGCTACGCGATGGGAAATTATCTTGCGCCACTAACCGGTCATCTCGCGCGCATTGTTGCGGGCCAGTAATGTGATGCTGTCGATTAGCCGGGATCAACTCACGCAATGGGCGACACGAGCCGCAATTACGGTTGCGTCACTGATCGTTGTCGGCTCGGCACTGATTGCGTGGTTGTTACACGACCGTCCATTGTTATCTGCGATTGACTGGCCTCCTTACCCGGAGTTTGAAGCCGGCGCCGAAGCGGTTACCGTCACCTGGCTTGGCGTAACTACATTGCTTTTCGATGACGGCGACACACAAGTTCTTATTGACGGTTTCTTTTCGCGGCCATCGCTCGCCGATATCGTTTTTGATATGAGCGTTCAGAGCAACGCCGCGCACATTAATTACGTTATTGATGAGTACGAGTTACGCAGGCTGGCTGCCATTATCCCGGTGCATTCGCATTTCGATCATGCCATGGACATCGGCGCAATCGCCAACCGCAGCAGCGCATCCATACTCGGGTCTGAAACAACCGCACAAATCGCCCGCGGCGCCGGCGTACCCGCTGACCAGATTGTCGTTGCCGAAAGCGGTGCTGATTACTCGTTCGGTAAGTTCACGGTCACACTCATTGATTCTTATCATGCACCAATCGGTTGGGGCGGTTCGACGCCGTACGCTGGTACTGTCGACGAACCGCTCGAATTACCGGCGCCGATTAGCGCCTGGCGCGCGGGCAAGAGCTATTCGATTGTCATCGCTCATCCACAAGGTACAACGCTGGTTCAAGGCAGCGCCGGATACCTCGCAGGCGATCTCGACGAAATCGTTGTCGACGATGTCATGCTTGGTGTCTGGGGCCTTGAAAGTCTGGGTCGCGAATACACTGAACAATACTGGCTGGCTCTCGTAACGTCGACGGGCGCGAAACGAATATTGCCGATCCACTTCGACGATTTCACGCGCCCGTTTGGGACCATCGAACTTAGTCCCCGGGTGCTCGACAACTTCGTCGATACGGCCAACTGGCTCGAAGAAATTCGTACAACCTGGGACACCGACGCCCGGTTGCATCTGCTGGAATTCGGGAAGCGGATCGTGCTATATCCGCCGGCGATGCCCGACGCATGACGCATGACGCATGACGCCGCGCAGTCTAGTTTTTTAGTTCAGCGAGTGTCATTCGACCCGCGACCAATGCTTCCTTGGCTGGCTTTCCCAGGCGTTTCACACAATACTCAACTTGCGAAGCGGCACTGCGGCTACCGATTCGCTCCTGATACTCAAGCTGTAAAGGCCCTTTACCCCGCAGGAATTTTGCACCGCGTGAACCCGTTTCGTGCTCTTGAAACCTTCGGGCGACATCAATTGCGATCCCTGTATACAGGCTGTCATCGGCGCAGCGAATAATGTAGAGACTGTAGTCGATATCAGGCATTGCCACCGGAAAGCGTGTCGCCAAGCACGCGAAATGCACCGCGTTCTATGCTCGTGCCATTCTCAGGCGTGTCCGCAAAGGTCAGTACAATTTTCGTCGCACCCCCTAACTCTTCAGCGGGCGCATGCAATTTCAGGGTCAAAGTATTACCCATAAGCTCCGCTTCACGAATCAAATTGTGGCCGCCGAACTGGTGTTCATTGATTTCGATGTACATCGACTCGTCGAAGTTTTCTTCGATCGTCCGCATTAGAAGCAGATAGTCGTTGATGTCGCCTTCGGGTGTTGTTCGCGCAAAAAACAGCATCGTCGCATTGTCACGAACGTCGAAAGCGACCGTGTCGTAGTGACGGCTGTCTGTCATCGATTTTTCCTTACCATGGACTTCGATGCTCAGTCTACGCCATTGCCTCACGTCGCGTCACACCAACCGACCGCTTGCCGCGTTCCAGGGTGTGCGGTACCGTCGCATTTCTATGCTGCGATTGAATATCAACGGCGCCTCACACGATATCGACGTCGATCCGGAGACGCCGCTGCTTTGGGTTATTCGCGATTATGCGGGCTTAACTGGCACCAAGTACGGATGCGGCATGGCGCTCTGCGGCGCCTGCACGGTGCATATGGACGGAGCGCCCATTCGATCTTGCGTAACCCCAGCTGCGGCCGCAGTTGGGCGCACAATTACAACAATTGAGGGCATCAATGAGGGTCGTGACGGATTGCATCCTGTGCAACAGGCCTGGATTGACGAGCAGGTACCTCAATGCGGCTACTGTCAGTCGGGTCAGATTATGTCTGCAGTTGCACTGCTCGAGCGCAACTCGGCACCTTCAGATACTGATATCGATACCGCAATGGCGGGGAATATTTGTCGCTGTGGCACTTATCCCAGAATTCGAAGAGGCATAAAGCGCGCGGCGTTAACAATCAATGCACTCGCGGACGATGCGGTGTCCGATGACTAGGCTCCATCGACGTACGTTTATCAAGACAGGAATAGCCACCGGCGGTGTCGTTGTGTTCGGCGCGGCGATTCGCCGAGGTGATCGAACTGCCTCAGTCGAAAATCTCGTGGCATCGGATGGCGAGACATTATTTGACGTTTGGCTCAAGATTTCGCCCGATAACACGGTGACAGCTATCATCCCGCATGCCGAAATGGGCCAGGGCGTGCATACGTCGCTGGCGATGATGCTGGCCGATGAACTCGACGCCGACTGGTCGAGTGTCACAATGCAGGAAGCACCGGCTATCGGCGAGTATGCGAATTACGCGCTTGGTCGCGGCTACACCATAGGTGACACAGAATTTCCGGCCTGGCTAGTCGACTCGGTCAACGGCTTCTATTTTCAGGCAACGCGGATGATAGGCGTACAACAGACTGGCGGCAGCTTGTCAGTCAGAACGACTGGTCAAATTGCAATGCGCACGATCGGTGCCGCCGCACGAAGTGTTTTGTTGCAGGCGGCGGCGGACGAGATGCAGGTTCCAGTTGGGGACCTCGTTGCGAAAAACAGTGTGATCACGCATCCGGCTACTGCGCGCACTGCAACCTATGCGCAATTGGCGCCTGCCGCAGCGAAGATAAATATTCCCGACAAACCAACGCTCAAAGACAGTTCCGCATTTCGTGTCATGGGGACCTCGCCGCACCGATTAGATGTGCCTGCCAAGGTCGATGGCAGTGCCAAATACGGTATCGACGCTGCGCTACCCAACATGAAATATGCCGCGATCAAGGGCGCTCCGGTATTCGGCGGCAAAGTTCGGTCAGTCGACGAGAGCTCGATACAGGACATGCCGGGCATCCGCAAGGTCATTTCGCTTGGCGACGCGGTTGCAGTGGTTGCGGATGGCTACTGGCAGGCCCATCAGGCGATTGCGCAATTGAAAATTGAATTCAGTGGCGGCGCCAACGACCGTAATCAATCCGGAATATTCGAGCGATTTTCGAGGGACCTCGACCGGTCCGCAGACGCCCACAATGTACAAATCGATTTCCTTGCCGGCGATTCGTTGAAAGCGCTGGCCAAGGCAACAACATCAGTTGCTGCGGAGTACCGCGTACCGTTTCTTGCGCATTCAACCATGGAGCCCATGAACTGCACAGCCTGGATTCACGATGACAAGTGCGAACTCTGGTTAGGCACCCAGGACCCATTGGGTTTCGCGAATAAAACGGCAAGAGCGATTGGCTTCACTAGCGACAATGTCATCGTCCACAACCAGTATCTCGGCGGCGGCTTCGGCCGTCGGTCGCTATCCGACTATGCGGAACAAGCGGCGCAAATTGCGGCCCAAGTAAATTATCCGGTGAAGCTGATCTGGTCGCGCGAGGAAGATACCCGGCACGATCATTACCGGCAGGCATGTATTAGCCGTTTCCGCGGTGGCCTCGACGGCGACGGCAAAGCGACCGCCTGGCACAACCACTATGTCAATAAGCACGATCCGTGGAAAGCAACCCGTATCCCGTATGCAATCGATAATCAGCGCATCGTGCATACGGTCAGCAGGACCCCGGTGCCCTGGGGTATTTGGCGTAGCGTCGATCACTCTTTGCACGCTTTCTTTACGGAGTCCTTTATTGATGAATTGGCGAACGCGGCTGGTCGTGACAGTTACCAATACCGTCGGGACCTCCTGGCAAGTGCGCCACGTTTTAAGGACGTGCTCGACCTTGCCGCGCGCAAAGCTGGCTGGGACGAGCCATTACCGAAATACTTCGGCCGTGGTATTTCGATTCACAAATCTTATGGAACGATTGTTTCACAGGTAGCTGAAGTCGAAGTTCGAGACGGCAATCCGAGGGTTCACCGGGTTGTCTGTGCGGTGGATGCGGGCTTCGCCATTCATCCGGACGGCCTCAAAGCACAAATGGAAAGCGGCATTGCGTATGGCTTGACGGCCGCGTTGCACGGCGAGATCTCGATCCGCCAAGGCGCCGTCGAACAATCCAATTTCCACGACTACCCGATGTTGCGCATGAACGAGGCACCGGCTATCGAAACCTTTATCATCAACAGCGGCAAATCATTGGGTGGAGGCGGCGAACCTGGTACGCCGCCGATTGCGCCTGCAGTGACTAACGCCATTTTTGATGCCACAGGCATTCGCATCCGTGAGCTACCTATACGGAAGAACAACCTTCGGAGTGAGCAAGAGCATGACAGACATTAACTGGCGGACTACGGGACTGATTGTCGGATCCGTCATCACGATTGCCGCAGTCTTTATGTTCACCGAAGCGGTTCCGCAAGATCCCGCTTATCACAACTTTAGCGATACGCGCATGTTGTTCGGCATCGACAACTTCTGGAATGTCGCTTCCAATCTTCCATTCTTGCTAGTCGGCGCGGCCGGCCTGTTTTATGTTTATCGCCATATGGATACAGTCTGCGTGCCGGGGCTGGAAACCGCCTATCGCGTATTTTTTATCGGCATTTTCTTAACGGCGTTTGGCTCAGGCTACTACCACCTCGTGCCGGGCAACGACTCGTTGGTCTGGGATCGCCTGCCAATGACGATTGGCTTCGCTGGCCTCTTTTCGATTATCGTCGGTGAATTTGTATCGATTCGGGCTGCACGACTGTTGCTACTGCCGTTACTCGTGGTCGGAATTGCTTCCGTTGAATATTGGGCGTGGACTGAAGCCCGGGGCGCCGGCGATCTGCGGCCTTATGCCATTGTGCAATTTCTGCCGATGTTGCTTATCCCGGTAATCCTTTTGAGTTATCGTCCTGTGACAGGCACAACCCGCTATTTTTGGTGGATGTTTGCCTTCTATTTTGTTGCCAAGATATTGGAGCAATTGGACGCCGCGATTTTTGGGATCGGACACCTTATTAGTGGTCATTCACTCAAACACGTTGCTGCAGCGCTGACACCGGCCGCTTTTTTGTATGCGTTGGGTCTGCGTCGACATAACAAAGGGGAGCCTGACATTGAACATGATCGAATACCCGGGTAGCTGTTACTGCGCTTCCATCGGCTTCAGATATTGGACAGCGATTTCGCCTCAGGATTGGTCGATTCGCGCTTGCCAATGCCGATTCTGCGTTGCACACGACGCTCTGAGCACATCCGATCCTGCCGGTGAACTGAATTTCGCTGCCGACATCGATGGCGATTTGCAACGATATCGATTCGGTTTGCGAACCGCCGACTTTCTGCTGTGTCGAAACTGCGGCGTGTACATCGGGGCTGTAATCGACGCCGACGCCGGGCACTTCGGCATCATCAACACGCACGCCCTCGATACGATTCCCGACAATATTGCAGCGGTGGCACCCATTACCTATGACAGCGAGAATACGGCAGATCGTGTCGGGCGCCGTGCACAACGCTGGACACCGGTGGTGGCCGTATGACAAACGCCAAACGCATCGACGGTAAAACGATGGCCGCCAACCTGTCCGAAAAAATCTGCCGCGAGACCGAGGCGCTATTGAACGAACACGGCCTGACGCCAGGCCTCGCGGTTGTCATCGTCGGGGAAGATCCGGCAAGCCGGGTTTACGTTCGAAATAAGAAGCGGACGGCGGAGGCTTGCGGATTTCACTCAGTGCAGCACACGCTCGACGAGGATACGTCCCAGGATGACGTACTCAAGCTTATCGACGAACTCAACGCCGACGACAGTATTCACGGCATCCTTGTGCAGTTGCCGCTACCTGCGCATGTTGACGAGCAGACGGTTACACAGGCGATTTCGCCTGCCAAGGACGTTGACGGTTTTCATTTCATCAATATCGGCAAGCTTAGCTCGGGTAATACCGCAGACGCATTCGTGCCATGCACTCCAGCAGGCTGCATGCTGATGATCGAGGAACATCTCGGCACCGACCTGTCCGGACTTAGCGCGGTCGTCATTGGTCGATCCAACATCGTCGGAAAACCGATGGCCAGCTTGTTGCTGCAAGCCAATGCGACCGTTACGGTCACTCATAGCCGAACGAAGGACCTGCCTGACGTGGTTCGCCAAGCTGACATTGTCGTTGCAGCGGTCGGCCGGGCCAACATGGTTACGGCTGACTGGATAAAACCTGGCGCTATCGTCATCGACGTTGGAATCAACCGCGTCGAATCAACAGTGGACGGGGAGACAAAATCGAAATTGACGGGTGACGTTGACTACGACTCTGTCTGCGAAGTAGCCGCGGCCACAACGCCGGTTCCCGGCGGCGTTGGTCCCATGACGATCGCCATGCTGATGGCCAATACACTGCGCGCCGCGCGGCTTGCGTCAGGGCTCGACGTCAGCTGATTCTTCGCTGGGCATATCGATCGCAACAGGATCGAGGAGAAATCGAAAAGTCCTGCAGGTCTTGATTCCTGACAGTACTTCGCCCTGCACCAAAGGCGCGTAAGTCGATTCGCGAATAGCCGAAATTGCCGGCTTCTCAAACACTCGATTGCTGCTCCGGCGTACTGCGATTCTCGACGTACGCCCTTCGCGATCCACGTCGAAACACACCTGCACTTCACCTTCGATTCGATCGGTGAGTGCGCGTTGGGGATACATAGGAACCATGGTTTGTAGCGGCATCCGATCGCCCGCGTCATCGATAAAATGCGTGACATCGGACTCACGCCCGGCAACGGCCGATGACGCAAGCAACATAGACAGCAGAATGGCCACGCTGCGGAACCTAGTCTTCATCGGAATACCCGGCAGAACTTCGACGATCGTCGATTACTATGATCGGCGACACTGGATCGGTTTCGTCGAGCAACATTCTGCGTACAGCTTTGAGCGTTTTGGCATTAGGGCTTATCGCCTCGCCTTTTTTCAAGTCCTGTTCGGCTTCCGCGAAACGCTCGAGCTTTACATAGATCAATGCTCGATTACTGTATGCGCGCCAGTGTTCGTCATTTTCGTCGAGCACTTCATTGCAATACCCGAGCGCCGTATCGAGTTGCCCAAGCATGAGGTAACCGGCGCACAGATTGGATTTCCCTGCCTGACGATTGCGTGCGTTTACGGATTGCTGCAAGCCGATAATCGTCAACCGAATACCTTCCTCGACGTCACCCGCCTTCAGCGCGTTCGCGCCGTCGTGCAGGTTTAGATTGGACGGACCGATGACTGTCTTGTTCGACTGCGCCAGGGCACTGGTCACGAGTAAACAAAGGAATCCGACGATGCAAGCGCGATACGCTCGGCGATCGGAATTAGACTTCATGAATGCCTCTCGAGCGGCGCATACAGGGATCGAAACATCTAACCACTAATATAGTGTTCCAGCTGTTCGATCTCTTCTTGCTGATCGGAAATGATCGCCTCGACCAGATCACCGATCGATATCATTCCAATGACCGTATTGTCTTCAACGACCGGCAAATGACGAATCTTTTTTTCGGTCATCAAACTCATGCAGTCATTGACAGTTTCACTGCTTGAGGTCGTAAAAACGTTGACCGTCATAATCTCGGAAACCGCCGTGCTCTCGGAAGACTTACCCTTGATGATGACTTTGCGCGCATAGTCACGCTCGGACATGATGCCGAGCAATTCCTGATCTTTCATAACCACGAGCGAGCCGATGCTTTTTTCTGCCATGAGACGGATGGCGTCGAGCACCGAGTCCTCAGGATTGATGGAAACGATGTGTCGGCCTTTTCTATCCAGCAGATGCTTGACAAGTTTCATCCTGACTCCCCTCTGATTCCCCTCATATTTTATTCTATCAGCAGACGAACCGCGCGAACACGATAGTGCGGCCTGAATTGCCAAAAGGGAGTTTTTTCAGAGAGTTACGGAATCAGTCGTCCCGATGAACCGCGCCTCGGATATCAGAAAGCTGCATCGAACCGCTGCCGTCATCGACAATAATCACATCATGTTCGACGTCATCGACATCAATCGAGCCTGAGCCGTCGTCTATTGTGACGCTACCACCAACTTCGCGAATGGTGATGTCGCCTGAGCCATCTTCGATGAACACATCACCACTGGTCTGGTAAATTTTGATCGAGCCCGAACCGTCGTCAACCTTAACGCTTTCTGCACCCGTTACAACAATGGATCCAGAGCCATCATCGATGCCGATTTTGCCTGCAACACCTTCGATTCTCAATGAGCCAGAGCCATCATCGACAAATATGGCCAATCCTTGCGGCACCCGGATTTCGAGATCAACTTTCGCTGAGTCGTTAGAGTGCCAAAAATCGCCGTCAAAATATGCTTCCAGCGAGGCTTTGCTGCGCCTCTTCTCCAGTGTTAGCGTCAGACTCGACTCGATCATTTTTCTGGCGTCATCGTCATCGAGTTTCGGTATTTTGATGGTAGCCGTGACCTGGATATTCGTCGTATTCGAATCGCCCCTGATCTCGATGGCGCCCGCTCCTGCATCTATATCCAGCAGGCTGATGCCATCCGCCGCCAGTTCGAGCTCTCGGGTTTCGGAATACCCATTCCAGCTGGCGCTCGCCAGGCTGGCCACAAACATCGACATCACTACAAGACTGCGCATGGCCGCCCCCTTTATTAAGTGGTACCTGTAGTCATTAGACGCCTGGCAGAGCAATTTGGTTGCAAGGATGGGTCAGTCATTTTGCGATTGATAGCGTAACAAGCGGGCCTCGAGGTCTCGCGACGAGTGCCAGGTACCTCGCAGCATGACGCCGTGCACCCGACGCGTATTGCTGATGTCGGCTAAGGGATTGGCATCCAGCAGGACCAGGTCGGCGGCACGGCCGATTTCGACGCTGCCCGAATTCGTTTCGAGAAAAGCCGCAACCGCTGTGGTGCCTGTCGCGATTGCCTCGAAAGGCGTCAGTCCCGACTCGACCATGAACTGCAATTCATAATGCAGCGAAAAGCCGGGCACGTTGAAGACCTGCGGTGCATCTGACCCGAGCAGCAAGCCGGCGCCAGCCTCGTGCAATGCCATGATCAGCTTGCGGCGTAACTCGATCGCCCGGGTTGCAAGTTCCGGATTGAAGCCAGCCTCTCGCTCCAAGCGCTCTTTCGACTGCACCCATTGACGCACCGTTTCCCGGGGCATGTAACGCATTTCCGGGCGGTTGCTGAGTTCGGCAACCGTTACGGCGGATACACGGTGCTCGAACAGCGACTCTGTCGGTACATTCCAGGTGCCCGCTGCCGCCGTTCGTGCCGCAATTCCGGTAATCCGTTCCTCTACAAGTTGATCGGCCAGCAGGACATCGAAGAATCCGCCGTAGCCGCCTGACGCGTCAGAATCCGCGGGCATCAATGCTGCGAAGTATCCATCGAGATGATCGATCGTCGCCATGCCGGCAGCGAGCGCATTGTCTACGCCGACCGCCACGGGAACGTGCCCGGCGAACGGCATGCCAAGTTCATTGGCGGCATCGGCAATCGCCGAATACTCGTTCGAACTGAGACCTGGGTGAATTTTGATGAAATCGTACCCCGCCTCGTGCTGCGCTCTGACCTGCCGTGCGCCGTCCGCTGCCCCACTGACCGAATTACCGTTCATCGACGGCCCGGAAGTTATCAGGCGTGGACCGAAGACCTCACCATCCAGCAATTGTTGCCGCAGCTGTAAATGCGACGGGCGCCCCAGCATACCGCGGACTGTGGTAACGCCATTGGCCGCAAACAGCGTCAGTACCCTGTCGAGATCGGCCGATCTGGCATCAGGAATGTGTGCGTGCATTTCCGCGAGGCCCGGCATCAGGTAACGATCGGTGCCATCGACTATGTCTGAATGTTCCGGCACCGGCGTCGAGTCAACCGGGCCAATCAATG